>Ga0181526_10002450_pt1 | contig 16180 bp, 14 predicted proteins | sample PEATcosm2014_Bin_35_FD_119750 | JGI IMG/M metagenome (GOLD analysis project Ga0181526, IMG submission 119750) | Peatland microbial communities from MTU Mesocosm Facility, Houghton, MI, USA - PEATcosm2014_Bin06_30_metaG | ecosystem: Environmental > Terrestrial > Soil > Wetlands > Peat | place...
ACCCTGCCCTTTGTTTTGTTGCTGTGGGACTACTGGCCGCTGCAGCGGCTCGCTTTTCGCCCTTCGCCCTTCGCTTTTCGCCAGAAAGACGCGCCCCTTGCGTCTGACGAAACTCAACTTGCAAAGAACGAACAGCGTTCTTCTGACGAAGAGCGAATGGCGAAGAGCGAAAAGCGATTCTCCTGGTTGATCCTGGAGAAGCTCCCGCTGTTTGCGCTTTCTGCGGCCAGCGCCATCATCACCATAAAGGCGCAACGGGCCGGTGGCGCCCTGGCCACGTTTAGGATTCCCCTCGACATTCGGCTGGCCAACGCCGCAATCTCCTACGTCCGCTACTTGGAAAAAGCTCTGTGGCCGTCGCGACTCGCCGTTTTCTACCCTCATCCGCTGCGGTTTGCCCTGGGCTGGCAGGCCGTGGCGGGGTTGGTTTTGCTGATCGGCATAACGGTTCGCGTAGTGCTGGCGCGCCGCCGCCGCTATTTGCTGGTGGGATGGCTCTGGTTTCTTGGAACACTCGTTCCCATGATCGGTTTGGTGCAAGTGGGTACGCAGGCAATGGCTGACCGTTACGCGTATCTCCCATTCATCGGTCTCTACCTGATGATCTGCTGGGGCGTGGCTGATCTGGCGCAACAATGGCATCTCCCGGCTGCCGTTCTGCCGGCTACCAGCTTGGTAGTGCTGTTAGCCCTGATGATTGTTGCTTATCGCCAGATCGGATACTGGAAAGACGATGTGACATTGTGGTCGCACACCGTAAAGGTCACCAACGGCAACTTCGTGGCAGAAGACAATCTGGGAGAAGCGCTTGTGGAACAGGGCAGAATGGAAGAGGCCATGCCGCACTTCTTCCGGGCAGCAGCGATATTTCCGCCCGATCCAACCAGCAATCTGAACATCGGCGCTTACGAGCAGGTGCACCAGAATTTTTCAGTGGCCATCGCTCAATATAACCAAGTGTTACGCAACACCAACAACGCCGCCATCAGACGGAGAGCCTTGATGAATATGGCTGACGCGTACCGTGCGCTTGGCGATCCCGCGCGCGCCAGACAATGTTTGGAAGCCGCCGCCGGGCTGCGCGACTGAGAGCCTCAGGTTGCCGCTCTTGCGATAGCGAGGGCCGCGATAGCCGCGGTTTCGGCGCGGAGAACGGTTTCGCCCAATGAGGCTGATATCCATTGCGAAGTTGCGAAGGAGCCCAACTCGTCGGCCGTCCAGCCACCTTCAGGTCCTATCGCGAGTGCGACAGATCGCAAGTTGCCATGCGCCTGTACGACGTCCGCGAGCGAGGCCTCGCGTTCGGTTTCATCAAGCACGATACGAAGCGCAGCAGCAGTGCCGGCATTTCCCTCCTGATACGGCGCGCTGAAGAACATGGGGAGTTGCAGCGCATCACTCAGCTTAACCGGGACGGCGATTTCAGGAGGCATGGTGCGGCGCGACTGTTCCGAAGCTTCGCGGGCGATTCGCCGCCAGCGTTCCACCCGCTTTTCTGCGGCAGCGGCAAGGTGCTTCTCGGTGCGGCGCGCGATCACCGGGATGATGTTGGTCACATTCAGTTCCGTGCACTTTTCGATCGCCCACTCCATCCGATCGAACTTGTAGACAGCCAGCAGAAGTGTGATCGGGACAACTGAACCGCCCTCGATTTCTTGGCCGAGTGTGAATTCCACACGGTCACCGGCCACGCTGGCGACCGTGGCGCGTCGCACCTGATCTCCACATGCAACTTCGAACTCCTGTCCCACGCGAGCGCGCAAGGTTCGCGCCAGGTGAGCGGCGTGGTCTCCGGTCAGGGCTGCCCGGTCAGAGGAGAATTCATCGGCGATCCAGCGGCGGCGGGTCATCGGGTGAAGAGTAACAGAGCTGTGGCGATGGCGATGGCGGCATATACTCCGCCAAACAAGCGGTTCTGCCGGGCCAGCGCCTCCTCATTCGGGACACGGCTGTTGAACAATGATTCCACGGCCGAAAGCATAACCAGTAGTAGAAGGATGATAATCCAGCGCGCCTGGCGGGCCTGGGCGTACAGCAGGAAGGGAATGCCGAGCAGCGCCAGCCCAAGATATATGAAGCCGGTGACGCGGGTGCGCTTGCGTCGTTTGGGATCCTGGTAGCGCAGCATCACGATGCGGGCCAGCTCGCGCGGCTTGCCCAGGCGCGCGGCCGCAGGGAGCGCGGTCACGACAAGCAGAAACCAGGCGTAGATGCGAAGAGTCTTGTCCAAAGAGAAATTGTATTCCGACGACAGGGATTAGTTGGAATCGTAGCCATTGATCTGCTGGCCGGCGACCCTCCCAGCCGGTTTCCTTGAGTGGGTTTGTTTTTGCTGACAACTGGCCACTACTGGTCAGTGCTTGATCGCCCACATCACCCAGGCGGCGATGAGTACGCCGCCAATGAACAGCGCGAAGCAATATGCGCCGTAGCGGAACATATCGCGCGGTGTGTTGCGCTGCGAGATGCCAAAGACGGTGGAGGCGCAAAGCGCAAACAGCAGTGCGGCATTGAAGTGTGAAAGTTCAAAGGTCATGGTTTCTTGCCGATCGCGATGTGGTGGGCGTCTACGGCGGCGATAATATTCAGCAATCCGGCCACCACGATGTATTTAGTGCCATAGTCGGCCACGGCGCGATGAATGTTGCCGATGCCCCAATCCATCATGCGCGCTACAAAGTACAGCGCGCCCACGCCGATGTCGCCGATGAATCCCAGGATGTCGAGCAGGTCGCCGGTATTAAACGAGTACACCCTGCCCTGCATGGCCAGCCCGGCGAAGAACATAGTGAAGATCGCCGCCATCAGCAACAGGCCGCGAATCCAGCGGCGTTGAATGAAGTGTCCCAGACCAGGCAGAAGCCATCCCACCAGCGGCGCGATGATTGCCATGGAGTTTGTCTGCGGCGCGGTCTTCGCGTTGCGCTGCATGGTGGCTGTGTTTTGCGGGTTCGCCATCAGATAAGCACCAACTCGTTCTGGATCCGTCCGGTCACTTCACCCTTGCCGTTGCGCGTCATCATATTGATCTCGCTGCGCACGCCGAACTCCGGCAGGTAAATGCCCGGCTCGACCGAGAAGCAGGTGTTGGGCAGGATCTCGCGATCGTCCTTGGTCTCCAGATTATCAAGGTTCGCGCCGTTGCCGTGAATGTCGCTGGTGATGGAATGCCCGGTACGATGAATGAAGTACTTGCCCCAACCCTTGCCGTCGATAAACTCGCGCACCGCTTTGTCCACTTCCCACCCGCAGACCTTGCGTTTGGCGTCGAATGCCTGTTGCACGGTTTGGATGCCTACATCGCGCGCGCCTCGAACGATCTCGAAGATCTCTCGCTGCTTGTCGCTCGGCGTGCCCACCACGCCCGTCCAGGTGATGTCGTAATAGACCGAGTCTTCGGGTTTGACGCACTTGGCCCAGATGTCGAGCAGCACGAAATCGCCCTGTTTGATCGGCGCCGACGTGGCCGAGGTTGGCTCGTAGTGCGGATCGCCACTGTGAGCGTTGACGCTCACGTTGGGGGGATCGCAGGTTTCCAGGCCGTCACGCTGGAAGGCCTCCAGGATCCACTGCTGCATCTCGAACTCGTGAGTGCCGCCATTGCGCGCACGGCGACCAACTTCCTGGAAGAATGCCGCTGTGATCTTGTCGACACCATCGCGAGCTTTGAAGTGCGACGCCATCTGCGCGTCGGTCAGCGTCGCCTCGAAGCGCGCCACCAGGTTGGCGGAACTGACGATCTCTTTGCCGAAGCCTCGGATCAGCTCCAGCATGCCCGCGTCCACCAGCGAGATATACGGAATCTGGTTGTTGGGCGAGTACTGCATGGTGATCCTGTGATACGGCTTCAGCATGGCCTCAAGGTTCTGCCATAGCTCTTGCCAAGCCGAGTACTCCATTTTGCTGCCGGGCAGCGAGTCGAGATGATGGCTCTCGATGCGGTGCACCAGCTTGACGGGCTCGCCGCTAGCCGGAATGAGGTAAAACCAACGGCGCGTGACCAGCATGCTGGCAGGCAAGCCGAGCACGCGGTACGCAATGGGATCGCGATGATGATGATCGTAGAAGAGCCAGCACTCGTGGCCACCATCGCGCAGAGCAGCTTGAATTTCAGGAAGATTCATTGCGAGGACTATTCTAAAGCAATGAGCCGCGAGCCGCGAGCTACGAGCCATGCAGTTGGCACTTGGCAGTTAGCACTTGGCAAAATCGTTTCGGAAAGCTAGCCGGTCTGCGGCATCTATGCACCGCTTCGGGCCTCTTGCCTTAGCTAAGTGCCAACTGCTAAATGCTACTTGCTCGCTGTTTCTTGCCCAGCACCCGCTCCCGCGTCTCCGCCGGCAGCGTCTCGCACGCAGTGCGCAGCACCAACCGCGGCGTGCGCTCGCGGATCGTCATCAAGTACTCAACCGTCTGATCTGGATTAAACTTGGCTGCCTCGCGCAGCAGCCAGCCCAGTCCCTTCTGCACCATGTCGTCGTCGCTGTCCAGCAGCAGCTCGGTTATCCGCTGAATGTGCTCGAAATTCTTATGCTGCCGCGTGCTGTGAATCAGGCTGACGGCGGCAGCACGCTGATGCCAGCGGTTCTTCGATTTCGCCCATCGTGGCGGGCGGCTCAACAACGTCGCATCGGCGGCGATTATCGGTCCAATCAAGTATTGCACCAGCCCGTCATGGTCAGCCCAGGAACTAATGCGATCCAACCAGCTCTCGAAAAGCTTAAACTCCGGCTTGCCAAAATCGCTGACAATCCCCTGCAGCATCACAACCGCGAGCACTTTTTCTTCGAGGACATTGCCGCGGAAGAGTTGATCAGCGACCTGCGATAGATACGGGATATCGTGTTCTGCAAGGATCGTGCGCCGAAAACGGACCGCGACCTTGCGCAACTCGTGCGTATACCAGCCGCGCGACTTGATCTCATGTTTGAAGAAGCGCTGCACTTCTTCGGTGTGGGGCGCGGAAGCACCATCCGCCAGAACGCGGCGAATGTGAGCGGCGATATAGGTTGGGCTTTTTCTCATACAAGCGTCCGGGAAACCTGCAACTTGGGACGGGTAGAGCGGCGCTTCAGCGCCGCGTCCACCGAGGAAGAATAAACCTCGTGAGGGGCAGCAGTCATTAGCGATGTTCTCTTCACGATCCCGGATGAATCAGCATCCAAACTCCTAGCGCCAGGACGATACTGGAAACAATAAGGCGGAACACGTTCTGCGGAATACGCTGCAGCATCCACTTTCCCGACAGTGTCCCCACAACCACTCCGACGGTCGCGATCGCCGCCATCGGCCATTGCGCGACAATTTCTCGGAACTGCAGCGCAGCATAGACCGGCATGCGAAAAACATCTACCAACAACGCGATCGCCGTCGCCGTAGCGACAAAGGCGTCGCGTTGCAGGCCAAATCCCAGCAGCGCCGCCGAGCGTATTCCACCCTGGTTGCCGACCAATCCGCCGAACATGCCAGAAAGCGCGCCCGCAATCCATCCGGCTCGCCGGCCAAACTTCATGCGCGCGGCCAGGCCGGTGACACCCGTGACTCCCGCGAAAACCAGCAGCGCTCCCAGCACATAACCGAGCACACCGCTGCGCAGCCAAATGTGCAGCACCGCACCCACCAGCCCTCCAACGGCACTGGTGACGCCGAAGCTCCACAGCACGCGGCGGTCGACATGCTCGCGAATCACCACGAAACGCAATGCTGTCCCGACGAAATGTGGAATCGAAACCACCGCGACTGCCAGCTTCGTGCCAATCCAAGCAGCCAGCAGCGGCGTCAAAATGCTGCCGATACCGAAGCCCGAGATCGCGGCAATAGCACCCGCAACGACTCCGGCAAGCGTGAGCAGGAATGTATGATTCACGGTGCGTCCGGTCCCCTCAACGCGGGACGAAAGATGATAGCCCAGCGCTTCAGCCGTGGGGTGTGGCAATAATAAATCCGACCCCCTCCAGGGACGCCACAATCTTAATTGCAGACCCTTTTTCCACATCTTCCTCAGACTGCAGACGCTGCCGCGAACGCATAAAATAGAAGTAGCGATGTCTCAATCCGAATTCGTTCATCTTCATCTTCACACCGACTACTCCATGCTCGACGGCGCTTGCGAGATCGAGCGCCTCGTCAAGCGAGTCAAAGAGCTCGACATGCCCGCGGTCGCCATGACCGATCATGGCAACATCTTCGGCGCGGTCAGATTCGTGAACGCCGCGAAAGAAGCGGGCGTGAAGCCGATCCTGGGTTGCGAGCTCTACGTCTGCAAGAAGGAAGACCATCGCGCCGCGCCCGAGGGCGACAGCTACAACCATCTCATCGTGCTCGCCGAAAACGATCAGGGCTATCGCAATCTGGTGAGGATCGTCTCCGAGGCGTCGCTGCACGGCTTCTACTACAAGCCGCGCATTAGCAAGAAATTTCTCGCCGAACATGCGCAGGGCTTGATCGGCTTGTCGGCGTGCTTAAAGGGCGAGGTCGCAGAGAATCTCACAGAAGGCAAGTACGAGGCCGCGCGCGCCGCCGCCGCAACCTACACTGACATCTTCGGGAAGGGCAATTTCTATCTCGAGATTCAGGACCAGGGCGTCCCCGATGAACAGCGAATTCAGGCAGACCTGCTCAAGCTGGAGCAGGATCTGGACCTGCCGCTGGTTGCCACCAATGACAGCCACTATCTCTGCGAGGACGATTCGCACGCTCAGGACGTGATGGTCTGCATCCAGACGGGTAAGTCGATCCACGACACCAACCGTCTGAAGTTCCACGGCAACCAGTTCTTTGTGAAGAGCGCGGCCGAGATGGGCAAGGTGTTCTCGGGATATGAGCGCGTGCTGGCGCGCACTGTGGAGATTGCCGAGCGCTGCAATGTTCGGCTAGAAAAAGTTCACGACCCATTCCCGCAGTTCGAGGTGCCTTCCGGCTACTCGCTGCCCGATTACTTCGAGCACGTCAGTCGCGAGGGTTTTGCCAAGCGGCTGAACATTCTGCGCGAACTCCAGACCATGGGCCGGCTGAAACACTCGCTGGAGGATTACGAGCAGCGACTCTCGCGCGAGATCGAGATGATCCGTCAGATGCAGTTCGCAGGCTACTTCCTTATCGTCTGGGACTTCATCCGCTACGCCAAGGAGCGCAACATTCCGGTTGGGCCGGGCCGTGGATCAGCCGCGGGATCACTGGTCGCGTATGCGCTCAGCATCACCGACATCGATCCGCTACAGAATGAGTTGCTGTTCGAGCGCTTCCTTAATCCCGAGCGCATCAGTCTGCCCGACATCGACATCGACTTCTGCATGAACCGGCGGGGTGAAGTCATTGAATACGTCACGCAGAAGTACGGGCGCGATCAGGTGGCGCAGATCATTACCTTCGGCACCATGGCAGCGAAAGCCGCGATCAAGGATTCGGGCCGCGCAATGGACATCCCTTATGCCGAAGTTGAGCGCATCGGCAAAATGATTCCGACCACGCTGAACATCACGCTCAGCCAGGCATTGAAAGATTCGCCGCCGCTGGCGACTGCCTACGAAACTGAGCCGCAGACAAAAGAGCTGATCGACACCGCCAAGAAGCTGGAAGGCCTGGTACGCAATGCGGGTGTGCACGCGGCGGGCGTGGTGATTGCGCCGCAGCCGCTGACCGAACTGGTTCCGCTGCATCGCACCAAGAACGACGAAATTGTAACCGCCTACGACATGAAGGCGGTGGAGAAGCTGGGCCTGTTGAAGATGGACTTCCTCGGGCTTACCACGCTCACCATCATCGATGCCGCGCTGCGGCTGATCCAGCAGACGCGCGGTGAGCAACTCGACTTGCAGACGCTGGCACTCGACGATCAGGTAACCTACGAAAAAGTTTTTCACACCGGACTGACCTCGGGCGTCTTCCAGTTTGAATCGCACGGCATGAGGGATGTGCTGCGGCACTACAAGCCCACTGCCGTTGAAGACCTCACCGCTTTGAACGCGCTCTACCGTCCGGGCCCGATCCAGGGCGGCATGATCGAAGACTTCATCGAGCGCAAGTGGGGCCGCAAGAAGATCGAGTACGAGCTGCCGGAGCTAGAGACGATCCTGAAGGAGACACTTGGTGTCATCGTTTATCAGGAACAGGTGATGCAGATCGCCAACCGGCTGGCCGGCTACTCGCTGGGAGAGGCCGATCTGCTGCGTCGCGCTATGGGCAAGAAAGATCCCGAGGCCATGGCCAGGCAACGTGAGCGCTTCGTGCGCGGCGCTACCGAGCGCGGCTTCCACGCGAAGAAGGTGGAGAAGATTTTCGACCTGATGGAGCAGTTCGCCGGATACGGTTTCAACAAGTCGCACTCGGCTGCCTATGCGCTGCTGGCCTACCAGACGGCTTATCTCAAGACGCACTATCCGGTCGAGTTCATGGCAGCGCTGTTGACTTCGGTCTCAGGCAGCACGGACGATGTGGTGAAGTACATCAACGAATGTCGCGAGATGGGTATTCCCGTCGAACCGCCGGACATCAATGTCAGCGACGCGTACTTCACGCCGCACGGCGAGGCAATCCGCTTCGGTTTGGCGGCGGTTAAGAACGTCGGCCACAACGCCATCGAATCGATTGTGGCGGCGCGCAAGAAGAATGGCAATTTCAAGTCGTTCTACCAATTCTGCGAAAACGTCGATCTCCATTTGCTGAACAAGCGGGTGGTCGAGTCGCTGATCAAGAGTGGCGCCATGGATCCGCTGGGCCGTCGCGCGCAGCTGATGGCTGTGGTCGACAGCGCCATGGACAACGCGCAGAAGGCGCAGAAGGATGCCGCACTCGGACAGCACGGCCTCTTCGGCGTGTTTCAGCAGGATGAGGAAACGCGCGTCGACGAGAAGCCACTGCCCAACACTCCCGACTGGGATGAGCACCAGCGGCTCGGCTTCGAGAAGGAGATACTGGGCTTCTTCATCACCGGACATCCGCTGGAGAAGTATCAGGAGAAGTTGCTGGACTTCCACGCGCTCTCAACCACGGACATCGGCGAGCTGAAGTCGTCCACAGGCAAGGACGAAATCCTGGTCGGCGGAATCCTGAAGGGCATACGCGTCGCCAAGTCGAAGAAGGGCGATCTCTACGCGCAAGGGCAGCTCGAAGACATGAACGGCTCGGTGGATGTGCTGTGCTTCGCCGAGCCGTATCGCAGGCTGGCAGAGAGATTGAAGCTGACCGTTCCGGTGCTGATCAAGGGAGGCGTACGCGTGGAGGAAGGGTCGAACCCCAAGGTCATGATCGGCGATATCACGCCGCTGGAGGATGCGCGGCCGAAGTTGCCGAGCCACTTGCGCATCAAAGTGGCGCTGGAGACGGCGTCGGCCACCACCATCGATGAGCTGCAGACGTTGTGTCGCGAGCGCAAGGGCGAGGCCCGCGTCCTGTTCGATCTGGAGCGCAGGGGCGACTTTACCGCAGTGATGGAAGCGGAAGGCTATAATGTGTTGCCGGACCGGGCGTTTATTAATCGTGTGGAAGAGTTGTGCGGTCGCGGCAGCGTACGCGTCATTGATTAAGCCCGGCCTGCATCCAACACCGCGGTGCCCGACGAAACCCAGCTGACGCCTGCGCAATCCGGAATGTTGTCCGCGCTGGACTTCTGGCTGTACGCGGCCGAAGCGTTGTACCGGGCCGCCACCAAGCGAAACGACCCCAATATGGAAGCTGCCTCAAAAGCGCAAGAAGAACTGCTGAAAATCGAAGAGCAGATACAGCAACTGCAAGGCGTGGCTGGAGACAATCAAGCGGCCCTGAAGCAGTTGCAGGGACTGCACGAACGCGTGGAATCTCTCCGGCGCCAGATGTCTGGACAACTGACGCCCTGGGAGCGCGCCGAGCTGGCGCGCCATCCCAATCGTCCCTATCCGCTGGATTACATTGAGCGAATTTTTCCTGACTTCAGCGAGATCCACGGCGACCGCGCTTTCGGCGACGATGCCGCCATGGTCTGCGGCATGGCCCGCTTTCGAGGTAGGGAAGTGCTGGTGCTGGGAACGCAGAAGGGCCGCGACACCAAGCAGCGCGTCCATCGCAACTTCGGCCAGCCTAATCCGGAAGGCTATCGCAAAGCGCTGCGCGCGATGAAGTTCGCCGAGAAGTGGGGACGCCCGGTCATCTCGCTGATCGATGTCGTGGGCGCGTATCCCGGACTGGGCGCCGAAGAGCGCGGACAGGCGGAAGCTATAGCGCATAATTTGCGGGAGATGGCGCGGCTACAGGTTCCGTTCATCGCCGTGATCACCGGCGAAGGCGGCAGTGGCGGCGCGCTGGCCATTGCCGTTGCCGATCGCGTGCTCATGCTGGAGAACACGATTTATTCGGTGATCTCGCCGGAGGGCTGCGCGTCGATCATGTGGCGCGATTCAAGCAAGAAAGATATAGCGGCTGCTGCCTTACGCATCACGGCAGGAGATAACCTGGAGTTGGGCATCTGCGACGAAGTCATCCCGGAGCCGGCCGGCGGAGCTCAACATGACTACGACGCAGCGGCCAATGCAGTAGCCGACGTTCTGGACAAGCAGCTGTCCGAGCTGGAGAAGTTGCCGACGGCTGAGCTGCTGAACGCGCGTTACAACAAGTTCCGCAAGATGGCGCAATACTTCGACGTGAAAGAGTCATAGGCCTGGTCGATGCCAGCGTATAAGGGTCGCCTGGCCCGCCACGTTCATGGAAGTTTGGCTGGAGGATTCTTTTCTAGACTGCTGGCCACGGTGTCTGCTACCAGAGCATTGCCTGCGCGAGAGTAATGCTCGTCCCCAAAGATGAAGTCTTTCAGATACCAGCAGCCAGCTTGGCCCGCCGGACACGCATTTTTGGCGGCAATAAAATCGGGAAAGACTGAGATGAAGCGCTTGCACTTGCCGGAGCACCAATCGCGCCACATGGTTACCTGCCGTGACCCCGCGGTATCGTGCGCAACTTGCGCCGGCCAGGGATAAACCACCACGCTGATCGGAATGCCGCGCTGCTGCAGTTCCTTCCACAGGGTAGTCATCTTCGATTCTTCTTTCCGAAGACCTGCTTCCAGGCCCAGCGGGGCATATCCGATCTCGTAGGGCTCGGCGTCGGAGACAGCGCGATACGTCCATGCTGAGCGCGGCAGATCGAACAGCTGTCCGTGTCCAATGTTCAAGTAATAGAAGCCGTGCTCCACTGCCAACCGCTCCACCCGGTCAAAGATGCTGTTGGTGATCAGAAGATGCTCGCTGATAAACGATCGCAAGCTGGCATACCAGCTGTCGTTGTGAACGATTTGTGCAGGACCATCGACTGCGCCCGTTGGATTCTTGTCCTGATAAAACGCAGCTTCGTCCTGCGCGTCTGACATGTCAATAAAGACGATGACCTCGTCGAACTTCACACCTTTGTCGATCAACTGTCGCGCGACGTTGAGATAGTTGGACGGAGCATAGCTCTCAATACCGCCGTTGAGGAATTCATATCGCGGAAAGTGCGCCGCGATCTGGCCGACGTAGGTGTCCGGCCAGGCGCTCATGCCTTCGGTAAAGGAATCGCCCAGCAGCAGAATCCTTGGCTGGGTGGTCGTGAGTGGAACCTGGCGGACCGTCTGGTCACGAAAACCCAGATTGTCGGTTGCGAACGAATAGGAATTCTTGCCCCAGTGCCGGACGCAGGTGCAATCCGCCTGCAGCGAGTGATGCCGTATGGGATCAGACTTGAAACAGGTGCCCTGCGCCGTGATGGCCGGAGCGCGGCGCACAACGACCGCGCTGTAAGCGGCGTCGAGGCCCAGGAAAAGGATCAGGCAAAGAACAACAGAAAATAAAAGTAGAAGAGCGCGCTGTTTGCGCGACTGCGGATTCTTCTGTTCAGGGAGGGGTTTAGTCTCGGACGACTTCACCGCGCCGGGTTCCAAAAAGACGCCTCCATAAGCTGCGCTGCGAACTTAGATTACAGGGGCGAAGTGGGTTGGGCAAACTGCGCCGTCCTAGGTTAAATAGGGGTCCTTCGACTCCGGCGGCACAAAACCAACGCCGCCTCCGCTCAGGATGACAGTCGAAGGAGGCTATCGCTCAGGATGATAACTATCGCAGCGCCTCCATGCACTCCTCCAGCGCCTGACGCGAAGGCCGGGTGACGCTTTCGGGCAAGGTCGCCAGAGGCTGCTCGGTCATGTTGATCATGTCGATGAAGTTGGGCGCGGTGGTATTCACGTAGAGCACGCCGGTGAGCACCTCCTCGGCATCGTGCGACTGCATCAGGCGCTTTACGGCCTCAACCTTGTTGGTGGGATCGTAATCGTGCTCCAGCTTGCGCAAGCGCAACGAGGAGCCGTCGTGCATCATGACATTCAGGCTCGATCCCTCCTCGTACTCCACCGCAATGTCGTGGAAGTGCGGAACGAAGTCCACGTCGTGCAGCGGCTCTTCGTGGTCCTTCACGAATTTGTAGGACTTGGTCGAGCCCTCGTGATCGTTGAAGGTGGTGCACGGCGAGATGACGTCTAGCATCACCGAGCCGCGATGCGATAGCGCTGCCTTCAACATGGTGTGCAGCTGGCGCTTGTCGCCAGAGAACGAGCGTCCGACGAAGGTCGCGCCCAGCATGATCGCCAGCGCGCAAGTATCGATCGGAGGCAGATCGTTGATGACGCCGGTCTTCAACTTCGAGCCAAGGTCGGCGGTCGCGGAAAACTGCCCTTTGGTCAGTCCGTACACGCCGTTGTCTTCGATGATGTAGATCATCGGCAGATTGCGGCGCATCAGGTGCACGAACTGCCCGATGCCGATGGACGCTGTGTCGCCGTCGCCGCTGACGCCTAGCGCAATGATCTTTGAATTCGCCAACACCGCGCCCGTCGTCACCGCGGGCATGCGGCCGTGGACTGCATTGAAGCTGTGCGAACGCCCCATGAAGTACGCCGGGCTCTTCGACGAACAGCCAATGCCTGACATCTTGATGACGCGCTCGGGCGCGATGCCCATCTCGTAGAACGCGTCGATAATGCGTTCGGAGATGGCATTGTGACCGCAACCGGCGCAGAGCGTGGTTTTGCCTCCGCGATAGTCAAGTACGGTGAGGCCGATGCGATTCGTTTTGGCCGGGGGCGGCGGTGTAGCTGTGGCTGCCATTTACTTGCCCTCCTGGGAGATGATTTCGTCGGTGACGGAGCGCGCGTCGATGGGCAGTCCGTTGTAGTGGCGAACGCTGCGCAGCTTAATGATGTCCGGAATCACAATGTCGAGCTTCAACAGCTCCAGCATCTGCGCGTCGCGATTCTGGTCGACGATGTAGACGCGCTTGTGTGCGGCGATGAACTCGTGAGTTTCGCGGGTGAACGGATACGCGCGCAGCCGCAGGTAGTCGGCCTTCACGCCGTACTCGGTTTGTAACTGGTCCAGAGTCTCGACCAGCGCGTGGTGAGAAGTCCCATAGGCGATGATGCCCACCTCGTGGCCGTCGTTACGCACAATCTCGGGGCGGGGAACCAATGAGCGCGCCGTCTCAAACTTTTTCGCCAGTCGGTCCATGTTGTTGGCATAATCGTCCGGACGCTCGCTGTACTGGCCTTTCTCGTTGTGACCGCTGCCGCGCGCGAACCACGCGCCTGCTGGATGGTCTGTTCCCGGCAGCGTGCGATAGCCGATCGCATCGCCATCCACGTCCTTGTAGCGCGCGAAACCGCCCAGGCGATTGAGGTCTTCCGCCGTTAGCACCTTGCCGCGATTCTGCGGCTTCTCCGGATACTGGAATGGCTGAGACATCCAGTTATTCATGCCGAGGTCAAGGTCCGACATGACAAACACAGGCGTCTGGAGTTGCTCGGCCAAGTCGAAAGCCTCGCTGGCCATACTGAAGCACTCGCTCGGGTCGCTGGGGATCAGCATGGGATGGTGGGTGTCGCCGTGCGAGAGTGTGGCGACGAAAGAGATGTCGCCTTGAGCGGTGCGCGTCGGCAAGCCAGTCGACGGGCCTACGCGCTGGATGTCCCAGATGACACCGGGAATCTCGACGTAGTATCCCAATCCGGCAAACTCGGCCATCAGCGAAATACCAGGACCGGCAGTGGCCGTCATGGAGCGAGCTCCGGCCCATCCTGCGCCCAGAACCATGCCGATTGCGGCGAGTTCATCTTCAGCCTGAACGATGGCAAAAGTAGCTTTACCATCAGCGCCAATACGATATTCCTTCATGTACTCGATGAGGGTCTCGACGAGCGATGACGAAGGCGTGATGGGATACCATGTCACCACGGTTACTCCGGCAAACATGGAGCCGATGGCCGCCGCCGAATTGCCGTCGATGATGATCATCCCGTTGGTCTTGTTCATGCGCTCGATGGTGAACGGGTCGGCTTTGGTGAGAGAAGCGGCGGCGTACTCGTAGCCGGCCTTGGCTGCACCCCAGTTGAGTTCGGCCGCCTTGACCTTCTTCGCGAACTGCTTGCGCAGCGCCTTCTCCACTTCGGTCATGTCGAGGTTGAGCAGCCGCGCCACCACGCCGACATACACCATGTTCTTCACCAACTTGCGCAGCTTCGATTCAGGACAGGCCGCAGCGGTGATCTTGTCGTAGGGCATGGGGTAGAAGATGAGATCGGAGCGCAGCTCGTTCAGCTTCAGCGGCTCGTCGTAGAGCGCGACCGCGCCCGGCGCCAGCGACATCACGTCTTCGCGCGCGGTTTCCGAGTTCATCGCCACCAGGAAGTCGATTTCCTTCTTGCGCGCGATGTAACCCTTCTTGCTGGCGCGAATGGTGTACCAGGTCGGCAAGCCGGCAATATTCGAAGGGAACATGTTCTTGCCGGAGACGGGCACGCCCATCTGGAAGATGGCGCGCAGCAGAACGGTATTCGCGCTCTGCGAGCCCGATCCGTTTACCGTTGCGACCTGGATGCTGAAGTCGTTGACGACAGGCTCACGCACGGCGCCTTGGTCGGCACCGTGTACGGCGAATTCAGTTGTGGCCATCAATACCCCTTACTAACTCGATGAGAACGGAGGGACGAACATTTCATTATAGGGCAGTTGGCAAGGGTGGGGGGAAGGTTGCAATTGGGAGTGTCCCAAAGTTGCAACATCCGGACAGAGGCTTTGCGTTCGGGCTTGCTGAATCCGCTACAAAGTAAGGTAAAATCAGGCACGGTCTTTCGCACTGCCTCAGACCCCTTGGTCTGCGAGGGCCGCTTTGACTTTGGGGAGAGGGATATGGGGATTTTCAGGACCACGGGTCAGCGTTTCAGCACGGCGGGACAACTGTTTTCTTTCTTCTGGAGCAACAAACGCTGGTGGCTGACGCCGATCCTGATCGCTCTGGCGGTTTTCGCGGTGCTGCTGATTTTGGCGCAGAGCTCCGCCATCGCGCCGTTTATCTACTCGTTCTTCTAGGGGAAAACGCACGATGTTGCTTCATTTCATAAAGCTGCACTGGCGGACCGTCCTGGCCGTCGTCGTTCTGGCTGTCGTGATCTGGTTTTGCTTGCCTGCTGCGTTGAGGGCGAAGATATCAGGACGCTGGAAGAAGATTGGGCATGCGATCGGCAACTTCCAGGCTCGCGTCCTGCTGACTCTGATTTATTCGGTGCTGATCCTGCCCTTCGGCCTGGTGGTACGCGCCTTCGCCGACTCGATGCACATCAAGAAGCGCCCTGAGAAGTGGTTTGACCATCCCGCCATCCCCAATACCCTTGAAGAGGCCCGCCGCCAAGGCTGACATGAATATCCTGGGAATCTCCTGTTATTACCACGACGCCGCAGCTGCGCTCCTGCAGGACGGCAAGCTGATTGCCGCCTCCGAGGAAGAGCGCTTCAGCCGCATCAAGCATGACTTCGGGTTCCCGCATCATGCCATCAAGTTCTGCCTGGAGAGCGGTGGAATTCAGGCTGGAGACCTGGACTATGTGGTCTTCTACGAGAAGCCATTCCGCAAATTCGACCGCATCCTGATGAGCGTGTTGCAGACCTATCCGCAGTCGTACAAAGTTTTTCGCGAGTCGATGATCACGTGGATGATCGACAAGCTGTGGGTGGGCTCGAAGATCTCGGCTGAGCTTGGCATTCCGACGGATAAGATCCTCTACAGCGAGCATCACATGTCGCACGCCGCGAGCGCGTTTCTGTGTTCGCCATTCGAGGAGGCAGCGATCCTCACGGTCGATGGGGTGGGCGAATGGGTGACGGGGACCTGGGGCGTGGGACGTGGCAATCAGATC
>Ga0181526_10002452_pt1 | contig 16174 bp, 9 predicted proteins | sample PEATcosm2014_Bin_35_FD_119750 | JGI IMG/M metagenome (GOLD analysis project Ga0181526, IMG submission 119750) | Peatland microbial communities from MTU Mesocosm Facility, Houghton, MI, USA - PEATcosm2014_Bin06_30_metaG | ecosystem: Environmental > Terrestrial > Soil > Wetlands > Peat | place...
CCCCTCATCGCTCCCATCAGCATGATGCTCGCCGTTCCCTTCGCTCTTTTCGTCGGCAGCCGCGGCGCCATCGGCGGCCTCGCCCTCGGTGTCGGCATCGGCATCGCTTACTGGGCGCTCTCCGCACTCACCGAAGCCATGGGCGGCATCGGCCAGCTCCCCCCATTCCTCGCCGCTTGGTCCCCCGATCTCGTCTTCTTCTTCCTCGCCCTCTATTTTTTCTTCAAAATGCCCACTTGAGCACCTGGAGCGATTTCTAACTTCTACTTCCCATTTGCCCTTTTCCAATTATCTTCACCCGCGTGTAGCGGAGGCTTTACGCCTCCGTCTTGGGCTACCCTCCTCTACTTCCCATACTTCCTATATTTCCTTTACCTCGTATATCTCCTCACCATCGCCGCAATCGGCAACCCCACGCAAAATATGTGAATCACCACTCCGATCCACATCATCTCCCAGGAAAACGGACGCGGCGTCACTCGCGACATCGGCAACACCACGTACTGCATGAAAAAATGCACAGCCACTCCATACAACGGTCCCCACAGTGCCCACGATCCCACCAAGAACCGCAATTTCCGGCTAGCCAGGTAATACACCGTCGCCGCCCCAAAGGCGATCACGAAGTGCAACACCAATCCCAACGCCGCCGTCGCCCATCCTCCTTGATAGGCGCTCGACCCGATCAAGCCTTTTGCAATCCCCTGCAGCAACGGCATCGGCCGTAGCCCAAACATCCCATACACCACAATCGCCGCCGTTATATCCAGGACGCCGCACGACGTCCCAGCCCAAACAATTGCCATCGCCGTCTCGGAATCTCCTCTCAATTCCTTATCTCCTGTGCCTCATTGACTTTCCCAAACCGGCGGCAGGCCGTCTCTATCTAGACGCCATAAAACATCAGAAGATTCCGCAAACTCGCCTTCTGCAACCTATATCCTCCACCTCCTTTACTTCCTTTGTTTCATCATCTTCACTTCATGCTTTCCCGAATGCAGTTCCGTTTCCTTCCCCTCCCAAACCAATTCCCCCGTCACCCCCTCCGGCAGCGTCACTTCTGCCTCTAAACCATCCCCCACCCGCGTATACTTCACCTCAATCATTCCGTGCACCGTCGGCAACCCCGCCTCCACGTTCTTTAGGTAGCCCAAATGTGGATCGATCCTCACCGTCCCAAATCCTGCCTGGACCGGCCGTATCCCCGCCACAATCGTCAACAAATCAAAATTCGGATGCGCGCTCCACGCATGCGAATCCGATCGCGTCGGCTCTGGGGATTCGGCCCACGTGGTCAATCCCAGTGCTATCATCTCCCTCCACGGGCGCAACAGATAAAGATACGAATCTCCCATCCCCGCATGTTCCACCGCACGCGCCAAGTAGTAGCGGAAATAGTAGGTAGCCAGCGTCATCTGCGGCAGTGCCTGATTTTGGTCATGTTCAATATGGTATTCCGGCCCCTGGTTTCCTCCGTCGCTTGCCGCCAAAATGGAATTCATTACACTCTTCTGCTTCTCCGCCGGCACCACGTCCAGCCAAACTCCCAATACATTCGCGTGCTGAGAAAAATGTCTCTGTGCCGGAGTATCGGCCAGCAATCCATACTCTTCACTCCAGCATAATTTCCAAACCCCCGCCGCCGCTCGCGAAGCCGCCTCACGGTAAATCTCCGCCACCTGTTTATCCCCGTACGCCTCCTCCAACTCCGCCATATACCGCAGCGCCTCTAGAAATTGCAACGTCATCACTGACGACTCGCCATCCGCCTCCTGAGGCGCCTCGCCATCCTCAAAGTCCTTCCCCCAATCCACGAATGGCCACCACGCAATCCTCCCCAGCAATCCATCCTTCCTCTGCCTCCGCAAATACCAGTCCAGCACAGTCCGCGTGCCAGGCAACTGCACCTTCACAAACTCCGAATCCCCGCGATACTGCCAGATATCGTGCACCATCCCCACCCACAACAGCGAAAACGTCGGGATCATCTGCACCAACCCCGACGGGTACCGGCTCTGCGTCAACCCATCCGGTATCCGCGAATTATTGAACGCGTCAATCGCCTGCCGCGCCAGCCGGTCGTCTCCCGCCACTGCGTACGAAATCAGGGCCTGGATCCGCGTGTCTCCGATGTACTGCAGCCGCTCCCAATACGGCGTGTCCATATACGTATCGTGGGCATCCAACCGCGCCGTTCTCCACCCAATCTCCCAAATCGTCTTCAACATCGGATCATCCGACCGAAAATATCCCCTCTCCTCGAACGGATACGCACTGAACCAAGTCTTCATTTCGTCGATTCTCAATCCCGAATCGCCCGTCTCTACATCAATTTGCAGATATCGCCATGTCCTCCACTCCAACGGCAAAATTGCGACTGTTTGCGGCACACCGCTCAATAAGAACTCGTCAACTACTCCCACAATATGTTTCCCTGCGATCTCGTTCCGATTCCCCTTCTTCCCCTCCGCGTCAACCAACGCTTCCGCATACGTCATACGAATCTTGCTCCCTGCTCCACCCGTCATCGCCAATCTCGGATAGCCGGTCACCAGTTCTCCGCGGTCCACTAAAACACTTGCCTTTGAATGCGGCGTCACCCCGACACCACCCGTCAGCGATCCGGTCGGAATCACGACGCCGCTAACTCGCACCACTTTCCCGCTATCCACTTCCCTCATTTCCATCGCCGGCAACGGGTCCTTCACCAGCTGCCAATTATTCGGCCCGTCTCGTTCGCCTCGCAGCGCACCCCGCCCCAAACTCACCGACTTCGTCCACGCACTTTTATCCGCGACCTCCTCGCGATCAAAACTCCAATCGAATTTCCCGGCATCCAGCCGTTCCCCCGGTCCACCCGCATAATATCCCCGCACCTCGGGCCTCACCGTCGTGATCCCCATCTCCCGTTCCACCTCCCAATTCTCGTCGGTATCCGCTGCCCGCTCCGCCTCCCCATTCCCGTGCACCAGAAATCCCACCCGGTCGCTCATCTGCGCCACCGCTGCATGCGTCCCAAAATTCCACACTGTAGCCGCCAACACATTCTTTCCGGCCATCAAATACGGCCCCAAATCGAACGACTCATATCTCCAATGCGCTAGGTCGCTCTTCGCCGGCCCGGTCCCCACGCGTTTTCCATTCACATAAAACACAAACTGATTGTCCGCGCTCACATCCACCAAAAAGCGTGCGGGCACCCCATTCAACTCAATCAGCTTCCGAAAGTGCAGCACCACCTCATCCCGCTCCGGCACTCCCGCCGCCGTAATCCATTCCGCTTTCCATACTTCCCGCGGCCGATCCCCCGCGTCCTGCCCCCAAATTTTCCCGCCTCCTAACCACGCCATGGCCACAATCAAACAGCCCATCGTTAGTTTTCGCATGCACAGAGCCTAATCCTCACTCGCCACTAACCGCAAGCTCCATACATCCCAATTGGCCACGCGGCACGCACACCCGTTCCCGGGTTCAACAACTGGTTCTCGTACTGTGCCAAAGGCTAATCGCCCTTTACTTCGCTCTTCTTGTTCTTGATTGCTACTTCAGGCGTGAACTTCTATCTCTTAAACTCTCCCATTTTTGAGCTCTTGCACCCTTTGACGCTCGAGCCCTAGCACCTCTTTACTTCATAGCCTCTTACTTCCTCTTTTTATCTTCCCTCTGCCGTTCTCGCCACCATTCTCCTCACCGGTTTCGCTCCCGCTGCAGGAAACGTCATACTCCAGAATTTCTCTCCCCCTTCCGCAAACTCAAACGAGGCTTGCACCTGCCCTTCCCTCGTGCTCCGCACCGCCACAACTTTCGCCCTCGCCTTCTTCCCGTTGTATTCGTTCATCACCTGAAACTCCTGCCCCACTCCCAAAGTCGCTTCCAGCAGTAGCACCCCGCCATGCGCGCTCACGCTCACCGACCGCGTCCAGTATCGAAATTTCTCTCCGACTTCGGTCTCCCCATACACCAACAGGTTGATGCACATCACCGCTCGCGTTGTCCTTCTCCGCTCCACCCGGCGAAAATGTAGTAGCGACATCTTTTCGGTTCCTCCGTCGTTCGCTCTGCTTCCCTGCTATTTCGCGGGCCAGCCCTGTTTCGTTATCGAGCATCGCACTCTCTCATACCCAAAGTGCGCGCACGAGGCGCTCGACACCACAAACACAAGCCAGTCCCACATACCCACATTTTACGTTTCCGTCTCTGTGTCCGGAATAGCAGCCAAGTACCATTCCCGCCCCCTCTTCCGTACTAAACCTCCCTCCCCTCCTCCACTTCCTTCATTTCATCTGCGCTTCCACCGCCTCAGGCAACCTCAGTACCCCTCGCATGCTCTCCCCAATGTTCACCTGCTGCCCATGCTGCGCGTACTTTGCCAGCACCCCCGCCTTCAACCAATCAAATCCCCACGCGTCTTCCACCGCCACAATTGTGTACGTCCCCGGAACCACTCCCCGCAAGAAAAATGTCCCATCGAAATCGCTCTGATCTCGCCGGAACAACTCCACGTGCGCCTCAGGATCATTCGGCACCAGCGCCACCATCACGCCAGACACCGCCTTCCCCTTCCTCTCCACCACTCCTTCGATCCCCACCTCTCCCACAGCCAACTCCGCGGTTACTTCCAGCGTCGCTCCAGCCGCAACGCTCACCTCGTGCCCCGCCCCTTCCCCCGCCCCAGATGTTGTCCGTATCACCGAGTACGTCTTCCCCGGCGACATCACCACAATCGCGTATTTCCCCGGTTTCAACGCATCAAACGTCACCTCTCCGCTCGCTTCCCCTTGCCGAAATCCCACCGTCCTTTGCCGCGAATCACGCAGCCCCACTGCGTACTGCTTCGGCAGCGGCCCCTCCCCGGGCAGTTTCACCGTCACTTTCAACTTTCCCAGAGCTTCTCCCTGCGTTGTACTCAAGTCCTGTCCGTCATGCACCAGGTCCATTTCGCTGAATTGCTGCGCCTCTTCTGGATCATTGCTCATCATTCTCACGTCGTACCGCCCCGCAGGCACTCCCGTCACTTCAAACACCCCAGGCCCCACGGGACTCATTTGTCCCATGGCCACAGGCTCCACCGAATCGAATAGCTGCTTCTGCAACATTGGCATGCGAAAAGTACTCCCCTGCTCCGGGCGCTCGGTCGGCATTCGAAATACCAGGTGCAGCGCCGGCACCGGACTCATCCTCACATCAATCTCCCGCCGGTCCCCTCCCTTCAACTCAATCGGTGTCGCACTCTCCGCCTCCGTCGCCCCACCGTAGTACGTCGTCGGATACGCCACGTCCAGTCCCGGTGGAACTCCTTTTCCGGAGTCCCCTGCCGACTGCACGCCCGGCGGGTGCACCGCATACCACGGCGTCGCACTCACCGATACAAAATACGTTCCCGGCCGCAGCGCACTGATGTCAAAGTATCCCCGGTCATCGCTTGTAGCTCCGTTCATCGCCAGCACCCGACTCATTCCCCCGCTATGATTTTCCAGAAATAGCCGCACCCGCGCACTTCGCACTGGCTCTCCCGATTCATCCAGCACATGTCCCGCGATCATCGCCATCGGCATCAGCCGAAACACAAGCTTATCCGTTGCAAATTCCGGCCCCGTCACAATCGCCGTCGAATATTGCTCGTGCTGTTCGTACCCCGAGGTGATGTACCCTCGCTTCGCCCCCTGCAGCGCATATTTCCCCGCCGGTACTCCGGCAAACTCGAAATGTCCTCCCTCCTCGGTCACCATTTCGATCTTTTGCGCCCGCGCTCTTGTATCGGCAATCGACACCTTCACCCGCGCCAGCGCCGCACCCGTCATCGCATTCACCACCGTCCCCGCAATCTTGTATCCTTGTCCCTCTGCATTCTGTTGTCCTGATGCTCGCGTGGAATTCTGCGCTTCAACCGCAACCGCGCTCATCGCCAATAGCACCCCGCACAACCCGATCTTGCTCCATGCCTGCAGTTCACCCCTTTCAGGGCTGAGGCCTTTCCTTCTCCTACTCCCTCTCCGCCACACCATCTTTATTCCCCGTCGCTCCCCGCAATCATCTTCACCTTCACATTCACCTTCTGCCCCGCCTCCACATGGATCACCTTCCCCTTACTCTCCAGGGCTCGCATCGTCTCCTCATCTCCCGGCAACTCCTGGTCCGGTCCTTGCTCATACGCAAGAACCAGGTACGCACCTGGTGGCACTTGCTCCACAACGAACGCTCCTTGCTGTCGGGATATCGCCACACGGTTTTGCCCCGGGGTTCCCTCGATCGGCACCAAATACACAAATCGCACCGGATAATCCCCATATGCTTGTTCCGCATTCACCGGCGCATCCGTTGTTTCTTCCACCGTCCCCGACACTTCCGCCCCGTCATCCCGCATCGTCACCTCGATTGGCGGTGTCCCTCCTCCCCGTCCCACCACCAATGGCTGGTGCATCACATCGCTCCCGCCACACTCGATCGACGCCGCATAACCCCTTTCAGAGTGGACGTTCACCCGATAACGCCCTGGCCGCACATTCTCAATAACCATCGTGTGCTCGTCCGATCCTTCAACCACATGCGCTCTGCCGCCACGCCATTTCCCTCCTACCTCGTCCACCGGCGCCAGGCTCACGCGAATATCCGGGACACGTTTCCCGTTGGACATCGCAAATGACCCGCCGCTCTGCTCCGACTGAAATTCCTCTCGTACATTGATACTTACCGACGCATTCGGAATCAGATTCAACACCGGTCCTTCGAGCGCCCTTCCGTTTACCGAGAAATTCAGTATCCCTGTCGATTGCACCTCACCGAGCGCATCTGCCTCCACCGTGTAATTCCCATCCGGCAACATCCCTCCAATCGCCTGCTCGGCCGGATTGAAACCCAGCGACCACCCTGGTCCATAATGTCCCATTGGATAAACCACCAAGTTCATCCCCTTCGGTTCATTCCCCAGCCCTATTTGCACCGGATAATATTCTCGTCTCGCGACCGTTAGATTGACCTGCGCTGTCTCTCCGGCCTTCCGCACAATCGCGCTCGCTGCGGAAAAATCCGTCGTGTTCTGATAATAAATCGGCGGATATCCGAACAATTGCGCTCCCGGAATCGGCACCATCGAATCCCGCTCCATCTGTTCGTGTGTAATTAACTTGTACGTCCCCGCCCTCAATTCGCTAAAGCGAAACTCCCCATCCGGCCAAGTTGTGAAAGTGCCCGCAGGCTGCCACGGCTCTCGCCCTTCCGACATCTGTCGCCGGTACAGCTCGCACTGAATCTGGACATCCCCTTCCGATCCCGGCACGGTGACATGCCCAAGAATCAATGCCTCTGGCACCAAATAAATCGTCGTTTCGCTTTGCCCATGTACCTCGAAACGTACGACTGGGTTGTGCCCCACCGGCAGGTATCCCGGCTTCCGAGCATTGAACGACTGCGTCTGCATCGTTCCCCTTGCGATCATGACGTTTCCATTACCCGCTTCTCCTCCACGAATATCTCCCTGGCCCTGGTTCTGGCGCTGCAATGTCTTGAACTCAAACTCGCCTCGATCGTTTGTCATCGTCGCGTACTCTTGGTCACCCGTGAGAACCAGCGCTCGCGCAATCGGCTCCTTTGTCACTTGATTCAACACTCGGCCGCGCACCGTCGAGACTTCGTCCTGTTTCCCGCCGGCGCCCTGCCCCCGCGCGACACCGCAACTCAACAAGCTACACAATATAATCGCGATTCCAACCACGTAGCCCCACACCCCCGCCTTCCTTCTCCACCACCTGTTTAAGATTCGACACGTCACATTCCCATTCATAGCCGCCGATTCTATCACCATCTCTACACCGATGCGGTGACACAGTTCAAACCACCGCAAGCATTGCTTGGAGCACACGAGCGCACCTCGCTATTCCCAGACATTCAAATGTCCTTGAATCCTTGCGGTGGGATCAAAAATCTTTCAACAGCCACACGTTGCTGTCCGCCATCTCTCCCTCGAACGCCAGATACTTTCCATCCGGTGAGGGGCGCAGCCGGTTCATATATAGCGTCTGCGGATTACTCTCCAGCACTTGCGCTTTTCCCGTCGCCGTCACATGCAACAAGTTGAACGATTCCGGCAAAAACGTGCTCACAAAAAATCCTTTTCCGTCCGCTTCCCACGCCACCGTATGAAAGTCTCCCCGCCCGGGTTGTACGGCAATCTCTCGCCAACTTCGTTTCCCCAGCTCAAACACTTCAATCTTGTCTTTGTGATTGTGGTCCACCTCCGCGACCTCCTTCCCATCGGGCGAAACCGACCAGCCCCACGTCCAATTTCGGCTGACCTCAATCTTCCCCAGTTCCTCTCCTTTTCCTTTCACCGGATCCAGCGCGTAAAACCTAAAATCGTTTCCCTCCAGCACTCCCAGCACGCAGCCTCCATCCTCCCTCTGTGCACAATCGACGTCGTACCACCTATCCGGCGTAGTCTCCACTTCCAATACTTTTTCCGCTGGCCCTCCTCCGGTTGGTTCTCGTAGCAGGCTCCGCACCACCGGTTTCCCGCGGCCCTTCTCCTCGATCCTTTCCCAATACAAGATCCACATTCCATCCGCGCTCAATTTGCTTCCGCGAACCAGCTCTCCTGTTCCTCCGGAAACAACTTTCTCCGGCACTTCTTTGTCAATCCCTTGTTTGAACACTTCCTGCTTTCCATTCCTGTTGGATATAAAAAACAAACTCTCGCCATCCTTCGTCCACGTCTCGGGGTAACTGTCATGGTTATCCAACGTAAACCGCCTCACCTTCCGCATGCCCCCCATCCCTGGCTCCAACTCTCCCAGGTACGCATCCGATCGCTCCTGCTCCTTCACGAAGGCCAGAACTTTTCCGTCCCCCGCCATCGTTAAACTCGTTAATGTGGCAGTGACCCATTCCGTCAGTCGCCGCGGTTTCCCCTTTACCGTCCCGTCTTCCGGATTCACCCGCACCTCCCACAAGCTCGTTCTCGGATGAGTCCCTTCCGCCGGAACCCGGTTTTCCACGGCGAACAACAGTTTCCAGTCCGCCGACCAGCTGATACATCCCAATTGCCTGCACGTGAACTTTCCGCTTTCCCCCAACACCGCTTCGGACACCAGCCTCCGCGCACCTCCATTCGCCGCCTGGATTTCAATCGATGTCTCGGTTCCGGACTCGTTCCAACGGAATCGCTCATATGCGATCCATTTCCCGTCGGGCGACCACACCGGATTGCCTGTCCCCGCGTTATTCTCCACCCCCAGCAATTTCCTAGCCCCTTCTCCCTCGATTCCAGACACCCAGATCTCCTTCGACTGGTGCAATCCCCCACTCCGGAACACCATCCACTTTCCGTCTGGCGAAATCGCTGGCGAGGTCGTTTCCGCGCGCAACTTCTTCGGCACTCCCTCGCCAAGAACCGGCACGCTCCACAGACTTGTTGCCTCCGAGACGGACGCGCGCCGCGTCGCCAGAAGTTTCCCGCCTTCTGGCAGCCACATTAGTTCCTCGATCTGTGCTGCGGGAAACTCCGCCGGCAACGCCACCCTTCGAATTTCGCCTGAGTCGATCGAACGCACCAGGAGTTGCGACTGGTCCGCATACACTACATATTTTCCGTCGGGAGAAATTGCCGCTACGCGCACGAAATCTTCTGGAGGATTTGCGGTCAGTTGACTCTCACTCGCCTGCCGCGGAATCTCCGCCGCTCCGCGCTTCCATCGATTCCAGCCCCATCCCGCCACGGCCAGCGCTACCGCCGCTGCGGACACCAGCGCCCACCAGCGCCACATTTTTCCTGCCGACTTGCTCCCCGCCGTCCCTGCCTCTTCCTCGTGCGCGGACTTCGCGTCCGCCACACTGATTCGCCCGTGACACTCCGGCCGCAACTCCACTACTCCGCTCGATCCGGGTCCACTCACCTGGTGCAGATGCTTCGTTGCAATCGGCGAAATCGCGGCGATGAATCGGTATCCCTGCCTTGGGATCGTCTGCAGATACTGCGGATTTCCCGCATCATCTCCCAGCACTTCGCGGATCTGCTTAACGCAGAAATTAATCCCGCCCTCGAAATCCACATACGTGTTCTCGCCCCACAGGCACCGCCGAATCTCTTCCCGGCTTACGATCTGCCCGGATCGCTCCGCAAGCAACAAGAGCACTCGGAAGGGTTGCGGGTGGATCTTTAGGAGGGTCCCGCCTTTGCGCAGTTCTCCGCTCGCGGCGTTTAGCTCATACTCGCCGAAGCGCATTCCGAACGTTGCATCCGCCCGTGACGCCATACACACCCCACAGGGGATAAGTGGGAGCGCATTCTACCACCGGTTTTCCTCCCCGGCTCCAACTATTCAGGTCTTCCTCCGGACTGCCCTAATCGCCTTCTTTCTCGTTAGTTAGCCTCTCAGTTCACTCTCACTCGAATCTCATCGCCCCTATCATTGCCATTACCCGCCGTCCTCGCTAACTTCGCGTCGCTTCTTTGTGCAGCACTCTGAACGATTGCGAGGAACTCATGAAACCCAGCACTATGACCCCTTTCATTCCCTTCTCTCTAATCGTCGCCCTTGCTCTCCTTTTTCCCGGCCTCATTCGAGGACAACAGGACAACTCCCACCAGCGTGGCAAGCTCATCGAGTTCAACGCTCCTCTTGCCACCAAATCCGTTTCGCCCTACTGTGGCAGCGATTGCGGCACCATCCCCCTCGCCAACAACGATAAAGGTGACGTCGTCGGCTATTACACCGACGCCAACGTTGTTCCGCACTCTTTCCTGCGCACTCACGACGGTGAATTCCTTTCCTTTGACGCTCCTCACGCTGGGCTCGGCGAGAATCTCGACCAGGGCACTATTGCCTACAGCATTAACGACAACGGCGTCATCGCGGGCCAGTACCAGGATTCCAGTAATCTTTTCCATGGCTTCATTCGCGAGCCTGACGGGAAGTTTGCGGAGTTCGAGGTTTCCGCGGCCGGAACGGGCCAATACCAGGGCACCGTGGCTTACAGCATTAATCTCGAAGGGACAGTCGCTGGCGTCTACTTCGACAGCGTGGGCACGCAGCACGGCTTTGTCCGTTCGCGGTACGGCAACATCTCCACCTTTGATCCAAATGGTTCCGTTTACACCATGGTGTGTGAGGAAACCTGTATCAACGCCTATGGCGCCGTCACCGGATATTTCATCGATTCCAATCTCACTTATCACGGTTTCTTGCGCGAGCCCTCGGGGAAGATCACCATCTTGGACGCCCCCGGCGCAGGAACAGGCTCGTATTTCGGCACCTACGCTGCGAGTATTAATCTCGATGGCACCATTGCCGGTTATCTTGTCGACGATTTCAATCTCGCTCACGGCTTCCTTCGCACCTGCAATGGCGAGTTCATCGCTTTCGAGCTTATGCAAGCTTCCAATGCCCCCGGCGCGGGCACCGCTCCTTTTTCCCTCAATTTCTTTGGCGCTGTCGCCGGTGCCTACTACGACTCCAGCTTTACAGCGCACGGCTTCGTCCGTTCGCACAACGGTGAAGTCGCGACCTTCGACGCTCCCCACGCAGGCACCGTCGCTGGTCAGGGAACTCGCCCCTCCACCAACAACGCCTCTGATCAAGTCACCGGCTGGTGGATTGACAAAAACGGCCTGAACCACGGCTTCGTCTGGTGTCCCGACGACAACTGACCGCCCCTTCCGTGGCCCCAGTGAGCACCACACGGCTTCACCGCCCCCACGAAGGCTCTTGTGTTCTCCCGCACTCTTTTACCAAACCACTTTTCGACCCAACTCCGCTATTCTTCCCCCTTCACTTCCTGCACTCCTTCATTTCCTTTACTTCCGAATCTCCTCCTCCCATACTCATCTCACTGGAGTCCCCCCATGCCCACCGTTCCCGCAGCAGCACCGCATCCCACGTCTCCTGCCTTGAATTTGCTCACAACCCTCGCCTCGCTCATCGTCGGCGCCGCCTTCTTCGCCGTCTGGTTCTGGCTTCTGCCTCCCTGGCTCGGCTTCCATGTTGACACCGCCGGCCCCTCTCGCTGGCGCCTGCTCGCCGCCATTCCTTCCGCTCTCGGTTTTGCCGTAGCTCTCCGCTGCGTCTGGGACTTTGGCCGCACAGGCCACGGCACTCCCGCGCCCATCGCTCCCCCGCAAAAATTGGTTGTCGTCGGTTTTTATCGCTACGTGCGCAATCCTATGTACCTGGGTTTCTTCGTCGGCTGGATCAGCCTTTGGTTCATTTTCGGCCGCGCCAATCCAATCGTAATCGTCGCAGCCTGCCTAGTCATTCTTGCTGTCCACCTCTTCGTCCTCTTTTACGAAGAACCCACTCTCCGCAAAATGTTCGGTCCCGACTACACCAATTTCTGCGCCAACGTTGCCCGCTGGCTCCCCCGCCTTCACCCCTGGACCAAATGAGCGCTCCCCACTCTTAGACTTTTGCACTCTTTTACTCTAACGCTGTCCTACTCTTCTGCTTACTACCCTTAAACCGTCGGCCCCGGGCACCCGCTATCATCCGGAAGTCTCGCGCCTTTGGTGAGGCTTCAGGACCTCAACCCTCGCGTGTTGCCTCCCAATCTGATTCTCTGGGCACTCATTCCTCACAACTGATCACTTCTTCTCCTCCACCGCCACCAAATTATCCTCCGGATTCCGGTCAATCAACTTGTTGTAGGGGTCAATCCCCGCAAACGTCGGCTTCTCATCGACCACAATTTCCACCGTGGACTTATCCGTGTTGAACCTCTGCTTCTCCATGTACAACTTCTTCAAATGTTCCTTCGTCCCGCTGAATACTCCCACGTCAATAAAATCATTAATGGGCATGGCCGTCTCATTCCCCGATCCATCTGCCTTCCGCTTCGCCGTCTCAACCATCAAAATCACTTTGTACTTCCCGCCCTCCGGCCTCACCACCGCCGACATCGCCTTGTTCTCATACAGCACAATCGATTCGAACATATCCGTCACCACGTACTGCAACTCCGGTGGCGTCGCCTCCCTCATCGCATCCACGAATCCTCGCGTGTCCGGATAGGGCCCTTTCGCATACCGGTTCTTCTCCAAATATCCCCTCAGCGCCGCATTCAACTTGTCTTCCCCTATGTAGTCGCTCATCGCGAACATCACCAGCGCGCCCTTGTAATACCAGACGTACGGCTCGTTCTGCACCAGCGCCAGCGGCGGTTCGTGCCTTGTCTCTCCCGCCCGCCCCCGCAGATACCGGTCCAGCTCGTACTTCAAATTCTTCCGCGTATTGTCCTCTCCGTACTTCTTCTTCATCACCTGCAGCGCCGAATATTCCGCCAGCGTTTCGGACATCATGTTCGATCCCTGCGTCATGCTTCCGATCAACTGGTGTCCCCACCATTGGTGCGCCAATTCATGTGCGTTCACGAAATACAGCAAGTCCAGGTCGTCTTTATCCTTCATGCGTTCGATGAATCCGATCCCCTCCGAAAACGGCACCGTGTTCGGAAACGACTGGGCAAAATCCCGGTATCGTGGAAACTCTAGAACCCGGTACTGCGTGAATTGGAACGCCCCGAAGTTCTTTTCGTAATACTCCAATCCCGCCTTCGCCGATTCCATCATCTTGTCCAGGTTGTATTCGTGTCCCGGGGTGTAATACACCTCCAAGTTCACGTCTTTCCACTTGTCGCGTTTCACGTCGAATCGCCCGGACAAAAACGAGTAAAAATTATTGATCCGCGTGTCCCCCATATCGTATTCGAAGTATCGCCGCCCGTTTTCCGTCCACTCCCGTTTCAAGTACCCCGGCGCAATTGCAATTTGGTCTGGCGAGGTACTCACCACGCACCGAAACGTCACCCACTCTGAATCCGGCGTGAACAAATTCAAATCCGAATAGTACGGGTCACCGCGCGGCGCCATCTCTTCATATTCCCCAAGCTTTTCTTCCCTCCGCCGCACTGGCTCGTCAATCTCCTGTCCCCTCGAATATCCCACCTCGGGGAAGTAGCTGCGGTCAAAAAATGTCCCGTTGTACGCCATCTCCGCCGGTTCACCCCCATCCTTGAATCCCTTCGTCGTGTGCGACGCACGAAAATCCATTCGCAGCTTCTCCCCAGGCTGTAGCGGCTGTTCCAGTGTATAAATCTCGTAAAAATGCTCCTTGTCACTCAATTTGTTCTGGAACGCCCTGTCGAACCTCACCTCTTCGATCGATTCTTTCGCTTCTGTCAGGTGAATCTCTTCAATTGGCTGGTCTGTCCAGTTCACCATCATGTAGTGCCCCGTGGCCGCGAACGATCGCCGCTCCGGATAAATATCCACCGCCACTTCCACATCCGTGATCTTCGGTTGCGGGAATTTTTCATACTTCTTGTATCTCTTCTCGTACTCTGCCTGCCTGTGACGCTCCGCAAACGTCGTGCGGTACACATTCAGCACATGTGCGTTGTAGTAGAACCATCCCCCCGCCGCCACCGCGATTACCGCACATAGCCACGCCACTCCAGCCGCTCGCGGAAATCGCTCCCGCATCAACTTCATCCGCACCTTAACACTCGTATCGGTTCCTCGCCGCGCCAGCACCACCGCCAGCACCCCAAACAGCCCTCCCACCGCCAGCCAATACAAGTTGATCCATGCCAGCGCCTTCACAAAATGCCCATACCTGTTCATGTCCGAGTACGTATAAGGCGTAATTTCCCCGAAAAGCCACAGCCGGTTCTCAATTCCATACCTGTACAGCACCGGAATCAGCACGATGAATCCAATAACGAGCGCGTGCCCCACAAATTTGTTTCTCACCACCGTGTGCACGAACAGCGCCAGCAGCACCACCATCATCAGTTGTGGCAGCCAGATCAGGTACAGCTCCACCAAATAGTGGCCGATCTCATACCGATAGAAGCCTCCTACCGTCTGCATCACCACTCCCACCACCAACACAATCGTAAGCAGCAGCAGCTCCACCAGGGTTAGTGCCGCAAACCTACTCATCCAATCCGTCCAATCCTTCTCCGGCAGCGCATCATGGATCTGGTCGAACCGTACATCCCGTTCTCTCCAGATCAATTCCCCCGCATACAGCACCACCACGATGTACAGAAAAAGGAATCCGCCGCCCTGCAGCACGTTCAGCATCAAATACGTCACCGGCCAAACTTTCACCCCGCTCACTTCCCCCGCAAAGTATCCGTTGATCGCGCAGAAAATCACCATCAGCAGGGCAATCGCCCAAAACGGGATCTCTCGCAATATGTTCTGCATCCGGATTCGCGTCATGGACGCAAACTGCATCCACGTTGTTCTTCCCGAAAACTCTTGCGTCACCGCCGGCAACTGCGTCACTCCGCGCGGCCTGGCCTTCTTCTCCTGCTCTTCCGCTTCCGCCGCTTCCTTGGCCTTGCGGTTCGCCCTCTTCCCTGTCAACACTTCCGCCGACATCGGGAACAGCGCATACGTCACCGCCAGCGCCACAATCCCGACTCCCGTCCACACCAGGCGGTTATAAAGAAACGCTCCGTTCCACTCCAGAAATTTGCTGTTCCTCTCCACCACCGTCCAATACCGCATGATGCTACTCATGAACACGAGTCCCAGCGGGTCGGTCACCGACGCCCACAGGCGGTCCAATTTATTCGTCTGTAGTACCGATATCGCCAGAATCAAATAAATCGCCAATAGCGCCACTCCCTGCAGGTACACCACAATGATTCGCCGCGACAAAGCTGCCACGCAGTAAAACAGTGCTCCCAGAAAGAAAACCTCAATCACCGTCACATCAAAAAATGGCTGCAAATAATTCATCAGATGCACCGGCGCCAACCGCGACTTATCCGCCCACGGCATTACCGTCCCGATAATTCCACCGAGCACCAGTCCATTGAACACAAACAATGTGACCACAAATGATGCCAGCCACCGTCCTCCCAGATAATCGAACTTTTTCACGGGCTTCGTGAATATCAGCGCGTACGTGTCTTGCTGAAAATCCCGCAGGATCGCGGGCCCGAAGATCGCCGCGATCAAAATCGTCCCAAACGCTGTGTACTGCCCGAAGCAGTTCAGTAGCGCGTACGGCCCGTTCAGCAGCACCTTGCCTGGTCCGATCGGCCCAAAATCAGACACCGACACCGAAAAGAACATCATCGCGAACGGAATCAGAAAAAAAATGTATGTGGATACGCTTCGAAATCGTAACTTCAATTCGAACCAGAAAAATGTCCAGAACATCTTGCCTCC
>Ga0181526_10002457_pt1 | contig 16158 bp, 13 predicted proteins | sample PEATcosm2014_Bin_35_FD_119750 | JGI IMG/M metagenome (GOLD analysis project Ga0181526, IMG submission 119750) | Peatland microbial communities from MTU Mesocosm Facility, Houghton, MI, USA - PEATcosm2014_Bin06_30_metaG | ecosystem: Environmental > Terrestrial > Soil > Wetlands > Peat | place...
AAAGCGACAATGTCGGCATCGTGATCTTCGGCACCGACCGCGAGATCAAGGAAGGCCAGACCGTCAAGCGCACCCGCGCCATCGTCGAAGTGCCGGTCGGCAAGGGCCTGCTTGGCCGCGTCGTCGATGCGCTGGGCGATCCGATCGACGGCAAGGGGCCGATCCAGGCCGATCACAAATCGCGCGTCGACGTCAAAGCGCCGGGCATTATCCCGCGCAAATCGGTGCACGAGCCGATGGCGACCGGGCTGAAGGCAATCGACGCGCTGATCCCGATCGGCCGCGGCCAGCGTGAGCTGATCATCGGCGACCGCCAGACCGGCAAGACCGCGATCGCGCTCGACACGATTCTGAACCAGAAATCGCTCAACCAGTCCGGCGACGAGAAGCTCAAGCTCTATTGCGTCTATGTCGCGATCGGGCAGAAGCGCTCGACCGTCGCCCAATTCGTCAAGGTGCTGGAGGAGCAAGGCGCGCTCGATTATTCGATCGTGGTCGCTGCGACGGCGTCCGACCCGGCGCCGATGCAGTTTTTGGCGCCATTTTCCGGCTGCGCCATGGGCGAATATTTTCGCGACAACGGCATGCATGCGGTGATCATTTACGACGACTTGTCCAAACAGGCCGTCGCCTATCGGCAGATGTCGCTCCTTCTGCGCCGGCCGCCGGGACGCGAGGCTTATCCGGGCGACGTGTTCTATCTGCATTCGCGGCTGCTCGAACGCGCCGCGAAGATGAACGACGAGAACAAGGCCGGTTCACTCACCGCGCTGCCGGTGATCGAAACCCAGGCCAATGACGTGTCGGCCTATATTCCGACCAACGTCATTTCCATTACCGACGGCCAAATCTTCCTCGAGACCGATTTGTTCTATCAGGGCATTCGGCCGGCGGTGAATGTCGGTCTCTCGGTGTCGCGCGTCGGTTCCGCGGCGCAGACCAAGGCGATGAAGAAGGTCGCCGGCCGCATCAAGGGCGAACTCGCGCAGTACCGCGAAATGGCGGCCTTCGCGCAGTTCGGCTCCGATCTCGACGCCACCACGCAGCGTCTCCTCAGCCGCGGCTCGCGGCTGACCGAACTCCTCAAGCAGCCGCAATTCTCGCCGCAGAACATGGAAGAGCAGGTCTGCGTCATCTACGCCGGCGTCAACGGCTACCTTGATCCGCTGCCGCTCGATCGCGTGCGCGCCTTCGAAGACGGCTTGCTCGGCATGCTGCATAACCAGCACGGCGATCTGCTCAAGACCATTCGCGAATCGCGCGACCTCGACGATGCCGCCGCGGCCAAGCTCAAAGCTGTCGTCGACAACTACGCCAAAACTTTCGCCTGAGCGCGCAAGGATAGATCGGGCTTCGGATGCCTTCGCTTAAAGACCTGCGCAACCGCATCGCCGCCACCAAGGCGACGCAGAAGATCACCAAGGCCATGCAGATGGTCGCGGCGTCGAAGCTGCGCCGTGCCCAGGCCGCGGCCGAAGCGGCGCGTCCCTATGCGAGCCGCATGGATACGGTGCTCGGCAATATCGCGGCGTCGGTTGCCGGATCGGAATCGGCGCCGCGGCTGTTGCGCGGCACCGGCGGCGACAACCGGCATCTCCTCCTCGTCTGCACCGCCGAACGCGGATTGTGCGGCCCATTCAATACCGCGATCGTGCGGCTCACCCGCGAGCGCGCCAATGCGCTGATGGCGGAAGGCAAAGAGGTCAAATTCTTCTGCGTCGGCCGCAAGGGCTACGATCAATTGCGCCGGCTTTACCCGCAGCAGATCGTCGAACTGGTCGACCTGCGTTCGGTTCGGACGCTTCGCTTCGAGAATGCCGAACAGATCGCGCAAAAGATCGTCGCGCTGTTCGACAAATTCGAATTCGATATCTGTACGCTGTTCTATTCGCGTTTCCGTTCGGTGATCGCGCAAATCCCGACCGCCTCGCAGATCATTCCGCCGGTGTTCGACACCAAGGCGGCGGATGCGCTGGGCGGCGCGGTCTACGATTTCGAGCCCGACGCCGAGGACATTCTGCACGAGCTTTTGCCGCGCAATCTCGCCGTCCAAATCTTCCGCGCGCTCTTGGAAAATTCGGCGTCGTTCTACGGCGCGCAGATGTCGGCGATGGACAATGCCACCCGCAATGCCGGCGACATGATCCGCCGGCAAACGCTGCAATATAACCGCACCCGGCAGGCGATGATCACCAAGGAACTGATCGAGATCATCTCCGGCGCCGAGGCTCTGTAACGAGCGTTGGCGCAGTAACTCATTTTGTGAAGAGGGCCATGATGGCGAAGACAGTCGGAAAAATCACCCAGGTCATCGGTGCGGTCGTCGACGTGCAGTTCGAGGGCCATCTGCCGGCCATTCTCAACGCGCTCGAGACCAACAACCAGGGCAGCCGTCTGGTGCTCGAAGTCGCTCAGCACTTGGGCGAGTCCACCGTGCGTACCGTCGCCATGGATACCAGCGAGGGTCTGGTGCGCGGGCAGGAAGTCACCGACACCGGCGCGCCGATCTCGGTCCCGGTCGGGCACGAACTGCTCGGAAGAATCATCAACGTGATCGGCGAGCCGGTCGACGAGGCGGGTCCCGTCAAGGGCGAAATGCTTCGCGCCATCCATCAGAATGCCCCGGCCTATACGGATCAGTCGACCGAGGCGGCCATCCTGGTCACCGGCATCAAGGTCGTCGATCTGCTCGCGCCCTATGCCAAGGGCGGCAAGATCGGGCTATTCGGCGGCGCCGGCGTCGGCAAGACGGTGCTGATCATGGAATTGATCAACAACGTCGCCAAGGCGCATGGCGGCTATTCGGTATTTGCCGGCGTCGGCGAGCGTACCCGCGAGGGCAACGACCTCTATCACGAGATGATCGAGTCGGGCGTCAACAAGGATCCGCACAAGGGATCGGTCGAAGGGTCCAAATGCGCTCTGGTCTACGGCCAGATGAACGAGCCGCCCGGCGCCCGCGCCCGGGTTGGCCTTACCGGGCTGACCGTCGCCGAGCACTTCCGCGATCAGGGCCAGGACGTGCTGTTCTTCGTCGACAATATCTTTCGCTTCACCCAAGCGGGCTCCGAAGTGTCGGCGCTGCTCGGCCGCATCCCCTCGGCGGTCGGCTATCAGCCGACGCTCGCCACCGATATGGGTGCCTTGCAGGAGCGCATTACGACCACCACCAAGGGCTCGGTGACGTCGGTCCAGGCCATCTATGTCCCGGCCGACGATCTCACCGACCCGGCGCCGGCAACGTCATTCGCGCATCTCGACGCCACCACCGTGCTGTCGCGCGATATTGCCGCCAAGGGCATTTATCCGGCGGTCGATCCGCTCGACTCGACCTCGCGCATGCTGTCACCGCTCATCGTCGGAGAGGAGCATTATGCGGTTGCCCGGCGCGTGCAGCAGGTGCTGCAGCGCTACAAGGCGCTGCAGGACATCATCGCGATCCTGGGGATGGACGAACTGTCCGAAGAGGACAAGCTGACGGTGGCCCGCGCCCGCAAGATCGAGCGCTTCTTGTCGCAGCCGTTCTTCGTCGCCGAGGTGTTCACAGGCTCGCCAGGCAAGCTCGTCGACCTGCAGGACACCATCAAGGGCTTCAAAGGGCTGGTCGAAGGCAAATACGACCATTTGCCGGAAGCCGCCTTCTACATGGTCGGCACCATCGAAGAAGCCGTCGAGAAGGGCAAAAAGCTCGCTGAGGCGGCGTAAGAAGGCGTAGCACGATGGCCGCACTTCATCTCGAATTTGTCTCGCCGGAAAGCGTGCTGTTCTCCGGCGATGTCGATCAAGTGGATCTGCCGGGCTCCGAGGGCGACCTCGGCATCCTGGCCGGCCATGCGCCGCTGGTGACCTCGCTGCGACCCGGCATCGTGACAATCTTCCGCGACGGCCGGCGCGAGCCGGTTGTTGTTATTGGCGGTTTCGCCGAAGTGGGCCCGGCGGGGTTGACGGTGCTTGCCGACCGCGCGGTGGCGCGGGCGGATTTCGACATGACGGTGCTCGCCGGTGAAATCAAGGATGCCGAGGAAGACGCAGCCGACGCCAAGGACGACGCCGAACGCGATCGGCTGGCCCGCCAAGTCGAGCAATTGAAATCGCTGCAGACGGCCTTGGCGACGTAGCAGGCCGGGCCCTTCCGGGCGTCCAAGCGATTTGCTAGGGAGAGTCGGGGACAAAGGCATTCTGTATTCCGGCGAAGGCCGCGGCCGGACAAGGAATTGCACGACCGTCCATTAACGCGGTGAGGCCGTGGACCCCGAGATCTTCATCAGCCATTCCTCCACGGACAAGAAGGTCTCCCGGACCATCTGTACGGCGTTGGAAAATCGCGGGCTTGCGTGCTGGATTTCCTCCCGCGACGTCAAGCCGGGCCAGAATTTCCAAGAACAGATCGTCAAGGCGATCCGCGCCGCCAAGATCATGGTCTTGGTGTTTACCTCAAGCGCCAACAATTCCAACGAGATCAAGAAAGAGCTCGCGCTCGCCAGCCAGAACAACCTGATCGTCATTCCGGTTCGGATCGAGGATGTGAGCCCGAACGAGGCCTTCGCGTATGAATTCGCGACCCGGCAATGGATCGATCTGTTCGATAATTGGGAAAGCTCGATTGCGCGATTGGTCGAACTGATCGCCGCCGCGCTTAAGGATCAACCGTCGGTTGGCGGGGCCGCCGGGATGTCGTTAGGCAGGGCCGCCAAACCCGGCGACCAGACGGGCGGTGCGACAGCGGCCCAGCACGGGACGCCGCCGGCAAAACCTGCGACCTGGGCTTTACCCGCCATCATCGCGGCGGGCTGTGTCGCGGCGCTCGTTGTCACGGCAGTCGTCTATCTGAAAGTCATCCGGCCGGTCGCACCCCAAGCCACGAGTCAACCGAGCCCATCGCCGACGGTGCCAGCCGTTATCGCGCAGCCAACGCCGCCGGCGCGGCCGGCGCCCCCACGGCAGGCCGAAGCTTTGGTGCCGGAAGCGATCCCCATGGTGTCGGACCGGGTGCGCGAGAATATCCGCAACGAATATCTGCCCGCAGCGGATCACAAGGCGCTGGCAATCAGCACCGGCCCGATCGGGTTGATCACCGGCCAGCCGGACGATGATTCGGCCAAGGCGGCGGCTCTCGATATGTGCCAGCAGCGCGCGGACAATTTAAAGCCGCCGCGGCACTGCGAGCTCTATGCGGTCGGAACGACGGTTGTGTATACGCGCGGGCATCCGCCGATGCCGCCGACACCGTGGTTCAAGAGCGATCCGCTCATTGAGAGGCCATTGATCGGCCAGGACATCCCGCTATTGGGGGACAGAAACAAAGAATTGATCGAGAAGAACTTCCTGCCCGGCCGCAAACCAAAAGCGCTGGCTCTTTCTTCATCGGGCGTCTTCGCCGACTATATCGGTCAGGACTCCACCGACGAGGCGGCGCGCCGGGCGCTCGAAGTCTGCGGCGGCATTGCCGGGCTGGCCTGCATGATCGTCGCCGTCGACGATAATTTTGTCGTCCCGGTGCCGACCATGATGAAACCCGTGGGCTTTTTCCACCCGGCTGGCGCCACTGTTATTGCGCCCGAGTTGCGCGACAATGTCGCGCACCGGCTCGCCAATGCCGGCGGCTGGACCGCCGTTGCGGCCGGCGATAGCGGTAAAGTCGGCTTGACGGTCGATGCCGCGAACGAACAGGCCGCGCTCGACGGTGCCATGAGCGACTGCAGCAAACAGGACCGCGCCTGCCACGTGATCGCGATCGGTCCATTCGCCGTGGAACCGAAATAACGAATATTACGTCATGATTTTGCGAGATGGCCGAATTCGCGCGCGACCCGCTCGTAAACCGCGCGCTTGAACGGCACCACGAGCTGCGGGACATTGCGCAGTAGCTCCCATCGCCAGGCGCCGAATTCGGCTTCCGCCGCGCCGTCGGGATGAGCAAGATCGATCTCGCTGTCATCTCCGACAAAGCGCATGGCAAACCATTTCTGCGTTTGCCCGCGGTATTTGCCTTTCCAGGCTTGGCCGACGAGTTCGCGTGGAATGTCGTATTTCAGCCACTCGGCGATTTCGCTGATGCGCTCCACCGAACGGATATTGGTCTCTTCGCGCAGTTCGCGAAGCGCGGCCGGCCAGGGCTCTTCGCCGGCATCGATGCCGCCCTGCGGCATCTGCCAGGCATGCGCCGGATCGAGGCGATCGGGACCGTCGAGACGCCGGCCGAGGAAGACGAGGCCGTCGCGATGAAACAGCACGACGCCGACGCAGGGACGATAGGGGAGGTTTTCAAACTGCATCGGCAGGGCGATCGGCGAACAGCAAATGGCGCACAGGAAAGGACATTCTATTCACTGTACGCAATTTCCCTATTCGCTACCTCTTAGGTTTGCTTTGCCCGCGCCGCGGCTGCGGTGATGGGCACCAGCAGCAGGCCGCGGCTTTCCGCCGCTTTCGCCCATTTGGCGATGTGGTCGATCGACACCGGCAATGCCGAGGCGATGCCGACCGCGATGGTGTGTTCGCGGGCCAGAATTTCCAGCCGGCCGAGCGCGCGGTCGATTTCGTCCGGCGTCGGCACCGAATCGAGGATCACGTCGGCGCGCGCGAATGGCAGATTATTGGCGGTCGAAATGCGGGCCGACACGCTGCGCGGATTGGAGCCGTCGTCGACGAATATCATGCCGCGCTTGGCGGTCTCCCGCAGGATCGGACCGAACGACGGTTCGGAGGCGGTGAAACGCGCTCCCATCGTATTGGTCAGTCCGACGTAACCCTGGAAACGGCTCATCAGCCAATACAGCCGGTCGATGTTCTGCTGTGGCGTGAGCGAGGTGAGCAGCGTCTGCGGGCCGGGGTCGTTGTCCGGATAATCGAACGGCTCCATCGGCACCTCGAGCAGTACCTCATGGCCGCTCTTGCGCGCGCGGGCCACCAAGGCTTGCGCATCGGTGCCGTAGGGCACGAAGCCGAGCGTCACCGCCCCCGGCAGTTTGGCAATCGCGTCGCTGGTGATGTTGGCGCTCACGCCCAAGCCGCCGACGATCAGCGCGATACGGGGCGCGTCGGGCCGGCCGGGAAGCGGTTGCACCGGCCGCGCGAAGGCGTCCGCCGGCCGCGTGCCATCGGCGGCGATCTTCGGGATCGGCCCGTGCGGCGTGATCTCGACGAATTTCTGATCGAGCGGGGCGGCGACGGAGGCGGAGGCGGCCGCGCCGCCACCGGGTGCCGCGTTTGGCGCCGGCGCCGCGACCACCACATCCTGATGCGCGCCCGTCTTGCCGTCGATGATCGTCACCGTCGTGGTATTGGCCGGCGCGGCCGGTGCGCCCGCTGCGCCATCCGGCACAGTCGCCGCAGCCGCGGGGGCTCCGTCATGTTGTTGCGCCGCCTCCGCCGCGACCATGGGCTTCGGCGCCGCTACGGCGTCGGCCGGTTTCGCCGCGATGCGCAGATTGGCCGGCACGACGGCCATCGGTTCGCCGCCGAATGGATCGTCGGCCACGACCGCCCATAGCACGAACACGCCAAGAAACAGGGCGAGCGCCCCGGCGATGATTTGCGGGACCGGGATTTTGATGCTGCGCCGGCGCTTCTTCGGCTGCCGGCCGAGCGGTGCGCTCAGATCATCGGCCGTCATCGGTGAATTTCTTGCACTCTCGGTGCGCCAGTTTTCGGTGTGCCAGTTCTTGATGCGTCAGTTCTTGCTTCGTCAGTCCCTGGACTATTCACGTCCGAATCATGCCCCCGCGAATCAGGCTGCGGAGTTTATCACGACGCTCCAAGTGCTCGCTTCACTCAAACTCTCCGTTAATCGAGGCTGACACCGGCCCCTCGCCTCGGCAGTGGCCCAAAAAAAGGGGCGGCACGCGGCCGCCCCGATCGCTGTCCGATACGCAGTTCGGCTTAGTTGGGAACCGCTGCCTTGGGATTCGGCGGGAAAGCGGCGTTGCTTGCCGTACCACGCAGCAAGTCGAGCGCCATCTTGAGCGCCTTATCGTCCTTTTCGTCCGGCGGCACATAGGACTGCGAGCCGGTTTCCTCGGTGCCCTCGGCTTTGAGATGGCCGCGCAGCGAGGCTTCGCCCTTGGTGTCGGTGCGATCCTTGAGCGCGTCCGGCACGTCTTGCAGCACCTCGATGTCGGGCACGATGCCTTTGGCCTGGATCGAGCGGCCCGACGGCGTGAAATATCGCGCCGTGGTCAGCCGCAACGCGCCATTGCCGGCACCAAGCGGGATGATGGTCTGCACCGAACCTTTGCCGAACGAGCGGGTGCCGACCAGCGTGGCGCGCTTATGATCCTGCAAAGCGCCGGCGACGATTTCCGAAGCCGAGGCCGAGCCGCCGTTGATCAATACGATCAGCGGCTTGCTCTTGATCATGTCGCCAGGCCGGGCGTTGAAGCGCTGCGTCTCCTCGGGGTTGCGGCCACGGGTCGATACGATCTCGCCCTTGTCGAGGAAAGTATCGGACACCGAAATCGCCTGATCGAGCAGACCGCCCGGATTGTTGCGCAGATCGACAATGAAGCCTTTTATCTTGTCGCCGCCGAGCTGGTTGTTGAGATCGGTGATCGACTGCTTCAAGCCGTCGGTGGTCTGCTCGTTGAACTGGGTGATGCGGATATAGCCGACATCTTCGCCCTCGGGATGCGAGCGCACCGATTTCACCCGGATGACGTCGCGCATGATGGTGACGTCGATTGGTTTGTCTGAGCCCTTGCGCATGATGGTGAGCTTGATCTTGGTGTTCACCGGGCCGCGCATTTTGTCGACCGCCTGATTGAGCGTCAGGCCCTGCACCTGCTCGTCGTCGAGCTTGGTGATGATGTCGTTGGCCATCACGCCGGCCTTCGCGGCCGGCGTATCGTCGATCGGGGCTACGACCTTGACCAGGCCGTCCTCCATGGTGACCTCGATGCCGAGACCGCCGAACTCGCCGCGCGTTTGCACCTGCATGTCGCGGAAGCTGTTCGGATCCATGTAGCTCGAATGCGGGTCGAGTCCGGCGAGCATGCCGTTGATCGCCGATTCGACGAGCTTGGAGTCGTCCGGCTTCTCGACGTAATCGGCGCGCACTCGCTCGAATACGTCGCCGAACAGATTGAGTTCGCGATAGGTGTCCGAAGCGGCGGCTCGCGCCGCCGAGCCGAGCAACAGCGCGTGTGGCTGGGTCAACATGATAGTCGCCGCGGCGCCGGCTACTGCACCGAGGAAAATCAGGGAAGTTTTGCGCATCATCCGCGAACCTTTTCGCCTTCGTTAGTCGCCCACCATGGGGCGGGGTCAATGGGAGTGCCGTCCTTGCGGAACTCTACGTAGAGCACTGGTTGCTTGGGCCCGGTCGTGACAGTCGCGGACGCCTGCGAACCATCACCCATCACGGCTACCGGTTCTCCGGTTAGCACGAATTGGCCGAGGTCAACGGAAATCCGTTCCATCCCCGCTAGGAGCACATGATACCCGCCCCCGGCATTCAGGATCAAGAGTTGCCCATAGCTGCGAAACGCTCCGGCGTAAACAACCCAGCCGTCGCAGGGCGCGGTGATCTGGGCGCCGGGCCGTGAGGCGACCGAGAGACCCTTTTGCGTGCCACCAGCGCCGTCGGAACTGCCAAATTCGCGAATTCGCGTGCCATTCACCGGCAGCCGCAACCGGCCACGCAAATCGGCGAAAGCCGCCGCAGGCGCCAGCCGGCCGGGGTCGCCGAGCGCCGCGAGTTCGGGCTGGGTAGCATCGTTTGCGATCGCGCGGGCCGCCGCATGGGCCGCGCGGGTGGCCGGATCGAGGTTTGCTTCGAGCTTGGCGATGAGGTCCTTGATGCTGTCGACTTGGCGCCCGAGATCCGCAGCCTGTTGCCGCTGCGCGTCGAGCGACTGTTCGGCGGCGTCCTGTTTTTTCTGCCGCTCATCGATCAGGATGCTCATGCGTAACTGATCCCGAGCCAGCTGCTTGAGATTTTCAGCCAGCCGGTCGCGCTGGTCGACGATTTCCCGGCGGACGCCGACCAGATCGGCAAGATCCCCGGCCAAGGCGTCGGCCTGTTCGCGCATCTCCGGAAGCACGGCGCCTAGCGCGATCGCGGTGCGCACCGCTTGCAGGGCGTCCTCCGGGCGCACGATTAACGCCGGCGGCGGTTGTCGGCCGATGCGCTGCAAGGCGGCGAGGATTTCAACGATGACGGTGCGCCGGTCATCGAGCGATTTTTGAAAAAGCCGCTCTCTCTGGTCGAGCGGGATAAGCCGGGCTTGGGTTGTGTCGATATCGGCTTCGACGTCGCGGATGCGCGAGGCGGTGTCGATAAGCTGTTCGTTGAACGCCCGACGATCCGCGCTTAGCGCATCGATTTCGATTCGCAGCTTGGCTTGATTTTCGACCAGATCGCGCTGCCGGGCGCGCGCGGCGTCGAGTTCTTGATCGCGCGCCTTGAGCGCATCGACGGCGGTCGTTCCGGGCGCGGGCTGGTTCGTCGGCGCTTGTGGGGCCGGAGCTTGCGCCGGTGCCGTCTGGGCAAGCGCCCCCGGATTGATCAAGAACTCGGCACCGAATGGCAGCAGGAACGCCAAAGCTGAGCCGAGCACGCTCGAGCGAAGCCCGACTGAGCCAAACCTGATTGAGCCAAACCTGATTGAGCAAAGCCCAATCGGGTCGAGCCAAATTGAGCCAAGCCTGTGGCGCGGCCCGGTTCGGCTAAACCGTCGGAGAATCATCGGATTCAAAGGTAGACACAGGCCTCGGGAACGCAAGGAAAAGCAGTTTTGCTGGACCGGAATAAGACCTGCTTGGGCCCGCTTCGTCACAATTCGGTGATCCGGTCTTCGGCCTTGCGGGTCAGGCGCGATGATAGGGATGACCGGCGAGCATGGTGCCGGCCCGATAGATCTGCTCCAGCAGCATGACGCGCACGAGCTGGTGCGGCCAAGTGGCGGTGCCGAAGGCAAGTTTGACCTTGGCGCGGTCGCGCAAGCTCTGCGCGAGGCCGTCCGCGCCACCGATGATAAAGCACGCCGCTGGACGGTCTTCGGCGCGCCATGCGCGCAGCAGCGCCGCCAGCCCGGCGCTGTCGACATTGTCGCCGCGCTCGTCGAGGACGGCAAGGATCGCGCGTTCCGGAAGCACGTTGGCGATGGCGATCGCTTCCTCGGTGCGCCGCCGCTCGGCATCCTGCGCACGGCTCTCGCGGATTTCCACGATTTCGATGTCGCGAACACCGAAATTGCGTCCGATCGCTTCGGCGCGCTTACGGTAGTCTGCGGCAAGCTCGCGTTCGGGACCCTGTTTCAAGCGGCCGACGGCGGCAATGAGGATGCGCATGACGGACCACGCTGCGACACGACACTAAGCAATAATCGACCAATCGCCTTCGACCACGAGCCAACTCAATTGAATCGGATCATGGTCCAAATCCTGTGTTTGAGCATGATCTGACCCAAAAACCGGATTCCACATTTCGGGATCATGCTCCGGCCTGCGGACTGGCGTCGTCTGCTCGACCCCGCACCAGCGCGAACGCACGAGCTCCGTAGCAATGGCCGCGCGCGCCGTCCGGATTCCCGTTTGCGCGGGAATGCGCGGAGTACGAACTAACTCGCGCGGCGTTCGGCGCCGCCTGACGTCCACATCTTTTCGAGATTGTAAAAATCCCGAACCTCTGGACGAAAGACATGCACGATGACGTCGCCAGCATCGATAAGAACCCAGTCGCAATGCGGGGTGCCTTCGACACGGGCGCTCACGCCGGCTTTGTGCAGATCTTCGACGACCCTCTCGGCCACCGATCCGACATGGCGCTGCGACCGGCCGGACGAAACGACCATATAGTCGCCGATTGAAGTTTTATCCCGAAGATCGATGGTGAGGGTGTCCTCCGCCTTCATGTCGTCGAGGCGGGTCAGGACCATGCGGAGGATCTCCTCGGCGTCAAGACGCATTCTGGAGACCGTTTCGGGCGCGCGACGTTCGGCCCGCGAGATCACTACTGTGGACAGGGTTGCTGATCCTTTCGCTCCTAATTCGCTCCAAGCTTGGTTAGCTCGGAGTTCCTTGTCACTCAGCGTATCAAGCTGCGGCCACCGCAGCCGAAGCAGCTTTAAGATAGTCACGGTCAGTTAACGTTTTCAACTGCCTCGCCTTCAAACAACTGTCATTTAGACCACGATTCGACGCCGCTTTAACGTGCGGGCCGCGCGCAAGGCGGTCGATGACAGCGGCGACTTCAGCCCATGCAGGTAAATCCAGGCCGGCGGCGCGCGACCCGGCAGCGCCCGCGCCGCCGCTTCGGGAAGCCGCGCATAGCCCAGCGCTTGACCGCCGACGCCCGCCGCCGAGTACAGGCTCGGTCCGAGGCGGTCGACGACCGCGATGGGCACCAGGGCTGCGATATCGCGCCAGCGCTGCCAGCGGTGAAAATGCCGCAGATTGTCGGCGCCCATGATCCAGACGAAATGGACCTCGGGAGCGCGCCGCACCAGATAACTGATGGTTGCATAAGTGTAATTGTTGCCGAGATCGGCTTCGAAGTCGGTAACATCGATGCGCGGATGGCACGCCAAGGCACGCGCGGCCGCGACCCGTTCGCCGAGCGGCGCCAGACCCAGCGTATCCTTGAGGGGATTGCCCGGCGTGACCAGCCACCACACCCGATCGAGGCCGAGCCGATGCATGGCCAACAGACAGGCCGCGCGGTGGGCCGCATGCGGCGGATCGAAGGTGCCGCCGAACAGGCCGATACGCATGCCGCGCGCATGGGGCGGCAAGACCAGTCGGCCTTGACGGACCGGCACTGCGGTCGCCGTACGCACAGGAGGAAACTCGCAATTCATGGCTAGTAAAACGAAACCCCCTCCCACCCATCGCCGCCGGTCCCCGACCCTACACTGCCCTTTGAGGGCGAAGAATAGGGTGGGGGTTAGGGCCGCGTTTGCCCGCTGCCGTGTATGCGGTACTTGAAACTTGTAAGCTGTTCGACGCCGACTGGGCCGCGTGCGTGCAGCCTGCCGGTAGCGATCCCGATCTCCGCCCCGAAGCCGAATTCGCCGCCATCGGCAAATTGCGTCGAAGCATTGTGCAAGACGATGGCGGAGTCCACTTCGGTCAAGAATTTCTCGGCGGCTTTCTTGTCTTCGGTGACGATCGCGTCGGTGTGATGCGAACCGTAGCGCTCGATATGGCCGATCGCGGCACCGACGCCGTCGACCACGCCGGCGGTCAAAATGGCGTCGAGGTATTCGGTGCTCCAATCGGCTTCGCTTGCCGGTTTGACGCGAGGGTCGATCGCCTGCACGGCGGCGTCGCCGCGGATCTCGCAGCCGGCATCGAGCAGCATGGCGACGAGCGGCTTGAGCAATCGGTCGGCGCCGGCACGATCGACCAGCAGAGTTTCCGCCGCCCCGCAAACGCCGGTGCGCCGCATCTTGGCGTTCAGCACGATCGATTTCGCCATGGCGAGCTTGGCCTTGGCGTCGACATAGACGTGACAGACGCCTTCCAGATGGGCGAAGACGGGAACGCGCGCTTCGGTCTGCACCCTGCCGACCAGATTCTTGCCGCCGCGCGGAACGATCACGTCGATGGTGCCGTCGAGGCCGGTGAGCATCAGGCCGACCGCCGCGCGATCGCGGGTCGGCACCAGCGTGATGGCGGCTTCCGGCAGCCCCGCCGCGGCGAGGCCCTCGACCATCGCGGCATGGATGGCGCGGCACGACCGGAAGCTCTCTGAACCGCCGCGCAGCATTGTGGCATTGCCGGCCTTTAGACAGAGCGCGCCGGCATCCGCCGTCACATTGGGGCGGCTCTCATAGATCACGCCGACGACGCCGAGCGGTTCGCGAACGCGCTCGATGCGCATGCCGTTAGGCCGCCGCCACGACGCCATCACGGTGCCGACCGGATCCTTCAGCTTGCGGATGACCTCGAACCCCGCCGCCATGGCTTCGACCCGCGCGGCATCGAGTTTGAGCCGGTCGAGGAAGGCCGGTGTCGCGCCGCCGGCTTTGGCCTCGGCCCGATCCTCCGCATTGGCAAGGAGGATCGCTGCCGTGGAGTCGCGGATCGCCTTGGCCATTGCGGCGAGCGCACGGTTCTTCTGTTTCGTGGAGGCAAGCGCCATCGCGCGCGCGGCTTTCCGCGCCTCGCGGCCGATCTCGCGCATTGTTGCCTCGAGACTACCGTCGAGCGTTTTGGACCCCGTGACCGCCTTGAGCGGGACGTTCATGGCCTTGATCCGGCATGCATTCGGGAACTTTCTACCACGTTCGAAGGGGTCCGGCGAGGCGGCGTTCGGGACCGCCTTACCCACAGCAATCCACAGCATTCGCAAGCCCGTCACAGTATTTGAGGAACTTCAAACAGATTTTCGACGTTTTCGATTTGAGTTCAAAAAACACGAGGGTGTCATGCGATTACCGGCAAGTCGTAACCGAACTCGCCTGCCCAAACGGTTCCCGGTCGGAACCACTTATGTGGTCGAAGGACACGGCGGGGAAGATGGCCATTTACGCATCTATTCCCGCTACGTGGTGCTGCCAAGCGGGGAACGCATCAACCTGGGCGGCGATTTTGCCAGACCGGCGACGCCACGGGTTGACCGACGCGCCCGCAGCCGAAGTGCCAGCCGCACGCCCAAAAACCGCGCCGCAACCCGTCGCAGGACCCGCGCCGTGCGGGCAAAAAAAATTACGGCCCCCGCCGGAACCCCACGCCGACACCGCCGTTGATAGTGGAGCGCCGGGCGAAGCCCCCCAGCCCCTCACCCTCAATCACCCGGCGTCGAACCCCGGCCGCATTAGCGGCCGGGGTTCCTCTTTGCGTTATAGGTTTGCCCCGGCCGCATTAACGGCCGGGGTTCCTCTTTGCGCCGTAGATTTGCCCGGCCGGACGGCCCGGTGCCTGTCTTCAACCTGGTTAGCTTCGGCCGATAACCAGATCGTCGCGATGCACCATCACGGCGCGGCCGCTGAAGCCCAATATTCCGTCGATGTCGGCCGAAGCCCGGCCCTTTATTTTTTGCGCCTCCTCGGCGTCGTAGGCGCACAAGCCGCGGCCGATCTCGGCATTGTCGGGACCGCGGATGATGACGGCATCGCCGCGCGCGAAATCTCCCTCGATCCGGGTGACGCCGACCGGCAAGAGGCTATTGCCCCGCCGCAGCGCCGTGACAGCGCCGGCGTCGATCGTAAGCGTGCCCTTCGGTTCCAACGATCCCGCAATCCATTTCTTGCGCGCGGTTACCGGGTTCCCGGCGGCCAGGAACCAGGTGCAGCGGGCGCCCTTGGCAATCGCTTCAAGCGGATGATCGACCCGACCCGAAGCAATGACCATGTGGGTGCCCGAGGCCGTGACGATTTTGCCTGCTTCGATCTTGGTCTGCATGCCGCCGCGTGACAGATCGGAGCCGGCCGCGCCCGCCATCGCTTCGATCTCGGGCGTGATGCGCTCGACACGGGGGATGTGCTTGGCAGAGGCTGCGGAGCCCGGCGGCGCGTCGTACAGGCCGTCGATGTCGGACAGCAGCACCAGCACGTCGGCACTCACCATGGTGGCGACGCGGGCGGCGAGCCGGTCGTTGTCGCCGTAGCGGATCTCAGTAGTCGCCACGGTGTCGTTTTCATTGATGACCGGCAGCGCGCGCCACTCCAGAAGCCGGGCGATGGTCGAGCGCGCATTGAGATAGCGCCGCCGCTCCTCGGTGTCGCCGAGCGTCACCAGCACCTGGCCGGCGGTGACGCCATGCCGCGATAAGGCCTCGGCCCAGGTTCGCGCCAATGCGATCTGGCCGACCGCGGCGGCTGCCTGACTGTCCTCCAGTTCAAGCCGGCCCGGCGGCAGTTTCAGCACCGAGCGGCCGAGCGCGATGGCGCCGGAGGAGACCACGAGGATGTCGCGTCTGCCGCCGTGAAGCGCTGCCAGATCGGCGACCAGCGAGGCCAGCCAATTTTCGTTGAGCTTGCCCGCCGCGGCATCGACCAGAAGCGACGAGCCGACTTTGACGACGATGCGGCGGAATTCGGCGAGCCGAGGCGGGTTCATGGCGGGGTTTTAGCGAGGCTTCGGCAAAAGCGGTAGGCGGGATAAGCCGATACTTCTAGATGTGACCTTTCAGGAGGTTGTCCATTCGGCCCGGACCGGGAACGCTGATGTTGCCAAACCCCAGCGATTCGCGGAGGACCGAATGGACACCCATAA
>Ga0181526_10002458_pt1 | contig 16156 bp, 13 predicted proteins | sample PEATcosm2014_Bin_35_FD_119750 | JGI IMG/M metagenome (GOLD analysis project Ga0181526, IMG submission 119750) | Peatland microbial communities from MTU Mesocosm Facility, Houghton, MI, USA - PEATcosm2014_Bin06_30_metaG | ecosystem: Environmental > Terrestrial > Soil > Wetlands > Peat | place...
GAACGTCCCGTCCTTCTGGTTCACGTAATAGGTCGCCGACGTCGAATCGTTCGCCACGTAGATATTCGGCCAGCCTGTGTTGTCCAGGTCCGCCGCTCCACAGCTCAACGCATAAGTCCCCAGCGTCCCGCCCATCCCGGCCTTCTCACTCACATCGGTAAACGTTCCATTGCCATTGTTGTGATACAGCAGGTTCTTCCCGCCCTCTAGCCCCGGCGGCCCGCACGCCACCACGATCCCCTTATAGGTGCAGTTCGCATCCTCCGGCAGCGGCGTCGTCTTCAAATCCAGGTCAATGTAGTTGCCCACAAACAAATCCAGCCGCCCGTCCTTGTCGTAGTCAACGAACGTGCATCCCGAGTTCCACCGCAGCTGGTCCTGCAGCAAACCCGCTTCCTTCGTCACTTCGGTAAATGTCCCGTTCCCGTTGTTCCGAAACAATGCATTCTGTCCGTAGTAGCTCACGAACAAATCGTTCCACCCGTCGTTGTTGTAGTCGCCCACACAGCACGCCTGGCCCCACCCGCTTCGTGCCAGCCCCGACTTCAGCGTCACGTCCGTAAACGTTCCATCGCGATTGTTCTTGAAGAGATGGCACACCGGCTCTTTCCCTTTGGGAAATCCCTCCAGCCTCCACCCGTTCACCAGAAAAATATCCAGCCAGTCGTCCTGGTCGTAGTCAAAGAACGCGACCCCGCACCCCGTCGTCTCCAGCAGGTATTTGTTCCTGTGTTCTCCGCCGAAGATCGTCTCCACATTCAGTCCCGCCTGCTTCGCCACATCCACGAACCGCACGCCAAGTGGAGTTCCCGTCACCAGCGAGGGAGCTCCCTTCGGTGCCGGTCGAGCCTGCGCCTCATACGACTGCCGCGCACTGCCTGCCGGTTTCTGCTGTGAAGCCGCCTGGACTCCGCCCCACGCAGTGGCCTGCCTCAGCACATCTTCGAGGCTCAAAACCAGCGCCGTCCGCGACAGCGACTTCAGAACTCCACGCCGACTCCAACCCAAACCCGATCTCCTCGAAACCCTCGCCTGATGTTCTCACCCCGCCCAGATTCCCCCCGCCTGCGCCTGGGCTCCGACAAGCGCCGCTGCAGGCAAGCAACCTCAAGGATCAAGGCATCGATCTGCCCTCCGCATCCGACATAAGTAGCCTTGCATCAATCACATACAGAGTATTACCCTCGGGTCATGCCCCATCCCACCAACGCTCGTCTCGCGAACCCGGGGTGTGATTGTGAGCGCCCGAACCCGGCCCTACACTCAAATTATTAAAGACTCGTTTCACGCGAAAGGGGTCCCAATGCTCGAGATGAAAAACCTGGACTATTACGAGTTCCTCCAGATCAGCCCCAATGCGGACGCCGACACCATCCACCGCGTCTACCGCTTCCTGGCGGCCCGTTTTCATCCCGACAACCCGGCCTCCGGCGATCCGGAAAAGTTCTTCATGCTCAAGACCGCCTACGACGTGCTGTCCAACCCCGACACTCGCCTCGAATACGACATGACACGCGAGCGCCAGGCTGCCGAGAAAACCCCGATCTCCTCAGATGTCGATTTCATGGATCAGTTCGAAGGCGAACTGAACCGTCGCCTTGCCGTTCTCGCTGTCCTCTACTACCGCCGTCGCAACAATCCCAGCAGTCCTTCGGTCGGCCTGCCTGAAATCGAGCAGCAGATGGGCTTCCCGCGCGACTATCTCGACTTCACTACCTGGTATCTCACCAAGAAGGGCTACATCACTCGCGCCGATAACTCCGACTTCACCCTCACCGTCGAAGGTGTCGACTTTGTCGAAACGCAGCGCGTGAATATGCCGGTTCTGAACAAACTTCTTACCAGCGGCGCCAGTATCGATTCGCCTAGCCAGAGCACCACTGAATTTCCTAATTCCCCAGATCTGTTTGCTTCAACCGGCCTCGCTCAGTAGCACAAACGCTCCGACGGGCACCGGCACTACAACATCCGCAATCGCGTCCAACGCTATCTGCGGAGTCCGGTAAGAGCCTGCATTCACTTTCAGACTTTGGGAACTCCTGATTGGGAGAGGCCAATCAGGAGTTCCAACCGGAGTTCTCTCCCTAATCCCCGTTCCCTTTTTCCCTCTTCCTACGCCCCACGTCGTCCACCTCCCTCCATCGCCCACCTCTGTGTCATCCTGAGCTTCGGCACGCCTGTCGGGGTCCCCAAGGACAGGTCCACGTCCTTGGGGTGACTTGGTGCCCCGATCGCACGTCAGTGCGAGTGGGGTAAGCGGAGCGAAGGACCTGCTTCTCGCTTTTGCTTTTGCTTTTGCTATTCCCTATTCCCTCAGTCCCTGCCTTACATCTCCCGCCAGCGTAAAATCTGAAGGCACCCTCCACGCATGGCCGCCTCCTCCAAAGCCGAACTCGATGTTCATCGCGGACTCCACTCGTCCCTGCTCAGCATCGTCGCCAACTTCGTCCTCGCCCTCACCAAATGCGCCACGGGCTTCATCGGCCATTCCTTTGCCCTCGTCGCCGACGGCATCGAATCCCTCTCCGACGTCTTCAGCTCCACCGTCATCTACATCGGTCTCCGCGTCGCCCTCCGTCCCCCCGACAAGAAACATCCCTACGGACACGGCAAGGCCGAACCCTTCGCCGCCGCACTCGTCAGCCTCGCCATGGCCGGCGCCGCCTTTGCCATCGCCGCCGAAAGCATCGTCCTCATCCGCACACCTCATCCTCTGCCACGGCCCTACACCCTCTGGATTCTGCTCGCCGTCTTCACCATCAAGCTCTTCCTGTCTCGCTATGTCCTCTCCGTAGCCGACCTGATCGGCAGCACTGCCGTCCGCGTCGACGCCTGGCATCACCTCAGCGATGCCATCACCTCCCTCTTCGCCTTCATCGGGATCTCGGTTGCCCTCATCACCAAACAAGTCAGCGCCGACGACTGGGCCGCTCTCTGTGCCTCACCCGTCATCCTCTTCAGCGCATGGCGCCAGCTCCAATCCCCGCTTGCCGAACTCCTCGACACCGCCCCGCCCCCCGAAATCGAAGAGAACGTGCGCCGTGTCGCCGAACTCGTCCCTGGCGTTGTCGGCTTGGAAAAATGCTTTGTCCGTAAAGTGGGCTTCCGCTACTACGTCGACCTGCACGTCGTCGTCAGCGGCGACATCTCCGTCCGCTCCGGCCACGCCATCTCGCACCTCGTCGAAGATCGCGTCCTCGCCGCCGTCGATCACGTCGCCAAGGTCCTCGTCCACATCGAGCCGGAAGAAGAACTCCTCAATCCCTCCCACTCCGATATGTAGCTCGCACTGCTTCAAAAAGCAGCAGCTTCCGAATTTTCGGAGGGAGCAAGGGCCTTCAGGCCCCTGAAAGCAGTACACTAGCCGTTTGTTCGCTCAGACGAAAGCTCTTCCGCGTCTGCCCGCGGAAGAACCCAAGCCAGGCTCTACAGGGTAATGACGACCTTGCCGATCTGCTCGTTGCTTTCGAGGTACCTGTAGGCTTCGACGGTTTGATCGAAGGGGAACGTCCGGGCGATCTTCGGCTTGAAGGACCCATTCGCCAGGCGATCGTAGATGCACTTCTTCATGGTTTCCCACTCCGGGGTGCCACGCAGTTCGCCAAAGGTGTAGCCGAACATGCCGATCGTTCGGCCAAAGGCAGCCATGGGGAAGGGCGTGGGCTTGCCAGAGAGCATGCCATACAGGAAGATGGTGCCCCCGTTGGCCGTGGCCTGCGCGAGTGTGTTGATGTAATCGCCACCCACCGGATCGAAGACGATGCGCGCACCCTTACCGCCCGTAATCGATCGCACCCGGGCCACCAGGTCGTCCTCTTCGGTGACGATGACGTGGTCGGCGCCAAGGGCGATCAGCTGATCCTTTTTGGCTGAGGTACGCGTGGTCGCGATAGAGATACCACCCTGTGCCCTGACGATCTGGATGGCCGCGAGCCCAACGGACGAACTGGCGGCGGAGATGACGACGAAGTCGCCGGCAGCCACTTTGCCGAAGGGGACGAGGGCGCCATAGGCGGTGCAGTATTGCATCCAGACAGCGGCGCCCTCGACCGCAGAGAAGGAATCGGGAGCGGCGGCGAGAACGCTGGCAGGAACGACGGCCTCTTCCGCAATCACCGGGTACTGGTTCATCGAGAAACCCGGAATCGTGCCGAAGCGCTTGCCCATGAGAGTGGCATCGACCTCGGAACCAACGGCGATCACCTTTCCGACCGCCTCGTATCCGAGCCCGGAGGGCACGTTCACCTTTTCCATATAGAAGCCGTGATAGTACATGCTCTCAGCTCGATTCAGGCCCACTGCTTCCACCTTCAGCAGAACTTCCCCAGGACCGGGCTGGCGCGCGGCGACGTCTTCGATGTGTAGGACTTCGGGACCACCAAGCTGATTGAAACGGATCGCTCTCGGCATATTCTAGACGTCTCCTGTCGGAAACTAGATGCGGGCTCCCTGAAGCACGTCGCAAAAGTTGCGCGGGCTCGAACGGCGCTTGTGGGACGCAGCCAAAGTCCTCGTCCACATCGAGCCCGAACAAGAACTCCTCAACCCGTCCCACTCCGACAGGTAGCTCCGCCTCCCTGTTCAAAAAAGCAGCAGCTTCCGAAGGAACGACGCCCCGCCTTCAACTCAGTCCATGAGCTCTTCCGCCTGAAGCCGACAATTGAGATCGGCGGACACCAGCCGACACCTGGGAACTGATCCAATTTTCGGTTAGCGATTTGGCATTCGTTGAGAGAACTGCTCTTCGGTCCCGCGGCTACCTCAAAGCCTTTGCGAGTCGAATGAGTCCTTGCCGTATCGCAAGCTCGTCGAATCCGCCGAAGCCGAGGAGCAACGCATTCGGATCAGGACGTCTGAGAGTACATCGATCGACGGCGAGAACCTCGATACCCTGGGCCGCCGCCAGCTCTTCTGCCCGTCGTGACGTCATTCCATTCTTGAGGTACCCGATGGTGTAGAGGCCTGCCCTGACGTTCGAGATCTCAAGCAATCCATCGAGATGTCGCCAGGCTCCTTCAATGAGTGTTGCGAGGCGCTCCGAATACAGATTTCGCATTCTCCGCAGATGACGTGCCAAATGCCCATCCACGATGAAGTCGCAGAGAACCGCCTGGTCAAAGGATGAATTCCGGAAATCGGTTCGGTAGCGAAAACCCTGGAAGAACTCTATTAAGGGCGCAGGCAATACTACGTAGCCCACGCGCAAGGCTGGGAATAGCGTCTTGCTGAACGATCCGATGAAGATAACGCTGGACTGATGATCGAGGCTTTGCAGGGCAGGCACAGGCGGTCCCTCAAACCTGTATTCGCTGTCATAGTCATCTTCGATAACGAAAGCGCCGACGCGAGAGGCCCAGCCAAGAAGGGCCATGCGCCGCTCCAGCGACATCGTTACCCCCAGCGGGAATTGGTGAGCAGGCGTTACGTAAGCTCCCTTCGCATCTGGACAGATCTTGATTCCTGCGGAAACAGACAGCCCTTCATCATTTACTGGCACACCAACAATCCTGGCTCCTACATTGTCAAACGCGATTCTGGCTCCGAAGTATCCAGGATCCTCCATCCATATCGGATCTCCCTTTTTCAAGAGGAGCCGTGCCAGCAGGTCGAGCCCCTGTTGTATTCCGGAAACGACGACTACTTGTTCCGCGGTGCATCGCACTCCGCGTGACGTGCGCAAATACTCGGCGATTGCATCGCGCAATGGCCGATACCCACGGCGATCGGCCTCTTTCTTTAACCATGACCTGAAGTTACGTGCCCGGGTTGCGGCAATTCGTCCCCAAACCTCGGACGGGAATTCGTTGATGGCCGGAACCCCGATCCGAAAGGGGCGAACCCCATCAACAAAAGCCAGGTCGATCCAGGGTTGGGGCCGTTTATATGTCGCGATGACGCGACGAATGTATGCCGGTGTCGCGGTTGGCTGGCGGGCTGGCCGGGGCGCCTCCACACGATTGACCCAGGTACCGTATCCGACGCGAGAGGTGACATAGCCCTCGGCTTGCAAACGCTCGAGAACGCTGACGACTGTGCCCCGGGAAAGTTGATACTGGCTGGCGAAATCTCTGGACGCCGGCAGTCTGGCGCCTGGCGCGAGCCGGCCGTCAAGAATGGCAGAGCGCAGTTCGCCGTACAACCAATTCGTCAGGGTCTGATGGCGCGCCCGGCTCTTGAGCGTGAGCTCAAACGAGCTAATGGCTTTTGGCATCACAAATGGTCCAATACAATTAGCGAAAATGGCTCTTTTCGATGTACCACTGCCGCCATAGTATCAGTTCTGAAACGGAGGAAGCGCAGGCATGGAGCGTAGTTGAGCTTCGGCTTCGCGCAGCGACTCATGGGAGATGGATCGATGAAAGCTGGAGTTTGGTCCTATGGCGTGGCCACTGCTCTCACCGGCATTCTGAATATCGCTTGGGGTGAGTTCGACGCCTCTCATCAACCCATCAAGACGCTGGTGACAAATGTGCCCTGTCAACACATACTGGCATACGTCGCGGGCGTCTGGCTGGTCGCCGCCGGTCTGGCAATCTTGTGGCGGCGCAGCGCAAGGATTGGGGCCGCCGCATCGGCGATCGCTTACCTGATGTTTGTGGGACTTTGGTTCTTTCGGTACTACACCGGGATTCACGCGCTGGGGTGGCGAATCGACGTCTTACTGGGCGTCTCTTTCGGGCTCGGTCAACAGTTATTGCTGGTGGCTCCGGCAGCAATTGTTTACGCGTCCGGCGGCTCACCGGATTCCCCGCTGCAGGCGAGAGCAGCGATCGCGGCACGCTGGATGCTGGGATTGCCTCCTATCGTTTTCGGCTTACTCCACCTCGTCGGCATGCGCGTCTTCGCGGGCATCGTCCCGCACTGGATGTCGTTTGGATTTTTTTGGGCGGGGCTGACCGGAATCGCCTTCATCCTGGCAGGATGTGCAATTTGCTCAAGAATTATGGATGTCCTGGCCGCCAGGCTGCTTGTGTTGATGCTGTTGGTGTTTGAAGGTCTTGTGGAAATACCTCCGATTTTTATCCGACTCCACAATCAAGCAACTTGGGGCGCCGCCGTATACAACCTGACTGCGATAGGGGCATGCTGGATATTCGCCGAGTTTGTCGCGAGCCGCGCAAATCGAGGACGAATCAGCCCCGCGGAAAATGTCGCCACGTCACAGCCCGATCGAGTGGTTGCGTGATTGGGTAACGCGTAGTCGTCGACGAACACTAGGGTTGACTCCGTCTCGGTTGATGACTTCAGGCCAAATCGCTCATCCAGCGTCGGTTTGAGGTCTCCGGATGGATTAGTACCGACAAACTCCTTTGCTCAACCTATCTTTTGGACTCAATGAGCGCAACTTCGCCGAGTCGCCCAGGAACCATAAATCGAATTCTGGCCGAATCACTACACAAATCAAGCAAGAACGCCCGCCCCCCCCCGTGACCACCGTGCATCGATCCCTTCTCTCCCTTTGCAGAGTATTTCCATCGAAACGCGCACACTCGCCTCAGAATCCTTTTCTACATCGGAGACTCGTATGCCCGATGCAACCCACAATGCGCCTGCCCGCTCCAACCCCGCCGTCGCCCGCTGCTGCTTTGCTCGTTACCGGGTCTACCAACAAGCCCGCGCCCGAGGCAAAGGCGAGCTCTTCGCCGGGATGGACGCCGCGCAAGAGTACCGGCAGAGCCTGCCCGCCCTCGACAGCATCGAGGCCGTTCGCGATTTCATCGCATGTGTCGCCCAAGGCATGCTTCTTGGAGCCATCACCGGGCCGGACGGCGCTCGCTTCCTCTATGCCGCGCAGATCGCCAGCGGTGCCCTGCGCCGCCAGACCGCGCAACAACCTCCCGCCGCCTGACCCTACCCCCCGGGGGTCGATTCACCGTCCCTTCGCATTTTTGGGTAAGTCAAGAACCAAGCCGCTCCGGTCCAAAATGACCTCCAACACGGAAGCTGCTTTATCGATGCGCGTATGAATTCGGCAACCCTTTATCCGCGTCCCCTCATCGAACTGGACGAAGTCCGCATTGCGAGGGATCACCCTGCAAACACCAACCCGATTCCTGTCTTTCATCGTCTTGATCTGCGCCTGCGGCCTGCCTGCTCTGGCAGACCCGATACCCGTTCGCCATCAACAGGGCACCGTACACGGCTTCCTTGAGTTGCGCTCGGACGATGGGCGAGTGCTTGCTTCAGGAGACATCGTTCAGGTCGCCCGCGGCGATCAAGTCACCGCGCGCGTCCTCTTCCGCTTTAAAGATGGCTCCATCGACGATGAAACCACCGTCTTTTCGCAACGCCGCACGTTCCGTCTCATCTCCGATCGCCGTATCCAGAAAGGCCCATTCTTCCCTCATCCAATGGATATCTTGATCGACGCACGCAAGAACCAGATCACAGAGCGATCCACAGGAAAAGATGGCAAAGAAGAGATGATTACCAGCCATCTCGACCTGCCGGCCGATCTGGCCAACGGGATGGTTCCCCTCATCGTCGAAAACATCTCGCCCGCTGCGCCCCAGACCACTGTCCCCATGCTCGTCGCTACACCCAAACCGCGCGTGGTGAAACTTGTGATCTCACCCCAGGTCGAAGATACCTTCTCAGTCGCCGGGGCCTCTAACCGGGGCCTCCATTTCGAGATCAAGATCGACCTCGGGGGCGTGGCAGGGGTGTTGGCGCCTATGATCGGGAAGCAACCCCCAGACATTCAGCTCTGGATCGTCGGCGGCGAAGCGGCGACCTTCCTCAGAGAACACGGTCCAATCTATCCGGATGGCCCATCCCTGAACATCGAACTCACAAGCCCCGTCTGGTCGGACTTGCCCGCGCAAAGCAAATAGCACGAACTGTGCGTGACCAACAGAAGTGGCGGCGTTGCAGCATCTGCCCTGGTCCCTGCCCCTCATAGGTTGTTCCACGGCCTCTTCAGAATCCGAGGGTTGCGCCGCACTTCCTCATCGTAGGCAAGAAGATCAACGAGATCGAAGCGCGCTTTCGCCACGCCGTCCTTCGCGTGCCCCGGGTTCTGCGTCGCCACATGAATCCACTCATGCAGAATCACACGAGCCATGGCCTCGCCCATTAAGGTGTCGCGGCGATTCCGATCCATTCCCAGCACCACCGGCCCCAGCTCCAGCGCAATCTGCGTGCAGTCCACATGAATGAACGGCTCAATGCGCCCGTGCACGCGCCACACCCAACCCAGCGCCGTCAGCGATGCCGTGCGCTCCGTCGATACCAGCGAGCAGGTCCCGTGCAGATACACAGAGATCGGCTGGATTACAGAGATCCCGCCCTTGATCGCGTCGCCGCGCAGAAGCTCCGCTCCCGCAAGCGCAGGCACTGTCGCGCTCTCGCTTCGAGCGCCTCTCTTCAAAGCATCGAATAGTGCGCTCCACTCTGCATCGGGCATGTTCCGCTCTGCAAAGATAACCAGCGTTGTTTTGGTCTCCTGTGGCCCGGCTTGTGCAAACACTTTGTCCCGAGCGCACGAAGACAGCATGAAGGCAATCGACATTAGAAACATAACCGGCACCCGAGACCGGCGGGGAAGCTCGACTCTCATGATGCAAGTCTGTTCTCGCTTCTTACATCTGTCCAATGGATTGTCGTGATATGATCGATCTCGTTCAGAGATGAATCTGGAGATGTTCTTGATTTCCCTCTCCGTTGCTCTGAACCGGCAATCAGTGGTCGGCGCTCTCATGCACTGATCGTGCATGTCACCCGCTTCCGCGCGCTATCCGCTTCTTGCCTTCAATTTCGGAGGGTCGGATGGAAGTCCGCCAGCTTCAGATCTTTCGCATTCTCGCCGCAGAGTTGAACTTCACGCGCACCGCCCAGCGCGTCAACACCGTGCAGTCCAATGTCACCGCACAGATCAAATCTCTCGAAGAAGAGTTGGGCGTGCCCCTGTTCGACCGCCTCGGCCGCCGCGTCACACTCACCGACGCTGGCCGCCGCTTTCAGCCCTTCGCCGAACAAGCGCTCATCGCCATGGAGCAGGGCCAGCGCGCCATCCGCCACGGAGCCGAGCCCAGCGGCCCCCTCCGCATCAGCGCTCCAGAAAGCATCCTCACTTACCGCCTGCCGCAGGTATTGCGCGTCTTTCGCCGCCGCTTTCCCAACGTCGAACTTGTCTTCGTTCCCCACATCGGCACCATCGATAGTTCCGAGCTCGATACCGGCAAGATCGATCTTGCCTTCGATATGTGCGACTCTCCCTCTAACCCCTCCTACCGCGTGCTGAAGCTTCGCACCGAGAGAATCTTCCTCATCGGCGACTCGAACCATCCTCTCGTGAGCCGCCGCACCGTTAAACCATCCGATCTCACCGGCCAGAGCCTCTTGCTCACCGAGGCGGGATGCGGCTATCGCGCCAAACTCGATCGCGCACTCGCCCTCCAGAACGTGAGACCAGGCATTATTACGGAATTCTCAAGTGTCGAAGCCATGAAAGAGTGTGTCCGCGTCGGCATGGGACTCGCACTTCTTCCCGCCATCGTGGTCGCGCGCGAGCTTCGCTCTCAGCAATTCAAGGCAGTGCACTGGACTGGACCTTCTCTCGACATCGGAACCCACATCCACTGGCACAAAGACAAATGGGTCTCGCCAGCGATGGCTGCCTTCCTCGAAATCGTCGAGGCCCACTCGGACGAGTCCACTTCCGTCGCCTGACAGAGCGAAATCCAAATCACCAACGATGCCGTTTTCTAGTCCCTAGTCCCTAGTCCCTAGTCCCTGCGGGGTCCCCGGCGACAGGTCTTCGTCGCTGGGGTGACTCACACCAGTCCCAGCTTCAACAAGCTCTCCGCCGTCGCCACGATCGCCTCTTCCACCGGCCTCGGCGACCACCCCAGCAAGCGCTTCGCTTTTTCGCTCGTTGCGTTCTTATGCTTTCCCAACTCGGGCACAATCTGCCGCACCTCCGGATTGATCAAGGCAAAAATCCGCACAAACCAGTCCGGCAGCTCACGGTGCGGTGCACGCTTCGCCGCTGCTCCCATGCGTTTCTTCAAAATCCCCGCGATATCCCCCAGCGAAACGAAATCCCCCGCCGTCGCAAGAAACCGCTCCCCCTTTGCCGCAGGATGCGTCATCGCCCGCAGATGCAGATCTGCCACATCCCGCACGTCGACCACCCCAAACCACATCCGCGGAAATCCTGGCATCGACCCATCCAGCATCCGCTTCACCAGAAGAATCGATGTCGCGAAGTCCTGCCCCAGCACCGGCCCGCATACCGCAACCGGATTCACCACCGCCAACTCCAGCCCGCCGCCTTCTTTCGCAATCAAATCCCACGCGGCCCGCTCCGCCAGCGTTTTGGATCTCACATAGGCCGTCAACTCCGCGCTCGTCAGATCGGTCCAGTTCCTCTCATCGTACGGCGCCTGCTGCGGTGCTAGCCCGTACCCCACCGCCGCAAACGACGACGTCTGCACCACGCGCTTCACTCCGGCATCGCGCGCCGCACGCAGCACGCGCAAAGCCCCCTCGCGCGCCGGCACAATCAGCTCGTCCTGGTGTTTCGGAACCTTGGGCGGGAACGGCGAAGCCACGTGCAACGCGTACTCGCAACCCGTCACAGCCTGCTTCCAGCCCTCATCCTTCATCAGGTCCGCAGCGAAGAACGTCAGTTGCTCGCCCGGCTCCGCGCCGCCCTGCTTCAGAGCAGCACGTACCTCCGGCTCTCGGCGAAGATCCCGCACCGTTGTCCGCACCGTTTGACCCGCCGCCAAAAGCTGCAGAATGATATGGCTCCCAATAAAACCCGAGCCGCCCGTCACCAGAACAGTGCTCATCTCTCTCGCCTCCTGCTTTCACTTTTAGCGCCGCCTGCCTGTCAGTTTCATTGTCTTTCTGAATTAGATCGAACGTTCGTTCTATCAGATTCTAAAATTCATCGAATCTTTGAAGAATCTGCCCTCTATTCCTCGGCGATCGCCGTCCAGACCGTCTCTGCGATACTCCTCAGCGTCGGACGCGAGAACTCGGTGGACGACTTCGCCAGGCTTGCCGCCAGTCCCAGGGTCAGGCTATCGATCGCTTCGGCCGGCAAATCTCTCAGTATTCCGCCGTGCTTCTTCGGACGCATCCACTTAATAATCCGCTTCATCGTCGGATCCTTGGCGTCTTTCTCGTCGCCGCCAGCCGTCTTGCAATACGGAGAATTCAGATACTGCTCCAAAAAGCGCGCTTCCTTGGTATGAGTGCGGTAAAAATCATAAGCATTCAGCCAGATATGCAGCAGAGCCTCGCGCGCGCTCATTCGCTCCGAATACCCCTTGAAGAAGGCTTCGTGCTTGATTCTCTCCACATGCTCATACACTGCGCGAATCAACGCATCTTTACTCGCAAAGTAGTGATAGATCACGCCCGGGCTCGCTCCCGACCTCCTGGCCAGCACTGACATGGGTGCATCGTGGAAACCGCGCTTCACAACCAAATCAAGCATCGCCTCCAGAATCGCCTCTCGCTTGTCGATTTTCTTGCTCACTCTCGCATTCGCCTCAAATAGAACGATCATTCTAGCACTCAGTTGGACTCCATCCGGGAGCGCCGTGTCAATGCCCTTGACGGCAAACCACAATCGCTCTCCGTCCCGCGCTCCGGGATTGTCCCTCGTCATGTCTTGCCCCTTTGTCCCCTGCGCGTATTAGCATGGTCAGGTCCAGGCAAGACCGCTTTCCGCATATCCGGAGGAGATCAGATGGTCACGCGACGTGAATTCGCCGTAGGAGCTGCGAGCATCGCCCTAGCTAGTTCCGCCAAAAGCTACAGTCAGATCCTCGGTTCCAACGAGCGCCTCAACTTCGCAGTAATTGGCCTCAACAGCCGCGCCTACGCCCACCTTTCCAGTCTCCAGGCCAACCGCTCTGCTGCGCGCATTTCGCATGTCTGCGATGTCGAGACGAATATCATGGCCAAGTTCGCCGACGCCACCACCAGGCAGATGGGCGAAGCCCCGAAGACAGAACAGGACTTCCGCAAGATTCTCGAGCATAAGGACGTCGACGCCATCACCATCGCTACGCCTGATCACTGGCATGCGCCCATGGCCATCCTCGGCCTCCAGGCCGGCAAACACGTCTACGTTGAAAAGCCCTGCAGCCACAACCCGGGCGAAGGCGCACTGCTTGTCCGCGCTCAACAGAAATACGGCAAGCTCGTGCAGATGGGAACGCAGCAGCGTTCGTCGCCGCACACCATCGAAATCGTCCAGAATATCCATTCCGGCCTCATCGGCCGCTCCTACTACGCCAAGGCCTGGTACAACAACACGCGCAAATCGATCGGCGTCGGCAAAGATGCTCCCGTCCCTCCCACACTCGACTGGGATCTCTGGCAGGGCCCTGCGCCGCGCCATTCGTACAAAGACAACGTCCAGCCCTACAACTGGCATTGGTTCCACATCTGGGGCACCGGCGAAACCCTCAATAACGGCACGCATGAAGTCGACGTCTGCCGCTGGGCTCTCGATGTCGACTATCCAAATCGCGTCACTGCCCCCGGAGGCCGCTATGCCTACCAAGATGACTGGCAGTTCTACGACACCCTGACCACCAGCTTCGAATACGCCGACAAAATGCTCTCCTGGGAGAGCACCAGCTGCAATGGGTTGCGCTACTTCAATCGCGGCCGCGGCTCTCTCATCGAAGGCACCAACGGCACTGTCCTAGTCGATCGAGACGGCTATGAGATCTACGACCTCAACGGAAAAAGGACCGGTGAATTCAAGGTAGCCAAAACCCCGACCTCCACCGCGGACCTGATCGGCGCCGACTCCATGACCGACGCTCACTTCGCGAACTTCATCGCTGGCATTCGCACTGGAGCCCGACTCAATGCGCCCGTCGCCATCGGCAACGTCGCCGTCACCATGCTCCAGTTGTCCAATATCGCTTGGCGCGTGAATCGCGAGCTGAACCTCGATCCCGCCGTTGGCAAAATCCAGAACGATCCCGAAGCCATGAAGTTCTGGGACCGCGACTACGAACCCGGTTGGGAACCAAAGGTGTAGGATCCGAGGCGCTCAAATGACCAAAAACATCTCCCGCCGCACTTTCCTACAATCCTCCGCGATCGGCGTCACCGCGCTCGCTGTTCCCGCGCTGCCTGCGCTCGCCGCCGCCCCCAAAGCCGCCTCCGGCGCACTCTCGCCCATCCGCCTCGGCCTCGCCAGCTACACCTTTCGCAACTTCACGCGCGCTCAGATGATCGCCTGGACGAAGCAACTGGACCTCACTGGCCTCAACGCCAAAGACACGAAGGACCATCTCCCCATGGATCCCGCCGCCGAAGCGCAGGCCGTCTCCGACTACGAGGCCGCCGGCATCCATCTCCACGCTGCCGGCACCGTCTACTTTCCCAAAGACGAAGACGACGACATTCGTGCCAAGTTCGAGTACGCAAAGCGCGCCGGCATTAAGGTCATCATTGCCGGCGATCCCCTCCCGGCTGCGCTTCCGCGCATCGAAAAGTTCGTCAAGGAATACGACATTCGCTTCGCCATTCACAACCATGGCCCCGAGGACAAGATCTTCCCGTCACCCCTCGATGTCCTCAAAGCCGTCGAATCAATGGACCCGCGTATGGGCTGCTGCATCGACGTCGGTCATTGCGCACGCGCCGGCACCGACGTTGTCGAGGCCATTCAGGCCGCCGGCCCGCGTCTCTTCAACATGCACATGAAAGACGTCACCGACCTCAGTGTCAAAGAGAGCCAGGTCTCCGTCGGTCAGGGCAGGATGCCTGTGCGTGAAATCTTCGAGGCCCTCATCAAGATCAACTATCCCGGCTGGGTCGACCTCGAGTACGAGGTTCACAGTGACGATCCGATGCCCGGCGTCACCGAGAGCTTCGCCTATATGCGCGGTGTCCTCTCCGGCATGGGCTACAACAGGCACGAGCCCGCCACCGCCTAAATGCTCTGACAACGATTAAGGATGGGCCACAACCTATTCCCTATTCCCTGTTTCTCCTCACTCCGCCCGCAGCGCCTCCGCCGGATTCACCGACGCGGTCCGCCGCGACGGAATGTAGCTCGCCAGCACCGCTGCCCCGCAGAGCGCCACGACGCCGCACCCATACGTCATCGGGTCGAGGGGGCTGACATGAAACAGCAATGATCGCAGCAGCCGCGTCGCCCCCGCGGCCATCAGCAATCCGCACACCACCCCGCTCCCAGCCAGCAGCATTCCTTGCCGCACAAACATGCCCGTAATGTCGTTCCTCTGCGCTCCCAGCGCGATGCGAATTCCAATCTCGCGCCTGCGTTGCGACGCCGAATACGCAATCACGCCGTACAAGCCCACCACACCCAGCAGCAGCGCGATCGATGCCGCCACTCCCAGCATCACCAGCGTGAAAGACGTCCGCCCCATCGACCGCGAATAGAAATACTCCTCCGTGTGCACATCGCTCACCGGCAGATTCGCGTCCACCGACCAGATTGCCTGCCGCACATCTTTCATGAAGCTCTCTGACCCCGCGCGCGGACTCCGGATCGCGTAGGTCACATAGCGCCGCACAAACTCATCCTGCCCCTCAAAGTGGTTTTCAATGATCGGCCAATAGGCAGTCGTCGGCGCATCCTTGTTCATCCCTTGGTCGTGCACGCTGCCCGTCACGCCCACAATCTCGCGCCAATCGTCCTTCGTCCCCACACGAACATGCTTGCCCAATGCATTGGCTGGACTGCCCCAGTACTCCCGCGCAAAGTTCTCCGAGAGAATCGCCACTGGCCGCCGTTCATACAGATCGGCCCACGTGTAGTCCCGTCCTGTCAACAGCGGAATCCCCATCGTCTTGAAGAATCCCGGAGAAACGAATTTGAAGTGGCGCAAGGGCGGCATCGATCCGTCCGCATAGCTCTTGTCCTGGGCCATCACCGGATCCTGCCAGCCGTTGTCATCCATCGGCACCGAATTTGTGATCGCTACCGACGTCACCCCGGGCACACCCTCGATCTTGTGCAGGATCGCCTCTTGCCTCCCCACCACATCCTGGGCCTTCGGCACCTCCGCATCCGGAATCGATAACGTCAACGTCTGAATCCCCGCTGTCGTATCGAACCCCGCATCCACCTGCGTCAGCGCGCGAAACGTACGAATCATCAGTCCCGAACAGATCAGCAGCACAAAAGCCAGGCTCACTTGCA
>Ga0181526_10002459_pt1 | contig 16155 bp, 15 predicted proteins | sample PEATcosm2014_Bin_35_FD_119750 | JGI IMG/M metagenome (GOLD analysis project Ga0181526, IMG submission 119750) | Peatland microbial communities from MTU Mesocosm Facility, Houghton, MI, USA - PEATcosm2014_Bin06_30_metaG | ecosystem: Environmental > Terrestrial > Soil > Wetlands > Peat | place...
ACGCGCGACGACAAACGCATCCAAAAGGCGATCGAGTTTATTCTGCGCGAGCAGGAGCCGGATGGCAGCTGGTTCGGTCGTTGGGGCGTGAACTACGTTTACGGCACATTCCTGGTCCTGCGTGGCCTTGACGCTATCGGCTTCGATCATCATGAGCCGCAAGTGCAGCAGGCCGCGGAGTGGATTCGTATGGTGCAGAATTCCGATGGAGGCTGGGGCGAGACTTGTGGCAGCTATGACGATCCTGATACGCGCGGCGTTGGTCCGAGCACGCCTTCGCAGACAGCTTGGGCTCTTCTTGGGTTGCTGGCTGCAGGCGACGATCGGTCCGACTCCATTGCCAAAGGAATCCGCTGGTTGCTGACGCGCCAGCGTGATGACGGCAGCTGGGACGAATCGATGGGCGAAGGTCCGACGCGCCAGGGCATCATCACGGGTACAGGTTTTCCCAAAGTCTTCTATTTGGCCTACACGATGTACCGCCAGTATTTCCCGCTGCTAGCTCTCACTACCTATAAGCGGGCGATGGAACACGCGTCGTAGATTCGGCGCTGGAGGGGTTTCTCAAAGATGGCTATTCCGATCTCCCAAGTGTGGACGGTTGCCAGTTATGTCTGGAAGCAGAAGCTCAAAGGCGTTAAGCGCTATCCAACGGTGCTGATGCTTGAGCCTCTCTTCCGCTGCAACCTGGCGTGCGCCGGCTGCGGGAAGGTGCAGTATCCGCCTCACGTCCTCAAGCGCATGCTGTCTCCTGAAGAATGCTTCGCCGCTGTTGAAGAGTGCGGTGTGCCCATGGTGGCGATACCGGGCGGCGAGCCACTGCTGCATCCACAGATCGTCGAAATCGTGAATGGTCTGGTCGCGCGCAAAAAGTATGTTTACATGTGCACCAACGCGCTCGAATTGAAGAAGCGTCTGCACGAATTTACGCCCTCGAAGTATTTGACTTTCTCCGTCCATCTCGATGGTCAACGCGAACACCATGACTATGCCGTTTGCCGCGAAGGCGGTTACGACATCGCGATAGAAGGGATTAAAGAGGCTGTCAAGCGGGGCTTCCGCGTCACGCCGAATTCGACTTTTTTCGATGGGACTGATCCCAATAGCGTGCGCGCCCACTTTGACGAAATGATGGCCGTCGGTGTCGAAGGCATCGTGCTGTCGCCAGGTTATAGCTACGACAAGGCACCCGACCAGACCCACTTCATGGGTCGCGCGCGTGTGCGCAAGCTCTTCCGCGCCATCCTGTCCAATCGCAAGAAGTCCTGGAAGTTCAATATGTCACCGCTCTTCCTCGAATTCCTGATGGGCGACCGGAACTATGACTGCACGCCCTGGGGTTCGCCGGCTTATAACATCTTTGGCTGGCAGAAGCCTTGCTATCTGCTCCAGGATGGGTATGCGGGCAGCTTCAAAGAGCTGATGGAAACCACCAAGTGGGAGGAATACGGCGTTGGCAGCGGCAACCCTAAATGCGCCAACTGCATGGTGAGCTGCGGGTACGAGCCGACTGCTGTCCTCGACGGATTCCTGTCGCTCAGCGGATTCTGGGGCATGGTCAAGGGAACGTTCAGCACTTACAAGAACAAACACGCGATGAAGCAGCTCAATGAGTGGGGAACGCACGCGCCCGCGTCACTCGTGCAGATCGCCAACTCCAACGAGATCCTCGAGGAGACTAACGCATGAGCGCCGAGGTGCTGAAATACACGCGCGAGCAGGTTGAGGCGCTGGAAATTGCTCCTGGCACGGTACACGAGAATCTGGAAGGCTGGATTCCCGAACTGGCCAGCGATGAAGACGTGCGCCAGGCCCTCGAAAAGGCCTTCGACTACCGCGGCGACGTGACTCTCACGCTCAAATCAGGCCAAAAGATTGAAGCTTACATCTTCAACCGGATCCCCGGTGCGACGCTTGCCGATTCGTGCGTTCAGTACTTCACTCCATCCGCGCCCGAAAAGCGCAAGGTGAGCTATGCGGATATCGCTCGTCTCGAATTCAGCGGAAAGGATCGAGCGGCGGGGAAGCACTGGGAAGATTGGGTCAAGGCATATAACGAGAAGAAGGCCGCCGGCGAGAAGAACATCGCATTGGTCCCCGACGCATTGGAGTAGTGCGTCAGAGAATGAGGAGATACCTCATAGGAATCGCGATTCTGGCAATCTGCGCTGGAGGGTTAGCCATTGGCCTGCATGGTTTTCCGCTCTGGTTGCAGTGGGTCGGTTATCTCGCGGTAGCCGTCTACATAATTGGACGCTCTTTCTTCGTCTCCGTTGGCTATCTAAGGGGCAACCATATCAGTGGACCACGATTGGCACTTTTCCCGCGAAGCTGGCAGCGATGGATAATGGACGAAGCGCCGGGAAAAGATAAGAAGTAGATTCTTGTTCTCTCCGCTGCTTGATGTTCGCTGCCTCTATGAAAGTCTTCCTGACAGGCGCCACTGGATTCGTCGGCTACCACGTAGCCAAAGCTCTCGCCGCTGAAGGCGCCGACCTTCGTCTCCTCGTCCGCAAAACCAGCAACCTCAAAAATCTCGAAGGAATTCCAGGCGACACCGTTGTCGGCGATCTGGCCAGCGCCGAATCCTTCGCACCCGCTCTCTCCGGCTGCGATGCCGTGATGCATGTGGCCGCCGACTATCGCCTCTGGATTCGCGATCCCGACACCATGTACCGCGCCAATGTCGATGGCACGCGCGACCTGCTCCGCCTCGCTCGCCAGGCAAAAGTCCCGCGCGTCGTCTATACGTCCAGTGTCGCCACCATGCACTTCCGCACCGACGGCATTGTCGTGAATGAAGACACACCCGTTTCGCTCAAGGACATGGTTGGGCATTACAAGCGTTCCAAGTTCATGGCCGAGCAGCAGGCTATCGCGGCTGCCCAGGACGGCCAGCAAGTCATCATTCTCAACCCCACCACGCCCATCGGCCCCAACGACGCAAAGCCCACGCCCACCGGCCGTATCTTTGTCGACTTTCTCAATGGCAAGTTTCCAGCCTATGTCGACACCGGCCTCAACCTCGTCGACGTCGCCGAAGTCGCGCGTACCCACGTAGTCGCCTTAACCAAAGGCAAGCCCGGCCGACGCTACATCCTCGGCGGAGAGAATCTGACCCTCAAACAGATCCTTGATAAGATGTCGGCGATCACCGGCATTCCTTCACCCACCACGAAAATCCCCTTCGCCGTCGCCGCCACCTATGCCTTTTTTGAAGAGTGGATCACCGGCCGCGTGCGCGGCAAGGAACCCCGCGCCACCCTCGAAGAGGTCCGCATGGGCCGCAAGAAAATGTTTGCCTCCTCGGCCCGCGCGCAACAGGAACTCGGCTTCCGCATCGTTCCCGTTTACCCCGCCATGCGCGCCGCCATTGACTGGTTCCGCGCCAAAGGCTATGCGCCATGACCAAATCACTGAAGCTTTCGACATTTCAAATCGGCACACCCGCAAAGCCTGAGCAAGGGCTTCGCATCGGGGTTACCCGTCATCCGCCGCGCGGCGTGCCCAAAATCCGCTGGACCGCCGATGGCTATTTCGATGTCTGGTTGCCCACGCTTGCACCAAATGCCAAGCTCGTCGCACAAATTCGTGCGCTTGCGCCCGAGAAATCCGCCGAGCGGCAGAAACTCTTCGACCGGTACGAGCGCGAACTTCTCGCAGACACCCCTGGACGTCAAACCGTCGAACTTCTTGCCGAGATCGCGAAACGTACACCCATCAGCATTGGCTGTTTCTGCAAGGAGGAATCCGGCTGTCACCGTTCGAGGCTGCTGCGAATCATTCAGCATCAGGCCGAGGCAACAGTCCCCGCATGACCCGCACCGCCCTAATCGCCGCCATGCCCGGCGAGCTCAAGCCTCTGGTTCGCGGCTGGCAACACAAGTCCAGCAATGGCGTTCACACCTGGGCTCACCGCGACGACAACCTCTACGTCGCCGCTTGCGCCGGAGCCGGCCAGGCTGCCGCCACCCGCGCTTTCGCCGAAATCGAGAAAGACAGCCCGATCGACCTCGTCTTCTCCATTGGGTGGGCTGGAGCTCTCACCTCCGATCTCGCTCCGGGTACCGCGCACAATGTTGCCGGCGTTATCGACGTCCAGACCGGCGAGCGCTTCCGTTGCGATGCTGGAGCCGGCGAATTCTGGCTCGCCACCAGCCCTAGGGTGGCCGACGAAGCCGAAAAACGACGCCTGGCCGCCAGCTATTCAGCCGCTCTCGTCGACATGGAAGCCGCAGCCATTGCTCGCCTCGCCCACATGCGCGGCATCCCTTTCTATGCGATCAAGGGCATAAGTGACCCACTCGACGCCAAGTTGCCCGATTTCAATCGATTTTTGTCCCCGCAGGGGCAATTTCAACTCTTTCGTTTCGCGATATTTGCCGCAATACGACCTTGGTACTGGCCCTCCTTGGCGCGGATGGGCGAAAATAGTAGAAAGGCCTCCCAAAGCATCACGGAGTCGCTCTTCAATTTTTTGAATGAATGAGGTCCGATCAGCCCGACGCATGGCAACCCAAACGTCAAACCCTCTGCGCCAACTGGAACATAAACTGCCCGACACCATGCGGGCCGTGGTCTATCACGGCGTCAACGACATGCGGGTCGAGACCGTTCCTGTCCCTCGCATCGGCTTGGGCGAGCTGCTGGTCAAGATCGCCACCTGTGGCATATGCGGAACGGATCTCAAGAAGATTCACTTTGGCTCCCATTCCGCCCCTCGCATCTTCGGTCACGAGATGGCTGGCACCATTGTGGCCGTCGGGCCGGGCGTTTCCGGTTTCAAAATTGGCGATCGGGTCATGACCTTCCACCATGTACCCTGTGGTGAGTGCTACTACTGCCGTAAAGGCACGCCCGCCCAGTGTCCACTCTATAAAAAGACGGGGGTCACCGCAGGCTTCGAGCCCTCGGGCGGGGGGTTTGCCGAATACATCCGGGTGATGGATTTCGTGGTCTCGAACGGCGGCGTCGTGCGCATTCCCGAAGGTATTCCCTTTGAGCAGGCCGCCTTCGTCGAGCCCGTCAATACTGTCCTCAAAGGCGTCAAGCTTCTGAATCTCGCGCCCGATGATACGGTGCTGGTCATCGGTCAGGGACCCATAGGCCTGATGCATGCCGTCCTCTCGGGCCGAATCGCGGGCAAGGTCCTCACCTCCGACCTCTACCCCGAGCGCCATGCTATTGCAGCCAATTACGGTTTGAAACATCCAATTCACGCAGGTACTGAAAACGTAGTCGAGCGCGTGTTCGCAGAGACCGATGGACGTGGCGCTGACGCCGTAATTCTCGCTGTGGGGGGTACTGCATTGATTCGTACTGCGATGGATGCAGCCCGTCCGGGTGGTAAAGTTATGCTGTTCGCACAAACGCAACACGGCGAGGCGATCATCGACCCTGCGGCTGTTTGCGTCGACGAGAAGACGCTCCTCGGCTCCTATTCATCATCCTTCGGCATTCTCGATGAAGTAACCGAACTGGTTTTCGGTGGCTATCGTAACGGATTTGATCTCACTCGGCTCATTTCACACCGCTACTCGATCGACGAAGCGGTAGCAGCCATTGAGGTGGCTTCTCATCCCAAGGCGGATTCGATGAAAATCATGATCGAGCCTCACCTGGGTGCGGGAGCAGAGTAGGAGGCACCTGATGGCGACAACCATGAGGGCCGCAGTTCTCCACGGGCGCGAAGATGTTCGCATCGAAAGTGTCCCCGTCCCCAAAGCGGCTCCGGGAGAGTTGATTGTCAGGGTCGGCGCGGCCCTCACGTGCGGAACGGACTTGAAAGTCTTTCGCCGCGGATACCACGCGCGCATGATTGTGCCCCCAGCACTGTTCGGCCACGAGCTCGCGGGCACGGTTGTCCAGGCCGGTTTTGGCGTCACAGACTTCAGTCCCGGCGATCGAGTCGTTGCGCTCAACTCCGCTCCCTGTGGTGCATGTTACTTCTGCGAGCGCGGACAAGAAAACCTCTGCGACGACCTGCTCTTCAACAACGGTGCATACGCTGAATTCATCCGTATCCCAGCGCGCATCGTCGCAAAAAACACTCTCCACGTGCCCGATCATGTACCACTCGAACACGCGGCTCTCACCGAACCACTTGCTTGCGCGGTCCACGGTTTTGAGGACTCCCATCCGCGCCCCGGAGACTTGGTGGCGGTCATCGGGGGCGGGCCCTTGGGTCTGATGATTCTCCATGTGGCCGCGTTGGCAGGATGCGAGACCATCGCCATCGTTAAACACGACGGCCAGGTAGAAGCGGCAAAGCAGTTGGGAGCCACGCACGTAGTCCAGACCTCCTCTATTCGCAAAGCCATCCGAGAAACCCGCGCATTCACGCCTAAAGACCGTGGGGTCGACATCGCTATTGAAGCAGTTGGGGTTCCCGACGCGTGGGAAGAAGCAGTCGAGATGGTGCGCAAGGGTGGAACCGTTAATTTCTTCGGGGGATGCGCGGTGGGAACTCGTGTGAACCTCGACACCAATCGAATCCACTACAGCGATATCACCCTTCGGGCCACTTTTCACCATACCCCGGCAATCTGTCGCAAGGCTCTCGATCTCATTGCCAGTGCCCGATTCCAGGCGAGTGCGTTCATCACCGGCCGCGCCCATCTATACGAATTGAATCGTGTCTTTGAGAAGCTAATGAAACGAAGCAGCGAAATCAAGACTGCGATCATGCCTTGAGGTTCTTCGCGTGACGACCGCCATTCTGCCTCCGGACAACGATGCGTTGCTGCGCAGCGGCTGGGCGGCGCTTCCGGCTTCGTATCGTATGCCCGAGGTCGCGCCAACGCTCGATCAGGCGCGCGCCTGGTGCAAGCAATTGGCCGAATCGCACTACGAAAACTTTCATGTCGCCACGTGGTTCCTGCCCAAAGCGCTGCGCCCGCATTTCCATGCGATCTATGCGTACTGCCGCATCTCCGATGATCTCGGCGATGAAGTCGGCGACCGCTCCGCGGCACTGGCCCTGCTTGATTTGTGGGGTCGGGAGTTGGACGCCTGCTACGAAGGTTGCGCGCGCCATCCAGTCTTTGTTGCACTTGCTGAAACCATCCGCGCCTGCACTATCCCTAAGCAGCCGTTTGCTGATTTGCTCACTGCATTCCGCCAGGACCAGATTGTCTCGCGCTACCGCACGATGCAGGAGGTTCTCGAGTATTGCCGCTATTCGGCAAATCCCGTGGGCCGCCTGGTGCTGTATGCCTGCGGTTACAGCGACGAAGAACGGTTCCGCTTGTCCGACTCGACTTGTTCGGCGCTGCAACTGGCAAATTTCTGGCAAGATGTGCGCGTCGATTTCGCCAAAGGCCGCGTTTATCTCCCACAGGAAGACATGCAACGCTTCGGCGTCACTGATGAGACAATTGCCGCCGGGGTCGCCACCGCGCCCTTCCGGGCACTTCTCGATTATGAAGTCGATTTTGCACGCCGTCTCTTTGAAGAAGGGTTGCCCTTGATTGGCATGGTGGGCAGGGAACTTGCTGTCGACCTCGACCTCTTCAGCCGAGGTGGATTCGCGATTCTCCGCGCCATCGAGCGGCAAGACTACGATGTGCTCTGCACGCGCCCGGCCATCGCGAAACGGACCAAAATGGCCCTTGCGCTTCGCGCCGTGAGTGGCAAGTTCTTGCCCTTCCTGCGTCTGGGGCCGCATTGAATAGGGAAAGCGACTTGACGCAATCACCGGCACTGGATGAAGCCTACGCAATCTGCAGGGCCATCGCGAAACGCGAAGCAAAGAATTTCTACTACGCATTCCTAGCTCTACCAGGGCCGCGCAAGAATGCCATCTGTGCGATCTATGCCTTCATGCGCAAGGCAGACGACCTCAGCGACGACGAGACTTTGCCTCACGAGGAACGTCGTCGTCATCTCGACTCGTGGCTTGCAGCATGGCACGTGACGAGCCGGGGTGGTCCTACTTCTGATCCAGTCTTTATCGCCGTCCGCGATGCCACGCAGCGGTTCAATATCCCGCTCGCTTTGCTCGACGAACTTGTTGCCGGGACCACCATGGATCTGAGAGAAACCTCCGACAGCGCCCCCGACACCTACGCTACTTTCGCCGATCTCTATCGATATTGCTATCTAGTTGCCTCAGTTGTGGGGCTCGTTTGCATTCACATCTTCGGCTACTCCGACCCCTCAGCTGAGAAGCTTGCCGAGGAGACGGGCATCGCTTTCCAACTCACTAACATTCTTCGCGACGTTGACGAAGATGCAGCGCGCAATCGCATTTATCTCCCGCTCGAAAATCTTGCAGAGCACAGCATCTCTCTCGAGTCGCTCCTGCAAAGGAGTCCAGGCTCTCCTCCTACCCCAGACGAAAGAGCCTTGCTCGCAGATATCGCTGCACGGGCGGAAGGCTACTATCGGTCGGCTCACGCCTTGCTTCCCCTCATTGATCGCGAAAGCCGTCCGGCGCTGTGGGTTCTGATTTCGATCTATCACGCGTTGCTCCGCCGGATTGAACGCGCCAACTTCGATGTCTTTTCGCAAAGGGCATCGGTTCCGTTGACGCAGAAACTCGCCATCTTCTCCTGGGGATTACTGCGCGTGGCGGCAACGCGGTTGCTTGCATAATTCAAGGTAGGACAATCACAAGAGTTGAAGAACTTAAAGCAGAGCCCGAATAGAACGGTGACTGTCGTAGGCGGCGGCGTAGCCGGCATCAGTGCTGCCTGTGCTCTCGCTGAGGCTGGCTTTCGTGTGCAGCTCGTCGAGCGCCGCGGTTATCTTGGTGGTCGCGCCTCATCCTACTCCCATCCAGGCATCGGCGAGGTCATTGATAACTGCCAGCACGTGCTCTTCGGCTGTTGTACGAATCTCATCGGCTTGTACGAACGCATAGGCGTTCTCGAGAAAATTCACTGGACCCGCGAGATGACGATGATTGAGCCGGGCGGCCGGCGTTCCGTGCTCGGACCATCCTGGCTGCCCGCTCCGTTGCATGGCTTACCGAGAATGCTCGCCGCCAAGGCGTTTGGGCGAGCTGACAAACTTGCGCTCGCCAAAGCTTTCAGCAAACTGATGCGTCCGGTCACCCAACATTCCGCCGAAACCTTGGAATCCTGGCTTAAGCGAAACGGCCAGACCCCCGGCGCAATGGAGCGCTTCTGGAAGCTCGTGATTGCCAGCGCGCTCAACGCGGATCTGGATGCCATCTCAGTCCCCGACGCGGCCCACGTTATGCACGAGGTGTTTCTGAAATCAGCGGGAGCCGGACACATGGGCGTGAGCACCGTTCCGCTCAGCGAGCTTTATGGTGATGCGGATCGCTATCTCCAGGCCCGCCGCTGCTCGGTGCATTACAACTCTACCGTCGATTCTCCTATGTGGGATGAAGAGGCTTCGCAATGGGGGGTCGCCACGCGCGAAGGTGTGTTGCAATCCGATTTCCTCGTGCTCGCGTTGCCTTTTGAGGCCACCGCGAGACTGGTGCCTCATATGCCTCCGGCCGAGGGTGCAAACTCCCTCGCGCAACGCCTTAGCTATCGTCAACATTGGCCGATTTGCAGTGTGCACCTATGGTTCGATCGGGAAATCACGGACTTGGACCATGCAGTGCTGCTCGACCGAGAGATTCACTGGATGTACAACAAGAGCCGCATTCAACCTTGGCGCAAGCTCCGTGGCAGTTACCTGGAATTGGTCGTCAGTGCTTCACGATCCTTCGCGGCTCTGGATCGCAACGAAGCTATCGCGCGGGCGGTGCGCGAGTTGGCGGAGTTTTTCCCGGCCATGAGTTCAGCCAAATTGGAGAAGGCTGCGTTGATCAAGGAAATGCGTGCTACTTCCTGCGCCCCGCCCGGCGTCAATGCCGACTCGGGTCCCGTATCCCCGTGGCCCAATTGCGTGCTTGCCGGCGATTGGACCGCGACCGGCTGGGCCTCTACGATGGAGAGCGCTGCGCGCTCGGGTCACCTCGCCGCGGAAGCATTATGTGCGGCGATCAATGCGCCTCGAACCTTCTTTGTTCCCGACTTGAAACCTACAGGATTCATGCGGTTGGTAAAACAGGGAACCGGGACCGGGCGATAGAAATCGCTCGCGGAAGCTCTCAATGCGCCAGGAAATACACGCCAACGCATACCAGCACTGCGGCGGTCCAACGGCGACGATCGACATTCTCTTTCAGAAACAACTTCGCTGCGATGGCATTGGTCACCAGTGTCAGCGAGGCCGATGCCGGCGCCACCAGACTCAAATTCAGGTGATTCAACGCAAATAGCAGCGAGAAGAATGCCAAGGCCAGAAAACTCACCCCTGCGAAGAACAGCGGGCAGGAGAGGACAGCGCGCATAGCGCCCGCCAAGCCGGAGCGCGCTCGAATCACATCCAGGTCGCCGATGGATTTCATCGCAGCCGCGGTCAGAACTTCTCCAGCCGTCGAGCTCACGATCACAGCGGCGATCATCGCCGCAGCGGTCCATGGACCCGAATTTGAAGCGGGGAACGAAGCGGTCATCGCACCTGCTCCTCTTCGACGACTGTTCCCAACTCTGCGATATTGGAAGCTGGCGTTGCTGGTCGTTCCGTGAGCGATGGCCCATTCGCAACAAAGCCCACGCCTACAGTGATAAGAATGATTCCTACCCACCGTTGAATGGAAATGGGCTCATGGAGCCAGAAGCGCGCGAGAAAAGCCACGATCACATTCCCGAAGGCGGTGGTCGGCAGAACAAACGTCAAATCGGCCCACGAAAGCGCGGTGAGGTAACTGGCAAAGAAGCCGATCAGCAGCGCGATCCCAGCCCCGACCCATGGCGTGAAAACCGCCGCAATCAATGTGCCAGGATGGGCTAGAGAAATGGGAGGCAGGTTCGTCATTCCGCGCGACAGGCAGGTGTCGCCGAGTGGCGCGCAAACTGCCACCAATCCAAGAATCAAATACTGTCGCGGCCTGAGGGTGTGATGCGCCATTTCGAGCGGTTCTACTTTTCAGATGCAAGAAAAAAAGGGCGGACTCATTTTGAGCGCCGCCCTTGATCGTGTTTATTTCCGATCGCCTACGCGCCCGCGCCGACAGGAGCCGGTGGATCGGCCTGACGGCTGCGTGCATCCTTCACCATCTTGTTGCGTTGTGCGCGAAGCTTGAGGAAGGACTTAGCTTCTACATAAAGCCGAGGGACATCGCGATTCACAATGGCTTTCCAAATCACACGCGCTGCGGCCTTAGGCCGGAAATAGTATTCGTCGTAGAAACGATGTACCATCTCCAGCACGTAGTCGGTGGGCAGACCAGGGTACTCAATGTGCGCCATCTGATGGCCACCCTCGTCGCTCATCGACGTCGTATTCTTGATGAATCCATTTTCCCGCGCGTACTCGTAGAACTCCGTCCCAGGATAGGCATGGGCGATCGAAACCTGGATCGTTTCCACATCCAGCGACTTCGCGAACTTGATCGTGTTCTGGATGGACTCCTTCGTTTCACCCGGCAAGCCGAGAATGAAATCGCCGTGAATGGTCAGGCCCAGATCGTGGCAGTCTTTAGCAAAAGCGCGTGCGCGCTCAACTGTTGCGCCCTTCTTAATGTTCTTCAGAATCTGCGGATCGCCGGATTCGAAACCAACAATCAACAAGCGGCATCCGGCATCTTTCATAGCTTTGAGGGTGTCGCGGTCGGTTGTCACGCGCGATGTGCAACTCCACGTCACACCAATCGGCTTGAGCTTCTCGCAGAGCTCGATAGTGCGCTGCTTCTGAATGTTGAAGGTGTCGTCGTCGAAGAAGTATTCTTTCACCTGGGGAAAATTCTGCTTTGCCCATGCCAGCTCCGCTGCTACATCGTCGGTGGAACGCTTGCGCCACGCATGTCCACTGAGCGTTTGCGGCCACAAACAAAATGTGCATTGCGCGGGGCATCCACGTGTCGAGTAGAGCGCGATAAACGGATGGAGCAGGAAAGGCACGTTGTACTTCGTCACATCCATGTCGCGCTTGTAGATCTTTGTAGCCCACGGCATCGCATCCAAATCTTCCACCTGCGGACGATCCGGATTGTGCACCACTTTTCCGTTCAGCTTGTAACTGATCCCGAGAATCTCGTTGAGTGGCTTGCCTTGCGCAAACTCGACGACGGAATAATCGAATTCGCGGCGGCAGATAAAGTCCAGCACTGGGCATTCGTCCAACGCGCGGTCCGGGTCCGTCGTCACCGGCGGCCCCACAAACGCAATGCGGATAGCAGGATTGGCCGCCTTGATGGCTTCCGCCAGCCGCTGATCGCCTTCCCAGCCCACCGTCGATGTGAAGAGAACAAGGAACTCGTATTCCTTGCATATATTGATCGTTTCTTCCGCAGAAACATGGTGTGGGGGCGCATCCAGCAGCCGCGAGCCTTCCAGCAGACCAGCAGGATAGGTCAGCCACACCGGGTACCAGTAGGATTCGATCTCGCGCGTGGCCGGCCAGCGCGAACTCGCGCCACCGTCAAAGTTCTCAAACGAGGGCGGATTCAGAAACAGTGTTTTCAGTGGCATTGACATCCCTTCAATCTTACCATTTTTCCCGTTTTTGCCGGTGCCTAAAGGAGTTACGCTGCTATTTGGAGCTGAGTTCGTGCAGCCAGTCTTCCATGTGGCCTAAAGCACGCAGCAGGTTCAGTCGTGCTTTTTCGAGCTCAAATCCCGCGTCCAAGGCGTCTACTCGCTTCTCACTCTCCTCTATGCGCGCCTGTTGCTCAGCTTTTGGTGTAAGCTGCTGCGTTGATCCGGGACCGCTCCCGGTTCCATTGCCCAGTTCCAACTGCGCCAGCACACTCTTAAGTTGCTCGCTAGCGATCTGTTGTTTCAGGCTCGCAATCTCCGACAGCGTGTCGAGCTCACGCAGGCTGCCAGTCAGTTCTGCAATCTGGATTTCATTTTGGCGCTGGGCCTGTTCCGCCTCAATCTTTGAGCGCAGGGCATCGGCCGAAGATTCGCGCGCCTTCGCGCGGTGAGCCAAATCAAAAAGCGGAACCTGAATCTCAAATCCTACGCTGAAGTTGTCGGCCTTAAAGGTCTTGTAGTACGTGTTGTAATTATTCAAAGCATTCGAGTCGCGGTTGTATTGAGCGCCAAAGGAAATTTCTGGTCGTCGGCCAACATATGCGTCGCCCTTTGCCTGCAGTTGTTTTGACTGGGCTGTGGCTTGTGCAGCTTGCGCCCCAAACGTGGCAGGCGGATTATCCGCCCTGACCGCAGGAATCTCTGGAATGCTAGCCCGATCCGGGGAAATCGAACCTACTGGTAGCCCTGTCAGATTCGCCAGTTGCTTGGCCAACGTTGCCGCCCGCGATTCCAGATGGATATTTTTCAAGCGGATCTGCGCTGAAGTCAGCCGCGCCTGCAGGAGTTCGTTTTGTGGATCGACCCCGGCTTCTGTCCGCTCTTGCTCTACCTGGACTAGCCGCTCCGTGAAGGACTCCTGCCGATGCGCCGCTTCCATTTCACGGTTGACCGTGTCAAGTTCGATGTACGCCGTCGAGGCATCCAGAGCTACCTGTTCCCTGACGTCCTTCAGGTTGAGCGTAGCGGCCTGAATGCCCTCCCGCGCGGCGCGAATATATTGTTTCTGCGGAAAGCTCAATACGAGCGATTGCATGGAAGCGTTCGCAATTGAAGGCTGCCCAGTAGGAAACCCGATCGTTGGCGGTCCCACGGTTGAACCAATAGACAGAGTAGGAATATAGGCGTCGGTCGATTCATCAAGCGCCGCCTGTGCCTTGCGCAGTTCGGCCTGATCGATCCGCACCGCTGCGCTATTGCGTTCGGCAAGATCCACAACCGTCGCCAGCGATACCTGTGCTATCCCGCTCACAGGCGCAACCGTTGCCATCGCTGACAGTACTCCGGCAAAGATGACCGCGCGGGTTTTGTGTTTAATCGTCATCCAGCTCGTTCCAATGAAAATCTCGTGTCAGAATTTCAATTCCAATGCCGGTTTGTAATCGTGTGCCAACGCCAATGCCGCCGCCCTTTGCTGACTGGCTCCCACTTTATTACCTTGCTGCGCCAGTACACGCGCCAGGCGCACATGCGCCGCAAATGCAGGGGCCTCTTCCGTCATGGATGAGCCACTCAAATACTCTTCGAGCATTTTGGCTGCCAACGGTAAATCGCGGTCGGTCTTGATCAGCACCATCGCGCCGTTGTAAAAGGCAATTCCAGCTTTTCGATCACGTTCTGCCGCTGTCAGACCGCTTTGCAGTGCTGCATCCATCTCTGCCCAACGCTGCCGCCTGCGATAAAAGCTGGCAAGGGACATCCACGGAGAGGCTGGATGTGGATCGACGCCAATGGCAGCTTTCAACTCGTGCTCGGCTGTCCCGTAGTCCTTGTGCTCCTCAGCAATCCAACCACGCAACTGGAAGGCCCGAGCAGGGTCTATTTTTTCCAGTGATGTGGCCACGCCCTCCGCTTTGTCTTCGCCACCACCGACAACTCCCGGAGCAGAATTGTAAAACTCCCCCAAGTCCGCCAGTGCGTCCGCGTTCTGCGGGTCGAGCCGCACTGCCGTCTCCAATTCGGCCCGCACCTGTTTGGCGAGTCCGAAGGCGCTCATGAATGACGCGCGCGACGCTCTCTCCCCAACTGCCCGGCCAAGCCACAAGTGATATTCGGAATTTCCCCCATCCATGTTGACTGCCTGTTGGCATTCGCTCGAGGCCGCATCCCAGTGTTCGAGCGTGAAGAGCACGCGGCATCGGAGGTTATGCACTTGCGCTGAAGCGGGAAAGGAATTCAGCAACGCGAGCGCTTTGTCCGCCTCGCCCGATTGCAAAGCTGCATGGGCCTCGGACAACGGGCCTGCGACAGCTTGCACACGCTGGGCAATGGCCAAGGCTGCGGCAGAGACCGCAATCAAGCCCGTCAGCAGGCCTGTTCCCAATACCCTCTTCACTGCACCCGCTTGATCGGTACGCCCACTTGCAAGGGCTGTCCAGTCGTGGTTCCAGTCGCCACAACGTCACCAGCGCTCAGGCCAGCGAGAATGGCTACTTGTGTCAGGTTGATCGCGCCGGTCGTCACCGGAGTCCGCACCAACCCGTCATTCACCACCTTGAACACGTATGGCTTGCCGTTTTCGGAGTAGAGGGATTCCCGCGGGATGGTCAGCACATCGGCTTCGCTCGCGGTCGTCACGGTCACCGTCACGTTCGTATCCGGCAGCAAGTCGCCGTCCCCGCCATCGATATCGATCATCACTTCACCGACGGTTCGTGTGGTGTAAGTGATGACGGTGATGGGCGTGCGCACGATGTGGCCGTGCCACACTTCTCCCGGCTTCGCGTCCCATTTGATCTGAATCTCCTGCCCGACGGACAGACGTCCAATGTCGGGTTCGTCGAAATATGCACGCACGCGCTCGTGCTCCAAATCGGCCATTTGCAAAAGCACTTTGCCTGCTTCCGCATATTCGGTGGGCCTGGCATCTACCGTGTAGACCGTCCCTGCAATTGGTGCACGGTACGAGGTCTTCTCAAGCACTTCGCGCGCCGCATCCGCATTCGCTTTCGCGTCGGCGAGCGCCGCCTGCGCACGCGCCATTTCAGCGGCCGAATAGCGACCCTGTGCGCTAAGTTCGGCGGCGTGGATATTTGCCTCCACCGTATCCAGTTGCTGCCGGGCAGCTGCCACTTCATTCGGGGAAGCGGCGCCGGATGCGCTGAGCTTCGTCAGTGCGTCCAAATTCCGCTGCGCCTGGTCGCGATCGATCCGGTCCCGTGCCAACTCAGCCGCCGAGGCTTGGCGCTGCTCCAGCGTCCCATTTTGAGTCGCGGCTTCGAGTGCTGCCTCAGCAGTCTTCACGCCGCTCTCGGCGGTTGCCAATCGCGCTCGCGCTTCTGCATCGTCAAGCACCATCAACAGCTTTCCCTTTGCCACGCGATCTCCAGGCTGCACGTAGACAGCTTTGACCGTGGTCGCAATCGGAGAAGGATATTCGTATCTCATCACCGGTTCCACATGCCCATTGGTGCTGAGAGTACTGGTCAGCGGCGCACGCTCAACGGTTGCGATGCGGACCGGCAATCGTTCCCGTGTCAGGGACCGCGCCGAGAAGAACACTATAACCAGAATGACCGCAACGCCCACCCAGAGCCATCCGCGGTCCAATCCCTTTCTTTCTTTAATCATCCGGTTGACCTGAGTCAGTATA
>Ga0181526_10002461_pt1 | contig 16151 bp, 16 predicted proteins | sample PEATcosm2014_Bin_35_FD_119750 | JGI IMG/M metagenome (GOLD analysis project Ga0181526, IMG submission 119750) | Peatland microbial communities from MTU Mesocosm Facility, Houghton, MI, USA - PEATcosm2014_Bin06_30_metaG | ecosystem: Environmental > Terrestrial > Soil > Wetlands > Peat | place...
CTTGGCTCCAGACCCCGCGTGGACCACGTCGAACACCTCGGCGCGCTCAAAGCACACGCCCGCCGGGCCCCCGGGCTCATCGCCCCGCCGCGGCTCCGGGGTCGCCTTGAGCTCGACCGGAACGCCGGCCGCCGTGAGCGCCCGCGCGAGCGCCTCATGGATGGCGCGGTAGCTCTGCGTCGCCCGCACCTCCTCCAGCGGGTGCCCCCTGGGGATGACGACGGCGTACGTCCAGTCGTCGCGGTGGTCCACGATGCCCCCCCCGGTGGGCCTTCGGCACAGGTCGAATGTCTCGCCCACGGGCAGCTGGTCGCGGACAAACGAGATCTTCTGGCTGTACCCGAACGTGAACGCGGGCGACCGCCATCCGTAATGGCGGAAGCGCGCCACCTTCTCGCGGGGATAGCGCTGCAGCAGCAGGAAATCGGTGGCCATGTTCTCCGCGGCGCCCCCGGTCCTCTCCGGCAGGATGTCCAGGATCATGGCCGCCGCACGAGCCATTCCGGCCGCCACCTCTTTCCGTCCGCGGAAAGGGCAAGGACGCCGGCCTTCGGGAAGTGGAAGAAGACCTGTGCGCCGTCCCGGCCGTTCACCAGGAGAGAGGAAAGGACGCCCAGGTGCGGCTCATGGCCGACCACGGCGATGTCCCCCGCCGCCGCCGCAAGGGTTGCCGAAATCCCCGCCGGGTCGTCGTCCGGCTCGAGTCCGGCCGTCAGCACGAGCGGCGCGGAGAGCCCAAGGCCATGCGCCAGCAATTCCGCGGTCTCCCGGGAGCGCACAAGGGGACTGTGCCAGATCTCCCTCGGCCTGAATCCGCCCCCCTTGAGGAGCATCCCGCAGACCCTCGCCACCTGCTCGCGGCCCCTTTCGCTCAGCGGCCGGGCGGGGTTCACCTCATCGGAGACAGCATCGGCGTGCCGGATCAGGTAGATCATCGGTTCCGCGCCGGTGCCCTCTCAGGGCGCCAGCCTCTCCACGATCCACGCCCCGGCGCCCTCGCGGCGGTACCTGATCCTGTCGTGCAGGCGGCTTCGCCGCCCCTGCCAGAACTCCACGGATTCGGCCACGATCCGGAAGCCGCCCCAGTTGGGGGGCAGCGGCGCCTCCTTCCCCGAGAATTTCCTCTCCATGGCCTTCATCGCCTCCTCGAGCGCCTCGCGGCCGGCCAGGATCGAGCTCTGGGGCGAAGCCCAAGCCGCCAGCTGGCTGGCCCTGGGACGGCTCCGAAAATAGGCCTCGCTCTCCTCCCGGGCGACCCTGGCCACCGCGCCCTCGACGATGACCTGGCGCTCGAGCGCGATCCAGGGGAACAGGTAGGCCGCGCGGGGGTTGGCCTCGAGCTCCCGGCCCTTGCGGCTGTCATAGTTCGTGAAGAACACGAACCCCCTCCCGTCGACTCCCTTCAGCAGGACCAACCGGGCCGAGGGGTGTCCATCCTTCGCCGCCGTCGCCAGAACGGCGGCGTTCGGCTCCGGTATCTTGGCGGCCTCCGCCTCCTGGAACCATTTCTCGAACTGCCGGAACGGATCGCGGGCCACGTCCGTCTCGGAAAGCCCCGCGAGTGAGTATTCCTTCCGCTTGTCGGCAAGGGTCATCGAGCGGCACGCTGTCCCCCTGCGGCCCCCCTGTCAAAAGACAACTGGCGACCGGGGCCGCCTCAGCGCGTGAGCAGGCGGATGAGCCCCCCGTGCGCAGGAAACCGGGCCATGAGCTCCTCCCTCCGGCCAAGCTCGAACTCCCGCTCATCCCATGCGGGGGCCAGCGTGCACCCGAAGAGCGCCCATCCCCGGGCGCCCCGGCCCCTGCGGGGCCTCACCCGGGCGCCCTGCCATTCGCCGGCCGGGACGACCGCCTGGGGCAGATGGCCGCCCGCCACGTCCGGCCCAAGCACGAGCACCCGGCCCCTTCCGGCCCGCGGACCCAGCCGGACAAGCTCCGCGGGATCGCCGGCAAGAAAGTGCCATATCTCGTCCGTCCCCAGGCGGTGAAGCGCGGAGAAGTCGTCGACGGCGATGAGAAAGAGGATCGCCGAGCCGAGGGGGCGGCCTCCCGGCCCCTTCCGCGGGCTTGTCCAGGTGCGGGCGAAAAAGCCGCCCTCCCTGGGGAGGGGTTTGAGCCCCAGCCTGGAAATTATTTGGCGCGCCTCCGCGTTCACGGACAAAGAGATGGGCACCTGGCCACCCGTTTGCACGCCATTCCGGCTTCCCGTCCCCCGGCTGTCCCGCGATGCTGTCCCGATGGACGGGCCCGACGCTTTCATTGACCGCAATTCCCAGGCCCTGCTCGGGCGCCTCAGGCGCCTGGTGGGGATCGCCACCGTCAACCCTCCCGGCGAGAACTACGGGGCCATCACGGGCTACCTCACGAGGGAGCTTGGAAGGGTGGGGCTCTCGGCCAGGCGCTATCCCATCCCCGGGCCCCTCCTTCGGCGCGCGCTCCCCGCGGCCCAGCACTCCTATCCGCGCTACAACGTGCTCGGCAAGCTCAGGGTCCCCGGGGCGCGCAAAACGGTCCATTTCAACGCGCATTACGACGTGGTGCCGGTCTCGGGCGCATGGCGGCACGGCGGCCCGTTCAGCGGGGCGGTGGACAAGGGCATGATCCACGGCCGCGGGACCGCCGACATGAAGGGCTCGATCGCGAGCCTCCTGACCGCGCTCGACGCGCTCAGGAGCACGCGCAGGCGGCCCCTGATGAACGTCGAGGTCTCGTTCACGGCCGACGAGGAGACCGACTCCTTCCTGGGCGCCCGCTGGATCGTCGACGAGGCACCGATCCGCCCGGACTTCGCCGTCGTGATGGAGGGGGCGGAGGGCAACGAGGTGTGCTGCGGGCACAACGGCACCCTGTGGATGGAGGTCGCGGTTCACGGGCGCGCCGCCCACGGCTCGAGGCCGGAGGAGGGCGTGAACGCGCTCGAGAAGATGGCCGCGCTCGTCCGCGAGCTGGAGGGCTACAAGAGGCGGATCGCACGCCGGTCCTTCGTGACACCCGAGGGCAAGACGATGCGCCCGACGATAAATGTCGGCGGCGTGTTCTCCTGCGGGCCCGGGGCCAAGATAAACACGGTGCCGGCGCAGGCCACGTTCTCGATAGACAGGAGGGTCATACCCGTCGAGAGCCACGCGGCCGCCGAGCGCGACCTGCGCGCCTTCCTCGCGGCGGCCGCGGGGAGGATTCCGGGCTGCAGGATCACCGTGTCCAAGGTGTCGGAGAACTTCTCGTCGTTCACGAGGCCGGACCACCCCTTCTTCAAGGCGATGGCCGCCAGCGTCAGGCGCGTCAGGGGCCGGCCGGTCGCCTTCAACGTTTCGACCGGTTTCAACGACATCCATTACTTCTCCAGCCACCTCGGGATACCGACGCTCGGGTACGGGCCCGGCGGCGAGGACATCCATGCGGTGAACGAGCGGGCGCGCGTCCGGGACCTGGTAGCGGCGGCCAAGATCTACTGCGACCTGCTGACGAGCTTCCAGGGCTGACCGGCGGTCAGCCCCCGACGAAGCCGCGGCGCACGATGTGGACCGCGATGGCCGCGAGGAGAAGCGCGATTATCTTCGACACGGCGCGCAGTCCCGTCTGGCCGACCATGCTCTCCAGCCTCTCGCTCTGCGCAAACGCCAGCGCGACAAGCGCCAGGTTCACGGCAAGCGCGACGAGCGTCATCGCGTAGCCGACCGACTGCGAGATGACGAGGAGCGTCGTGATCGTCGCGGGGCCCGCGATCAGCGGCATGCCGAGGGGCACGACGCCGAAATCCTCCGGAAGGTTCATCCTCTCCTGGGACGGGTTCTGTATGAGCTCGCGGGAGGCGAGTATGAAGAGGATGAGGCCGCCCGCGATCTGGAAGTCCCCCTCGCCTATGCCTATCGCGATGAAGATGCTCCGGCCAAGGACGAGGAAGAAGAGGGCGACGATTCCCCCGGTCCATGTCGCCTGGTTGGCGATCCGCCTGCGCCTCTCGACGGGCACGTCCCGGCTGAGCGCGAGGAAGATCGCAGCGAGACCGACGGGGTCGATCGTCACGAAGAGCGGGATGAAGCACTGCAGGAATTTTCCGGCCAGGCCCATGCCGTGAAGCCTGCCGCCGGAGCGTGGAAAGGCAATCCACCTTGCGCCTGCCGGCGCCGCCGCGCTCAATTCCCGGCGAATGGACGCCCAGCGCAAGGACCTTTACGGCATGACCCGGCCCGAGCTCGGCGCACTCGTGGAGTCGTGGGGGTTCAGCGGGGTCCATGCCGCGCGCCTCTGGAGATACCTCTACCTGGGCCTCGCCGGGCCGTCGGACCCCCTTCACGAGATCCCCGCCCGAGTGCGCTCCCGGATCTCCGCCGAGACGCGCATCGGCGCGCTTCCCGTCCTGCTCGAAACCGGTTCGTCTGACGGATTCACCCGCAAGTTCCTCCTGGGACTCGCGGACGGCGAGAGGATCGAGTCCGTGCTGATGCGTTTCACCGGCCGGGCGACCGCCTGCGTGAGCAGCCAGGCGGGCTGCGCCATGGGGTGCGTCTTCTGCGCCACGGGCCAGATGGGCTACCGGCGCCAACTCTCCGCGGGGGAGATCGTGTCGCAGGTAGTCCACGTGGCCCGGGCCCTCCGCGCCTCGGGCGAACCGCGGCGCCTGCGAAACGTCGTGTTCATGGGAATGGGCGAGCCCCTCCACAACTACGGCTCGGTCATGAGGGCCGTGGACATCATCCGCGATCCGGCCGGGCTCGGCCTGGCCTCAAGCCGCATCACGCTGAGCACCGTGGGCGTCGTCCCCGGAATCCGGCGAATGGCCGACGACGCGAGCCCCGTCCACCTTGCCGTGTCCCTCCACGCGGCCACCCAGGAGGAGCGCGCGGCCCTTGTGCCGGTCGCGCGAAAATGGCCGCTCGACGAGCTGATGGACGCCTGCCGCCATTTCTGCTCGGTGCTGGACCGCCGGATATTCTTCGAGTGGACGCTCATCGACGGGACGAACGACACGCCCGCGCACGCCCATGCCTTGGGCCGCCTCATCCGCCGGCTTCCGGCCCAGGTCAACCTGATACCGCTGAACCCGACCTCCGGCTATGCCGGGGATCCGTCGCGCGGAGAGGCGGCAAGGCGGTTCCAGCGTATCCTGGCCGACGACTACGGGCTTCCCAGCACGGTCCGCCAGCGGCGCGGCATCGACATAGCCGCGGGCTGCGGACAGCTCGCGGCCCCCGCGTGAGGCCGCTCACTCGTAGCGCGCCGCCCGCCCCAGGTAGTTGAGCGTCCAGATCTCCTTCCAGACGCGGTACCGGCCCTCCTGCGAGATCTTGCCGTGGTCCTCCCGCGCGCCGTGGGGATTGAGGAAACCGAGCTCGGTGTTGACACGGTCCAGCTCGCGCTGGGTGTCGTTCAGGTCGGCCAGCGGCTCGACTGAGAAAGGCGCAAGCTCGCGGCCCATCGCCGCGATTCTCCTCCGGTGGATCGAGACGAGGCGCTGAAGCGACCGGCAGCAGGGCCTCCTGTCGACGAACCATGATTCCGGGTAAAATCCCCCGAAGGGGATGTACATGTTGTCCGTCACGTACCGGCATCCGTCGGCCGTCAGCGACGTCAGCGAATAGCAGACATCGATGGCGCCGGTGTTCTGCGGCAGGAACGTCACCTGCACGCGCAGCAGTGCGGCCTCGTCCTGATAGATCGAGATCCGCAGGTAGACGTCGCCGCTCGCCTCGGCCTTGAGCGCCTGGATCTGCCGGAAGCCCTGGGAGCGCAGCCACTCGCGGATCTTTAGGAATCGCGGCTGAACGGGCCACTCCTCGCCGCTGCTGTTGAGCGCGTATTTCGGGAAGAGCGGGAACGGGCTCACGCTCAGCGCCGCGATCGCAAGCCAGTTGTAGAGCGTCTCGAAGAGGAACCAGAGGATGAAGCCGGAAACCGCCAGCACCCAAAGGGGCCGGTCGATGAGCCCGTAGAACTGGCAGAACCGCGCAATGACGAATGGAAAGACGAACCACCGGATCCAGCGGTCCGCTATCGCGATGAGGGGGGAGGCCAGGCGCAGGTTGAGCTGCACCAGGAGCACCAGCGAGAAGATCGCGGCCAGGACGAGGTTCGACAGGTCCATTGGAACGGGGCGGGGCGCCGCCCTAGGGCAGGCCCGCCCGGGGAACACGGGGCCCATCGCGGGCCTCGCGGCCCATATTCTTCTCGGATCTCATGAGCATGGTATCGCCAGGGACCCTAGTGCTCCGATGCCGGCATGGCAAGCCGATCGCCTCCATCGCAAACCGGCATTGCATGGCGGAACGGGTTTGGCTCTAGTGGCGGGCGCACCCCACCTCATCGGCGGCTTCGCCGGCCGCGCCTTTTTCCCCGCCTGGCGCCATGACCCTTCGAATACTGTTCCCGCTCATCGCAGTGGCTGCGGCCACCGCGGCCGACACGCCCGCCCCGCCCGCGCCGTCGTCGTTCATCGCGCACTATTCGCTCAACCCCGGCCTTCCGACGCTCTGGATCGTCGGGGCCTCCGCCGTCCGCAACGGGCATGACAACGGCGAGAACGGCCAGTGGGGCTGGGGAAACCCCATAGCCAGCCTCTTTGACCGGAAGCGGATCAACGTCGTCAATTTCGCGCTCGGCGGCACCAGCACGCGGACCTACCAGTCGCACGGTCTTTGGGACCGCGTCCTCGGGGACATGAAGCCGGGCGACTACCTGCTCATCCAGTTCGGGAGCAATGACTCGAGCCCGGTCAACGACGCGAAGCGCGCCCGGGGCACGCTGCCGGGCAACGGTGAGGAGACCCAGGAGATAGACAACCTCCTCACCAAGAAGCACGAGGTGGTCCACACCTTCGGGTGGTACATCCGAAAGTTCATCACGGACGCCCGCGCCAAGGGCGCCGCGTGCGAGATCGTCCTTTCCCCCGACCCGAAGAATTCGTGGAAGGACGGGAAGGTTGTGCGCCAGCCGAATTTCCAGGCCTGGGACCGGGCGGCCGCCGCTCAGGAGAACGCCCTGTTCGTGGACGCCGGCGAGCTGATCGCCGAGAGATTCGAGGCCGCGGGGCAGGACACGGTGACGCGCGAATACTATCCCGAGGGCGAGACCGAGCACACGGACTGGGCCGGGGCCATACTCAACGCCCGCTGCATTGTCGCCGGGATCAATGGCCTCGACCACTGCCCCCTGGCAGGCTACCTGTTGCCGGGCACCCCGCCCGACCCGCCGCTGCCGGAGGGCAGGGCGCGCTGAGCCGAGACATTATGCATACCAAGAGATTCCTCTCCCTGGCGCTGATCTGCCTGGGCGCCCCCTGCCTCCTGGCGCAGTCGCCCGCGCCCGCGCGGATCACCGCCCTCTACCACGTGGGCTATTGGGTCCGGGACATCGAGAAGTCACGGGCCTTCTATGAGAACTACCTCGGATTCGCCGAGCCCTACACGCTGAACACGCCCGATGGCGCGCTCCAGCTGGTCGTGATCAAGATCAACGACGGGCAGAGCATCTACCTTTTTCCGAACCCATCTAAGATACTCCCCAACGGGGACAACCTGGACCACCTGGGCCTCACCACGGACAACGCCGCGGCCCTCCATGACCAGCTGGCCGCAAAGGGTGTCAACCCATCGGCGATTAGGAAGGCCCGCGTCGGGGACCTGACCTTCGGCATCAGGGACCCCGACGGGCGCCCCTACGAGGTGACCCAGCTTGAGCCGGACGGCCAGATGATGAGGCACCAGGGCCAGAGTCTCCCCAAGACGCGCATCGCGAATCGCATCAGGTCCGCGACGATCGCCGTCTCGAACCTGGACGCCTCCCTCGCGTTCTACCGCGACCAGCTGGGATTCAGGGTGACCTGGAGGGGGAGCATGCTTGACGGAAGGGCCGACCAGGTGGAGCTCACCGTCCCCGACGGCACGAGCGGCGTCGTCCTGAGGCCCTTCACGACGAGGCCGGGTGCCGCGGCCCCGCGGGCCGTGCCCGAGATCTGGCTTGAGGTTCAGAATGTTTCCTCGGCCGCCGCGATCCTGCGGGATGCCGCGATCGCCGGCGGCTTCCCGCCGCCGGCCCCCGTGACGCACGTGCTCAGCGGCGGGCTCCAGACAAGCTGCGTCGATCCGGACGGGACCCTGATCGTGTTCACGGATCAGTGGCACTAGGTGGGCCGTTCCCGGACTCGCTTGCGCCGCGCGTGAAGCTCCCGTCCCTCACCGCCGCCCTTTCGCTGGCAGCCGCGTTCCCGGCGTTCGCCTCGGCCCCGCCCGAGCTTCCCGCCGTCACGGCAGCCATGCAGGCGACGGTTGCCGCGCACGAAATCGCCGGGGCCGTCACCCTGGTGGCAACCAAGGATAGGATCCTGCACCTGGGAGCCACGGGCCTCGCCGACATAGCGGCGAGCAGGCCGATGCAGCCCGACACGATGTTCTGGATCGCGTCGATGACAAAGCCCGTGACCGGCGTGGCTATCCTGATGCTCCAGGACGACGGCAGGCTCAGCGTCGGCGATCCCGTTTCCAAGTACCTGCCGGAATTCGCGGGCTTGAGGACTCCCTCGGGAAGACCCGCCAACATCACGATCGCCCAGCTGCTGAACCACACGTCCGGCCTGGCCAGCCCGCCAAAATCCAAGGCGCTCCTGTCCGTGAAGACGCTTCGGGAGCTCGAGGCAATCTACCTCTCCGGCCCGATGCAGTTCGAGCCGGGTTCCAGCTGGAAATACACGACGTCGGGCTTCAACGTTGCGGGCCTCCTGGTCGAGACCGTGGCTGGACAGCCCTTCGACGCCTTCCTCCAGAAACGCATCTTCGACCCGCTCGGCATGAAGGACACAACCTTCTACCCGAGCGACGAGCAGCGGCTTCGCCTCGCCCGCGGCTACCGGGTGAATCCGGAGACCGGCGAGCTCACCCTCCAGCAGGGGCTCGCGGCAAATGGACCGGTCCCGAGGCGGGGCGAGGCGGTCCCACTGGGCGACGGCGGGCTTTTCTCGACCGCGGGCGACTACGCGCGGTTCTGCCAGATGCTGCTCAACGGCGGCGTGCTCGACGGCCGGCGCTACCTCAGCCCGGGGGCGTACCAGGCCCTGACGACGGTGTCCACGGGCGACCTGCCTGCCGGGTTCTCGAAGAAGCAGATCAACCGTGTGCTCGGCTGGGGAATGGGAGTGGCGGTGGTGCGGGCGGCGGGCGGCGGCGTCTCGGACTTCCTTTCGCCGGGGAGCTTCGGTCATCCGGGCGCATGGGGCACGGCCGCGTGGGTGGACCCCACCAGGGGGGCGGTCTATGTCATGATGGTGCAGCGATCCAACATGCCCGACAATTTCGAGAATCCTCCCGCGCTGGCCTTCGTGCGCGCGGCGGCCGGGGCTCTCGCGGCCCCGGCGCCCTGACCCTGGACCATGACCGTCGAGGAATTTCGCGTTTCCCCGAAGCTGCCGCCAGGCCTGGGCGCGGCCCTGGAGGCCCTTTGGCACGAGGCGCACGGGGACTGGGAAAAGGCGCATGCGCAGGCCCAGGCCGCCCGGTCCCGCGAGGGTGATTGGGTCCACGCCTACCTGCATCGGAAGGAGGGGGACGAGGGCAACGCGGCCTACTGGTATTCCAGGGCGGGGCGCCCGGTGGCCCAGGTCTCCTTGGACGAGGAATGGTCGGCGATCGCCGGGGAATTGCTGGGCTAGTGGGCCAAAAACCGGCGCGGCCTTGCGCTGGGAGCAATCCGCGCTTCATTCGCGGAACCATGAGACGAACCGCATCCGCAACCTGGCGTGGAAACCTGAAGGCCGGCAAGGGCTCTCTTTCAAGTGAGAGCGGGGTCCTCAGGGAAACCCCCTATTCATTCAGCACGAGGTTCGAGGGCGTCCCCGGGACAAATCCCGAGGAGCTCATCGCGGCGGCCCACGCGGGCTGCTTCACAATGGCCCTCTCCGCCGCCCTGCAGGGGGCGGGATTCACCGCCGAAATTCTGCAAACGACGGCGACGCTGGGCTTTGAGAACGTTCCCCCGGCGGGATGGACGATTACCACGGTCCACCTGGCCACCGAGGCGCGTGTCCCGGGGATCACCGGGGAAAAATTCGCGGAGATCGCCGCGGGCGCGAAGGCCAACTGCCCCGTCTCCCGAGTCCTCAAGGCCGAGATCTCGCTCGACGCAAAGCTGACCGGCTAGTTTCCCTGCGCCTGCTGGAGCGCCGCGGCCAGCGCCTGCTGGGCCCCGGGATCATCGGGCGTCAGGCGCAGCTCCGCCCGGAAGGCCTCGGCCGCCGCCGATAGGTTTCCCAGGCTGAACCATGTCGCCCCCAGATTGCGCCAAGCCGGCGCGAAATCCGGCTTCAGGCGCAGGGTCTCCTGATACTCGGCGATCGCCTCGTTGAGCCGTCCGGGCATCTGCGCCAGGGCGTTGCCAAGGTTGAAGTGCGCCTGGGCGTTGTCGGGCTGCAGTCGAAGGGCCTCCTGGTACTGCGCAATCGCGTCACCCAGCTGCCCGGGAATCTGCGCCAGGGCGTTTCCAAGGTTGTTGTGCGCCTGGGCATTGTCCGGCCTGAGCCGGAGCGCCTCCTGGTACTGGGCAACCGCGTCGCCCAGCTGTCCGGGCATCTGAGCCAGGGCGTTTCCCAGGTTGAAGTGCGCCTCGGCATAGTCCGGCTGCAGATGCAGCGCTTCCTGGTACTGGGCAACCGCGTCGTCCAGGCGCCCGGGCATGCGCGCGAGGGCGCTTCCAAGGTTGTTGTGCGCCTGGGCAAATCCGGGGTCCAGCCGCAGGGCCTCCTGGAACTGAGCGACGGCATCGTCCAGCCGCCCCGCCATCCGCGCGAAGGCGAGGCCGAGGTTGTAATGCGCCTCGGGAAAGGACGGCCTCAGGCGCAGCGCCTCCTGGTACTGGGCGACCGCGTCGTCCAGGCGCCCGGGCATCAGCGACCAGGCGACGCCAAGATTGTGGTGGGCATCCGCATCGTCCGGGTTCAGGCGCAGGGCCTCCTGGTACTGGGCTATCGCGTCGTTCATCCGGCCGGGCACCTGCGACCAGGCGAGGCCAAGGTTGGCGTGGGCCATCCAGCAGCCGGGATTGCTCGCAAGGGTGGCGAGGTACAGCGTCTGCACGTCGCGGTAGATGCCGCTCTGGAGCCAGGTCAGCGCGCCGAGGATCGTCACGAGGAATGCGGCCCCTATCGGCGGAAGCAGCCGGGACGCCGCGCGCCCGGCCAGGGGCGCGGCGGCCGCCGTCAGCGCCGCGGAAATGGGAATGATGATGCCCAGGCTCGCCAGGTACTGGAAATGGTCCGCCACGTATGAATAGATGAACGGGAAGACATCGAAGAATCCCATGGCCGGGAAAAGTGTCCCGGCAAAGACGAGGAATCCGGCGAGCGCGCCCGCAGACACGCGCCTGAGCGGCCCGCGGGCCCGCAGGGCGGCAACCGAGAGCCCGAGCACAAGGGCGAGCGCCGCGAGCGGGAATGCGTACTGCCAGGCGACGGCCGCGTCCACCGTCCAATGCGGGTAGATGAACATCAGGTCCGCGGGCCAGGCGAGCTTCGACAGGTAGAACCAGATCACCCGGCCCGCCAGGAGGAGGCGGTCGGGGGCGGTGAGCGCATAGCTCACCCCCTTTGCGCCGACGAAGGCCCTCTCCACCCACGCGGTGAAGAGCCCGGCCGCCATGCCAAGCGCCAGCCACGGCGCAAGCGGCAGGACATCGCGCCTCCACCCAAGCCGGCCCCTCTTCCAGCAAAGGATGACCAGGAGCGCCGCAGGCAGCGTCGCCGTGACCGTCTTGGTCAGCAGCGCCAGAACAAAGAGGCCGAGGGCCAGGGCGTACTTTGCGACCCGCCGGTTCTCGTCAAAGCCCAGGTAGACATACGCGGCGCCGAGGCAGAAGACGGCGGAGAGCGTGTTCTTCTGCTCCGATATCCACGCCACGGATTCCACGTTCACCGGATGCAGGGCGAAGATGAATCCGGCCAGCCACGCCCCGGGCAGGGCCAGGCGCCTCATGATCGCCACAACCAGGCCGGCCGCCGCGACGTGGAGGAGGATGTTCACCAGGTGGTAGCCGGCCACCGAGTCGCCCCACAGGCGGTGCTCCACCCAGAACGCCGTGTGCAGCAGCGGATAGTACTGCTGCGTGGCCCCGAGATCGAACCAGATGCGCCTGAGCCCGTCGACCGACCGAAGGACCGGCTTTGTCACGTGGGCGTCGTCGTCCCAGAGCATCCCGCCGTGCACGGCGGGAAGGTAGGCGAGGAGCGTCGCGCAGGACAGGAGCGCCATCAACCCGGCGTTCCCCGAGGCGGCGGACTTGAGGCCGCCCATCCGGGAGGATAAAGCCTTCACAGCCCGAGACCGTGAGGCCCGCCGGTCAGCTCTGCCTCATCGGCATGATAACGCAGATGAAGTTGTCGAGCGTCTTGAAGACGCCCGGGCTAACCTCGTCCTTCAGCTCAAGGAAAACCTCGTCCTTTGTCAGGGCCCGGAGCGGGTCGATGACGAACGCCGGGTTGAACGCGACCTGGAGGTCCGGGCCGCTGTAGCCGATCGCCATGGACTCATGGGCCTCACCGAAATCCGGGCTCTGCGCCGTGATCTCGAGCAGGTTGCTCGTGAGCTTGATGCGTACCGAGTTGGATTTCTCCGAGCAGACGAGAGCCGCGCGGTGGACGCACTGCAGGAGGAGCTCCCGCTCGAGCTTGATCCTCTGGTGCGTCTCCTTGGGGATCACCTGCTGGTAGTTCGGGTAGCTGCCCTCGACCACCTTGGAATACAGGTACACGCTGTCGATCAGGCCGCTCGTGTCCTTGTCCGTCGCGACCTGGAACGCGCAGCGCCGGTCGGTGAAATTGATCTTCACCTTGTCCCCCTTGTCGAGGATCCGGGCAAGCTCGCTCACCGTCTTTGCCGGGAGTATGATGGACCCGGTGGCCGACGCCGGCACCTGCATTTCCTTGGAGACGAGGGCCAGGCGGCGCCCGTCGGTCGCAACGAGGGTCAGGCTGCCCTCCTTGAAGTTGAAGTAGACGCCATTGAGCGTGTAGCGGGTCTCATCCTGCGACTGCGCGTAGGCGACGCTCCTCAGCATGGCGGCAAGCTCCGGCTGCTGCAGCGTGTGGGCCTTCTCGTCGCCGAACTCGGGCAGCGGGGGAAACTCATCCTTTCCCATTCCCATGATCCGGAACGTCGATCCCCCCGACGAGAGCTTGACCTGGTGGTTCGGGGAGGCGTCGACGGCGACATCCGCGTTGGGAAGCTCCCGAACGATGCTCGCAAGCCGCTTGACCGGAAGCGTCACCGCTCCCGTCTCCTTCACGTCCGCCTTGATCTTGCAGCGGATCCCAAGGTCGAGGTTCGTGGTCGTCAGCGACAACTGGTCCTTCTCGGCCTCGATCAGAACGTTGCTAAGGATCGGCATCGTGGCCTTGGACCCGACAACGTTGAGGACCTGGGAAAGGCCGTTGGCGAAGTGATCGCGGTTCGTCTTGAATTTCATGGGTCCGGGGCTGGGTCTCGTTGGAAAACGGGACAAGCTAACAAAGTCTAAATGACTGTAGACTCAATAATGAATTATAGCAGCAGTCGTATAAGGGGCGAGGAACACCAGCAACCCGGGTGTCTCGCTCGGGAATTCGCCCCATCCGACCGGTGAGCAGTTCGTGCACGGATGTGCGCAACAGCGGGGTTATTCGCAGGCGGCCGGTTGCTCCGAATCCGCGCACACGTTCCCGACACGATGTTCGCACGCGCTGGTTCCCGCCGATCAATGGGCGATCCTTGGGGGCCGCGGCTTCCTCCAGTGCCGGATGAGCCCGAAGAAGATGTAACCCAGGAACAGCGCGAGGAGGACGACCTCCTTGAAGATTATCCCGAGGCCGATGAGCGCCAGCAGGGCGACCAGGGTCCGGAAGCGGGTCTGCGTCTGCAGGTCGACGTTCTTTCCGCTCGGGTACCGCACGGTGCTCATCATCAGGAAGGCGATGAGGACCATCAGGAACGGCAGCACGAGCGCGAACCTGTTGAGGGACTTGTCGTCATCGCCGAGCTTCAGGAGGAAGAGCACGATGGCCGCGACCGTGCCGGCCGCCGCGGGCACCGGCAGGCCGATGAAATCCTTGTTGGACTCCTTCTTTCCCTGGTGGAGCAGCGGGTTGGTGATGACGTTGAAGCGCGCGAGCCGCATGGCCGCGCACAGCAGGTAGAAGAACCCGATCCCGCCGCCGATGTCCCTGAACCACGGGAACTCCTGGGACGGCGACAGGATGAGGAAGAACATGAGGAACGCCGGGGCCATGCCGAACGATACGACGTCGGCGAGCGAGTCGAACTCGGCGCCGAAGAGCGACTCCCTGCCGCCCATCCTGGCGAGGCGCCCGTCCAGCATGTCGAAAAGGGCCGCGCCAAAGATGAAATACACGGCGTACCGGTAGTGGTCGCCCGCGGTGGCCGCCAGGTAGAGGCCGTCATCCGCCGTCCCGGCGAGCCTGGCATGGATGCAGTTCACGACGGCCATGAACCCGCAGAACAGGTTTCCCGCGGTCATGAGGTTGGGAAGGACGTAGATGCGGCTCGCCTGGGACTCGTTGTAGGGATCCTCGCGGGCCGCGAGGTCCGCGGCCGCGTTTGGGTCCTGGTTGCGCCTGGGGAAGATCATTTCGTCAGGCTCTCCAGGTACTTCCAGAACTTGGAGTGCTGCTCAAAAAGCTGCTGCTCCGACACCGGCAGGCTGTTGCGCAGCAGGAAGTCCTCAAGAGAGTTGCGGTGGAGGATGTAGTTCACGTGGAGGGTGTCGGCGTTCACGGCGAAATAGAACCGGTGCTCGCCCGCCCGCAGGCGGTAGAAGGGCCTGCCGTGCCTTTGGAACCGCCCAAGGGGCTCCCGGGGGTGCTCGAGATCCGATGCCTTCACGCTGCTGATGGGCTCGACCACCTCGAGCTGCGCCAGCGTCTCGAGCTTGTTCAATTCCCGCATGGCTTGCTCTGAAAAGGTAACCTGATACATCGGTCGTTTCGGGTCTAAAGCCGCCCGGGTTCCCCGCAACGCTATTCCTTGCAAAACGATGGCAGAAGATTCCGTAACCTTATCGGACATCAGGGCGGCCCGCCGGCGCATAAAGGGGGGCGTCATCGTGACGCCGTGCCCGGTGTCCATACCCCTGAGCGAGATCACGGGCGCGCGAATCGTGTGCAAGCTCGACAACTTCCAGCGGACGGGATCGTTCAAGGAAAGGGGCGCCCGCAATGCGCTCCTCAGGCTGCCGAAGGCGGCCCGGCGCAAGGGGGTTGTCGCTGCATCCGCCGGCAACCACGCGCTCGGGCTGGCGTACCACGGGAAGCTCCTCGGGATCGCGGTGACCGTGGTCATGCCGGAGTTCGCGCCCCTGATCAAGATCACCACCTGCAGGGGGCTCGGGGCCCGCGTCATCCTGCGGGGACGGGATTTTGGCGAGGCGTGCGCCGAGGCCGACCGCCTGGTCAGGGAGGAGGGCCTCACTTATGTCCACGGATTCGACGATCCGGACATCATAGCGGGCCAGGGGACCCTCGGCCTCGAGATCCTCGACCAGGTTCCCGACGTGGATGCGATCATCTGCCCGGTGGGAGGGGGCGGGCTCCTCGCCGGGCTGTGCGTGGCGGTGAGGACGCTCAGGCCCCGGGTCAAGATCATCGCGGTCGAGAGTGTCGCGACCGGCAACCTCACGGCCGCAATGCGGGCGGGAAGGCCCGTGCGGGTACCCCGGCGCAACACGCTGGCGGACGGGCTCGCAACCCTCACCGTCGGAAGGCACGCCTTTGACCTCATCCGCCGCCGCGTGGACCGCGTCGTGCGCGTCGAGGAGAAGTGGATTTCGCTGGCCGTCCTGCGGATGCTGGAGCTCGAGAAGACGGTGGTCGAGGGGGCCGCGGCCACGCCGCTCGCCGCCATGATCTCGGGGCGGGTACCCGGCCTCCGCGGCAAGCGCGTCGCGCTTGTCGTCTGCGGCGGGAACATCGACCCCATAATCCTGGGCCGGGTGATCGAGAAGGGGCTTGTCCACGACGGGAGGCTCGCGCGCTTCACGGTCGAGATCAGCGACAGGCCCGGCGGGCTCGCGGGGCTGTGCCGGGTGATCGCGGAAAGCGGGGCGAGCATCAACCAGGTGACCCATGACCGGGCCTTCAGCGGCCCCGACGTGAGCGCGACCCGGGTGGTCTGCACCGTCGA
>Ga0181526_10002464_pt1 | contig 16124 bp, 7 predicted proteins | sample PEATcosm2014_Bin_35_FD_119750 | JGI IMG/M metagenome (GOLD analysis project Ga0181526, IMG submission 119750) | Peatland microbial communities from MTU Mesocosm Facility, Houghton, MI, USA - PEATcosm2014_Bin06_30_metaG | ecosystem: Environmental > Terrestrial > Soil > Wetlands > Peat | place...
GGTCGAAACCGGGTCGCTCTACCCGGCGCTGCACCGGCTGGAAAAACAGGGTTGGGTGACCTCGCAGTGGAAACAAACGGAGAGCAACCAGCGCGCCAAGTTCTATCGCCTGACTTCCGCCGGTAAGAAGCAGTTGCTCTCGGAACAGGCCCGCTGGAGCCAGATCGTCAGCGCCATTGCCGGGATCATGAACCCTGCGGCCAGCGGCTAGTGGTCCGGCCGGTGAAGGAACGGTTGTCATGTGGAGATGCTGGTGATTAGCGATCTTTGGTTTCGACTTCGGGCGCTGATTCGGCGCAAGTCCAGGGAAGAGGAACTGGAAGAGGAAGTCCAATCTCATTTGCGCATGGACGAGAGGGAACGTATGGCACAGGGTGAATCTGCCGACCAAGCTCGAACCGCCGCGCTGCGCGAATTCGGCAACGTCGGGCTGGTAAAGGAAGTTACGCGGGAGATGTGGGGCTGGCGCTGGCTTGAAACTTTGCGGCAGGATGTTCGCTTCGCCATGCGCATGTTGCGCCGCAGCCCCGGTTTTACCGCCGTCGCCGTGCTTTCGTTAGCGCTGGGAATCGGCGCCAATACGGGTGTCTTCAGCCTGATCAACACCCTCGTGCTTCGCCTGCTTCCCGTCCGAGATCCCGAGAGCCTCGTAGAGTTGCTGCACGAATATCCTGGGGAACCTCGTAGGAACGGATACTCCTGGCAGAGCTACGAGCATTTTCGTGATCACAATCACGTCTTCTCCGGCCTTATTGGCTTCAGTCCCTCCCGGTTCGATTTGCGGGGCGAAGGCCTGGGCGGCCAGACAGTGGATGGCGAATACGTAGTCGGAGACTTCTTTTCTGTGCTGGGGGTGAAGCCCGCAATCGGCCGCCTCATTGGACCCGAGGACGACCGGATGGGCGGTGCGCACTCGGCAGTGGCCGTGGTGAGTTGGTCCTTCTGGAAGAGCCGCTTTAATCTGGATCCGCAAATTCCGGGCAAGCGGATCATTTTGCAGAATGTGCCCGTGACGGTGATCGGGGTGACGCCGCGTGAATTCTTTGGACTCGAGATCTGGTCCAGGCCGGAGGTCTGGGTGCCGGTCGGATTGGCGCCGGTAATCAGCCACGTCCGCCAGACGGAAGCAGCCGGCGCGCAGGCGGGGCCCCCGGCGCTGTATGGCATGGATTTGGGCCTGGTGGGGCGCTTGAAACCGGGCGTTTCCATCAAGCAAGCGCGCGCGGAAATGAGTGTGCTGTTTCAGTTCACCATCGATGAAATAAGCAAGCAGAGCAAAGATCCCCTTTGGCGGCAATTGAAATTAGAAATCGTGCCCGCAGGCGCCGGACTGGCGTTCCTGCGTGACCAGTTCGAGCAGCCATTGCTGGTCCTGATGGCGCTGGTGGGTCTGCTGCTTCTGATTGCCTGCACCAGCATCGCTACTCTGCTGCTGGCGCGCGCGGCAGCACGCGAGCGCGAAATGGCACTGCGGGTTTCCCTCGGCGCCGGCAGGATGCGGCTTCTAAGGCAGGTGATGACCGAATCGCTGTTGCTTTCCGGCGCGGGCGGCCTGCTGGGAATCTTGGTGGCCTATTTCGGCGCGCGCGCGCTGGTTCGGATTTTCCTGTCCGGACGGCCGATTGTGGGGTTGCCGCCTCACTTCATGTTCGAGGTTCGGCCGGATGCCCACGTGCTGCTCTTCACATTCGCAGCGGCATTACTGACGGGCGTGCTCTTCGGGCTGGTTCCCGCTCTGCGGGCTGTGCCATCGGCGCCGGCGTCGATGTTGCAAGGCGGCGTAAGGCCTACGCAGGCGAGGGCGGCGCGCTTTTTCGGGAAGAGCCTTGTCGCGGCCCAGGTGGCACTGTCGGTGGTAGTGTTGAGCCTCGCCGGCGTGTTTACGCGCCATTTGTCCGGCCTGCGGAATCAGCTCGGCTTTGAGCGCGACCACCTTCTGCTCGTGAGCCTCGATACGGCCCACACCGGGTATTCCGCGGAACAACTGTCTCTCTTATATCAGGAGTTGCTGGGGCGGCTGGATGCTCTTCCCGGCGTGCGCTCGGCGACGATCGGTTCCCCCACTCCGATCTCCGGCGCAGGAGCGTCGAGCTTCGTCAATGTGGAAGGCTACCAGCAGAAGCCTGAGGACCGCCGCTACGTGGCGCTGTCATTCATCGCCCCGAAGTATTTCCAGACGCTCCGCACGCCGTTGCTGGCAGGGCGTGATTTCACCTTCCAGGATGAAGGCGGCCCGCGCGTCGCGATCATCAACCAGGCGATGGCGCGATATTACTTCGCCGACGCTAACCCTATTGGAAAGCATCTCACTATGGAGAAGGATTGGAAAAACATCGGCGGCCCGGACAAGCCGTACGAAATCGTCGGCGTCGTGGGCGATGCAAAATACGATGACGCGCACGGGGCGCCGCCACGCACCCTCTACCTAACCGCATTCGGCGACGGCAGAATGGACGCAAGTGATTTCATACTCCGCACCAGCATCCCCCTTGAGGCAGTGACGGGTGAGGTACGGCGCAGCGTCGCCGAGATATTGAAGGGCGTTGCGGTGCGCCACGCCACAACCATGTCCGAGCAGGTCGATGCCGCCATCGTCCCGGAGCGCCTCATCGCCATGCTTTCCGGCTCATTCGGCACGCTGGGTTTAGTCCTCGCCGCGATCGGCCTCTATGGACTGCTGGCGTACACAGCAGCGCGGCGCACCAAAGAGATTGGCGTCCGCATGGCGCTCGGCGCGAGCCGCGGCACGGTGACTTGGATGGTGCTGCGGGACGCGCTGGGGATGGTCTCAGCCGGGCTGCTCGTGGGAATTCCGGTGGCGCTTTGGTCCAGGAAATTCGCCGGCAGCCTGATTGAGGGACTCCCTCCATCCAGCGTCTTGCCCATTTCCATGGCCGCACTGGGGGTCATCGCCGTGGCATTTATGGCCAGCTATGTCCCCGCGCGACGGGCGACGAAAGTGGATCCCATGGAGGCGCTACGGTATGAATGAAGCAGTGGCTAGTGGTTAGTGGCTAGTGGCTAGCCACTGAAGTGGAGGCCCCGATGTTAATGAAGGTTCTATTTCACCTGCGCTCCCTGTTTCGACGCAAGTCGATGGAGACGTCGCTGAACGAGGAAGTCCAGGGCCATTTGCGGATGGCCGCACAGGAGCGCATGGAACAGGGTGAATCCGCCGAGCGGGCGCGAGCCGCCGCCCTGCGCGAATTCGGCAACGTCGGACTCGTGGAAGAAGTCACACGCGGCGTGTGGGGGTGGGGCTGGCTTGAATCCTCGCTGCAAGACTTACGCTATGGACTGCGCATGCTGGGGAAGAATCCCGGCTTCACTGCTGTCGCCGTACTCACTCTTGCCCTCGGCATCGGCGCCAACACCGCCGTGTTCAGCCTGATTAACACTATTCTTCTGCGGCCGCTGCCGTACCGCACTCCCTCGGAACTGTCCGTGGTGTCAGAGACCGTGCCGCAAATGGGAGGCGGCCTCGAGGTCGGAATGGCAGCCGGTGAATACCTGGACTATCGCGATCGCAACCGTTCCTTCGTCGAGACCGGGGCCTATGAAGACGCAGGATTCAATCTTACAGGAGAAGGAAATCCGCTGCGCATAAATGCCGCCACGGTTACTGCTTCGGTATTTCAGCTCCTCGGGGTCTCGCCCAGGCTGGGACGTGTCTTCACAGCCGAGGAGGAGCAAAACGGAGGCGCAGCAGTGGCCGTGCTCTCCTATTCGTTGTGGCAGCGCCACTACGGAGGCGATGCCGGAATTCTGGGCAAGACCATCAAGCTGGATGAAAAACCTTATCTGGTGCTGGGCGTCATGCCGCCGTCATTTCACTTTCCCTCTGACGGAGCCCCGCTCTCCGAGCGGCCTGACCTGTGGGTTCCGGAAGTGTTCGCTCCAGACCGCTTGAAGGACCGCTTGATGGAATTTGGCGTCAATTTCATCGGACGCCTGAAGCCGGGTGTGAGCGAGCAGCAGGCCCTTGCAGATGTTAACTCCATAGCTGCCGGATTTATGCAGCAACTTCCGGACTTCTACTCCGGCAACATCCGTGTGGTGCCTCATGTGCACAAGTTCGCCGCCTATGCAGTGCAAAAGGCCCGGCCGTTGGTGATTCTCCTGATGGCCGCCGTCGCCAGCGTTCTTCTGATCGCCTGTGCCAACGTCGCGAATCTGCTGCTCGCTCGCGGCAGTTATCGTACTCACGAAATGGCGGTTCGGAGCGCGATTGGCGCAGTGCGATCCCGTTTGGTGCGGCAGTGCCTGGTGGAGAGCCTTTTGCTCTCGCTTCTCGGAGCCGGCGGCGGGTTTGCTCTGGCCTTCGTGCTGGTGAGGGGAGTACGTGTCTTCGGCCCCGCAGACGTGCCGCGCCTCGAGGAAGTTGCGGTCGAGCCCATGGCCCTGGCGTTTACGGTTGTGCTCTTGTTGCTGACTACGGTGCTTTTCGGATTTGTTCCGGCGTGGCGGCTCTCGCACGTCGCGCCGCAGGACTGCCTGAAGGAATCCTCGCAAAACCGCGGGGCGCGCGGAACGGACCGGTTGCAGAATTTCATCGTGGTGGGAGAAATCGCCGCAACGCTTCTTCTGTTGGTCGGGGGCGGCCTGCTGCTCAGGAGCTTCTTGCGCGTCCTGAATGTCCCTCTTGGGTTTAGCCCTCAGGACGTTTACATCGTGCGCACTCTGTTTGACGATGCCCGCTACCCCAATGCCGCAAAGCGAGAAGTTGTACAGAAGGAATTGATCGACCGCTTCGCGCATCTCCCGGGTGTACAGGCCGTGGCGGCCGCAAGCCACTTGCCTCTAAGCGACAGCCGGCAAATTGGGTTCCGCCTCGAGCATGCCGCGCCCGATGATTTTCACTGGGCGGAAAACTCGCTGGTGACGCCGGGATATTTCCATGCCATGGGGATTTCGATTCTGCGGGGCCGCAACTTCACAGACCAGGATCGCCCCAATACGTCTTTGGTCGCCATCGTCAACGAATCGTTGGCGCGCCAGTATTTTCCCGGGCAGGATCCCATCGGCCAGCGGTTTCACTGGGGCGGGCGAGAGTTGTTCACGATTATCGGTATCGCGCGCGACGTACACATTTCAGCCCTCGACGCCGACCCCACGCCCATGATCTACCACTCGATGTTCCAACTTCAGACTCATACCAGCGACCGAACTGCCTTAATCCTCCGAACCGACCGCGGCACACCAGATAAGGACCTCTACGCCCGCATCCAGCAGCAGATCTGGTCGCTCGACCGGGACCTCCCCATTTACAGCTTTTCGTCGCTCGATACGCTGATTTCCGAATCGCTGGCGCAGCGTCGCTTCACCACTCTCTTGACGTTGTCGTTCGGATTGATCGCCTTGGCCCTAGCGCTCATTGGGCTGTTTGGTGTGATGTCTTACCTCGTGGCGCAACAGCAGCGGGAATTGGCCATTCGGATGGCACTGGGCGCCAACCAGTCGGGACTCTGGTGGATGGTCATGAAACGCGGCGCCGCGCTCGCCATCTCCGGCTGCGGGATCGGATTGGCGTTGTTTCCCCTTGCCGAACGCCTGATCCGGGCCACGCTTTACCAGACCAGCGCGTACGATCCACTGACGCTGTTCCTGGTTCCTCTCCTCCTGTTTTCCGTCGCCCTTCTCGCGAGTTACCTTCCCGCACGCCACGCCACGAGAGTTGATCCCATGGCGGCGCTTAGGTACGAATAGAGCAGTGGTTGGTGGCTAGTGCCTAGCGGTTAGTGGCAGCAATCACCAATCACAAATCGCAAATCACAAATGACATGTTGTCCTCTTGACAACCTAGAGGAGGGGCGTATCCTCATCTTGACCGTCGAGAGGAGAGATCATGAAATCCAGCGAGCTGGTCCAGGGGACTCTGGACATGCTCATCTTGAAAACCCTGGCGCTTGAACCCCTGCATGGCTATGGCATCGCCTTGCGGATCGAGCAGATCAGCAAGGGAGTGTTTCGCGTCAACCCGGGCTCGTTGTTTCCGGCCTTCCGCCGTCTGGAACGAGCGGGCTGGATCAAGCCGGAATGGCGGCCCACGGAGAACAATCGTCGCGCGAAATTCTACCAACTCACAACTCTTGGGCGGAAGCAGCTGAAAACCGAGACCGAGGAGTGGGAGCGACAGCTCGCGGCAATCACGCGAATCATGCGGGCGCCCGCCATTGGTAATTTGTAATTAAAGTTGATTGGCATTTCTTTGTGTCTTGATGGTGAAGGAGGTCGCGATGTTCGGCCTACGAAGCATCGTTGCAGGCGTCCGTGCGCTGTTCCGCAAGAAGCAAATGGAACAAGAGATGGATGAAGAGCTGCGCGGCTATCTCGATGCTACGGTGAAAGACAAGGTGCGCTCGGGATTGAGTCAAGAGGAAGCGCTGCGTGCGGCTCGCGTCGAGATGGGCAGCATCGATGCAGTGAAAGAAGAGATTCGCAGTGCCGGCTGGGAATCGACACTCGAGACGATCTGGCAAGATTTGCGCTTCGGCTTGCGTGTTCTGCGCAGGAATCGCGGGTTCACGGCTGTGGCGGTGCTGACGTTGGCCCTCGGCATCGGTGGGACCGCCGTCGTCTTCAGCCTGTTGGACGCAGTCTTGCTGCGCCCTCTTCCCTACCCGCAAGCGGAGCGGCTCTTCAGACTGTTTCCCCTCGAGGGCAAAAGAAGGCGCGGCGTCGAACAGGCGTCCTACGCCGACTTCCGCGATTGGCAGCGTCAAACCCACACGTTCGAATCCCTGGCGGCCTATGACGGTGAATCTCTGAACCTGACGGGTACGGGGGAACCCGAACGCCTCGAGGGTTCGGCTATAACACCCGGTTTCTTCGCGACCTTGGGAGTTAGTCCTGTGCTGGGGCACGAGTTCAGGATCGATGACGTCGAAAGCGTGGCCATGCTGAGTTACGCGCTCTGGCAACGGCGATTCGGCGGCGATCCAGGAGTCGTCGGCAAATCGATCCACCTCGAGGGGCGTGCCTACACGGTCGTCGGCGTGTTGCCGCCCCAGGTTCGCTTTCGATCACACCCCTGGGCGACGCCGGTGTCCGACATCTTCGTACCTGTCGTTCCGGCTCCGGCCCGTAATTGGCATAGCGTGCGGGTGTTGGGACGCCTTGCCCCGGGTGTAAGCAAAGAGCAGGCGCTGGCGGAGATGGATGGCATCGCCGCCCGTGTTGCGCGAGCCTACCCAGAGTCGGAGGCGCTGGGAATCGCTCTCGAACCGCTTGCGCAATACGTCGTTTCGGACGCCAGCCAGACAGCGTGGCTTTTGATGGGCGCGGTCGCCTTCGTGCTTCTGATCTCCTGCTCCAACGTAGCAAACCTACTCTTGTCCCAAAGTGCGGCGCGCGAACGCGAGATGGCCATCCGCAAGGCGGTGGGGGCGGGCCGCGGGCGCATTTTGCGCCAACTGCTAACCGAAAGCATGCTCCTGGCAGGTTCCGGCGGCGCGATCGGCATCGCGCTGGCTTATTGGGCAATACCGCTGGTGGGGCGAATCGCGCCGCCGTTCAGCTCGCTCTTCTCGCGCCTCCAAGACGCCCACCTCCATCTCAATTGGACCGTGCTGGTCTTCGGCGCGCTCTTGTCAGTACTATCGAGCGTTCTGTTCGGCGTTTTGCCTGCTTGGAAAGCCGCACGGCCCGCGCAAAGCTCCTTCGCCGCCAGTCGTGCGGGTGGGATGCGTGGGGGACTCGTTGCGCTCGAAGTTGCCTTGTCGCTCGTCTTGCTGGTGGGGGCCGGCCTGATGATGAAAAGCCTCCTCCGACTGCTCGACGCCGACGTGGGCTTCCGCACGGAACATCTGCTGACCATGCAGGTGAGTCTTGCTGAGGCAAAGTACCGCACACCCGAGAAACAGGCCGCCTATTTCGACGAGCTACTGCGGCGGCTCTCTCCGTTGCCGGAAGTCGTCTCCGCAGGCGCGACCGTAGATCTGCCCCTCACGCGCTCCGAAACGAGCAATACGGTCGAGATCCCCGGGACGCACCCAAAGATGGGCACAGCAGGTTACCACGCGGTCAGTGCCGGTTATTTTCGCGCCATGGGAATACCACTATTGAATGGTCGGGAGCTGGGAATTGCCGATTCCGCAAGCTCACCCTTAGTCGGTGTCATTAACCGCAGCATGGCGATCAAATACTGGCCAAACGAGAATCCCATCGGGAAGACCGTCGTAGTTTATCGCTTATTTCGTGAGCGAACCCCGGCAGGAACCCACGTGCAGTTCAACAGAGAGGTGCTCGCTATCGTCGGAGTGGTGGGGGATGTGCGGCAACTCGGGCTGGATGTGCCTCCTGATCCTGAGCTTTTCATGCCTTACGACCAATGGCCGGCGGAGGAGATGTCGCTGGTACTGCGCATCGCCGCAGAGCCGTCATCGCTGATTCCACGAGTCGAGAAAGAGATCTGGCGAGTCGACCCCGATCAGCCGGTCACCGAGATCAAGACCATGGATGAATGGGTGGCCAGAGAAGCCGCGGGAAGGCGGTTCATCTTGCTATTGATTGGAGCTTTCGCGTCGATCGCAGCAGTGCTGGCGGCGGTGGGAATCTACGGAGTGGCTTCCTACGGTATGCGGCAGCGCACGCACGAAATCGGTGTACGCATGGCTCTAGGCGCCCGCGGGCAACAGATTGTTTGGCTGATTCTCCGCCAGAACCTCAGTTGGCTCGTGATCGGGATCGCCGCAGGCCTTGCGGGCTCTCTCGCCTTGACGCGGCTTCTCACTTCGTACCTTTATTCGGTCCGGCCTACTGATCCCTCAACTTTCGCGCTCATCATGCTCGTGCAGATAGCCATCGCTGGGTTGGCCAGCATTATCCCCGCGCGCCGGGCGACGAAGGTTGATCCCATGGTGGCGCTGCGCTATGAATGATTGTCGATTGGGATTCTCGAGTGACGCATATGTGAATGGAAGATGTGAAAAAATCAAACGCCTGTCATCCTGAGCGAAGCGAAGGATCACGGCAGTTTCCCGTGGTTCAACGACTTACGAACAACTGCAGAGATCCTTCGCTTCGCTCAGGATGACAAATTTCTTCACACGTCCACGGCGATGTGTGCGCCACCCAAAAGTCGCTCGATCTCGGAATTTCAATTTTCGGATTTGATTTTCGGCCCTAGTGCGCGCGGAGCTTCTCATAAACCCGCAGCTCTTCCTGCCCGCGCTCTTTGTCGCCGGCGCGGAGGTAGGCCTGCGCCAGGTGGTAGTGAGGATCGGGATCGTCCGGTTTCAAGCGGATGGCCGCCTCAAACTCCGAGATGGCGTCCTGCTCGCGACGCTGCTCATGGTAGAGGATTCCAAGCTGCAGATGCGTGTCCGCCGACTGCGGGCCGAGCGCCAGCGATTTCTTGAAGAGCGCTTCAACCCGGGCCTCGTCGAAGCCTTGCGTATCGCCGTGAGCGCCTTTCCATAAGCTGAGAGCGCCATAGTAGTAAGCAAGCGAGTTGTCCGGGTTTGTCTCCATGAACCTCTGCATGCGCTTCGCGACCTCAACGCCCCGGCCCTTCGAGACGTTGTACATCTTACCGAGATACACATACGGCCGGGGATCGGAAGGGTCGAGATCCGAAGCGTGGCACAGCGCTTCGATTGCCGCATCGTAGGAATTGCGCGCGTAAAGGGCGATGCCGAGTCCAATGTACATCCTTACAGAATTTGGAAAACGGGCGACGCCTCGCGTGAAAGCCTCAACAGCAGGACCGTCGCTATTGGTGACGAAGAACAACTCGTTCGCCAAGTCGAACGTGCTTGTCTCGCTCAGGTCCATCTGCGCCGCAAGCTTGAATTCTTTGAGCGCAGAAGCTGGATCATTCAGCGCTTCGTCGGCGTGACCCAGCAGATCGTGGTATTCAGCGGTGTCATTGCGGCGGATTAAGTCTCGCAGAAGTTGCTGCGCTTTCGCCGCGTTCTTGGTTCCGAGGTAAGCGCGCGCCAAGTCGAATTCATTTGAGGCGTCTCCAGGCTTCAAATCCCTTGCCTTTTCGAGATAAGGAATACCGGCGGCGGGTTTTGCCGCGGAAAGGTAATACTCGCCAAGCCGGTGATTGGCACCGAAATCGCCGGGATCCGTTTGCAGGGCTTCCCTGAGCCTGTACTCTGTTTCCGTTGATTTGGGTGTTTCCGGCTCGCGTGGAGAGGGTGGGTTGACGGAAAGGCTTGGACCCTCGCTCAACAAGCGTCGCGGGCTCTGCGCTTGGGAGGAATACCCCGCCGCGTCAATCGTGGTCTGGACGCCACTGGCCTTCAAGGGTGTGTCGTCGTAAAAGCCGGGCGGTTGTGCAAGGGCGGACTCTGGATTGGGTTGGGAGGCAGCGCTCGCGGTTAGAGACAAGTCAACCGTGGTGCAAGTCCCACCTGTAACCCGCACATCGGTTCGCCTGCCGGGCTTATAGCCGCCAGCCTCCACAACCAGGGTGTAACCGGCGGGTTCGAGCGAGGGGAACGCATAGCGCCCCTGCTGATCCGCGATGACGGTTTGCGGGCTCCCGTCGGCAGCGGTCAGCGTGACCTTCGCTCCGGGAATCGGGCGGTTGGAAGGCCCAACGATGGTTCCCGATAAAGCGCCTTTCTCGACTGCCCCAAGGGCTCCCGCCACCAACAGGAGTGCAAGCAACACTCCGCGCGGGGCGGCGAACGCCGCCGCTTCCCGGATAAACGTCCGGAATTTGACAGGGCTTTTAGCCTCGTCACGACGCATACATCCGCGTGAGGAGCTTCGAGGCCGCACATCACGTGTCCCAGCCATAGGAATCTCTGACGGCTCCTTGCCGAACTCAATTCTAACACCAAGAATTGTCGCCGTGCGCAGGGCGGCTGTCACGGAGCGCATCGCTTCCGCACAGAGAGCATTCTCAGAATGTTGCCGCGCCACCTGATTGAAAAACACCTGTGTGGGACATAGAATGGAGGCGTAGGGTTTTGGTCCAAAGCCCGGGAACGAGGGGCGTTCCCTTGGAACCCCGCGCAAGCTGGGAGCTGGCATGCAAGAGAAGCTGCCGCAAGACGTTCAGGATGCGTTGAGCAAAGGCCTGATCGAGCGCCTGCCGCTGACCTTCCTTCCCTTCACCAACCAGCATCTTCGCGAATGGGAGTACCAGTTTCCATACGAACGGCAGTCGGTCGAGCACCTGATCGTGTACGTGGCCGGCCTGAACGAACCTGAGTTTTCCAGCCTGTTCCAGGACGTGGTGCAACTCGAGGAAAAAATGGGGGTGCGCCACTGGAAGCAGTTCTCGACCACTGAACAGACTATCGAGAATTCGTCTCTTCTGGCCCGCTCGCCGTACTTCCAGGAATGGCGGAGAGCTGTGCAAGCGGTTTTCGACGTGGTTGATCAGCGCGGTCCGAAAACCCAGGGCGCCGCCGGCAAGGCCGAACGCCGGCTGATTCTCTTGATTCTGCCTAAGCCCCTTCCACTTGATCCGGAAACGGTTTGGACGAAGTGGCAGGGAATCGGCCACCCGCTGAAACTCGATTTGACGTCATCCGGCACGAATCAGAGTCCCGCGCAAACGCTTCTGGGAGGCGTACCCGGCGAGGCCGGGGGGCGGGCCGGAGGACTGCTGGATGCGGCGTTGGGCCGTCCGGACTCGTCACTTGCGGACACTTGGGTGTGTGACGCCGGGTCCAGCCTTGTCGATTACCTGCGTACCGGCGGACCCGCCGGGGCCACGCCCTCTGCCGCCATCCTGCTCAGTTACGGCAGGCTGGATTCCTTCCGGGAGAGCTTCGCGCACGAGATGAATACCATGGGGAAGGACCTCACTGACGCGGACGCAGTGTTCGATTATCTGCGCAAAGTCGAAGTCACGCCGTGGTGTCCGGAGGAAGTGGCGACGAACCCCGCGATCCGGGAGTTCCTGCGTTCGCTTTATCTCAGCGGCAACGGCGCCTTGCTGTTTGGAAACTCGTTCGTAGAATGGGCCTCCTCGGAAGCGCTACGTCGCGCACGTCCTTCTTTCCTGGTGGCGCAGTTCGGAATTCGCAACAAGCCAAAACCCTTTACCGGCGTGATTTTATTTGAAAATCCCGAGAAGCTGAATCCCCTCCCTCCCGTCCCGGACTTGCCTGGCAGCGCCATAGATAGCGAGATGCTCGCACTGTACGTTTGGCTGGCCGCCGCCCGTTACGAGGAATACCAGCGCTCAACGGCGTGCGTGTGTCTGGCCGAGAGCCTCGCCGAAGCCTATGTTGTTGCTCCCCAGGAATTCCCCCTCGGGCGCGAAACAGCCCCGCTTACGCTCGACAGATTCGGGGATGCCCTGCGCGCCTGGATAGCCTGAGATTGGGGACTGGAAAATGGAAACTGGAAAATTGAAATTGGAAAATGGCAACCTCACCGGGCCGATGGGATGGTGTTCAATAGCCTCCATAACTAGACTAGTTTCCAGTTTCCGTTATTTGCCCTTCCTCACTCGATTTCGTGGGCGTGGCTAGTCCACGCTAACTGAAATCGTTACGCTATGGCTCGTGCTCGGCCCCGTGCCCTGCACGGTGACGGTCCCGGATTCGGAGGGTGGGAGGTTCTGCCCACCGCCACCTCCGCTGCCGCCTCCGCAACTAAGGCCAGCCACGAGCGCCACCGTGAGCACCGCAAGGAACGCGATCTGCCGCACCCACTCCGTGCGCAGCAGAGTTTGCGAGCGACGCGCATTCAGGGCGATCAAGAACACCAGCAGCAACCACGCCCCCACCCAAGCCGGCGTCGCGCCCGCGTTCACTGGGTGTATCTTTTCCAGCGCAGGGAAGCTCGATGCTGAGGAGGAGGCGGTAATCGTTACCGTGGCCGTATTGTTAGTGCCGAGCGCTCCGACTGCGCAGGTTACTCCCGCCAGTGTGCCGGAGACGCTGCAGGAGAAGGCCACGCTGCTGCCGGAGAGGCCATTGATCGGCGTGAAAGTGAGCGCGGACGTGGCGCTGCTACCGGGTGTCATCGTTAACGTGCCGGGAGAAGCACTCAGTGAAAAATCCCCAGGGACGGTCGTGAAGCTGAAGACGCTCGACCAAGCTCCATACACCCCGCCGGAAGAGGACAAGGCTTTGACCTGCCAATAGTACGTCCCCGCAGCGAGATTACCCGCGGCGGGAGCGCTAGGCGGAGTGTAAGAGGTTGCGTTGACTTTCGTGCCCTCCGAGCAACCTGAACATGTCCCCACGGCTGGATTTGTGGGCAGCACACCCGGCGTCTTTGCGATGAATAAGAGATAGCCGGCATTCCCTGCCACCGTGCCCCAACTGAAAGTGGGCGGCACCGAGACCCCGGTCGCGCCGTTGGCAGGCGCCACGGGCGCCGGCGCTGCCAGGGCCGGGCCTGTCGTAGTGAAGCTGAAAATGTTCGACCAGGCAGCCGTTCCGCCGCTCGAGGAGGGCTCGCGGGCCTGCACCTGCCAGAAGTAAATGCCGGCAGCCAGAGCGCTGGGCGGAGTGTAGGTGTTCGAATTCGTGTTGGTCTCGTCGACAATCGTGCAGGCATCGCAAGTGGCCGTTCCGGGGTCGGTGGGCAGGCCGGTAGGAGTGGTAGCGATCAGGATTCGGTAACCGGCGTTGCCGGCGACGTTCGTCCAACTGAATTGAGGGGCCAGAGAAACCCCGGCGGTCCCGTTCGCCGGTGCGGCCAAGGTGGGAGCCGGCAAGTTCCCGGCAACCGACGAGCCCCACGCCTCGACCAGGTTGAAAGCCTCAACCGAGCCTAGGCCAGTCGCCTGGTCATAGCCGGCGCCGGCGCTGTAGCCAAACTGAAAGGGCGCCGTGGCGGGGCAGTCCTTGGAGCCTTCAACGCAGGGCACGATGTTGTTGCCGGAAGTGATGTCGTGGAAGGCCGCGGGCGTCGTTGCTGCCATGGAATAGAGAGTAGGATTGATGTTGCCTTGGCCGTTGGGAGTGTTCATCTTTTGGTTGATGAGGGCCACCATTCCCGCAAAGCAAGGCGCCGCCACGGAGGTTCCACCCCCCACCGTCAAGTCCTGCTGGCTATCACGGAATCCATCCACGCAGCTCCCCTGAACACACAACAGGCTCGGGTCGTGAAAGAGGGAAGAATTAAGGGAAAGGTCAGGGACGTCGCGGGCAGCGTCGTTCGGCACTCCGGTTCCTGTCTGCCAGCTCGGCTTGGGGAAATAAACGCTGGCTCCCCCTCCTCCCGCCATTAGTTCGTGCTGCGTGTTCGAGGGTGACGACGTGTCGTTCCAGGCCACCTCTGGGATGTAGGAGAGGGCGGAGAGGGGGACATCCACGCCGTCCGTATCCGCAATCCAGTAAACCCCGGAGCCCTCATGGAATTCCGTCCCACCCAGGCCGGTCACATAAGGAAGGCTGGAGGGCCAATTGACCGCCAAGCCGGTGGTGGCGGCTGTTGAGGAAAGGCCGCCCTCGCAACCCGCGGCGCCAGTGTCGCCGGCAGCAGCCAAAATGGTCTGCCCTTGTGCGTTCGCCTGCTGGGCAAGATTGGCAAAGGCCGTGAGGTTCGCGGAACCCAGCATCGATTCGCACTCACCGTAGCTGATGCTGATGATCGGGGCGGTCTTATTGTCAATGGCATACTGCAAGGCCTTACCGACCCCTTTAGCGCCGCCGTTCACGAAAATAACCGTGGCATTCCTGGCCACCGCGCCTGTCCACTCCACGTCCGTGCTGGCTTCGCCGATATCGTCGGAAACGACGCCAGGATCCGTGGCGCCAGGAATCAGGACGACTTGGGGCAGGTTCGGGGGCAAGCCCGAAGCACTGCGGAAAGCAGCAATGTCGCTGCTGGGCCCGCTGCCGTCGCTATAAAGGTCCGTCTGCCCCATCACCGCAATCGACTGCCCCGAGCCGTCGATTCCGGCGGAATAGAGGCCGTTGAGATCGTAGATCACGGCGAAGTCGCCTGGGGCAACGTAGGTGTTCCCGCTAATGTAAGAGGTAAATGCCGGAGTGAGACCCGCGCTCACTTTGCGGACCACACCGGCCGGCTGGAGGGGGTAATTATCCAAGCCGTGAACGGCCAGCACCACCCCCGCCAGGGCGTTGGGCACGGAAGGCTCCGTCGCGTTGGCATAGTACGTCGCGTCGTGGAAGGAGAAATTGTGAATCTCGGTTTGAAAAGCAGTTTGCACCTGACTTGCGGTCCCCGAGAAAGAAACCCAGGTGCGGCTGCGAGCCTTCCAGGTCACAGTGAAACCCTGCCCCTCGAGCCAGGCCACGACCTTGTTCATGTCATTCCGGCGCAGGCCGAATCGGTCCGCGAACTGCTCCGGCGTTAGCCAATGGTGAAAGCTGGGCGACGAAGGATTTTCGAGGTCGTCCAAAAGCGCCGTCAACGCGGCCCGCTGACTCTCCGTAAATGCGAACATGAGGGAGATGTTCTCAAGCCGGAGGGAGCCGTCGGCGCGTCCCAGGTCGTTTTCAGGGTCAAACATAGGACGAACGTTGCCCTTGAGCGCGACCCGCGAAGCGCTGTCGATCGCCTGCACGATGCGATCCTGCCCCGGGTCTTGGGCCGAGGCAAAAGGGATGAGCGAGAAGGCCAGCCCCCAGATCCGGACCCACTTCAGCCGCAAGATTGTGTTCGGTCGCTCATGCTCGTTAAAAGCTGCGAATTTTGCGTTTAATGCGCGCATTTTGGACTAGATTTGAGTTCGTTTTGAGTTCGTTTCAGGTTTGTTTTCGAGCTCTTTTCCTTTGTTTTCAAGTACTTCTTTGAGTTCGTTCCCACGATTCTTGTATTTTCTCGAGCGACTCCGGATTTGCCACAGCCGGTCAGTCTGGAAGCCTGGCGCATTTCCCCTTCCGGCCCGCCGCCAGAAGCTGTGTCGCGTCAAAAGTTGCGAATTTTGCGTTTAGTGCGCGCATTTTGCACTCAATTTGAGTTCGTTTTGAGTTCGTTTTGGGCTCATTTTCGAGCTCTCTTCCTTTGTTTTCAAGTACTTCCTTGAGTTCGTTCCCACGATTTTTTGTGTTTTCTCGAGCGTCTCCGGATTTGCCACAGCCGCCGCCAGAAACCGTGTTGCGTCAAAAGCTGCGAATTTTGCCTTTAATGCGCGCATTTTGCACTCAATTTGAGTTCGTTTTGAGTTCGTTTTGGGCTCATTTTCGAGCTCTCTTCCTTTGTTTTCAAGTACTTCCTTGAGTTCGTTCCCA
>Ga0181526_10002466_pt1 | contig 16120 bp, 8 predicted proteins | sample PEATcosm2014_Bin_35_FD_119750 | JGI IMG/M metagenome (GOLD analysis project Ga0181526, IMG submission 119750) | Peatland microbial communities from MTU Mesocosm Facility, Houghton, MI, USA - PEATcosm2014_Bin06_30_metaG | ecosystem: Environmental > Terrestrial > Soil > Wetlands > Peat | place...
AGGTCACCGATGCGGCGGGCATATCCGCCACCAGCCAGCCGATTGTCTTCACCGTGAACCCACCTCCGCCGTTGACGATCACGACTGCGTCCCTGCCGGCAGGGGCCACGGGCACGGCATACAGCCAAACACTGCAAGCGACCGGTGGCGTTCCCCCCAACAAGTGGAGCCTTACGGGCGGAAGTTTGCCTGTCGGGTTGAGCTTGAGCAGCGCGGGTGTCATCTCCGGCACGCCGAACGCGGTCGCGACTTCAAACTTCACCGTGACCGTGACCGACTCCGAGACGCCTACCGCGCAAACGGCACAAGCCAGCCTGAGCATTACGGTCGCGGCGGCCCCGCTGACTGTTACCACAACTTCCAGTTCGCTGCCGCAAGGCGTCGTCAATGTGGCCTATGCAGGTGCAACCTTGCAGGCGAGCGGCGGCATCGGGCCGTACAGTTGGTCCGGTACGCCACCCGCCGGTTTGAGTTTGAGCAGTGCGGGTGTGATCTTCGGCACGCCGACTGCAGTCGGCGCCACACCCTTCAACGTCACCGTGACGGACTCGGAGACGCCCACGGCCCAGACCGCGACAGCCAGCCTGACCATCACCGTCAATGCGGCGCTCGCGATCTCCACCACTTCGCTGCCCGGCGGCAGCGTCGGCTCGGCCTATAGCGCTTCGGTGAGCGCCACCGGCGGAGTCACGCCCTACTCCTGGAGCCTCTCCAGCAATCCGTCCTGGCTCTCCATTAACAAGAGTACTGGTGTGCTCTCGGGAACGCCGACCACGGCCGGCACCACACCATCCTTTGCGATAAAGGTCACCGATTCCGAAGAGAACTCGGCCAGCGCCAGCCTGAGCATCACGATTGCCGCCCAGAGCTGCACGAACAACTCCGTCCTCAATGGCAACTATGCCATGGTGCTCAGGGGTTGGAGCACTTCGACGACAATCACCGCTGCCGTGGGGAGTTTTGTGGCCGATGGCTCCGGCAGCATTTCCGGCGGAAGCCTGGACGTCAACGATCAAGGCACCGGGCCCAATACCGGCACCTTCACCGGTACGTACTGTGTGGGCTCGAACAATCTCGCCACCGTTACACTCACCTATGGCGGCGGCCTCACCGGCGGCAACACCTTTGAGGCCGCGCTCGACTCCGCCGACAGCAACGGCCGCATCATCTTCTATGACAACACCGACTTCAAGGCCTCGGGCGTCCTGCGCAAACAGGACACCAGCGCGTTTTCGACGGCCAAGATCGAAGGCAACTACGCCTTTGGATTTTCCGGGGCCGATGGCGGCGGCACTGCCCCACGCTACGCCATGGCCGGTCAATTCAATTCCAGCGGCAGCGGCTCACTGAGCGGCTTCTATGATTCCGACATCTACGGACCAGGTGTGACAAGCGACGAAACCCTGAGCTCCACCGATTTCACCGTGTCGTCCGCGACCACCGGCCGCGGCACTGCAACCATAGCCTTCAATGGCAGCAATGCCCAGCATAATACTTTGAAATTCGTCTTCTACGTGGTCAGCGCTACCGAACTGCTAGTCATGGAAGACGACAGCGCCGGCGATTCGCTGCTCACCGGCCAGGTCCTGCAGCAAAGCGGCACATTCACCGACGCCTCGCTCGACGGAGTCAGCGTGATCGAACTGGAATCGCTTAACATAGGACCACTGCCTACCGTAACTGCCGGACTCGTCGCCACAAACGGCAGCGCCGGCACGTTCTCCGAGAGTCTCGACCAGAATGAGGGCGGCACGATGACCTCGCCGAGCTTTTCCGGCACCTTTAGCACGCGGTCGTACGGACGCGTAACGCTGTCGGTGAGCGGGCAGTCCAGCACACCGGTCTTCTATCTGATTGCCGCGAACGCGGCTTTTGTGGTTGGGACCGACAGCGGGGTGTCCTTTGGTGGGATGACGCCGCAGTCCGGAACCAGCTTTACTGCCGCGTCGTTAAGCGGGAATTACCTGGGCGGAGGTCGCGATCCCGTCAGCGCGATTGTCGACCAGGAAGTCGACTCCGTAAACGCCGATGGGAAGGTAAATTTCACCGGAACTTCGGACAGCAACGGCGGCGGTGGCGGGCCATCCACGAACAAAATCTCAGAGACTTACACCGTTTCGTCCAGCGGACGCGTGGTCGTGAGCCAGGGCAGCACCGAAGCCGCAATCCTTTATATAATCTCCGCCACCCAGTTCGCCGCACTGCCGGCCGGGACCAACGCGCCCAAACTGATTGATTTTCACCAGTAACGATGGCGCAGGTACAAACAGCGGACCGGTGGTTTCTTCCACCGGTCCGTTTCTTCTTCCCGCTACTGCACTTTCCCGTCGGTGTCCATCAGCCGGAACTCACCAAGGTTCAGTTCCCGCACCCCGGCTTCGATCTTCGCGCGATCGCCCACCACGATCCAGATCAGGTTATCCGGACGCACCACTTCTGTCGCGGCCGCATTCACGTCACTGGTTTTGAGCGCGCGGACTTTCCCGGCGTAGGTCTCGTAGTAATCGTCCGGAAGTCCGAATTGCACCAGGTCCACGATGGACTGCCCGAGCTCCTCCAGGGTCTCGCGCGAGCCCGGGAGTTTCAGCGTTTCGTTCGCCTGAATCCTCGCGAGCTCGTCCGCTCCGACTGGGTGGTCGCCCACGATTCCGCGGAACTCCTTGTTCATCTCCACCAGCGATTCCTTGGTCTTGTCGGTCTGCACCGGCGCGATCGCATAGAACGGCCGCTGCGACCGGGCGTCGCGAAGAACCGTGCGCGCTCCGTACGACCAGTGCTTGTCTTCCCGCAGATTCATATTCAGCCGCGCGCCAAAAATGCCGCCCAGACTGTCATTCATCGCCTCAATCGCAATTTCCTGCGGATTCGCCCGCGGCGGCGCCACCACTCCCGCAACGATCACCGATTGCAACGCCCCCGGTTTGTCGATCAGGTACACGGCCGATTTCCCAGCTACCGGAACCGTCTTCAAGTTCTTTGCCGGAGCGCTTCCGCGCTTCCATCCCGCAAAAAGCTTCTCCAGCTTCGGCGTCACTTCCGCCAGCGTCGTGTCACCCACCACGATTAGAGTCGAGTTGTTGGGACGGAGCCAGGTGTCATGAAACTTCACCAAATCCTCTCGGGTAAGTTTCTCCACGCTTTCCTTTGTCCCGGAGCCCGTCAGCGGATTTCCGTACGGATGCCCCGCTCCATACAGCAGCCCCGGCAATACTCGCAAAGCGAGCGTCCCAGGCGTGTTTTGTTCGCGTTCGATTCCGGCAAGTGCCAGTTTCTGCTCGCGCTTCACTTCCGTCTCCGGATAAGACGGATTCAAGACCACGTCGGCAAACAGGTCGAGCGACGGGTCAACTTTCGCGGTCAATGCCGATAGCGAAACGAACGATAGATCGAGGTTGGAGGACCCACGCAAGGTCGCCCCCAGCGATTCCAACTCGTCGCTGATCCGCAGTGCGTTGCGCGTGCCCGTCCCGTCGGTCAGCACCTGCATCGCCAGGTTCGCAGTTCCCGGAGTCGTCGATGCGTCGGAAGCGAATCCAGCGTCGGCGGCCAGCGTGAAATTGACCAGCGGCACTTCGTGACGCTCTGCCAGAATTACTTGCAATCCATTCGATAGCTTCGTCCGCTGCAACTTCGGCAGCTTTAACTCCGGAGGTGTGCCCGTTTCAGGCGCTTTGCTCCGATCCGCGCCTGCCGACGCAGTCTTGTAATCCGGGAACGGATCCACTTCGAGTATGTACACGCCGTCCGAAAGCCAGCGCTGCGCCGCCGCGCGCAGATCCTCCGCCGTCGCCAGTTGCACGCGCTTGAGCGAGATCTTGAAAGCATCCGGACTCCCGCGAAACACCTGGCTCTGCGCCAGCCGGTCCGATTTTCCGCCGAACCCTCCAATGCGCTCGATCCCGCGGATGAATCCCGCCTGGTACTGAGCCTTGACCCGCTGCATCTCCTCCGGCGTCGGTCCATTCTTTATGAAGCGCGCCAGTTCCTCATCCAGTTCCTTTTCCACCTGCGCAACGCTTTGTCCCGGCCGCGCCGTCACCCGCACATAGAACTGCCCGCCAATTTCCCGCGAGTCGATGTAGGCCAGAGCTTCGGTCGCGATCTGATCGTCATAGATCAGGCGCTTGTAAAATCGCGACGACTTCCCGGAACTCAGGCAATCGCTCACCAGGTTCAGATAGTCCGCCTCCGCGCTGCCATATTCCGGAATGTTCCACACCTTGTAGATTCGCGCCTGTGGCACTCGGTCCTGCACCACTTGGCGGTGCGTCCCCGTCATCTTCGCAACCCAAACTTGTTGATGCGCCACCGGAGGCCCCGACGGAATGTCCCCAAAATACTTCAGGACTTTTTCCTTCGCGGTTTTCGCGTCGATGTCGCCCGCCAGCACCAGCACCACATTCGACGGCCCATAATAAGTCTTGAACCACTCCTGCACATCCTTCATCGACGCCGCATCCAGATCGGCCATGTCTCCGATCGTTGTCCACGAATACGGATGCCCCGCCGGATAAGTATTCTGCGCGAGCAGTTGCCGGGTCACGCCGTAGGGCTGGTTCTCGCCCTGGCGTTTCTCGTTCTGCACCACGCCCCGTTGCAAGTCGAGCGTCTTCTGGTCGAGCGCGCCCAGCAGGTGCCCCATGCGATCCGATTCCATCCACAAAGTAAAATCGACCGCCGAAGTGGGGACGTTCTGAAAATAATTTGTGCGGTCCGGATTGGTGGTGCCGTTCAAATCGGTCGCGCCAATTCTTTCCATGCCGTCGATGTACCGCCCCGGCGCGTGCTCGCTGCCGCCAAACATCAGGTGCTCGAACAGATGCGCGAACCCAGTCTTCCCCGGCTTCTCATTCTTCGACCCCACGTGGTACCAGATGTTGATGGCCACGATCGGCGCCTTGTGATCCTCATGTACGATGACGGTCAGGCCGTTGTCGAGCACGAAGCGCTCATACGGAATATCGATTTCTTTTGTCTTTGTCTGTGCCGAATCGCTAGTCACCAGTGCCAGCACAAGGAATAAAACCGCAACTTCCGTCTGCATTCTTAAACCTCCGAAACAAACAACGGTTCTTTGAAGGGGCGCGGCTTCAGCCGCACCGTTTCGAGCAGGCTTTAGCCCCTCAGGTGTGCAGCCTCCCTCGCAACGGATCCATGTGTGAGACGCGCTCCAAGAATCTTAGACTCGAAAAGCGAAAAACAGTTTACACCCGAGGGCGAAATCCATCTCCACTACCTTCCATCTCCGGATCAACCCTCGGCGATGTTATCCTAAAGCGGAATCGCGCCGCAGGGCTTTAACCTCATTCATGTCCAATCCAGAGACGTCCTCCAATTCAAGCACGTCCGATCCAAATGCGTCCAACCCGGCCGCTCCGGAATCCACGCCAGCCAACGGGCCGGCTGAATCATCCCCAACCGAATCCTTCAAGGATATTTTTTCCGAGTACGAGCAGAGTCATTCCCGCAAGCGGGAACCCGGCGCCCAGGGCCGCGAAGCAACCGTGATTGCCGTGACTGCCGACTCCATCGTTCTCGACATAGGATTCAAGACGGAAGGCGTTCTGCCGCTCACGGCGTTCCCAGCCGACAAGCCGCCGAAGCCCGGCGACAAATTTCAGGTCACCATCAAGGGCCGCGATCCGGAGGGCTATTACGAACTGACCCGCGGCAAGGTCGAGCGTCCCACCGACTGGTCTTCACTGGAAAAAGCTTTCGCCGAGAAGTCGACGATCATGGGCACCGTAACCGGCGTGGTCAAGGGCGGCTTAAGCGTAGATATCGGAGTGCGAGCCTTCATGCCCGCGTCGCGCAGCGGGACCCGCGACGCGTCGGAACTGGAGAAGCTGGTCGAGCAGGAAATCCGCTGCCGCATCATCAAACTCGACGTGGCCGAGGAAGACGTTGTAGTCGATCGCCGCGCCATCGCGGAAGACGAAGAGCGAGCCGGCAAGGAGCGCCGTTTTTCGGAATTAAAAGAAGGCGACACCGTGCAAGGCGAAGTTCGTAGCCTGACCGACTACGGAGCGTTCGTGGATATCGGCGGCGCCGACGCCCTGCTTCATGTCGGCGAAATTTCCTGGCATCGTGTGAACAAGCCATCTGACGTGCTTTCCACCGGCCAGCAAATCGAAGCCAGGATCATCAAGATCGATTCCGACAAGCACCGGATTGCGATCAGCATGAAGCAGCTTCAGCCGCATCCGTGGGACGCCGTCGCCGAAAAATACAAAGCAGGAGAGCGGGTGCGAGGCACGGTTACCCGGCTCATGGATTTCGGCGCATTTGTCGAAATCGAACCCGGCATTGAAGGCCTGATTCACATCTCCGAAATGTCGTGGGCCAAGCGAGTAAGAACTCCGTCTGAAATAGTGAAGCCCGGCGAGACCGTTGACGCCGTGATTCTGGGAGTGAACGCGGCAGAACGCCGCATCTCCCTAGGCCTGAAGCAGGCGCTGGGAGATCCCTGGGCCGGGGCCGCACAAAAATTTGCGCCGGGCACCGTGATCGAAGGCCCCGTAACCAACCTGACGAAGTTCGGCGCTTTCGTGCAACTGACCGAGGGCGTCGAAGGCATGATTCACGTGAGCGAAATCAGCGCCGAGAAGCGCATCAATCACCCGCAGGAAGTGCTGAAAGCCGGCCAGGTGGTCAAGGCGCAAGTGCTCGCGCTCGACACCGAAAAGCGGCTCATCCGCCTGAGCATGAAACAACTGGTCCCAACCGGCCTCGATGAATATCTAGCCGAACACAAAGAAGGGGATATCGTCACGGGCCGAATGACTGAGATTTCCGCAGGAAGCGCCCGTGTGGAACTAGGCGAAGGCGTTCTGGCGACGTGCCGGATCCCTGAGGAGCGCCCAACCGAGGAAGGCAAGCGCGCAAAATCGGAACCGCCATCTTCGTCCAAGCCCGACCTTCCGTCGTTAGGCTCCATGCTCCAGGCGCGCTGGAAGAGCGGTCCCGCCCAAGAGTCGAAGCCGGAAGCCATGCGGGCTGGGCAGATCCGCAAGTTTAGAATCGCAAAGCTCGACCCAGCCACAAAGAAGATTGACTTGGAGTTCGAGTAACGCTTGTTCAGGCGTAGTAGTTTCGAGTAACGCTTGTTCAGGCGTAGTAGTAAGGAGAAGCGATGGACGATTTCCCGGAGTTCATGAAGCGTCCGGCCAACAGGATCGCAACAAGCAGTCAAGCGACTCCCGGAGTAGAAGGTTACGTCTTTGACGGAGTGGACGGGAGCCAGATGGCATTCTGGACTTGCCGCGAAACGGCGCGGTCCACGCCGCATGTGCATGATTTCGACGAATATATGATCGTCGTGCAGGGCTGCTACACCCTGCTTATCGATGACAAGCGTATTCCAGTCCGAGCCGGCGAGGAGTACTTCATCCCGAAGGGGCTCCCGCATGGAGGTGAACCAGAGGCTGGCACCAGGACCATCCACGCGTTCGGCGGACGACGCGCCGCCAGGGCCAAAGAGTAGGATGCATCCCCGGTGATCTTAGATGAATGTTACTAACGACTAACTCCCCGAGTTAGCCATCATAAGGGCGAACAGCGCGGGCAGATAGATGATCGTGGCCCGTAGTAACCGCCGAGCCGACGGTTTCGATGCCGCAGCCGTAGCCGGCATTTGCGGATACGCCATTCCCATCGACACACGGAACAGCGCCGCGCCCATCAGGATGGCCCCCACCAAGTACACGCGTCCCGCCATCCCCAACGCAACCGGCAAAACGCTGACGGGAATCAAAGCCCCGGAATAGGCCAGAATCCGCCACACCGTGGACTTTCCATCGGAATCCACCACCGGCAACATGCGAATTTCACCCTGCGCATAGTCCTCGCGATACAGCCACGCGATCGAGAGAAAATGTGGAAACTGCCAAACGAACATGATGGCAAAAAGAATCAGAGTCTCCACTTCCAGCTTTCCGCGCACCGCCGTCCAGCCCAGCACCACCGGCATCGCTCCCGGAAACGCGCCCACAAATGTGCACACAGGAGATACTTTCTTCAACGGAGTATATGCCGCCAGATACACCAACGCGGTCAAGAACACCAATAACCCAGTTAGCAGGTTGGCATAAACTGCCAGATAAGCGGAGCCGCCCAAAGTCAGCGCGAGACCAACTATAGCCGCGTGCGCCGTGGTCATGCGTCCGGAAGGCAGGGGGCGCAGCGCCGTCCGGCGCATCCGGGCATCCACGCTCGATTCGAGCACTTCGTTCAGCGCCGCCGTTCCGCTGGAAACCAGTGCCACACCCAGCAGGGCATGGACGAGGCCCAGGGACCAAGACGAAACGCCCATGCGGTGCGCGCCAAAAAAGTAGCCGCACCACGCCGTCAAGACGATTAAAGTCGTGATGCGCGCCTTAGTCAGTTCGGCATAATCGCGCAGTAGAGACACGAATTCTTGCAACATGGACCCCACAGTCACCCGCTTGCTTCCTTCCGCCCACCTGCGGCGGTTTAGCTCAAAGTGGTAGTCGCATGAAAACTCCCACGGAGAAGCGGGCAGACCAACGCCAAAAGACAGCATTGGAACGCCCTATTTCCTTAATGTCAAGCCAAAACAAACGCGACCCCGCGTCTCGCTCTCATAATGCTCGCATCAAACGCAGTCGTTGGCAATGGGCATTCGCTTCACCAAAATAACCGCCACCTCGTGAACGCACCTGAGCGAAGAAGACACCCAATTTCCAAAACAAACAGCGCCCCGGCGCCAGTCGCCCGGTCGGCAGTAAGCCGGCCCGGTACCGGCGTCGAAACCAAAGACGCCAGCTTGACCCTTAAGCCGCAAGCCTACTGACGCGCACCGGCGGCGGAGACAATCCTCCCGGCCCGCCCGCGCACTTAGTCCTCCTATCGAGGTCGTCCGTCTATGTGAGGCGTGAATTTGGCCTGAAAGTCCGGCCCAGAGCGGGATTCAGTCCAATAACGGGAATTTGCGCTCATGAACCGACCACTCCCCCACGAACGACCTTGATGTCCAACTTACAGGTGATAAAATCAGCCCATGCCAAATACACTAATTCAGTCCGTGGTCAAACAACTGCAGCAGGAACGTGCGCGCCTTGAGGATGAACTCCACCGCGTAACCGCTGCTCTAACTACCTTCGGGAAAGTCTACCTGCAGGGCAGCCAACGTGGACCTGCCGGAACTCCCAAGAAACGAACCATCTCCGCTGCCGGACGCAAGCGAATTGCGGCCGCGCAGAGGGCGCGATGGGCAAAGGTCAGGGCAGCCAAGAAAAGCTAGGGCAGGCAAGATAATGAGGATGCCGATCTTCTGTCCGCAAAACAGAAAATCGCGTCCTACCGCAAGACCAGCGTGGGGGCTTCACATCGGGAGGTCCCTCACCACTGCTTCCACAAATTGCGCAAACTCCCGGACGTCTTCTTCGGTCGTATCAAACGAGCACATCCACCGCACCACCGACTCCTCCTCGCTCCACACATAGAAGAAGTACCGCTCCTGTATCTTCTGAATCGCCTCCCGCGAAATTTGCGCAAAGACCCCATTCGCCTCCACTGGATAAACGATCTTCACTAGCGGAATCTTCTTAACTTCCCCTTCCAGCAGCCGCGCCATCCGGTTCGCATGCTCCGCATTCCGCCGCCAGAGGTCGTTCGTCAGCAGCGCCTCCATCTGCACCGACATGTAGCGCATCTTCGACGCCAACTGCATCCCCTGCTTGCGCACAAACAAAAAATCCTCGGCCAGTTCGGGACGAAAGAACACCACCGCCTCCACGCCCATCAACCCGTTCTTGGTCCCGCCAAAAGAGAGCACATCCACTCCCAGATCGCGCGTCGCTTGCCGCAAGGAGAATGACGGTCGCTGCGCCGCCACGGCGTTCGCAATCCGCGCCCCATCCATGTGCAAAAACATTTTCCGTTCGTGGGCAAACCGCGCCAGCGCCTCGATTTCCGCCGACTTGTACACCGTCCCCATCTCGGTCGACTGCGTAATTGAGATCACCCGCGGCTGCACGTGATGCTGGTCGCCAATTCCGTGATACGCATGCTCCACCGTTTCGACCGTCAGCTTCCCGTCCGGCGCGGCCAGAGGCACCAGTTTGCAGCCCGCAAACTTTTCCGGCGCGCCACATTCGTCCGTATAAATATGAGAAAGCTCGGGACACAGCACCGCATGAAACGGCCGCGTCAGCGCCTGCAAGCTCAACACATTCGCCGCCGTCCCATTGAAAACAAAGAACACCGCCACATCGGCCCCAAACTGCTCGCGGAATTTTCCGACAGCCGATTCCGTGTACGGATCGTCCCCATAGCCCACCGCGTGCCCCTGGTTGGCGCGCCGTATCGCCTCCAGCACCTCGGGATGCACCACCGCATTGTTGTCGCTCGCAAAACTTCGGCTCGGTTTCATAACAAGACAATTTAGCAGAAGCGAAAATTCTTCGGAGCGTCAAGCTGCTACCATGAATCTATTAACTTGATCTAATATTTATTGCGTGGCGCGAGTCGCCGCAACAAAGAGCTGGAAATCTGCTTCGCACTCAACGGGCCCCAGTCGTGCCTGTTTTCTTTTCCGTAGGCCGAGGAATATCGTTAAGAGCACCCATATGTCTCGATTCTCAGCGAAAACGCAACCCTTGATTCTGCCCGGCGCCCTTCTGGCTGCGCTTCTCTTTACTACGGCGTGCGGAAAAGGCAACGAAGCCAAAGCGGCCGCCCCGCAAGCCATGCCGGTCAAAGTCCAGACGGCCAAGACACAAAAAGTCGACGACACCACCGATTACGTCGCCACCTTGAAATCGCGAGACTCCGCCGTGGTCATGCCGCAGGTCGAAGGCATCATTACGCAGATCCTCGTCCACTCCGGCGAGCGCGTCGCCTCCGGCGCTCCCATGATGCAGATCGATCCCGCCAAGCAACAGGCCACGCTGAAGAGTCAGGAGAGCGCCACCGCCGCCCAAGTTGCCCAGGTCAAATGGGCGCAGCAGAATTACGAGCGCGTCAGCGGCCTCGCCAATGCCGGCGTAGTCAGTAAGCAGGATCTCGATCAGGCGCGTGCGACTCTAGACGCGGCCCAGGCGCAACTGCAATCGCTCGGCGCTCAGGTCAACGAGCAGCAGGTCCAGTTGCATTACTACCAGGTAGTTGCCCCGCGTGCCGGCATCGTTGGCGATGTTCCCGTCCGCGTCGGCGACCGCGTCGTCACCACCACCACGCTCACCACGGTCGACAGTCCCGGCAGCCTCGAAGCTTACATCTATGTTCCCATCGAGAAATCGGCGCAACTGAAGATGAATCTCCCCGTCCAGATCGTCGACGCTTCGGGAACCCACCTCGCCGCCAGTCGGGTCACGTTCATCTCGCCGCAAGTGGACACGGCGACCCAGACCGTGCTCGCGAAAGCGACCATCGCAAACTCGAATGACAGTCTGCGCACTGCCCAGTTCATCCGCGCTCGTGTGATTTGGGGCAGCCAGGAAAAACCCGTGGTTCCGGTCATAGCGGTGTCGCGAATCGGCGGCCTCTATTTCGCGTTTGTGGCTGAGTCTGACCAGAAAGGTGGATATGTAGTCCACCAAAAGCCGCTCCAGATCGGTCAGATCGTCGGCAACAACTACGTCGTCCTCGACGGCGTAAAACCGGGAGACAAAGTGGTCGTCTCCGGCACCCAGTTTCTAATCGACGGCATACCCGTAATCCCACAGGAAAGCAGCAGCTAAAAGTCCAAAGAAATGTTCTCAAAACCAGCTCAGACAAATGGCAAGCAGCACGCTACAGACTGAGAACTGAGAACTGAGAACCGAGAACTTTTTCTAATGGTCGACTTTTTTATTCATCGCCCGGTATTCTCCACCGTCTGCGCCCTGCTCATCATTCTCGCCGGCGCGGTCTGTATCCCCACGCTGCCCATCGCGCAGTTTCCCAACCTCGCGCCTCCGCAGGTCGGCGTCGTCGCCGTCTATACCGGAGCCAGCGCCCAGACCGTCGAGTCCGCCGTCACCACGCCTCTCGAGCAGCAGATCAACGGCTCCGAAGGCATGAAGTACATCACCTCCTCCAGCGACAATAACGGCATCAGCCAGATCACCGCGACTTTCGACCTCAACCGCGATCCCGACCTCGCTGCCGTTGACATCGAGAACCGTGTCAACACTGCTTCCGGACGGCTCCCCACCGCGGTCAAGCAAGTCGGAGTTACCGTAGCCAAGACTTCGCAGAACTTCGTCTTCGGCGCCGCCGTCTTCTCGCCCGACGGCCGCTACTCTACGCTCTTCATGAGCAACTACCTCGACGTCTACGTGCGCGACAGCCTGAAGCGTGTTCCGGGCGTGGCCGACGTCCTCATTTTCGGCGAACGCAAATACTCCATGCGGCTGTGGCTCGATCCCGTGCGCATGGCTGGCCGCGCCCTTACCGCCGACGATGTGGTGAGCGCTCTGCAAGAGCAAAACGTCGAAGTGGCCGCCGGACAAGTCGGTTCGCAGCCCGCTCTTCCCGGCCAGCAGTTCCAGATCAGCGTCCGCGCCGTCGGTCGTCTTTCTGAATCCAGCCAGTTCGAGGACATCATCCTCAAGAGCAATGCCGATGGCACTCTCGTCCGCCTGCGCGACGTCGGTCGCGCCGAGCTCGGGGCCGAAGACTACAGCTCCGACCTGAACTACAGCGGGCACGAATCGGTCGGCATCGGCATCACCCAACTCTCCACCGCCAATGCCCTCGACGTGGACCGCCGCTGCATAGCCGAACTCGACCGCCTTTCCAAGCGCTTTCCGCCCGGCATGAAGTACGAGCTCGCCTTCGATACCACCGACGCGGTCGGCGAATCCATTCGCGACGTAGTCTCGACCCTCGGCCAAGCCATTTTCCTCGTCATCCTTGTCATCTTCATTTTCCTCGAAGACTGGCGTTCCACCATCATTCCGGCCGTCACCATCCCGGTCTCGCTCATCGGCACGTTCGCTTTCGTCAAGCTGCTCGGTTTCTCCATCAACACGCTGACGCTCTTTGGCATCACGCTCGCCACCGGCCTCGTGGTCGATGACGCCATCGTCGTCATTGAGAACATCGAGCGCCATTTGCAGGAAGGCGAACCCAATCCCGTAAAAGCCGCGTCCGACGCCATGAAGGAAGTCACCGGCGCCGTAATCGCCACCTCGCTGGTGCTGGTTGCTGTCTTCGTTCCCGTCGCCTTCTTCCCCGGTACCACCGGCATTCTGTTCCGCCAGTTCGCGCTGACCATCGCCTTCTCGATTACGATCTCCGCCTTCAATGCGCTTACTCTAACGCCCTCGCTAGCCGCGCTTCTTCTCGGCCGTCAGCACGGCGAAAAAAATTGGTTCTTCAAGCGCGTCGACCGCGTGCTGGCTGCGGTTACCAATGGCTACGTGCGCGCCCTCCGCGCCTTCCTGCGCTTCGAAGTCGTCGCTCTAATCCTGTTTGCCGCCGGCCTCGGCCTGGCTTACTTCGTCTTCGGAAAAGTGCCCCAAGGCTTCGTCCCCACGGAAGATCAGGGATATCTCATCGTGGCCATCCAGGCTCCCACCGGCGCGTCCCTCGAATACACCCGAAACATCGCCGCGCAGGTGACCGCCATCAGCAAGAATTTTCCCGAAATCGAGGACACCTTCGCCATCGCCGGCTTCAGTTTCGGAGGCAGCGCGCCCAACGCCGGCCTGGTCTTCCTGAGCCTCCGCCCGTACTCGCAACGCAAAGGCCGCGAGCACACGTCGGCCTCACTCATCAATCGGCTGCGCGGCCCCTTCTTCGGAATTTCCGGAGCCATCGTCATCCCCTTCGAACCGCCCGCCGTGCAAGGCCTGGGCCAGTTCGGCGGATTCCAATTCGAGCTCCTCGATCAAGGCAACCACACGCTTCAGGATCTCGACAAAGTCACCCACGACCTAACCCGCTCCGGCGCCGCGCGCCCAGAGAAAGATCTGACCGGACTCTTCACCACCTACACCGCCAGCGATCCGCAGTATGTCATCACCATCGATCGCGAAAAAGCCAAGAGCCTCCACATCCCGCTCAGCCAGATCACCGACACCCTCAGCGTCTACATGGGTTCGGCTTACATCAACGATTTCGATTTCAATAACCGCTCGTATCGCGTTTATGTGCAGGCCGACAAGCAATTCCGGTCGCATCCGCAAGACATGAAGCAGTACTACGTGCGTTCCGATTCCGGAGCTATGGTCCCGCTCGACAACTTAGTCGCCATCAGCCAGACCGTCGCGCCTCAGGTCATCAGCCACTACAATCTTTTCCGCTCGACGGAAATCAATGGCTCCGCCGCTCCCGGCTTCAGCTCTGGACAGGCCATCGAAGCCATGCAGCAGCTGTCCGCCAAGATTCTGCCTCAGGGTTACACCTACGAATGGTCGGGCATTTCGCTGGAAGAGTTGGCCTCGGGATCGACCACGGTAATCCTCTTCGGACTGGGAACGCTGGTCGTCTATCTGACGCTCTCGGCGCAGTATGAAAGTTTCGTGCTCCCCTTCATTATTCTGCTCGCCGTGCCCATGGCGTTGCTTGGTGCGCTTTCCGCGCAATGGATACGCAGCCAGCAGAACGACGTCTACTGCCAGGTGGGATTAGTCATGCTGGTCGGCCTGGCGTCGAAAAACGCCATCCTGATCGTGGAATTCGCCGAGCAGTTGCGTGAACGCGGCATGACCATAGTCGATGCGGCCGTCGAAGCCGCTCGCATCCGTCTCCGTCCCATCCTCATGACCTCGCTAGCCTTCATCCTCGGCGTTGTCCCTCTGGTCACCGCGACCGGCGCCGGAGAGAACGGACGCCACTCCGTAGGCACCACCGTCTTCGGCGGCATGATCATGAGCACCATCCTGAACCTGTTCTTCATCCCCGTGCTCTATCTGTTGATCGAAGGCTTCAGAGAACGCCGCCGCAAACCGAAAGCCGCCTAACCAAGTGGCTCTGGGTGCTCGTGTGGGGACGGGCGCCCTCGCCCGTCCAAGCCGAGCGCAGCTCGGCAGCTGCCCGCGAGTAAAATGGATCTGCTGTGCACTGACACATTTCCCCGCAACAGGAGGGCACTATGCCCATTGACATTCGAGGCCTAGCGCCGCTGCTCCAGGTTTTCGACATGCCAACCGCAATTCACTTCTACCGCGATGTGTTGGGTTTCAAAGTTTCCGGCACGTCTCAGCCCGGGGACGACTGCAGCTGGGCCCTACTCAGGTTGAATGGCGTGGAACTGATGCTAAATACCGCCTATGAAGCAGATCAGCGCCCTCCCTTTCCCGATCCCGCGCGCGTCGCCGCCCACGCCGATACCATCCTCTTCTTCGGTTGCGAGGACCTGGACTCCTCTTACCGTTACCTCCGCGAGCATGGCCTCGATGTAAAAGAGCCAAGAATCGCGCCATACGGCATGAAGCAGTTGTACGCCATCGATCCCGACGGCTACGGGCTCTGCTTTCAGTGGCCCGCCACGCAGCAGACTTACGATCAGTGGGTAGCCGACTATGGCCTTGAGCCCAAGGCGATCGCATAGATAAAAATAGCGACTTCTAGGCTCTTTCCAGCGTCTGAAAAACCTGACAGTTTCTGGGCTCTACTCGTGGCTTAAGAGATCTTGCGTGAGGTCAAACCAATGAAGAAGTCACTGCTCGCCGTTCTAGCTCTCCCACTTGTTCTCTCAATAACGATTTTCTCGAAGGCGGTCGTCGCCAGTCCCGCCCTCCAGGACAACCCACCAGCTGGCGCGCTCAGTCAGAAGAGCTTCGACCGCATCGTCAAGGAAGTCCGTCATGAACTCGTGATGCTTCCCTATTACGGGGTGTTCGACAACCTCTCCTACCAGGTCGCCCCGGATGGCACCGTGACCCTGCTCGGCCAGGTCGCGCGTCCCACGCTCAAGTCCGACGCCGAAAACGCCGTGAAGCGCATTGAAGGTGTCGAGAAAGTAGTCAACAACATCGAGGTCCTGCCGACCTCGATGAACGACGACCGAATCCGCCGCGCTGCCTACCGCGCTATTTACAGAAACAACGCCCTAAGCGAGTACCAGTGGCGCGCCGTTCCGCCTATTCACATCATCGTCAACAATGGACACATTACTCTAGAAGGCGTGGTGGCTCGCCGGATGGACAAGCAAATCGCTGGTATTCAA
>Ga0181526_10002468_pt1 | contig 16104 bp, 15 predicted proteins | sample PEATcosm2014_Bin_35_FD_119750 | JGI IMG/M metagenome (GOLD analysis project Ga0181526, IMG submission 119750) | Peatland microbial communities from MTU Mesocosm Facility, Houghton, MI, USA - PEATcosm2014_Bin06_30_metaG | ecosystem: Environmental > Terrestrial > Soil > Wetlands > Peat | place...
ACTGTAACTGCGGGGTGGAGCAGCCCGGTAGCTCGTTGGGCTCATAACCCAAAGGTCGCTGGTTCAAATCCAGCCCCCGCAACCAAATCTTTCAACAACTTACGAAGATCTGGTCGCTCCGACAAACTCCCAAAAACTCCCAATAAGAAAAATCGCCTTTCAGGCGCTCGCCGCCATCGGCTTGAGCACCATCTCAACGACCTTCTTGTTCGCTTCTCTTTTCGATGACGACATGGCCTGTCCATAGATGTTCATCGTCGTTTGGATGGAGGCATGACGCATCAGTTCCTGTTGCACCTTCATCGGAGCTCCGGTCTCGTCCAGCCACGAACGATAGGTGTGGCGGAACGTGTGCCAGCCGAGCGTGGCGTACTTTCGCGCCGCCTCGATGCGCTCACGATGAACCGGAAGCCGCTTGCCGTTCGGCGTCGGCTCTTCTTGCCGGCACCAAACACCCATCGCCGCGCCACACTTCGGGCAGTCCACAAGGCAGCAACCGGCAGGCCGGATGTGCCGCTTCTGGATCTCCGTCGGGTGGTACGGCTTTTTCGTGATGGGGTTGGCGAAGACCCAGCCCTCTTCCGTTGCTGTGGCTTCTTTCGCCCACGCGAGAACGATCTCGGTGAGTGAAGGGTGCAGTGGAACATAATCCTGGGAGTATTCGGTTTTGACATCGTCCACCCGGCCGCTCACGAAACTGCGCTGAACGAGCAGTTGGTTTTTGTCGAAATCGAAGTCGTCCCATTGAAGCGCCGCGATCTCGCTCACGCGGAGACCGAGGCATTGGGCGATGTAGACCATCGTGCGGCACGGCTCCTTCAGCAGTGCGACGATGGTTTCGAACTGGTCCACAGTCAAAATCGCAGGGCGCCGACGGCGCTTGCTGCCGCCTTTTATGCGCACCAACGCAATCGGGTTTCTCTTCTCGTTGAACAGTTCCCAGCGCGTGGCGCATTCGAACATCAGGTGCATCACGCTGCGGATATGGGTCTTCGACTTGGGAGCCATGGGGAGCTTCTTCAACCAGTCCTCGACTGCCATCGGACGGATGCGGTCGAGCAAGTAGTCACCCCAGCGGGGCCTGATATGGTTCTTGATATTCGACCGATACGATTTCGAGGTGGAATACCGTTCCGGTATCTCCTCCTGAAGGTAGCGGTCGCATATTCCGCCGAACGTAACCACGGCCATGCGCTGCTGTGGAGTTTCAGAGTTGAGTTTGAGGAGAAGGGCTTCGACCGCCTTCTGTGCGAGAGCTTTGGTTTTGTACTTCTCAACGGTGCCTACGGTCGCCGTCTTTCGCTCCCGTTTGCCTTTCTCCGTTGTCTCGTAGTACCGAAACTCCCAAGCGTCTGGTCCCTTCGCCCGCTTCTTCCGCGTTAGACTTCCAAATTGGTAACATGCGCGTGCCATCAAGGTTTCTCCCCTCGACTTCACGGCACAAATGGCTGTCCTCAGAGTACGTCACTCGCGCCGTCGAATCACGAGGAAACTGCTGTAATTGAGGCATTCCGGTGTGGACTATCTTTCTATCCAGGCTTCGATCACCGACGCCCGAAACCGCCAGAGTTTGCCCACTTGAATCGCATGAATCTTGCCTCGGTGGACAAGTCGTTGCAGGGTCCGGGGATGAACTTTGAGGATGGCTGCGGCTTGATGGCTATCGAGCAATGGTTCCTTGACCGACAGAGGAAGATGATTTCCTGCTGGCGCGCCTTCCAGTGGCTGTCTGTCTTCAGGCATCTTGACTCCTTCCGAGGCTCGTTCACTTGCCACGTATGTACCATCGAGGTTCTACATCGGTGAAGGCACTGTCCAATGAAAACTGGGGAGAGTGTTATGAACGGTGGCCATAACACGAGATGGGGCTGCACTGCGATCAGTGCAACCGCCAGAGTGCTCCCCAGCATCGAAAGATCATCTTCTATTGGGAAACTCTGGTTCCCAGCGTACCCCTGATAGATTTGCCGCCCGTCCTGCGTCGCGTTCTCTCTCCCGGAGGATAGTCATGCTTCCAGAGATACGATTGTTTGAAACCGCGGTTGTTCTTGCTGAGGAGTTGCACTTCTCAAGGGCAGCAGAACGGATGCATATCGATCAATCCACCGTAAGCACACGAGTGAATGATCTCGAAGATCAGCTTGGTTATCCCCTCTTTATGCGCAACCATAAGACGGTAGATTTAACCGAGGGCGGGCGGAAGTTTGTCGAGGAAGCTCGCGTTGCGCTTCTGCATGCGGAACGGGCAGTGCAGGCTGGACGCGCAGCGAGTCAGAATGCAGAAGTCATTCTCAACATCGGACGGTCGCCCTATTCCGATCCGTTCCTCGTCACAACCCTTCTCTCGATCAAGTTGCCCCTGTTTCCACAGTTGAAGATTGAACTATCTCAGCAGTTCTCGTGCGATCTGATTCGGGAAGTCCTGGCTGGAGGACTGGATCTCGCGATCGCTACGGAACCTCCTGAAGCCAAACGGCTCACGATGGTCCAGGTAAGCGAATCGCCCTTTTATATTGCGATGTCGGAAGAAGATGACTTGGCGTATGAGAGAGCGGTGACAATCGACGCATTGGCCGGTCGACCGTGGGTGATCTTCGAGCGCAAGATGCATCCGCCCGTCTACGACGCGGTGATGCAGCTTGCGAAGGAAAGAAAGGCCACCCCTGCAAACATCCACCATATCGTCGTGCCCGAAGACGCGTATCCATTCATTGTTAACAATGGCGGCTTGGCTTTTGTAGTGAAATCAGGAGCAATCCGCATTGCGCGTGACGGGATTACGGTGCGACCGCTTGCAGAAGATTCGCTCATCCTCAAGACATATCTTGCGTCTCGCGCCGAAGAAAAGTCTAAAGTGGTTAGCGAGATGGTCAGAGCCTTCATGCGTAAGCTGTCAACGTTTGGCCAACCCAAGCCGTTCCAATTCGGATTCCAACCTGAGCATCTCTAGCTCCGATCTGGTCGTTTCTTGTCGATGATTTGAATCTCAACCGGTCCTGACCATTCACACTTCGGACAGGTGATAAGTCCTGTCGAACCTCCTCTGAGCCCCAGATGCTTAAGATCGAGTGAAAAGCCGCACTGCGGACACACGTGGGCACTCTGTAACGGTTTCCTTTTCTCGGATGGTGAGGATGAAAGGTCCATTCTGGCGCCTATCGCATGTCGCTTTTATTCCGATCTAAACCACCAGCAGCCGGCCCCCTCAGTCGCGCTTCGGTTCATCGCGATCCAAAACTTCCGTGATTGCAATCCCGCAGATATCCAACCTGCCCGTGCCATCTTTGCGCAGCACAGACTGCACCGCTGCAAGCCAAAAGGGCTCGGTGATGCCTAGAATTGAATAATCTAGCTATGAATGCCCGCGGTGCCGATCCACGTCTGTTTTCGGTCAAAGCCTGTGTTGATGTTTGGGCCCTGTTTCGCGTCGGCGCGGCACCGGCACCAGCCTCATCACTGAGCCGATTGCGGTGGGGGAACTGGGAGACTCCTCACGCTGGCACTCAATACCACAATGATGGGCACAAACTCTCAACTCACACTGGCCTGGCTGCTAAAGTGCGCACGATTACCCACTTCCCCTCCCGCTTCTTGAGGAGATCCATAAAAATAAACAGACCGCTAATGTCTTTTCCGTCTTGAATCCTCTTTTCCGTAACACTGGTTTGCACCAAGGCAACATCGCCGAGCACTCGCACGTTAATAGGGCCGTTTTCAAAAGCCCTGAGTTTGTGGTTGCCGGACCTAAAATCCTCCAGAAGCCCCTCCTTGGTGAACAGTTCGCCGGTCGATGTGATGGTGGCCCAATCGTCGGCGTAAGCCCGATTGATTTTCTCAAGATTGTTGCCCACCATTGTATTACCGAGATCGTTTTCGAATTCCTGGATAGCTGCGACCTCGGCCGGATCCTCGGTTTGCGTGCTGAGACGTCCCGCCACAACGACCTTGGCGCCAGCACTACGCCAGACCACCCACTTGCCTTCGTGCCTTTCGAGGATATCCTGCCAAAGAGACTGATTGTTAGTATCCTTTCCATTCTGGTGCCTAATCTCCTTGACAAAGCCCTGAGCCAAAGCAAAAGTGCCGAAGACCTGGACGTCCACAGGTCCATTTTCAAACCACTGAAGTTTGTCATGGAGGGATTCAACATTAGCCAGGAGAGTCCCTTTTGTCACCAGCTTGCCGTCGGATCCGATGGCTGCGAAATTGTCGGCGTAGATCTGATTTAGCTTTCCGACATCGCAAGCCACCATTGCAGATCCAATGGTCTGTTCGACTTGTTTGATAGCGTCAACATCGCTAATCTCTGTTGTCTGACTTCGTAAGGGATTAGCCGCCAGTAAGGAAATCAGTACGATAACGATGCCCATAGTGTGTCGCATGTTGGCGTAGTCCTCCAAAGGAGAATCCGGTCGACTCCCCGCACCAGTATTCAATGAGGACAGATCAGTGTCCATAACCTCCGAGGTCATGGACAAGAGGTGGAAAGCTTACCACAGCATTATTCAGCGTCACCCCGCCGCCATTTTCAAGGAGCGGCTCGACCGAAATCCAACTCGCGAACAGAGGACTCGATCAAGTCCGGATCGTTGAGACTCAGATGAAGCTAGCTGGCTCGTTCACTGCTCGCACGTTTGGACTTCGATCTGTTCTTGCCTTCGAGATTGAGGGTCACTGCGGCGCGGATGAGATTTTTCAAGGCTGCCGCATCAATCTCTTCGTCCTCGCAAATGTCGATAGCGCGTCTGACATTTCCGTCCAGACTGGAGTTGAAGAGACTGGAGGGGTCCTTTATCCGGGCTCCCCTAGCAAAAGTCAGTTTAACCTTATCTTTGTACGTTTCGCCTGTACAGACGATGCCACTGTGCGACCAGACGGGAATCCCAGGCGATGTCGGTTTGACCCACTTCCACTCTTCAACGACTTCAGGGTCTGCGTCATGAATGATCTGTCGCACTTTGGCGAGAGTCTTTCCGCGCCAGTCCTTAAGTTCCTTAATCCTTGCGTCCAGCATGGTCTCTTTCATCGACAACTCCGGTCTCGTAATCCATGTTCGCGGAGCGCAGCCAACAATCTGCGCAATTGGAACTACCCCGCTCAATCCGAAAAAGCTTGATGGGTGAACCGTTCTCACGCTTCCAGTCGTCTGCCACGCCACTTCGCGATATATGGCAGGGCGAACAAATACAGACCCGTGAAAAACTCTAACGCGAGCACGAATACCGCCGAGAGACCAAGCGTGTTCGTATACTTGTGTATGGCCACGGCGGCGCCGTTGACAATAACGACTAACGTGAAGGCAATCGACAACCATCGGTGTGTCAGCCGAATCCACTTGTTCCAGTTCAATTTCCCCTCCTCTGAGTAGTTACCTCGGCGCTAATTCTGAACCGAAGTGAAACGACCTAGTTGCTCGGCCACCAGGTTTTGAACAAGGTGCACTCGATAAAGAGTATGTCGGTGGTGTCCGCACATGACTGACCCTGCTGTTGCTCATCCGCTCGTCCGGCCAAGCCCTCGCTGGAAACTCGCACGAGGCAAACGCTTAGCTCTCGCCTTTGCAAGGACTGTCGATCCTTTCAAAGGAGGAAATCCGGTTGAATCCTTGGAACAATTCTCAATTAAGGGGAAACACAGTCAATGACCTCCGAGGTCATGAATCACATGAGCCGGCCCTCATCGGCTTGGCCATAGTTTCACTGCAACCATAAATTCGCCAGAATAGCTCTCTATGGCTCCAATCCACACTGACCGGTCCAATGAAATGATTAGCCAAACGAGTATCAGAAGATATCTCGTTTGCTGTATCGCCATGTCAGAACTGGCGAAGTTGTGACTTCCTGCTACTATCCCCGCATGGACAAATTCATAATGAAAGGACTCGCAGCAAACGTCGTGGCCGGGGCGGTGTTTCTCGCCTGCATATTGATTTCAGCTGGGACAGTCCATTATTGGCAGGCGTGGGCCTTCTTCCTCGTCTTTGAGGCGGCGTGTCAAGGACTCGGGATCTATTTCCTCGCGTACGATCGGAAGGTTATCGAACGACGGGTCGCAGTAGGTCCGGCAGCGGAGAAGGAACCAGCTCAAAAGGTCATTTCGGCGCTTTTCCTGGTCGGCTTCCTGGTTTTACTCATCTTTCCCGCACTCGACTGGCGGTACCGGTGGTCTCCCGTACCTGCGTATGTATCGGTTTTGGGAGATGTTCTCGTGGCGCTGTCGATTCTCGCGGACATCCCCGTGCTGAAAGCGAACAGGTACGCAGCCTCGACGATACGGGTGGAAGAAGGACAGCCGGTCGTATCTACCGGCCCCTATGCCTTGGTTCGCCATCCGATGTATTCGGCGGCCATAGTCTTGCTCGCGAGCATTCCGCTGGCGCTTGGGTCGTGGCTCGGGCTCCTGTGGCTCGTCGCATTTTCCCCGGTGCTTGCTTGGCGGCTACTGGACGAGGAAAGGTTCTTGCGCCAAAACCTTCCCGGGTACACCGAATATACCCAGAAAGTGCGGTATAGGCTGGTGCCCCGCGTCTGGTAGACAACTTTCGATATGGATCACGTCCGATCATTGTGGCATCTTCGATTCAAGCGCTTTTGCCAAAGATCGGACTCCGTGGTGGATCTCATGCTCCGTGAAGGGGGCGAACCCAAGCAACAGACCTTCCACCGTGCTGGAATCTTGAAAGAAGCGATGAAATCCGAGCACCTCGATTCCGTGAGCAGCCGCCTGCTTCTCGGCTGTGAGCGAGGTCATCCCGTTGCACAGTATTCCGGCAGTACTGAGGCCCGCACGAATGGGCGAGATTTCCAGGAGCCCGGTCAGATACTTCTTAGCAGCGTCCTGCAGAGCAGCAAGCCGCACGGCATATACGCTGCGCATTCGCCGAATGTGGCGTCCGAAGTGTCCTTCAGCTAAGAAATCGCAGAGGATGGCTTGCTCAGGACCAGAAGGGGCAACGTCTGAACCGAGGCGCATGGCTAGCACATGGTCGAGTAGCGCTGGGGGGACAACCGCGTAGCCGAGGCGCAGCGATGGGAACAATACCTTGTTGAAGCTGCCGAGGAAAATCACGTGTTCTTGCGTGTCAAGTCCCTGGAGGGCTGGTATCGGATCACCTTCAAAGCGATATTCGCTGTCGTAGTCATCTTCGAGGATATAAGCGCCTGATTCCTGTGCCCAGGCGAGCAGGGCGCGGCGCCGATCGAGCGTCATTGAAACACCCAGTGGAAACTGATGTGCGGGAGTTATGTATGCTGCTTTTGCCTCGAACCTAAGGCGCCGCCCAGCCGCAACGTCCAGTCCTTGCTCATCGACGGGGACCGGAACGACTTTGGCTCCTTGACTGGGAATGCACCAGCTGCTCCGAAGTAGCCGGGATTCTCTATCCACACTGCGTCTCTTCGCGATAGAAGAACTCGAGAAAACAAATCTAGGCCCTGTTGAACTCCGGATAGGACTACCACACAATCCGCCGAGCAGTTCACCCCGCGCGAGGAGCCGAGATACGAAGCGATCTCCTGACGCAAGGGCAGGTAACCTGCCGGATGCCCGTTAACAAGTAGCGCGGCCGATGCGCGACGTAAGCGACGACTAGCCACACGAGCCCAAACCGCAGTTGGAAATTCTGCAATCGCCGGCTCATAAGCCCGGAAAGGGCGTGCTGGCCGTGATGTGGGCAGTCCGCGAATAGCCATAGGCAGACTGATTGGGAGTCGAATATTCCCTGGCAAAGAGCGGGATCCCATCGGCAGGGACGCAGACACGAAGGTGCCGGCCCTAGCGCGCGCTGTGATATAGCCTTCCGCAATCAGCTGTTCGAAGACAGTGACAACGACGCCACGTGAGACGCTGAACTGGAAAGCTAGGTCCCGCGTTGCCGGAAGCCGGGCTCCAGGGGCCAACCTACGCCCCACGATGGCTCGACGAAGCTCCTGGTAGAGCCATCGCGTCAGAGAAAAGTCTCCGCGATACGGGTTGAGTGCAAGATCGAGCGGACGCGGCTTTGTCATAAACAGTGGTGGCTCTGACTGGTCCAAAATATTCGCACGAACTGGCTCTGTGCAAACTGCAGAATTCCCAGCTAGCATGTAGGCGATGATCGACGCACCGCTCCCCTCAGACGGTCGGTCCAATCCCGCACTCACAGAAGGAGTACACGCTCGGATGAGTAACGACCGGATTCTTCAAACAGCCCGTGTGGTTTTGCGCATTGCGATGGGCAGTGCATTTCTCTACTCCACTGCTGATCGGCTCGGCCTTCTTGGGCCATATGGCAGCAGAAATGTGTCATGGGGTGACTGGAGACATTTTCAAGAGTACGTGGCAATCTTGAATTGGTACATTCCGAAAGCTTTGATTCCAGCCCTCTCGACTCTGGAGACCATCATCGAGGCAGGTTTGGGCCTTTGGCTACTACTCGGACTTTATCTCCGAATCGTTGCCTGGAGCAGCGCCATCCTCCTCAGTAGCTTTGCGCTGACGATGGCAATCGCGCTGGGGATTGGGGCACCGCTCGGTTACGGCGTATTCACCGCAATTGGCGCTGCGTTCATGCTTGGCGCAATTGCAGTTCCGAATCGGATGACCGCGTCGGAACCTGCATCGATTGTAAGAAGCCTTGCTCATCCGTAAAGCGCTGTCCGGTATGCCGAAGAATAAGTCCCGCGGTGTGAGTTCGCGGTGCCATCTAGCGGAGGCTCACTGGAAGTTGTTCGAGCATCCGAGCATAGAGCAATTGGCAGACGATCTGCATAGATGAGCCCAGGGACACTCCCGCCCAAGACTGCCGGACTCCGGCTGACGTTCCGACGCGCGATGACGGACTTATTGCTCGCTGTTCGCAACGAACTGGCTTGCACTCTCGCCCCCAGGTTTCAGTGTTCTGCTGAGGCGCTCTTCAGGCAAGCAGTCCTCAGCTAGACGATTCAAGACAGTGCGGGTGCCCTCATCAGTAGGGAAAAGAGTTTCGATGCGGAGTTCGCATCGCGCAATATCCATCGGCGTGCCCAAAGTCGTGAGCGTAGAAAACAGGCGGAGAGTCAGGTTCTTCCACCTGCAATTGATCTTCAAAAATGGTTGAGGAGGGTTATCTAAATCGGGCCTGCGCCAGCGGCTGGGCACGTTCGGATAGCTGAGTAATTCCTCGATGAGACACTTTAACGTCTCGTCCGAAGGGTTGTCTGCAGCATTCCGATGCACGCGCTGAATGATACGTGATGCCACTACCTCCCAGTTCTCAATAAAAGGCCGCAGCCCTTTAGGATGAAATATAAGTCGTGGTCCGTTCAGAGGCATAACGGAATCGCATCCGGGAAACAGAGCAAGGAGTCGCTTAGCACCATCATTCATTATCAAAACGTCCCAATGGTGACCCAAAACGAGCACGGGATTCGGCTCAAGCTGCGCGATGAAGAACTTCATGTCGTCACTCGGCGGCTCCGGCTCTGTCGCGTCGAGACTTGTATGACGATATAAGGGAGCGAATCCGGCCGCCAGCAGCAGCACATTGCGTTCAGGTAATGGAATTTGCAGTGCCGTGGATAGACGCAGGACCATCTCCCGGCTCGGCTGGGATCGGCCCGTCTCGATGCAACTGAGATGACGCGGCGAGATTGCCGCATCGAGCGCGAGTTTGAGTTGGCTCAAACATCGAGCCACGCGCCAGCGTCGAAGCAGCATTCCAACACTCATATCAACACCGAATCGAATCCTGCCGCGTGCCAGGCAATACCCTTCTCTACCTCGCCGCCAGCGTCCGCTCCCATCCTTTGCGACCCATTGGAAACCAAAATGAAAACCGCGGCCTATGATTGCTTCAGCTGATTCATTCAGGCGGTTTGTAAGGTGACCTCTGATCCTCGATTCGGCACTTGGCCAAGTCTGCGCTGGTGAGGAAAATATTCGAACACAAGGGCCGCAATGGGTCGCCCGTCTTAGCCGTTCTTCTCCTACCTGGCGGAAGCCAAGCTCACGGCGGAGAGACGGATAAAATGGAACGATTTAAGTCATTCTGGTTCGAGACTTCGGATCAACGATCCTGATCGCCACCCGGCAGCTCTTGGTAAAAGCTAAATGCATGCGGAATGTAGGGAGCAGTGAGTTCAGAGCAATCCGCCTCATCAAGGTGAACCTCCGATGCGGCTAGTGCGTTGGAAAGATGAGTCGCTTTACTGGCACCAATGATCGGAGCTGTTATGTCCGGATGCCTCAAAAGCCATGCAAGTGCGATTTGTGCCCGAGTGACCCCTTTTCGCTCGGCGACGCGCCCAACAGCGTCGACCACTAGGCGATCGGCGTCCATCGTCTGGGTGTAGAGCAGTTTCGCCGTCTTGTCATGAGTTTCGCGGTCTGAAGTCGATGGTGCAGCCCACGGACGTGCGAGCCTGCCTCTCGCCAGCGGGCTCCACGGTACAACGCCAAGACCTTCGGCTCGACACAATGGCAGCATCTCGCGCTCCTCTTCACGATTGAGCAAGTTGTAATGGGGCTGCATCGACACAAACCGTGTCCATCCGCGATGATCAGCAAGATACAGAGCCTTGCACAACTGCCAAGCGAACATGGACGACGCTCCAAGGTATCGCGCTTTTCCGGACTTCACCACGTCGTGGAGCGCATCGAGCGTCTCCTCGATAGGTGTCTCACTGTCCCATCGATGGATTTGATAAAGATCGACATAATCGGAACCGAGGCGTCGCAGGCTGGCATCGATTGCAGCGAAGATCGCCTTTCGTGATAGGCCCCGTCCATTCGCATCAGGACGAACCGGGTAGTACACCTTTGTGGCAATCACAACTTCGTCGCGTCGCACAAACTGCTTCATGGCGTTACCAACGACGGTTTCACTCTCTCCCGCGCCGTACATGTCGGCAGTATCGAAAAAAGTGATACCAGATTCGACGGCTTGACGAATGATCGCTAGGCTGCCGACTTCGTCAAGTCGCCACGCTCGTGCTTCCATACCAAAACTCATGCACCCTAGCGCTAGGCGTGAGACTTTAAGGCCGGAGCGGCCGAGATTGACATATTGCATAAACAAACCCTTTCCAAGTCACAATGGTTTATGACGCTCGTCTGACAGTGGCCAGTTCACAATCTGGCCGTGGTTCTGCGGGGCGGTGCAGCGCAACACCAGCCATAACGAGTGCGAGTCCGCAAATGTCTCTTAAGCTTGGGATCTGCTTCAAAACAATTGCTCCGATTAATGTTGCATTTGCCGGCAGAAGTGCAAGGAAAAGCGCAAAGCTGCTGCGCGGAAGTCTTGACATCGCCAATTGATCGCAAACATAGGGAATGACCGAGGCGCACACTCCGACTCCCAATCCGGCGAGTAGCAGTACGGGCTTGTTCAGCACCTGAATTGCCTGTTTTAGTCCGATCGGTGACACAGCCAGGAATGCGACGAGTGTCGCGGCTCCAAGTCGAGAAATGGCCCCTTTGGAATTCAGTCGGGCTAGTCGGTGTCCCAGCACGATATAGACGACGAAGAGGCAGCCGTTTCCGAAGGCCCAGGCCAGGCCCACGGGATCAGTGGACCATTTCGCGTTAATCAAAATGAAAACGCCAGCGACGGCCATTGCCAAGGCTCCATAGTTCCGAGCTGCCTTCAAACCAAAGAGCGCAACTGTGATCGTACCTGCAAACTCGATTGCCACTACTAGGCTGATCGGGAGTCTATTGAGGGCCATATAAAAACAGCAATTCATCGCGGCCAAGGCGAGGCCGAAAGCGACGAGTAGCTTCCGTTCCCCGAATTCCAGTGATTTGAAGAGGTGAATCGGACGCGATACCACTGCAAATACAAGTGCTGCAGAGGCGATGCGTAACCACGCCATTCCGAGAACACCAACCGCTGGGAACAAGAGAATCGCGAATGATGGTCCCAGCGAGTGAAAGATCGCACTCAGTACAAACCACACATGCGGGGGCAGAACTGTTTTCGCTTTACCCGGACCCACTCCTTTAGCGGCAACGCCAGGGCCGCCTACAAAATCCATTGAAGAATCCACGATATTCAGTCTGCCAGTAGAAAGGGAAGCAGTACATCACAAAACGTAGGACGTGATGAAGAAGTCCTTGCTATAATGAAGGAATATATGGCCAATCACCTTCAACCTTCCGATCTTGTACGCGACCCGCGAAACGTCGAGCTACTAGCACTGCTTCAGGAGAACCCGCGTATGAACGTCTCTGAGCTTGCACGCCGCGTGGGAATGTCAGCACCCGCAGTCCGAGAGCGGCTGGCCCGTTTGGAAGACGCTCACGTGATACAGAACTACCGTCTTGAGCTGAATGCTGCAGCGCTTGGATGGCCTTTACAGGCTTATGTCCGAATTCGCCCAATGCCAGGTCAACTTCCAAAAGTCGCAAAGCTTGCAGCGTCGATGCCCCAGGTGGCCGAATGCCATCGCATCACCGGTGAGGACTGCTTCATTCTTCGCATCTATTTGGAGTCGGTCGAAACTTTGGATCATGTTCTTGATAAGTTCTTGGTCTACGGACAGACGACTACGTCGCTGGTTCAATCTACGGTTGTGGCCCCGCGAACGCCGCCACTGCCGCCAAAAGTCCGAACGCCTTCCGCAAAGAAGCATGGTCCTGCTCAATAGCTGCGAGAGAGTAGTTCACCCCCGGTTTACGCAGACGCAGACGTCGCTCGGAGAAGTTGGACCATTGAGGTCGCGGCATGATGGGACATTAGTTGCCAACCCATAATTGCCGCCCTGGTTTGTCTGGGGTATCGATGAATGTTAGGGAGCCATCCTTCTTTAGAGAAGGGAGTGCGGCCTGCGCAGGAGCCTGGACTACGCCGATGTCAGAAGAGAAACTCCTCGGCTGGCCCAACTTCATAGGTCTGAATTGTGATTCCAACTCCCCAGAAGATAAAGCTTGATGCAAAGGCCTCAAGCCGAGACTGGAAGGGCTGAATAGGTTAAGGTCAGGACTGTAACGTCGTCGTCTTGTCCAAACTGCAATGCTTCGTTGGCGATGGCTTCCGCCGGTTTGGTACTGAGCGCAGCCGATCTTTCAAAACCAAGCAGAGCGCCTCCTTGATCTCGGGATTCGACCACACCGTCAGTAAAAAGGGTAAGCTGGTTTCCCCGTTCGAGATGGAAGAGACATTCTGCGTAAGTTGCGTCAGCGGTGAGCCCCAGCGGCAAGCCATTTTCGAGTTCTAACTCTATGCCCGCAACGTATGGCGCGATGTGTCCGGCATTTGCGATCGTCAGCTTGCCGTCCGCGTCGCATCGGAGGATCAGGCAGGTTGTGAAACCACCGCCGCTGCGGCCTAGCATGTTCCTGTTCATTGCGGTGAGGATTTCCGCAGGGCTCTGGGTGTAGTGAACCAAAGTCCGGATACTTCCAATCAAGAGCGAAACAGTCATCGCCGCTGGCATACCCTTGCCGCTAACATCGCCGATGACAATCAGGGCACCGCAATTGGGAGTTGGTAGGATCTGGAAGAAGTCACCGCCCACCTGACCTGCGGGCTTGTATACGCATGCGAGGGCCAGGCCGGGGATATTGGGGATTTCTTCTGGGATCAGAACTTGTTGGACAGTCCGGGCGGCTTCCAGTTCCGCGCCGTGACGCTCCTCGTCGCGCCTCGTACGGGCAAAGCGTAGTACCAGAATCGCGAGGATGGAGAGCTGCATGAGGAAATCGGCAACGTTCTGAGCTGAGGCTGGAAACGGCCACGTAAACGGCTGCTCAAGTCGTCGACGAAATGCCTCAAGTCCGCTATATCCCGCGAAGTGTGCAGCCCACAGAATTCTTTCAACGACGCCCAATCCGAATGACAGACCCACGGGGGCCAGCAAAAGACGTGCATCCAAGTTATTTTTTCTCGCGGCGTACAAGAGGAGCAGAAGCACACACAACAGGTACGGCAACGCGATGCCACCGACTGCTGCGTTCGTGACCAACTCAGCATCCGCGCTACTGATGTTCATGAACGCGAAGAGAGGGGCCAGCACCGCGGATGCCGTCGCGATCCAGTAGATCCGGGTCCTTCGGTGCTTCAGCAAAGCAAACAGAAATAGAAGGAAGCAGACTGAGGAGGCAGCCTGTAAGCAATCGGACAGCGCAAAGACGATCTGCAAATCGACGGCATGGAATGCCTCGTAGACCCACAAAATACCGAAGGCAGCGTTCGCGAGTTCGGTGGCAGCAAACCACAGATATTCGCGCTCCCCTGGGCGCAATAGGAAAAGGCCCAGTCCCGCACAGCTAGCAATAAGATAGACGAGTAGTAAAGCGTTCGCCCCAAAGACTGACCAGAATCCGCTCCTAATCTTGAGGGTCCTCCACTCCTCGATCCTTCCGGCATCCCCTATGAGGATGGGCGCCTGAGGCCCTCCCCCTAGGGCGTTCTTTGGTTCGCGCGGATCGATCCAGATACGGATAGCGACGGCGAGCGCGCCGCCTCGTGAAGTGAGATCGTTGGGGAGCGGTATAAGCTTTTCGCTACCGGCCGTGAAACTAAATGCCAACCAGTGTTCCGGGGGCATTCCGCCCAGTTGGCCAATCAATCGGCCGTCGGCAAACACCTGATAGGCGCCATAGACTGACGGAATGAATAGCGCCAGGGATGCGTGATTTGGGGGCAGGAGCACGCGAAAGCGATACCATGCCATGCCGCGATAACCTTGATAGCCCTGTCCGTCCCAAGGCCGGTCGGAGCGGATCAGCCTCCAGGAAGAATCGTCGAAAGTTGGGTTGGACCAACGGTAATCATCGCCTGTTCGGAATCGCCACAGGTCATGAATCTCGACCAGAGGCAGACGTTCGTTCTGAAAGTCCACTACCTGAGAATGGGCACACGTGAAACTCGTGATAATGAATAGAGCAACCGCAATGCCGACATGAGCTTTGGAAAGCATCAGTGATCATGGTTACATCTTCAGAATCGCCGCGCAATATCCGTTCAGCACCGCATGCATTTGGCATTTCTCCTTCACCATTGCTCTTAGGCCGGAATGTGGCTAACTTTGCCCTGAGCCACATGCACATGTGACGCGGCGAGATAGCATCCAGTCGACCGGGCGACGGCGTGATGAAAGCAAAGCAGGAGCCCGCCATCTGGAACTGCGATCAAGAGATGGCGGCAAGGTAGCGCTCTGCCGAACGAACCACGATTTCCTTGGCATTCTTGGCCAGGAATCGGCCTGGGAACGCAGCGTGAAGTCTCTCAAACGAATACGGCTTTAGGGAGGCGACAATTCCTTGGATCGCGAGGCGGTTGAGAGGGATGTAGTTGGGATAGCTGTACATGAAGGTTACCCAGTTACGATCCATGCACACCTCGGGCTGATCGCCGGCTAGCAGCACACCGTTTCCATCGTGCGCATGCGACCAGTGTAGAACCTGGAAACCTTCGAAGTGACCACCGGTTTTGATGAGAGTCACGTCACGCATCAGACGCTTCGTATTCCCGTCCCAGAAGCGAAGTGCTGGATCAGGGCGCATGACCCATCGACGGTTCAGTTCGTGTAGATAGATGGGAGCGTTGTTGAAGGCTCGGCTCCATTCGAGCATTGTTGTGTAATAGTGAGGATGAGAGATTGCCATGGCCGAGATTCCGCCGAGCCGTTGAATCGACGCCCTGGTCTTGTCATCGAGAAGCGAAATACAATCCCACAACAGGTTTCCTTCGCTTGTTTGGATGAGAAATGTACGCTGGCCAATGGCAAAGCTGGGTTTGGTATGAATCGAAAACACACCGGGCTCTTCTTCGGTGATCTCGTTTTCATGTGTCTTACGCAGTTCGTCGAGCGTCGTCCATTGCTGCCCGTTCCAGCCCACATACTGCCGGGAGTCTTGGCAAATTGGGCATGCGGGTGGAGGCTGGATGGCTGGTGGAAATTGTGTGCCGCAGGTGAGGCAGAGCCACGCAGTGCCGCGCTCCTGGGAGTCGGGTTGTGAACTGGATTCTGCATGCGAAACAAGAGCGCCTGTCACACCTATCGCTGCAGCGCCTAGGAAATCACGACGATTCATTGCATCTCCTTATTGGCTGGAATCAGCCGGGAAACAGAGAATGCTCCGGGGCCCAGAAGCCATACCGCAAGAACAGCGCATAGACAAACGAGCGAAAACTCGCATCCG
>Ga0181526_10002469_pt1 | contig 16104 bp, 10 predicted proteins | sample PEATcosm2014_Bin_35_FD_119750 | JGI IMG/M metagenome (GOLD analysis project Ga0181526, IMG submission 119750) | Peatland microbial communities from MTU Mesocosm Facility, Houghton, MI, USA - PEATcosm2014_Bin06_30_metaG | ecosystem: Environmental > Terrestrial > Soil > Wetlands > Peat | place...
GCAAGGCAATTGTTGGATATTCATCAGCTTCGAGCGGCCGACAGCTTGCAACTGGCGGCCGCTCTCACCTGGTGTCACCAACAACCCAAGAACCGCAATTTTGTTTCCGGCGATCAGCAGCTATCCCAAGCCGCAGCCTCAGCGGGATTTACTGTCCTGGCGCTTTCCCCTTAGCTCGCGGGGCACGACCGACGCCAAAAACCAGCGCGGACGTATCCTGCTCCGAGCGGGATTCCTCCGCGGCCCTTTCTCAGGGAACAGCAAGGGATCCGGTCGAGGGTGGCTGGCGCAGGGCTGCGCTAGCCCTGCGCCAGCCTGCCAATACTGAGTTATGATCACAACATCTACCCGGAGGCATTCAGATGGAATCTATAATCTTTGAACAGCATCAAGCCGGTTCCTTGCATGAGGCAGGACATGCCGTTATAGCTTCGGTGCTAGGTAGAGAGCTCGTTGAACTTTCAATTTTAGAGGACGAACACGGTGGCGGGTACGTTCATCGCAAGATGCGTGAGAGCTCTCCGCAAGATGTCATGGAGGAGATCGTCATCGCGATGGCAGGAGAGATGACCCCTTTACTTTGGGGCAATTGGCCCACAGATGCTCAACACGATCATGACCGAATCCAACGTCTGATGGGTAGGCAAATGCTGCCTACGACTACTAACTGGGTTAGGATACGTGATTGTCTAAAATCGACCTTGGAACAGGTTCGCAGTGTCATTGGTGTATTGGCACAGGAGCTTAGCACCCGAAAGGTGATGCCGGGAAAGGACGCTGAAGCTATTATCACTTGCCACTTGCCCGAGGATGTCCGTCTCTTAAATTGCATTGAACTCGCCCGTTTAGAAGAAAAAGCAATTGACACAATAACGGGTACGGATAGCTTGACGGCAGTACTCGTGCGTTTCCCTCACCTTCGGGAATGCTGGCAATCCATTGGCTCTCCAGACCTTAAAGAGAGATATATTGGCACCTTGCTTGCAACGCTACGAGATGACTTAGTAGATTTCGACATTGAAGGTGTTGAATCATCTCTTGGTGTTCTTCTGAGCCGCTTCACGCCAAACCAGTTGAGCAAGTAGCGCGGACTTGCGGTTCAGGTCCGCGGCTATTCATCCGGAATCCAGCCTTCCAATTTCAAACCCCCGTGCGCCCGTCAATGGCCAGGAGGTGCGCGATCGTTACCAAGCCAAATCGGTCGCACCGAAACGGCAGGCGACGACGTCGCGCCGCAATAATCTACGCCCCCGCGTCGCGGGGCACAAGGCCGAAAAGCCGCGGACCTTGCGCAGCAGGACCGCACCACTTGCTTACCCTTCTTGAAAAGTTCGACGCGATGCTGGATATCTCCCGGCGTTTGGGCTACAATGTAGCTCAAGAGGAGGTCAACGCCATGAGTGACAATTCCGTGGTTCGCGCCCGCATCGATGAACGCACCAAGAAGGAAGCCGCTGCGGCGCTGAAGAAAATCGGTCTTACCGTGTCGGATGCCTTCCGCCTGTTGCTGGTGCGCGTGGCGGCGGAAAAGGCTCTCCCCTTCGAGCCGCTCAATCCCAACGCCGAAACCGTAGCCGCGATGAAAGCCGCGCGCCGGGGCGAGCTCGTCAACGTCGGCAAGCCGGATAAACTGCTGCGGAGTCTGAATGAGGGAAGTTAAATACACCGCCCGCTTTAAGCGCGACTACCGGCGAGAAAAATCCGGTCCCCATAGCAAGAAGCTGGACGCGCTGCTGATGGAGGTCGTGAACTTGCTCGCCGACGGCACGCCGCTGCCACGGCGCAATTTCGATCACCCACTGTCCGGCGAATGGAACGATCACCGCGACTGCCACATCCGGCCGGATCTCGTTCTGATCTACCGCAAGCCGGATGACCAGAGCCTCGAACTTGTGCGCCTTGGCTCGCACAGCGAGCTCGGCCTATGACAGATGGGGCGGCCCCCAAGTCTTATTCAAGTCTGCGTGCGCCCACCCATCGCACAAGTCCGCGACCATTACCAAGCCAAATCGGTCGTACCCAAACAGCAAGCGACGACGTCAGGCCGCAATAATCTAAGCCCTCGCCCCGTCACCTCACGGATATCCTGGCGCTTTCGATGGGAAGGATGGGTAAGAGAGCCAGTTCCAGTTCATCAAGCCCGCGGCCGGAGCGCAGCGCGATTCCATAGGTGCCGTTGGTTTCCGTAACCTGCGCCACCTGTTCGAGCGCGGTTCTGTTCACCTGATCCATCAAGTTCCGGCATAGCCACATCTGCGGCGTCAGCATGCGCAGGACATTGCTGCACCATTGGGCGGACATCAATTTGCGGTGCAAGCCGCCGCCGCCCACGACGCCTCTAAACCAGTTGAGGACGCTGACATTTTCGTACGGGGTGAATTGACCACGCGCCGCCTGGTCAAATAGCGGCAGCCACGTGCACTGGCCATGCCATGCCTGCAAGGGAGCGTTTCGAGCGGCAAAGCTGTCGATCTGCTGCGCCATGTCGCCCGCCGAAGTCTTTAAATACTCGTAGCAATCGGCATGGTTGGTGATCCATTGGAAGGCGTGCAAGGTGCTGCGGTAGGCTTCTTCGGCAAACGGGCGGCCGCGCATGACCGTCAGCGTTTTGGCCATCTGCTTGGCATATTCTTGTCCGGGCATCAAGTGATCGAGAAAATAGTGTCTCTCATGGCTGTATTGCAACCCGATCCCGGCCACCGCGCGTTCGCTGTCTTTGGGAAAAAAGGCAACCAGAACGCTCTGGTAATTATTCGTATAATCGAAAAGCTTCCCCCACGCCTGGTCCTGAAGGAAGGCGTTGACGGGCAAGTTTTTTTTCGTCTTGCTGGGTTTGAATACGAGTTTAGGCAGTTTCTTCTCAGCATAAATTCGTACCTCGCCGTTCTGTTGCTCTGCCAATGGGCGGAGCCATGCTTCAAGCCAGGCTTTGCAGGCATCGAGCGTGGCTTGCCCGCCGTCGTTGAGAATCGCCACGCTGGATGTGATCGCCGGATGGATGAGCTGGCGGTCGCTCGCGATTCGAGATTGTTTGTCCTTCAGTTCACTCCGATAGTTTTGTTCGGTCCGCGGGTCCGCGCTGAAATTAGACTCATCAAGGTTGGTTTTCGGGTTCAGCCCTGATATCACCGGAAGCCAGCCCGGCTCGACCGCGGCAATGCGCATCGGCGGCAGGTCGTAGCGGTAATCGCTTTGCGCTCCCGGCTCGAGCGACACGTTGATTTCCCATTCGCCCGGAGTCTGGCATTGAAACTCGTAGAGCGCCAAGATGATTAAAATCTGGGTCGTCCGTCCGGGAGTCATCGGCGGAATGCTTAGATTGGCATATTCCGCCTTGTACAACCGCGATCCGGCAGCATCCGAGGCAACGGGTGTGAGGGCAAATGCGTAGTAATCCTTCACATGATCTTTGTCCGTGGGGCGGGTCTCCAAATCGCCGACGATCTGGCCATTATGGAATTTGAAGCCTCGCATGGCGCCCTTCGCGAACCCGGGCCCGTCGGGTCCGGAAAGGCGAATAGTCGCCGTTCCGCCATTGAAGCCTGCGCCTTGACTCAAGATCAACCATCTCACATTTTCGGTTTTCCCCACAGGAATTGGCCAACTCGCTGGATAAACAGAAAGCATCCGCGTATCATCGGGATCGAAAGTACTTGCAAAACGGATCTCCCCCACGGGAATGTTGGACGCCGCCATCGGCTTTCTCTGGAAATAGAACTGGGCGGTTATCTCTTCCCCTCCGTCCGTGAAATCTTCGTAATTGATTTGCGGCTGACCCTCGGCTAGGCCGATCAGGTTCGATAATCCGGCGATGACCTGGTCCGCAAAGACGGTTTTCCCGGTGGATGCCTGCGCGATTTGCTCGGCAGATATGGTTCGCCCGAAGAGCGCGCTCCATTTCGCGGCACGCGATTTATCGCTCAATCGCTTGAACGGCCCTGCATAGCTTTCCGTGTCCGTCATCAGCAGATCCACCTGCCGGCCGCTTGCGAAAACAATAAACTCATACGTATCGCTGTCATAGAGGCTGGTGAATACCGCCGCCGTTTTCAACGCCTTGGAGGCTGCAAGGGCAAGGTCCTTCAATTCGCCGTTGTCCAGCTTGGCGTTGTCGCTGTCATAGACGGAAACGTAGGATTGCGCGGCGCCCGCCCGCAAGACGACGTGCTTGCTGCCTGCGGGCGGCGCTTTCTTCACCCGCTTGTAGCCTATCTTGCCGTAGGCGCGGAGGATGGCTTTGGTGACACGGTCAAGATTGCCTCTCGATGCGATATGCACACTGGCGCAGGTATTTCCCATTCGTGTGGTCCTCGTAAGCGTAGGTGAGCCCCAAAAGGGCGAAATAACGTAGCCCAAGGCAAACGAAGGTGTGAAGAAATGGCTGTCATGCTGAGTGAAGCGAAGCATCTGCATTTATCCTCTTGAAAACAGACAACTGCAGATTCTTCGCTGCGCTCAGAATGACAGGGATTGTCGGTTCTTTCACACCTTCAACGCCGCAGGTCAACGGAACCAAAAAGCGATACGCGAGCCCTGAAGGGGCGGAACAATCCTCTTCAATCCCAAACGTGCCGCGCGCGATAGGCTATTCCGCGCCTATCTCGCCCCTTCAGGGCTCACGGCAAGGTTGGCGGATAATCTAAACCCAGGCCGCCGGCCTGGGCTACGTTATTTCGCCCCTTTGGGGCTCAATGAGCGGCCCTTTTGGGGCTCAATCGACGGCCCTCTTGGGGCTCAATCAACGGCCGTTCGCGGCTTGAATATTGACAGGTTTCCCAGCGAGCAGCAAGCACCTGAACGGTCGGCTTTCCGTATATTTGACGTATGTTTTTGTCGGGAACTTTCGCTCAGCAGCGTTCATCAAACATGATGTGCGACCGCAAAATCACACGCTTCGAGCGAAGTTAGGAGGAAATGTATGAAAGCTGCAGTCGTTCCCGCGGTAAGCAGTGAGTGGCAGATCAAAGACGTTCCGCAACCTCAACCCGGGCCCAATCAGGTGCTCGTGAAAATGCATGCAAGCGGCATCTGCTACACCGATGTACATCAAACCCTCGGACATTTGCCTGGACCATTCCCCAGAATCCTCGGCCACGAGCCAGTGGGCGAGATCGTGGGCGTGGCTTCCGACGTCACGACGCGGAAGGTGGGCGACCGCGTGGGTACCGCCTGGATTCAGTCCACCTGCGGGCGCTGCGAATGGTGCCAGCGTGGTCGCAAAATGTTCTGTCCCTATATGAAAGCCACGGGAATTGACGTACAAGGCGGACACGCCGACTACATGCTGATGAATGCCGACGCAACGTACTTGATTCCTGACAAGGTTTCCTACGAGCAGGCAGCCCCGCTCTTTTGCGCCGGGTATACAGTCTACAGCGGGCTCCGCTGGGCCGACCCGCAGCCGCATGAGCGCGTGGCCGTGCTCGGGATCGGCGGCCTTGGACATCTGGCGGTACAATACGCAAAGGCAGCGGGCTTCGAGACGATCGCCATTTCCCACTCTCCCGATAAAGACAAGATGATCCGCGATCTCGGCGCGGATGAAATTGTTCGCGACGGGAAGAGCCTCGCCGCAGCAGGAGGCGCCGATGTGATCCTCAGCACCTCCAATTCGACGAAGTCCATGGTGGATAGCATTCAGGGGCTGCGGCCGGACGGCCGACTCGTCACTATGGGCGCTGACGCCGAGCCGATTTCGGTCTCACTGATGGATCTCATCGGCAAGCGCATTCGGGTCATCGGCAGCCAGCAAAACGGCCCCGAATATCTCTACGAAGCGCTCGATTTCGTAGCGCAGGGAAAAGTAAAAACAATTGTCGAGACGTACCCATTGGCAGAAGCACAGGCGGCATACGAGCGCGTTGCGCAGGGCAAGGCCCGGTTCCGCGCTGTCCTTACAATGTAGTCGCCAAACCGATGCGGCGCCATGCCGCCTTGTACGTGGCGTTAGGCTGTGCGGCGACTTTCAATCAGGTAATTCTCTGGAAGAACGTACACCGTAGCTGGAATACTACTTTAACGGCACGGCGTGCTCGCGGATGTAGGTGTCCACTCGAGGGTCGCGGTCCGCGCCGGCGGCGCCGGGTGCAATGTAGTGGAACGCTTCGGCGTATTCGACCCCGTATTGCCTGCCCAGTTCGCGGCTGCTCGTCATGACGAATTCCCGAATGTAATTTCGGTCTGCGGTGGCGTCGTCGTCGCCCAAAAGTGGCAAGCGCTGATTGCGCTTCGCCAATTCCGCCCTCAAGCGAGAGCCGAGGTGTCCACCTGGGCCTTTCGCCACATTGGCCCGATTGACTTCCACCTTCTTATCAATCTGCTTGCTGATATCCACCACGCGGGTGATCTCCGGACGCCGCGCGAAATAGTACTTATCCTGAACTTCTTTCGGCTCGAGGCCTGCCGCGAACTGCTCCGGGTAGTCATGCGCGCGGCCGGCCATCCAACATGCGGCCTCCACCGCCTTGGCCAGAGTGTAGTGATCAGGATTCTCTTCATCGTGAGCCCAAGGATCCCAGCAGACCACGGTGTCCGCCTTGACCACGCGGATGATCAGGATGAGACGGCAGATCAGTTCATTGAGCGAAACGTCGGCCATGCGGTGGTTGCTGTAGTTGAGGTCGAAGTGGCGCTGGCAACCTAGAATCTCCGCAATCCGAGCGGTATCGCGCTCGTTGCCGAGTACGTTCTCGCCGATCGTTCCCAGCGTGCCGAGCCCCGGGGAGTCACCCATATCGTCGTTGGTGGCACGGAGCAGGTAGCCGGTGTAACCCTCTTCGATGAGTTTGGCCACCGTACCCGAGGCCTCGAGCGCGATGTCATCGGAATGAGCTTGGAGCGCCAGCAGCACTTTGCCTTGATGAGGCTGACCGGCGAGGGGGCGTTCGAGAAAGACTCCGCCTGCCGTCACCGGCTGCTGCTCGGGCCCAGACAGGCCGGACAGGGTCCCGGCAGCCACAAATCCGCTCAGGAGATTGCGCCGTAACATGAGTGCAATTATACTCCGATTTGTAGCCTCCCGACGCGCCGGGGCAGCCGCTTGTGCCGAAGGCACCTTGGAGTGCGGCGGCTAGACGCCGCCTTGAAGCCGTGAATTAATCTATGGATCGAGAAGCCAGATTCACGCAAAGCCGCAAAGTACGCAAGGTTCGCAAAGAAAACCAGGGGTTTCTTCTTCACGCTTCTTTGCGCCAAAGGCGCTTCGCACATTATCACAGGCGTGCAGCAGGGAGTCCTGATGCTGGAGCAAAAGACCGAATTTAAGCAGGATCTGCCCCGCCGCCTCGGGGTGATGGACGCCACAGCCATCATCATCGGTATCGTCATCGGATCGGGCATTTTTGTGCTGCCCAATCTCATCGCCCGGAACCTGCCGTCCGCTTTCGCTATCCTTTCCGCCTGGGTGATTGCCGGAGCGCTCTCCTTTTTCGGGGCGCTGGCGTTTGCCGAGCTCGGTGCGATGATGCCTGCCACCGGCGGTCAATACGTTTACCTGCGTGAAGCCTATGGGCCGATGTGGGCATTCCTCTCCGGCTGGACATTCATGCTGGCGGTGTTGTCGGGCGGAAGCGCCTGGCTGGCGGTCACCTTTTCAATCTATGTCCGGTATTTCATCCCCCTGACGCCGGCTCTGAGCAAGGTGTTATCACTTGCCCTGATCGCGGCCCTCTCAGCGGTCAATTACGTGGGCGTCAAGGAAGGGGCCTGGGTGCAGCGCACTTTCACTTATCTCAAGATTGGGGCGCTGCTGGTTCTGATCGGGGCCGCCTTCTTAAGCCCGCACACCGCACCCGCTTCGTCTCCGTCCGGCGCCTCTTCCGTCTCTTTGGCGCATTTCGGCGTGGCGATGGCGGCATGCCTGATGGCGTACAACGGCTGGGCCTATGTAAGCTTCGTGGCCGGCGAAGTGAGGGATCCCCAACGAAACCTGCTGCGTGCACTCGTGATCGGCATGGGTATCGTCGGGGCGTTGTACGTGCTGGTCAATGTAGGCTATTTGAAAGTGCTGTCGGTCGCACAGATCGCGATGACCGAGCGCGTCGGCGCGGACATGGCGATCGCGACCATGGGCTCGATCGGCGGACGGTTCGTATCCGTCACCGTGCTGCTTTCGATCGTGGGCGCGGTGAACGGCTGCGTGCTGACCGCCGCTCGCCTGCCCTTCGCCCAGGCGCGTGACGGGCTGTTCTTCGCCCGCTTCGGTGAGGTTCACCCGCGCTTCCAGACGCCCGCCTCCGGAATTCTGTGGGGAGGAATCTGGACGGGCATCCTCATCCTTACGGGCTCGTATGAAACGCTCTATTCGTACTCGATCGTCGCGGCGTGGATCTTCTACACCATGAGCGTAGGAGCAGTGTTCCTCCTGCGCCGCAAGCTTCCAAATGCGAAACGCCCTTACCGGATGTGGGGCTATCCCGCCACTCCCCTGCTTTTTGTGGCAGTGTCCGTCTGGTTCGTGCTGAATGCCTTCGTGACTCAGCCCGGGCCTTCCTTCGCGGCCTGCGCCATCGTCGCCACCGGCGTGCTGGCTTATTGGTTATGGCGCAGAGTGGAATCCGGCTCGGCCGCCGGTGAACCGAAATAAGCAACGCCACCCATGTTGCGGCGCTGCGCACTCCCTTGAGTCGGGCGGCGTCGGCGGAACCCGCAGAAGTGAGACGGAAAATCGACTTTACCCGCACCGCTGCCCTAGTGTAAGATATCAACAGTCAGTGGCGTGGGCCTGTGGCGCAGTTGGGAGCGCGCATGACTGGCAGTCATGAGGTCGAGAGTTCGAACCTCTCCAGGTCCACCAACTAAGTCTTTCCACTTGAAGATCACACAATTCCTCATAACCGGTCAAATTGCATCAACTGTGTCAAAACTGTGCGAAATCCGGGTTAGTCTGGTGCGACTGTGCGAGAATTCGTCGCATGTTCGTTCGCCTTTCGGTCGAGCTTGACCAAGGGCGAGTCGAGTCTCAGCCAGTTGAGATCCCTCCTTAGGCTGTTTGCCGATGCCAGCGCCGTTGTGGGAGAAGCTTTACTGGCCCGACCCCGAAACACGGCTTGCGGTTCCACGAAGAATTCTCATCTCACGTTCGCGGGGAGCCTCTGTTATTATATGCAGAAGACCCTAGGGCGGTAGATCATGTCAATTCCTCAGGTCTCTTGGAGACGGCTGTCTAGCGACGATGCCTTCCTCACTACGCGCGCAGGTATCATTCAGCGCGTTCGCGAACTGCTGCCGCCCGAGATATCCCGAGCGACCGTCGACGAGGCTGGAGTCCGTTGCCGGCGTCCCTTTGCGGTTGTTGAAATCCAATCCTCTCCGGAAGAAAAATCCCTACTGCTTTGGCTCTCGGCCTCCAAATCGCTTTCGGACGGCCAAAGTGACTCACCGCAATCCTGCATCATCTCCGGCATAACGCTCAGCCGAATGGGGATGAAGCTTCTGCCCGCCGACCAAGTGCGCGGATTGGTTCGTGGGAGCGAGCTCGAGCAGTGGCTGTTGTCCTCCGACGTCTCCGTAAATGGAATAGAGTTACTGGTCACCGGCGGCAAGCTTGAACCTCTGCAAAACTCAAACGCTGGGAGTGTGTCCGGTTCGCCGGCCGAAAGTGCCAGCCCGTCTGGACCAGGGAAGACTAACGGACCCATTAATGAGCAGCCTTCTCCTGAGCAGGATTGGCCGGCGATCGTTTTCGAGGAAGCTGTCGATTCCTTCTTCGAAAAGGCACGCACAACTTTAAAGGAACTGAGCCTCGACCCAACCGCAGCGCGAAAGGAGTTTGACGCCGCAGCAGGTGACGCGCCTAGTCGCCCCTCCCCGGAGAGATTTACTGAGGAAGAGCAGCGTGCGCTGCGGGAGCGGCTGCAAACCTTCGATGCGACGTTTGGCGACTGGCCTTGGGATCGGATCATTTTGTTTCGTGAGCCGTTGCCGTTCTACCGGAATTACGATCTCATTACAATTGATGCTCCCGGTCGCGACCCAATAAAACTGGTGGTACTCTCCAGGTCCGATGACGCGATGCCACTCCTTATGTGGGGTAGCGGAGTCGACAAACTTCGTGAATTTCACCGGCAATTGCAAACTTCCGGTGACCTTCGCATCGACAGAGATACAGCTGCCTCATGCCTGCGCTTCGTCCTAGATTTCCTCGGCGGCAAGCCTTCAAAACCAAATAGTCGCGCTCCTCTCGAGACTTCAGACAGGTTGCCAAAATGGATTGAGGCGCCACTCCGGGCGTCGGTTGCCGCCCGTTGGAGGCCGATCACATGCTTGGGTGATTCCGATCAGGGGACGGTGCTGGCAGCAATCACGGGAGACGACGACGTCGTGCTCAGACTGATAATCGTCAGGGCTGACGGTTTCGTCGAGGATAGGGTTCAACATCTGCTTTTGGCTGATCCCAGTCCCGAGCACGGACGCGACCTGCGTGAGGATGCAAGAGCAATTAGGGCGATCTTTGCGTGGAACATGGCGGCTGCTTTCCACGAAGAAGACTTCACACGTGCACTACAGCAGGTCGAAGGCCAGAATCGCCAATCCGGGCGACAGGTGTGGGAGCTAATTCGCGCAGGTCAGAACAAGGGCTCTACGAGGACGCCGGAGGAGGAAAATTTTAAGGAAAAGGAAGTCTCGGCCGACGGGTACCGGCACATTCGCGAGCAGTTGGGGAGATTGGGGGCTGGGATCGCGCTGCCGGATAAGCCGGGAACACCTGATGCCAGACTCGAGGCGCGGGAACTGACTTTTTACGAAGGCTACAGCCTCTACTTCGTAGAAATCGGTACCTATCGGTACCGCTTCGTTGCACGTCGCGATTCCAAGCCCGAAGACGGTGCTCCTCTGGTTGGGCTTGATGGCAAATCTAATGCCATTCATTGGTTAAACGAGCGGCTTTCAGCCCGCCATGAACTCAGAATCACTCCAAAGACGGCACCACAGTATCTGCGCTTCTTCGGCGCCCACGTGCATGCCCAGCAGGGCGCCTTTGCGATAATTGAGAGTGTCCTCGATTTCAAGTGGCGCTTTCAAACGCTAGAGACGAAGGAAGCGTTGCGTTCGCTGTTGTGGCCGATCTATACGCTTCCCACGAACCGGGGGGGGCCGATCACACTTGCAGCCCTCGTTGGTTACGGCCGCGAGCTTAGCGTGGCGCTGTTCCGGGTGACGCCGGACGGTGCAGTTGAGATGATAGCCTCCTCATTGCTGGTTTCGAATCTGCCTGTCTACCCGGGCACATACGACGCCCAACGGGATGCCGCCTTCGTTTTGGTTAAAGATGCCGATTAGCATTTCCACGGTCGACGGACGCGAAATAGAGAAATGGCTGACCAAGGGTGGCGGCTCAGAGTACCCGTTCGCCTCGCGCGTCGTTCGAAATCCTGTGTGTCCAAGGCTGTGTAAACCCATAAGGCTCCCCTCGCTTGCGGAGATCCATTTCCTTGACGATCTCAACCTCGGGGAAGCCAGGATCGAGGGTCCCCTCGATCTGTCTCGGTGTTTGTTTGAGAAGCGTCTGGTTCTGCGCAATGTACAGCTAGAAGGCGATCTCCGCCTCGACGACGTCGAAATCCTGGGCAAAGGCAGTGTGGTCGGCGCTGATCTGGCCGGGCTCGATCTTGCAGGGGCGCGGCTGCACGGTGGAATGCGAGCCCCGCGCCTGAATGCATCCCGCATTTCACTCGATGCGTCGGGGGCTCATTTCGACCATCAAGTCTCGTTTAAGGGCGCCCGAGTCGGGAACTTCCAAGCGCCCGGCGCACACATCCACGGAAATCTTTTGCTCAATGCCGATAAGAGGGGTAAAGACATCTTCTGCACAGAGATGCAGCAACTTAACCTCGAAATCGCTGAGATTCACGGTGACCTTATTCTGACTGCTTTGCACGTTTCAAAGCGTGCAATCCTCCGGAATGCAAGAATCGAGGGCGATCTATTTGCCGGTGTACTGGAGGGCGAGCCCCGGGTTCCGGGGTCAGCATCCCCCGTTTACCGTACCGAGATCAATGATGCCGACTTTTCTGATGCCGAGTTGGAAGGAAGGCTTTACCTGGAAGGCGCGAGAATCGATTCACTGAGTCTCGCCGCGGCCGATATTCGAGGCGGCGTCGAATTCAAGGCTGCCCGGATGAAGCGCGGAGATGGCGTAGCGCCGCTCGCATGCCAGCTCAAATCTCTTGATCTTTCCAGCGCGAAGCTGGGCTCCGACATCTTATTCGAGGGCGTCGCAATCGGAAATCTGAGCACGGAAAGTGCTCAGGTCGAAGGGCGGCTTACGGTTCAGAGTTCCAGCGCCTGGCGGAAAGAAGAGAAGATCAGCGAACAGGCGTTTGAGCAGGCTTCGAGCGAGCGAGACGAGTGGATGAAGTCTGCGGAATTCGAAAAAGGCGCCGGCGCCCCGGTCCTGTCGTCGGATGGGTTTTTTCGGTCTACCCTAGGCGACTTCAATGGGCGAAGTATGACCACGCGAGGCGCCATGTATTTGTATGGGCTGCAGATCAGAGAGGATTTGTCGCTGATCGCGAGCGCGCTCGGAGGTGGGTTGTGGATAGTACCGGACCAAGAGTCTCCCGAGGGTGGCCCGTTCCCGCCTGAGATCCTCGGTGATCTTCATTTGAGTGCCATAAGGAACTCGCCTTATATCGAAATCAAGGCTTTGCGATGCGCTCGCGAGGTGCGTGCGATCGCCGCGCAACTGGGCCCGACCCACTTGCGTCTCGGGCTCGTCCGTCACAACCTTTTGCCATGTGCGGTCAGCCTCCTGGTAATCGAGGACACCCACATTATGGGTCCACTCGATTTGACACTTCTTCAGGTAGACGGGAATGTGACACACGCAGGCAGACAGGGAGTATGGCTCGATGGGTGCCGGATTGATGGGGACCTTAGCTTCTGGAGCAAGAGTTGGTTGACCCAAGCCGAGGAAGACTATCCTCATCAGGATCTGGGCAGGTCGCTTCGCGTTTGGGATCATGGTGCAGCGGTCGTAGGCCCCGTTAGAATCTGTTGCGTGATCGGGGGCAACTGTGATCTTACGCTTTTGAAAGCCCAGGGTCCCGTCTCCCTTGATCACAGCACTATAGGCGGCGATCTGTTACTCATGTCGATGGCCACATTGGCCAAGAGTCTCACTGAAGTACAGCAACTACTCGAGCCCCACCCGGAGGCGCCGCACGCACCGACCTTCCGGGCTGTCACCCCGGCTCTGTCCCTCCGGGCAACTCGCGTAGAACGAGATGTGGATCTGACTGGATTAACATTGTTTACAGATCTGAAGAATCCGTGGTGCGTCAAAGAACAGTGTGGGCATCTCCTCGCCCCCTACCTCAATGTAAAAGGCGATCTGAAAGGCTACGAATGTAGCGAAGGCGGGGACGAAGCCTACACCGTTATCCCGGGCAATCTCGACCTATCGTCTGCCGAAGTGGCGCACCTCGCCATCTCAGGCCATAGCCTCGAGAAGCAGTCGTCTCAGGAAGCCAACACGACTGATGGCGGCGAGGACCGCAGGGTGATTCTCGAGGGTGGCCATTTTCGAAAAGTCAGGTTCCCGCACATCAAGCGCGGAAAGGACGGTTCTCTAGTCGCTACCGATCTTGCGGATGTCGAAGCCCAGCTCTGGTGGATCGGTGAGAAGGAGAAGGAAGAACCTTCGGTCGAGCGCTACAAAGACCTTTTGAACAGCGACCTGCGAACCCGGCGGTCCACCTATCGTTCGATCGAACACAACCTCCGCAATGGGGGGCGGGAAGATGACGCAAATGAAATCTACCGTGCGATGTGCATTCGAGAGCATCGCGAGGCACTGGAGAACAATCCTTCACTGCTTTTCCACCTCGTACGAGGGTTGAAGTTTCCCTTTTTCCTTATTTGGCGGCATTTGCTTCGCTTTGGGACCGATCCGCTCCGGCTTCTAAGCGTAATCATTGTTCTGGCGCTGGCGTCGGTACCTATTTATCGCAATTCGAAAAACCTGGAGCCCTCTGAGAGCAGTATCGCTGCGGCGGAGTTACAGCGTGCTACCGAGAACTTGCAGCACGCCACAGAAAAGTTGCAGCAATTGATTGGGGAAAGACCGCAGGAGAATCGCAAGGTCGCGTCACCGGTAACTGTGCCCACAACACTCGCTGCTGAGCGTGGTTCGCTCAAAGAAGCAGCTATTCACGAACCGTCGCGGTCGTGCTCGCAGTGGGGACCTGGGGACGCAATTTTGCTTCTCGTGCGGCACCATATCCCCATTCCGGCTCTCAACCAGTCTCAAAAATGCGAGCTGCGCCACAGCCAGGGGCTTGAATATGACCTGGCCTTTTCCTTTTTCCTCCCGCACCCCGAGGCTAGCCGGTGGAGCTTCCGGCTGCCGGTATCTGCGGATCACTGGGCGGACCTGATGACGGCTCTCAACTTTACAATGTGGCCTCTTGTGCTGGCGTTTGCTCTGCGGCGGCTCCTCCGGCAATAAGAGTTGCCTTGTCCGTTGAGACCGGCATCCGCTATGGCTCCGATGATGAAGGTTCAAAGTTACCCCCAACTGGCTAGAGGCAAACGCAAGTAACTCGATTCGTTTCCGAGTCGCCAATCCAGGACGCCGGCGGGCGCGTCAGAGCGGAGCTTTGCGGCCTTGATGCATCGCAAGCAGTGAGACGTAGCGCTTCGCCCTGCGGGGGCCTCGCACTTCGTCTTCTTTGATTGCGGCTCCGCCGCGCTGCGATACGTGCGTGTTGGGTCCGTTTCCAATGGTCGATCGACCTGGACTAAACAATTCGACCGCAGACCAGGGCGATCCACTCGCGCTTGAACAAAAAGCGTTGTGGTGGGCACTTTTCTTTCTGATTTGTTTGGGACTCGGCTACCCTCCCCTGAACCGCTATGATCCAGACAAGACAGCTGGGCTTACTGACGTGGCGGATTATCGCGATATGGTCGTGGGCCGCGAGGCCCAGCCGGTTTTCGGCTTGAATGGGCCCGATGCCCGCATTGCCCAGTGGGAACACTTCAACCGCGTGCTCGTGCCTTTCGTCGCCAAGCCTTTTTATTGGCTGGCGCGGGGTCATGTGGGTACCTGGGACCCGGCCCTGTTTGGTTTGCTGCTTGCGAACGCAATTTTCACCGCAACTACAGCTTGCTTGTTGGCGGTCATTGGTTATCGTTTGACGCGCAGCCTTTCGATGGCCTTGCTGGGCGCAACTCTTTTCCTGTTGAATTTCTGCGTTGCTAATCTCAGTCTGGTGGGGCATGTTGACTCCGCGGAATGCTGCTTTCTGATGTTCATCGTCTGGTCGCTGCTGACCGGCCGCTGGTATCTCTTGCCGCTCTGGGGGGGGGGTGGTGCACTCGCCAAGGAAACCTTTGCGCCGTTCTCCGTCATTTTTGTACTCGCTTGGTGGGCATCGGAGGCGCGACGGGGCCGCCTTCAACTCACTCGCTTAGCGTGGATCTGCGCTCTGGGCGTGGTAAGTATGGTGACCGTAACCCTCGCCATGTCGACTGTCGCCGCGGGACCGGTTTGGCCCTGGCAGTTTGCGGCCTATATGCATGACCCCATCGGGTTCCTGCCCGGTCTGCGGAGATTGTTTCTTGGTCACGCTTTCTGGTACACATTCATGTGGCTGCTCCCGTTGGGGTTGTTGCGCTTGCGCCGCTTGCCCCGGCCGTGGGTGTGCGCCACCGCCGCGGCATTTTGTGGAGCCCTGGCATTGGGTGCTTTCAATGACGCCGGAGGCAATACTACACGCGCGCTATTCAATATCGCCGGTCCTGTCTTGAGTCTCTCCGTTGCCGTTCTCATTGTCGGCCCCACCGTCGCAATCAAGGAGCTATGAAGAACCATGAAGGGGCTGACAGGATTTTGACCTTGGCCCTACGCTCCAAATTCAGGCGATGCTCAGAACTCCAACCGCCGGGGGCGTTTTCATGGCGAATGGTGCGTTGTCTGATAGAAGTTACCAAGCTTCAGACCGTAGAAGAGACCCTTTGCAACGCCCATAACTCCTCGAATCCGACGCGCTGACTGTCGCTTTCGAATGCCGCGGTTGCGCCTCCTTTCCGCGGAACGGCGTCCTACGATCAAAGGGGCAATGCACTTTGAGGCGGCACGCCTGAGAGTCCTCGCCGGGC
>Ga0181526_10002471_pt1 | contig 16074 bp, 14 predicted proteins | sample PEATcosm2014_Bin_35_FD_119750 | JGI IMG/M metagenome (GOLD analysis project Ga0181526, IMG submission 119750) | Peatland microbial communities from MTU Mesocosm Facility, Houghton, MI, USA - PEATcosm2014_Bin06_30_metaG | ecosystem: Environmental > Terrestrial > Soil > Wetlands > Peat | place...
ATCGCCGACCTCGACCGGCTCCCCAACGCCGTGTTCGTGATCGACACGAAGAAGGAGCACATCGCCGTGACCGAGGCGCGCAAGCTCGGCCTGCCCGTGGTCGCCGTCGTCGACACCAACTGCGACCCCGACGTCATCGACTACGTGATCCCGGGCAATGACGACGCCATCCGCTCGGGCTCGCTCATGTGCCGGGTGATCGCCGACGCGGTGGCCGAGGGCCGCTTCATCGCCGAGCACCGGCGCCAGATGGCGCCCCAGGCTGCGTCGGCCGAGGACGGTGGCGCGTCCCCGAGCCCCCGACCCCGCCGGGTCCACACTCCCCCAGAGCCGGTGGAGGTGGCCTGACCATGGCCGGCTACACAGCAAAGGACGTGGCCGCGCTGCGCCAGATGACCGGCGCCGGCATGCTCGACTCGAAGAACGCGCTCGAGGAGACCGGAGGCGACATGGAGGAGGCGGCCAAGCTGCTCCGCATGAAGGGCCTCGCCGGGGCCGCCAAGCGCAGCGACCGCGAGGCGACCGAGGGCGCGGCTGCCGCGGCGCGCTCGGGCGACGCCGCCGCGGTGGTCGAGCTGCGCTGCGAGACCGACTTCGTCGCCAAGGCCGACGAGTTCGTGGCGCTGGCCGACGAGTTGGCCGCGCTCGTGGCCGCCAAGGGCGAGGACGCCACCGACGAGCTGGACGACGAGATCGACCGCCTCCGCACGACGTTGAAGGAGAACATCTCCGTCGGACGGGTGCGCCGGCTCGTGGCCGAGCCCGGTCAGGTGGTCGAGACCTACGTGCACCGGCAGGCCGGGCGGGGCGTCAACGCCGTGGCCGTGTTGCTCGAGGGGGGCTCGGACGAGCTGGCCCACGACATCGCCGTCCACATCGCGTTCACCAAGCCGGCGTACCTGAGCCGTGACGAGGTGCCCGAGGCCGATGTCGCCGCGGAGCGCGCGACGGTGGCGGAGATCTCGCGCAACGAGGGCAAGCCCGAGGCGGCCATGGAGAAGATCGTCGAGGGCCGGATGACCGGATGGTTCAAGGAGCGGGTCCTGCTCGACCAGGCCTACGTGAGGGACGAGAAGCAGACGATCGCCGGCATGCTCGGCTCCGCCCGCATCGTGTCGTTCGCGCAGGTCGTCATCGGCGCCTGACCGCAGGGATCGTGGGAGAACCTCGCCGTATCGTTCTCAAGATGTCGGGGGAGGCGCTCGCCTCGGCCGCCTCCGACCAGACGATCGACGCCCGGACGGTCGAGCGCATGGCCAGGGAGATGGCCATCGCCATGGAGGGCGGCGGGCTCGAGTTGGCCGTGGTGGTCGGGGGCGGCAACATCTGGCGCGGCACCACCGGCGAGAGCGGGGGCATGGACCGGGCCACCTCGGACACCATGGGGATGCTCGGCACGGTGATCAATGCGCTGGCGCTGCAGGACGCGCTCGAGCAGCAGAACCAACCGACCCGGGTGCTGAGCGCGCTCAACATGGCCGAGGTCGCCGAGCCCTACATCCGGCGACGCGCCATCCGGCACCTCGAGAAGGGCCGGATCGTGGTCTTCGCCGCCGGCATGGGGAACCCGTTCTTCACCACCGACACGCCGGCTGCGCTCCGGGCGGCCGAGATCGGCGCTGAGCTGCTCTGCAAGGGCACCCACTCGGGCGTGGACGGTGTCTACAGCGCCGACCCCAAGCTCGATCCCACGGCGACGCGCTACGACGAGATCTCCTTCATGGAGGTCATCAGCCGCGACCTCCGGGTCATGGATCTCACTGCGATCACCTTCTGCAAGGACAACAATCTGCCCGTCCGGGTCTTCGACCTGATGCCCCCCGGGAACATCCCCCGTGCGCTCAGCGGTGAGCGGATCGGTACGCTGGTCCGCTGATGGAGGATGACCTCGCCGCCCTGGTCAAGGAGGACACCAGGGAGAAGATGAGCCGAGCCATCGATCACGTGCGTCACGAGATGGGCAGCGTGCGCACGGGCCGTGCCTCCTCCGCGCTGCTGGAGCCGCTGCTGGTCGACTACTACGGCACACCGACGCCGCTCCGCCAGCTCGCCGGCTTCAGCGTCCCCGACGCCATGCTCCTCGTCATCTCCCCCTACGACAAGGGCTCCCTCGGGGCGATCGAGAAGGCCATCATGACGTCGGACCTCGGCATCAACCCGACCAACGACGGCAGCGTCATCCGGCTGGCCTTCCCACCCTTGACGGAGGAGCGCCGCAAGGAGCTCGTCAAGGTCGTGCGCCACAAGGCTGAGGAGGGCAAGGTGGCCGTGCGCAACCTGCGCCGGGCCGGGCGCCACGACCTCGAGGCGCTGCAGAAGGACGGGGAGCTCTCGGACGACGAGCTCGAGCGGGTGGAGAAGGAGCTCGAGAAGATCACCCACGAGCAGGTCGCCCTGATCGACCAACTGCTCGCGCATAAAGAGCAAGAGCTGCTGCAGGTCTGAGGAGCGACAGCACATGGCAGACGGCACCGACGACCACGACGAGTTCGACACCGGTCTCGACGGCATCGGCGATCCGGCCACCGAGCCCGTCGACGAGGAGCCGCCGACCTACCACTCGGGGCGGGTGCGCATCATCGGGGCCGAGCCGGCGGGAGACACCGTCCGCGAGGTGACCGGACCGGTGGCCGACGAGCACCCGGAGCTGCCGCACTGGAACGACGCGCCGACGGGTCAGGTCCCGGCGGTGCTCGACCGCAGTACGGGCGACGAGCTCGTCGCGCCGCCCACGTGGCGCGAGGAGGACACCGACTGGGAGGCTCAGGAGGAGATCTTCGAGCCGTCCATGCTCTCCGACGACCTCCCCGCCGTCGGGGCGCTCCTCGGAGAGCAGCGCGAGGAGATCGACGTCGAGCGCCAGCCCTGGCACTTCGAGTCCGACGACACCCTGGTCATTCCGCCCGAGCCGGGCCTGGAGCCCGGCTCCGTGCCCGAGCCGCAGTACGAGCCCGGCCCGGTGCGGGAGCCCGAGCCGATCGCACTGCAGGAGCCACCGCTCGAGCCCGAGTACGAGCCGGTGGAGGTGGCGCCGCGCGTGGCGTCCCCGGTGACGGCGGCGGCCTCGGCCGTGGCGGCGTCGCGGCTCGTCCCGCCCCAGCCGCCCGAGCCCAAGGCGCGCGCCCCGCGCACGTCGCGCTCCGGGGGGACGCCGCTCACCGGGAACGTGAACACGGCAGGGACGGGCGGGCGGGACATGCGGGTGGCCATCGGCGTCGGCGTGCTGTTCGGTGTCGTCGGCCTCGCCTGCTTCGCCGCCGGCACGGTGGCGAGCGTGATCCTGGTCACGGTCGTGGTGCTGCTGGCCACCGCCGAGGCCTACGCCGCATTCCGGCGCGCCCACTACCACCCCGCCACCCTGCTGGGTCTCGTGGCCGTGGTCTCGCTGATGGTCGAGACGTACAACAAGGGCGTGGCGGCGCTGCCGCTCGTGCTCGTCCTGCTGGTCGCCGGCTCCTTCATCTGGTACCTGGCCCGGGTGGAGCCGGCCGCCGACCCGGTGTCCGGCCTCGTCTCGACCGTCTTCGTCTTCGCGTGGGTGGGCGCGTTCGGGTCGTTCGGCGCGCTGTTGCTCGACCCGAACCTCTTCCCGGACCGGCACGGCATCGCGTTCCTGCTCGCCGCCGTCATCGTGACCGTGGCCGACGACGTCGCGTCGCTTCTCGTCGGCTCCGCGATGGGGCGGCACCAGCTGGCGCCCTCCATCAGCCCCAACAAGAGCTGGGAGGGCCTGATCGGCGGCGCCGTGGCGGCCATCCTCGTCTCGGTGGTGGTTGTGCACTTCATCCACCCCTGGACCATCAGCAAGGCCGCGGTGTACGGGGTCGTGGTGGCGATCGTGGCGCCGCTCGGCGACCTCAGCCAGTCCATGGTCAAGCGGCATCTCGGCATCAAGGACATGGGCCGCCTCCTGCCCGGCCACGGGGGCGTCCTGGACCGGTTCGACGGCCTCCTCTTCGTCCTCCCCGCCACGTACTTCGTGGTCAAGGCGATCCACCTCGGGTGACCTGATGCGCACGGTCAGCCTGATGGGCTCCACCGGCTCCATCGGCACCCAGGCGCTCGACGTCGTGCGCAGCGAGCCCGAGCGGTTCGGGGTGCACGCGCTGGCCGCGCAGACCTCGGCGGCCGAGCTGGTGGCGCAGGCGGGCGAGTTCCGGCCCGCCGTCGTCGTCATCGGCGACCCCGAGCTCTACCCGCTGGTACGCGACGGCGTGCCGCCGGGTACCGGCGTCCTCGTCGGTGTCGAGGGGATGGTCGAGGCGACGCTCGGTGGCGACGTGGTGCTCAATGCGGTGGTCGGCTTCGCCGGGCTCCCGGTGACGATGGCGGCGCTGGAGGGCGGCAAGCTCTTGGCGCTGGCCAACAAGGAGTCGCTCATCGCAGGTGCGCCGGTCGTGCAGAAGGCTCGGCGCACGCCAGGGGCGCAGATCGTCCCCGTCGACTCGGAGCACTGCGCGCTGCACCAGTGCCTGGCCTCCGTGGGGGCCACCACCGACGTGGCCCGGCTGCTCCTCACCGCGTCGGGCGGCCCGTTCCGCGGCTGGTCGACGGAGCGTCTCGCCACGGTGACCGTGGATGAAGCGCTGGCCCATCCGACATGGTCGATGGGGCCGAAGATCACCATCGACTCGTCGACGCTCATGAACAAGGGACTCGAGGTGATCGAGGCCCATGAGCTCTTCGGCATCGGATACGACCGGATCGACGTGGTCGTGCACCCCCAGTCGATCGTGCACTCCATGGTGGAGCTGCGTGACGGGTCGACGCTGGCCCAGCTGTCCAACCCCGACATGCGCCTCCCGATCGGGTACGCACTCGGCTGGCCCGACCGCATGGCGACGCCGTTCGGCGGGCTGGACTGGTCCGGTACCCAGAGCCTGACCTTCGAGCCGCCCGACCGCGCGGTCTTCCGCTGCATCGACCTGGCCTACGAGGCCGGGCGCCGCGGCGGCTCCGCCCCGGCGTGGCTCAGCGCGGCGAACGAGGTCGCCGTGGAGGCGTTCCTGGCCAACGCACTGCCGTGGGGCGGCATCGCCGACATCGTGGCCGAGACCATGGCCTCGTGGGTGGACGACCAGGTCGACGAGATCGATGCAGTCCTGGCGGCCGACGCCGAGGCCCGGGCCCGGGCCCGCCTGGCCCTGGACCGACGCCCGGCTCTTGGTGGCGGCCGGTAGCGTTGAGCGTGCCATGACGCTCACCGAGAAGGAGGCCCCGGCGGCCGAGCCGCCCCTCGGGCCCGACCCGACACCGACCGGCAACCCTGTGCGGGTCGTCCAGCTCCTGGCGGCCGTCGCGCTCATCACGCTCCTGGCCATCGTGACGGGCAAGGGTGACCTTCTCCTGTTCATCGTCATCCTCGTCGCCATCGTCATGCTCCACGAGCTGGGCCACTTCGTGACCGCCAAGCGGGCCGGCATGAAGGTCACCGAGTACTTCGTGGGATTCGGGCCCCGGCTCTGGTCCGTGCGGCGGGGGGAGACGGAGTACGGGGTCAAGGCGATCCCGGCCGGCGGGTACGTGCGCATCACCGGCTTCACCTCCGTCGAGGAGGTGGCGCCCGAGGACGAGGCGCGGGCCTATCGCCAGCAGCCGTTCCACCAGCGGATCATCGTGGCCTCGGCGGGGTCCGCCATGCACTTCCTGATCGCCTTCGTCCTGGCCGTGATCCTGGTCCTCAGCTTCGGGAGAGCCACCAACAACTACACGGTGAGCTCCGTCGAGCACTGGCCCGGTGTGCAGACACCCGCCGCGCTGGCGGGCCTGAAGGCGGGGGACACCATCGTCTCCATCGACGGAAAGTCCTTCGGCAGCCCCACCGCCATGACGAACATCGTCAAGCGCTCCACCGGCACGTCGCTGAACCTCGGCGTGGAGCGGGACGGCAAGCTGATCCACCTGACGGCCACGCCGGCCAACGGGAAGGGGATCACCGTGGACGGTCAGGCGCTGGCCAACCGCGGCTACCTCGGCGTGGAGATCAGCCAGGCCACCGCGCCGGTGGGCCCGTTGGCCTCCATCGGCGACTCGTTCTCCACCATGTGGCAGGCCACCACCGCGGAGGTCGCCGGGATCGGCCAGATCTTCTCGCCCCACGGCCTGACCTCGGTGTTCCACCAGGTGACGAACTCCAAGGCCGCCGCGTCGGCCGCCGACAACCCGGGGTCCGCGCCGCGCCCCGTCTCCATCCTCGGCATCGCCAACCTCGGGGCGCAGTCGGAGCAGGCGGGCATCGCGGCGGTCCTGATGCTGCTCATCGCCATCAACATCGTGTTCGGGATCCTGAACATGCTGCCGATGATCCCGCTCGACGGCGGCCACGTGGCCGTCGCTGCGTACGAGTGGATCCGCACGAAGAAGGGCCAGCCGTACTACCGGGCGGACATCACCAAGCTCTTCCCGGTGGCCGCCCTCTTCATCGCCTTCCTCGCCGTCTTCGTCTTCGCCGGCATCTACCTCGACATCACCCACCCGCTCCAGATCCCGCACTGATCCGTGGAGCATTCGTCCTCGCTCCTGTCGCCCCGTCGGCCGACCCGCCGCATCACGCTCGGCGGTGTGCCCATCGGAGACGGCGCCCCGATCACGGTGCAGTCGATGACGACCACGAAGACGGCGGACGTCGACGGCACGCTGGCCCAGATTTACGCGCTGGCCGCCGCCGGGGCGGACATCGTGCGCTGCACCTGCAACGAGGAGGCGGCGGCCGAGGGCCTGGCCCACATCGTCCCGCGCTCCCCGGTGCCGATCGTGGCCGACATCCACTTCCACCACGAGATGGCGCTCGCCGCGCTCGAGGCGGGCGTCCAGGGGCTCCGCCTGAACCCGGGCAACTTGCGGAAGGAAGCCGAGATCAAGCAGGTGGCCGCCGAGGCCCGTGACCGCGGCGTCCCCATCCGCATCGGGGTCAACGCGGGGTCCCTGCACCCCGATCTCTACAAGAAGTACGGCGGCGCCACCCCCGAGGCCCTCGTGGAGTCGGCCCGCAACGAGCTGGCCTTCTTCGAGGAGGTGGGCTTCGACGACGTCAAGATCTCGGTGAAGGCGTCGTCGGTCGCCCTGATGATCGCCTCGTACAGGTTGGCCTCCGAGACCTTCGACCACCCCCTGCACCTCGGGGTGACCGAGGCGGGACCGCCGCCGGCCGGGCTGGTCAAGGGGACAGCGGGCATCGGCGCCCTCCTGGCCGAGGGGATCGGTGACACCATCCGCTTCTCGCTCACCGCCGACCCCGTCGAGGAGGCGCGCGCCGGCCGCCAGCTGCTCGAGTCGCTGGGGCTGCGCGAGCGAAAGGGCCTCGACCTCATCGCCTGCCCGTCGTGCGGCCGGGCCCAGGTCGACGTGATCGCAGTGGCCAAGGAGGCCCAGGAGGCGCTCGAGAAGCTGAACCTCCCGATTCAGGTCGCCGTCATGGGCTGCGTCGTCAACGGTCCCGGCGAGGCACGCGAGGCGGACCTCGGCATCGCCGCCGGCAAGCAGAAGGGCCACCTGTTCATCCGCGGCAAGATCATCCGCGTCGTCCCCGAGGCGGACATGGTGAGCGCGCTGGTCGACGAGGCCGAGCGCCTGGTGGCCGAGGGGGTCGAGGCGCGCATGGCGGCGGCGGACACGAGTGCCGAGGCGGAGGCGGAGTCCGACCGCCGCGCGCTGCTCGAGTCGACGGGCGACGATCCCAACCACACCTCGGAGAAGATCGAGATCATCCGGCGGCACGGGGACGACGAGGTGCGGCACTAGCCTGCCCACCCATGACAAAGGGCGCCATCGTGTCGCGGGCGGAGGACTTCCCGCGCTGGTACCAGGAGGTGATCGCCGGCGCCGAGATGGCGGACAACGGCCCGGCGCGCGGCACCATGGTCATCCGCCCGTGGGGCTACGGCATTTGGGAGCTGATGCAGGCCGAGCTCGACCGGCGCATCAAGGAGACCGGGGCGGAGAACGCCTACTTCCCGCTGTTCATCCCCGAGTCTTTCCTGAAGCTCGAGGCCGAGCACGTCGAGGGTTTCGCCCCCGAGCTTGCCGTGGTCACCCACGGCGGCGGCAAGGAGCTCGAGGAGCCCCTCGTCGTGCGCCCGACCAGCGAGACCGTGATCAACAGCTTCTTCTCGAAGTGGGTGCAGAGCCATCGCGACCTGCCGTTGCTCGTCAACCAATGGGCCAATGTCGTCCGCTGGGAGCTTCGGCCGCGGCTCTTCCTGCGGACGACCGAGTTCCTGTGGCAGGAGGGCCACACGGCGCACGCCACCGAGGCGGACGCCCGCGCCTACGCACTGCGCATCCTCGACGAGGTATACCGCGCGACCATGGCCGACGTCCTGGGCGTCCCCGTCCTCACGGGCCACAAGACGGCACGCGAGCGCTTCGCCGGGGCCACCCGCACCTGGACGTGCGAGGGGATGATGGGCGACGGCAAGGCGCTGCAGATGGGGACCAGCCACGAGCTCGGGCAGAACTTCGCGCGGCCCTTCGACATCACCTTCACCAACGCCTCGGGCACGCTCGAGTACGTGTGGCAGACCTCGTGGGGGGTCTCCACCCGCCTCGTCGGGGCGCTCGTCATGGGCCACGGCGACGACTTCGGGCTGCGTCTGCCCCCGGCCCTCGCGCCGGCGCAGGTGGTGGTCCTGGTCGTCAAGGACAGTCCCGACGTGGGCGCGGCCGCCGAGACGCTCGTCGGCGAGCTCGCGGCGGCCGGCCACCGGGTCCGCCTCGACGACCGCACCGACACCAGCTTCGGCCGCCGCACTGTGGCCTGGGAGCTCAAAGGCGTCCCGGTGCGGGTGGAGGTCGGACCCCGGGACCTGGCCGAGGGCAACGTCACCGTGGTGACGCGGCATCGCAGGGAGAAGCAGAACGTCGCCGTGGGCGCCGTCGCCGGCACGGTGGGCGCGATCCTGGCCGCGGTCGGACCCGAGCTGCTGGCGGAGGCCACGGCGGCCCGCGATGCCCGAACGGCGGATGCAGCCTCGCTGGGCGAGGCCGTGGAGGCGGGCTCGGTCGGCTTCGCGCGGGTCCGCCTGGGCGCCCTCGGGCCGGACGGGGAGGACCGACTGGCCGAGCACGCGATCAGCGTGCGGTGCCTGCAGCGACCGGACGGGTCGCTGGCCCAGGTCGGGGACGCCGACGACGACCTCGTGGCCGTGGTGGGCCGGTCGTACTAGCGCCGGAATTGCTATAATCAGCCAGCTGTCCATTTTTAGATCAGTACCTCGTTGAAGCGTGGGCTGCGGCCCACGCTTTCGCTTTGCGGGGGTACTGACGGAACGACAAAGAGGAGGTGACGGCGATGAGCAGGGAGACGACGGATCTGGCGGGCGCGCTGTCGCCCCTCCTCGAGGCGCGGGGCCTGGAGCTCGTCGACGTCGAGCTGCACGGGGCCCAGCTGACGGTCTTCGTCGACCGCGCCGGCGGCGTGGGCCTCGACGAGCTCGGCGAGGCCACCCGGGACGTCTCGGCCGCCCTGGACGAGATCGACCCGATGCCGGGCCGCTACACGCTGTCGGTCTCGAGCCCCGGGCTCGAGCGGCGGTTGCGCACGCCGGCCCAGTTCGCCCGCGCCGTGGGCGAGAAGGTCACGGTCAGGGTCGACGCCGGCACCGCCGACGTCCGCCGCATCACCGGGACGCTCGCCTCGGCCGACGAGACGGGGTGCACGGTGACCGGCCCCGACGTGCCGGGCGGGGACGTGCGGATCGCCTACGACCATATCGAGCGGGCACGGACCGTGTTCGAGTGGGGGCCCGAGCCCCGGAAGACGAAGAGTGAGAGGGTGACGCGGCCATGAGCAAGACCAACTTCGAGTTCCTCGACGCGCTGGGCCAGATCGCCCGCGACAAGGGGATCTCGGTCGAGACGCTGCTCGACGCCCTGGCCAACGCCCTGGTGGCGGCCTACAAGCGCCGCCCCGACGCGGCGGAGGAGGCCGTCGTCACCATCGACCCCGACTCGGGCGAGATCCGTGTCTACGGCCAGGAGCTCAACGAGGAGGGCGAGGTCGTCCGGGAGTGGGACGACACCCCCGACGACTTCGGGCGCATTGCCGCGCAGACGGCCAAGCAGGTGATCCTCCAGCGGATCCGCGAGGTCGAGCGGGACATGAAGTACGAGGAGTACGCCGGGCGCGAGGGTGACATCGTCACCGGGATCGTCCAGCAGACCGACAACCGCTACACCCTGCTCGACCTGGGAAAGGTGGAGGCGCTGCTGCCCCAGGCCGAGCAGGTCTCCTACGAGCGCTACGAGCACGGCGCACGCCTGAAGGCGTACATCGTCGAGGTCCGTAAGACCACCAAGGGTCCCCAGATCGTCGTCAGCCGCACCCACCCCGGGCTGATCAAGCGGCTCTTCGAGCTCGAGGTGCCCGAGATCGGCTCCGGTGTGGTGGAGATCAAGGCGGCGGCGCGCGAGCCGGGCCACCGCACGAAGATCGCCGTGTGGTCGAACGACCCCAACGTGGACCCGGTCGGCGCCTGCGTCGGAGCCCGCGGCTCGCGGGTTCGGATGGTGACCAACGAGCTGCGCGGCGAGCGCGTGGACGTGGTGCCCTTCTCCGACGACCCGGTCGAGCTCATTCAGAACGCGCTGGCTCCGGCCCGGGTGCGCGAAGTCCGGCTCGACGAGGAAACGGGCACGGCCACGGTCATCGTGAGCGACTTCCAGCTCTCCCTCGCCATCGGCAAGGAGGGCCAGAACGCCCGCCTGGCCGCCCGTCTGACCGGGTGGCGCATCGACATCAAGAGCGAGACCCAGCTCGCCGAGGAAGAGGCGGGCTACGCCGACCAGGACTGGGCCGAGGGAGAGTGGGTCGAGGACGAGAGCGGCGAGCTGGTGTGGAAGCCGGCCGAGGGCGGCGAGGCCATGTCGGCCGAGGAGTGGTCGCACCAGGCGGAGGACACGGGTGACGCTCCCGCCACCGGGGCGGGGGAGACCGACGGGGCCGCCGAGGCGTCAGCCGAGGCGGAGCCTGCAGCGCCGAGCGAGGCGGAACCTGCCGCGGAGGCCGAGGTGTCGGAGCAGGCCGAGGTGTCGGAGCAGGCCGAGGTGTCGGAGGAGGCCGAGGCATAACGCCGACACGGACCTGTGTCGGTTGCCGGAGAGCCCTGCCGGCCGACCAGCTGATCCGAATCGTCCGGTCGCCGGGCGGGGCGCTGTCGGTGGACCGGCACGGCCCCGGGCGGGGGGCCTGGATCTGCCGGGAGTCGCTGGGCTGTCTCGATGACGCGGTGCGCAGGCACGGGTTCGACCGGGCCTTCGGAACGTCGATCGATGCCGCCGAAGTGGAGCAGTTACATGCACAGCTGGGCGAGGCGTGGGGGCGCACCGCACCTGATGTGCGAGGATAGGGGGCTGGCTTGACGCCGGGCCCCGAGAGGAACCAAGGACAAAGAGAACCACTTGCCGAAGAAGATTCGCGTCTATGAGCTGGCCAAAGAGCTAGGCCTCACCAACAAGGAAGGGCTGGAGCTGGCCCTTTCCCTGGGGATCGGGGTCAAGAGCCACTCGTCCTCCATCGAGGATGCGCAGGCCGACCGCGTCCGCCGCAAGGCCGACGCGGAGGGGTTGCGCCGCCCGGTCCAGCCCGAGGAGCCCGCCCCGGCGAAGAAGGCCGCCAAGGCGACCAAGTCCACCAGGGCGGTGTCGTCCGCCCCGGCCTCCGTCTCGTCGTCGACGTCGTCGGCCCCGGCTGCTGCCGCGGCCTCCGCCCCGGCGGCCACCTCTGCACCGGCGACCACGGCACCGGCCAAGAAGACGGTGTCGTCCGCATCGAGCTCGGCCGCCCCGAGCACCGCCCCGCTCAAGAAGGCCCCGCCGCGCCAGGTGGACGCCCCAGCCGCGGCAGCCGCTCCGGCGACCGCGCCCGACGCCGACGCCCCACCCCGCTCGTCTCGGCTGATCAGCAGTCGCCCGACCCCCGCCCCCATGCCGGCGCCGGCCGCCGCGCCGGCACCCCAGGCCCCGGCTGCGCACGCGCCCGACACCGCGGCGCCGGTGGCGCCCGATCGCCAGCGCGCCACCCGCCCTCCGCTCGGCCCGTCCGGCCGTCCCGTGCCGCCGCCTCCGGGGTCACGGCCGCCCCTCGGCCCGAGCGGGCGTCCGATCCCGCCGCCGCCCGGCATGGGTGGACGCAAGCCCACCGCCGCGCCGTCGGGTCCACGCCCCGGTGGCGCCTACCCGCCGCGGACAGGTGGCCGCCCCACGGGGGCCGGCCGACCGAGCGGTGGTCCGGGCGGCCCGTCGAGCAGCGGCGGCTTCGGGGGCCGACCCTCAGGAGGCGGCTTCGGGGGCCGCAGCGCTGGCGGTGCGCCCACGGGTGCACCGCCCCCCGGTGGCCGTGGCGGCGGCGGCGGCTTGGCGGGCCGGCGCCCGCCCCAGCGCAGGGCGCGCCGGCGCCGGCGCAACCTCGAGGAGCTCGAGCCGACGCAGTTGACCACCTACCAGCCCTCGACGGCTCCGGTGCCCGAGGGCGAGGTCATCATCGAGCGCGGCTCGACCGCGCGCGACCTCGGCCCCAAGCTCAACCGGAGCGCGGGTGACATCGTCCGCTTCCTGCTCCTGCAGGGCGAGATGGTCATGGCGACCCAGTCGCTGACCGACGACATGATCGAGCTGTTCGCGGCCGAGATCGGCGCCGACGTGCGTCTGGTCGACCCCGGCGAGGAGCAGGAGGCCGAGCTGCTGGCCCGGTACTTCGAGGACGAGGACGAAGAGGACGAGGCGGACCAGCGGCCGCGTGCGCCGGTCGTCACCGTCATGGGCCACGTCGACCACGGCAAGACGCTGCTGCTCGACCGCATCCGCTCCACCGACGTCGTGGCGGGGGAGGCGGGCGGGATCACCCAGCACATCGGGGCCTACCAGGTGGAGTGGCGCGATCACCCCATCACGTTCATCGACACCCCGGGCCACGCCGCCTTCACGGCCATGCGGGCACGCGGGGCGCAGGTCACCGACATCGTCATCCTGGTGGTTGCGGCCGACGACGGCGTGATGCCGCAGACGATCGAGGCCATCGACCACGCCAAGGCGGCCGAGGTGCCGATCATCGTCGCGGTGAACAAGATGGACCGGCCCGACGCCGACCCGGCCCGCGTGCTCCAGCAGCTCTCGGAGCGCGAGCTGGTGCCCGAGGCGTGGGGCGGCGACACCATCGTGGTCGAGGTCTCCGCGCTGCAGGGCACGGGCGTGGAGGAGCTGCTGGAGCAGATCGTGCTGGTGGCCGAGGTCGAGGAGCTGACGGCGCGGGTCGAGGGCGAGGCACGCGGTGTCGTGCTCGAGGCCAACCTCGAGGCCGGCCGCGGCCCTGTGGCCACCGTGATCGTGCAACAGGGGACGCTGCGCGTCGGCGACCCCGTCGTGGCCGGTGCCGCCTGGGGCAAGGTGAAGGCGCTGGTGGACGACAAGGGCGACCACATCAAGGAGGCGCTGCCGTCGACGCCGGTGCAGGTGCTCGGCTTCTCGGAGCCGCCCCACGCCGGCGACGAGATGCGGGCCGCCAAGGACCTGGCCCGCGCCCGGACGCTCGGCGAGGCCCGCGCCCAGCGGTTCCGCCTCTCGGGGCACAAGCCGGTCGCGGCGGCGGCGGGTGCCAAGCTCGAGGACCTCTTCGAGCAGATCTCGCGCGGCGAGACGGCCACGCTGAACATCGTCCTGAAGGCCGACGTGCAGGGCTCGCTCGAAGCGGTGACCGAGTCGCTGCGGCGCCTCGAGCGCGACGACGTGAAGCTCAGCTTCGTCCTGCGGGGCATCGGCGGGATCACGGAGAACGACGTCCAGCTGGCCGCCGCCTCGAACGCGACGATCATCGGGTTCAACGTGCGGCCCGACAAGCGCTCCCGTGAGCTGGCGGAGACGTCCGACGTCGAGATCCGGACCTACGAGATCATCTACAAGCTCCTGGAGGACCTCGAGGCGGCCATGCTCGGCCTGCTCTCGCCCGTCTACGAGGAGGTCGTCACGGGCGAGGCCGAGGTGCGCGAGGTGTTCCGCGTGCCCCGGATCGGCGCCGTCGCCGGCTGCTACGTGCGCGACGGGAAGATCACCCGCGGGTCCAAGGTCCGGTTCCTCCGCGAGGGCACCGTCATCTGGAAGGGATCCATCAATTCCCTCCGCCGCTTCAAGGATGATGTACGTGAGGTCGCTGCCGGCTTCGAGTGCGGCATCGGGCTCTCGGACTTCCAGGACCTCAAGGATGGCGACGTGATCGAGACGTACGAGGAGCGCGAGATCGCCAGGAGCTGAGAGGCTCAGGGACTTCACGAGCTGAGGAGCTGACGCGGTGAAACGGCGCACGGCGACATACCCGCGTGCGTTGCGGGTGAACCAGGTGTTGCGGCAGGTGGTGGCCGAGGAGCTCGAGCGGCTGGCCGACGCCGACGAGCTGCCGATGATCACCGTCACCTCCGTCGACACGGCGGCCGACATGCGCACAGCCGTCGTGTACCTGGCCACCCTCGATCCGGAGACGTCGGTGGTGCTCGAGGAGCGCCGCGGGCACCTGCAGCGCGTCGTGGGCTCGCAGATGACGATGAAACGCACCCCGCGCCTGACGTTCCGCGCCGACCCGGCCATCGCCGCCGGCTCCCGGGTCGAGGAGCTCCTGCGCGGGCTGCACCAGGGGGAGTCCCAGGCCGACGAGCCGTGAGCCGGTGAGCGTCAACGGCCTGGTGGTCGTCGACAAGGAGGCGGGCTGGACCTCCCACGACGTGGTCGGCCGCTGCCGGCGCATCTTCGGCCAGCGCCGCGTCGGGCACGCCGGGACACTCGACCCCGACGCCACGGGCGTCCTGCTGGTCGGGCTGGGCCGCGCCACCCGGCTCATGCGTTTCCTGACCGCCCTCCCGAAGACCTACACGACCGACATCGTGCTCGGGACGGCCACCTCCACCCTCGACGCCTCGGGCGAGGTGGTCGGCACCTACGACATGTCACAGGTGACCCCGGAGCAGGTACGGGCGGCGGCCGAGGGGCTGACGGGGGAGATCGAGCAGGTGCCGCCGATGGTCTCGGCCGTCAAGATCGGCGGCCGGCGCCTGCACGAGCTGGCGCGCCAGGGGATCGAGGTGGAGCGCCCGCCACGGCCGGTCACCGTGTACCGCTTCGACACCGAGCCCGACCCGGCCCGGCCGGGCGTCTACCGGGCGGAGGTGGAGTGCTCGTCGGGCACCTACGTCCGGGTCCTGGCCCATGACCTCGGTCTGGCCCTCGGCGGTGGGGCGCACCTGGCCGACCTGCGGCGCACCCGCATCGGCTCCTTCGGCGAGGACGACATGCGCCCGCTCGAGCTGATCGGCCCCGACGCCGTCCTCACGCCGGCCCAGGCCATGCGCGACCTCGACGTCGTGCTCGTCGAGCCGGCGGTCGCGGGTTCCATCCGCACCGGGCTCCCGCTCGACAGGGTCCCGCTGGGCGCGGCGGGCGAGGGGCCGTGGGCGATGCTCGACGAGCGCGGCGACCTGCTGGCCGTCTACGAGGCGACCGGCACGGACCGGATCCGGCCGGCCGTCGTGCTGGCCGGGGCGTGACGGGCGCCCGACTACCCTCGGTCGCGATGTCCGGACCGGGAACCGCCGTCACCATCGGGGCCTACGACGGGGTCCACCTCGGGCACCGCGCCCTGCTGCACGACCTCTCCGATCGGGCGCGGGCCGCGGGGCTCTCCACCGTGGTCGTCACCTTCGACCGCCACCCCGCCTACGTCGTGCGGCCGGCGTCGGCCCCCAGGCAGCTCACGAGCCTGGAGCAGAAGCTGGAGCTGTTGGCCGACTGCGGCATCGACCGCACGCTCGTCGTGCCCTTCGACGCCAGCCGGGCGGAGGAGTCGGCCGAGGACTTCGTCAAGGAGGTCCTCGTGGACGAGCTGTCGGCCCGGCTGGTGGTGGTGGGCGAGGACTTCCACTTCGGGCACGGCCGGCGCGGCAACGTCGAGCTCCTGCGCCGGCTCGGCACCGAGTACGGGTTCGAGGTGGTCGGCGTCGGACTCACCGGCGACGGACGCGAGCCGGTGTCCTCCACGCGTATCCGGGCGTTGCTCGCGGCGGGCGACGTGGAGGGGGCGGCCCGCATGCTGGGGCG
>Ga0181526_10002476_pt1 | contig 16058 bp, 8 predicted proteins | sample PEATcosm2014_Bin_35_FD_119750 | JGI IMG/M metagenome (GOLD analysis project Ga0181526, IMG submission 119750) | Peatland microbial communities from MTU Mesocosm Facility, Houghton, MI, USA - PEATcosm2014_Bin06_30_metaG | ecosystem: Environmental > Terrestrial > Soil > Wetlands > Peat | place...
TGCTCCAGGCCAAAATACCGCCTGGAAGCGCCGTCTCAAAAGGCCTCGAAATCTCCGTCGCCTAAACCCCAGAGAATCAAGGGCTGGATCACCCCGATCCGGCTGTTCCTTAACCTGTGGGTTCAGGAACAGGACCGGAGCCAGGTCAATGCGTGCTGGCTGCGGCCTTCTACCTTATTCGGCAGAAGTGCTAGCAATGGACGCAACTTCATTCCTGACCCTGCGGGTCCGCGGTGTAACATGCACACCATGACGACCAGCGGGCAAAGCTCCGACCTGCCTTGGCAGGTCGTGGATATTCGACAAGTGATTGATTCTGCCCCGGCGCTGATCCACACCGCTCGGCCGGATGGCCATCTCGATTTCTTCAACCAGAGATGGCTGGATTTTGTTGGCCTTCCGCAGGCTGACCTGCTCGGCTGGCAGTGGACTGCCTGTATTCATCCCGAAGATATTGATGCTTTTGTAGAGAAGTGGCGTACTGCCATTGCGACGGGAGAGCCCGCTGAGCATGAATCGCGTGTCCGCCGGGCGGACGGGCAATATCGCTGGATGCTCCATCGAACGGACCCCTTCCGTAACGAGGACGGCGTCATCGTCAAATGGTTCGGAGCGAGCATCGACATCGAGGCTCGGAAGCAGGCCGAGAACAGTCTGCAACAGGCTCACGACGAGATCAAGACGTTGAGGGACCAACTCTTCCGAGAAAACATCGCACTCCGCGACGAAATTGACAAGGCATCCATGTTCGAGGAGATCGTGGGTGTTTCGCCTGCCCTGAATGTGGTGCTTGCACGCGTCGCCAAAGTCGCGCCAACCGATTCAACTGTCCTCGTCACCGGAGAGACCGGGACGGGCAAGGAACTGATCGCCCGTGCCATCCACAAGCGTTCCCGGCGCTCGGCGCGGGCGTTTGTGAGCGTGAACTGTGCGGCTGTTCCGCGCGACTTGATCGCTTCGGAGCTGTTCGGCCATGAGAAGGGAGCCTTTACCGGCGCGACGCAGCGCCGCCTGGGCCGTTTCGAATTGGCCGAAGGAGGCACGATCTTCCTCGACGAGATTGGAGAGCTTCCGCCTGAAACCCAGGTCGCCCTCCTGCGTGTCCTGCAAGAACGCGAGTTTGAACGGGTGGGCGGAAACACCAACATCCGTGCTGAAGTGCGCGTCATCGCTGCGACCAACCGTGATCTGGATGCGGCTGTTGCCGCCGGCACCTTCCGCAGCGACCTCTTTTACCGACTCAATGTCTTTCCCATCGAGATCCCGCCGCTTCGGGAACGCAAAGAGGACATTTCCCTCCTTGTCGAATACTTCATCGACCGCTACGCAAGGAAAGCAGGAAAGACCATCCGGCGGATCAACAAGCGAAGCCTGGAGTTGCTGCAGGCCTATCCCTGGCCCGGCAATATTCGCGAACTGCAGAACGTCATTGAGCGGTCGGTGATCGTTTGCGAGTCGGAAAACTTCTCCGTTGACGAAAGCTGGTTGTCGCGGCAACCCCAGGCCGCAGAGTCGAAGGGGAAGGCTGAACTCTCTCAAAAGGTTGCTGCGCAGGAGAAAGAGATGATTGAGGCCGCTTTGAAGGAGAGCGGAGGCCGGGTCTTTGGACCGCTGGGTGCTGCAACCAGGCTGGGCATTCCACGGTCTACGCTGGAGTCGAAAATCAGATCGCTGAGGATCGACAAGAACCGCTTCAAGACCCTCAATGGCTAAGAACACGGAGAGCTTTAATCTCTCGAGTCATGTCTCAAGGCTTCGGTGTTCGCTACCTAATCTTGCGCAGTTTCGTTCCCTATCAATCCATACTCGAATGTAGGCCGGGCTGTTCCGCAGTGTGATGCCACTTACTTCACATCGCCCGAAAAATCGAACAGCTTCTCGATCTACGAGCGTAAGGTCCTTCAGGTCCAAGACCATTGGGATTCCGCCGGGCTCGTCGCGAAGTAGCTTGTCCAACTCTGCCGCCTGTTCTGCATCCATCCGGCCGCTCAAAATGTAGACGACCTTCCCATTTGCCAACCTCCGAATCTTCAGCATCCACTTGGCCCTCTCTCGCCCAATATCACTGCAATCCACGTTCCAATCCTAAGTTGCTGACAACAGCGTCTTCCCGATCTGAACTGTGGCGAGATCTCGCCAATTGGCGAGCGTTTGCACAAAGGCATTCCTGACTTTCCCACGTTGATTTCGAGTGTTTTGAACCGCTTACCAATTGGCACGCGACTTGCTTTTTCACGGTCGCACGACAAATCAAAACAGGAGTGAATGTCATGGACAGAATGTTGGTAGTTGTATTCGACACGGAAGAGAAAGCCTACAAAGGACGCAAAGCCCTTCTTCAATTGGATGACGAAGGCAGCATCGCCGTCTTCGCCTGCGCAGTGGTCGCCAAGAATGCAGACGGCACGGCGACGGTGAAGCAAAGCAACGACCCCGGCCCGCTCGGGACCCTGGTTGGAACCTCGCTGGGCAGCCTCATCGGCCTGCTTGGCGGACCGGCTGGGCTTGCGATCGGCGCGACGGTTGGACTGCTGGCCGGCAGCGCGAGTGACCTAAACAAGGCCAGAGTCGGCGGCGACTTCATCGACGATGTCAGCAAAAAACTGCTGCCGGGCAAGTTCGCGGTGCTCGCTGAGGTTCAGGAAGACTGGACGACGCCCGTGGATGTCCGCATGGAGGCGATCGAAGGAACGGTGTTCCGCCGGGCGCTGTCGGAAGTGAAGCACACCCTGAACGAGGAAGAGATCGCCGCGATGAAGGCTGACCTGGCGCAGATGAAAGCAGAACTCGCCCAGGCGCATGCCGGTCGCAAGGCCAAGCTGCAGGAGAAGATCAGCCAGCTCGAATCCAAGATCCAGACACGCATGGAGCAGGCGAAAGAGCGGCGTTATGCGGCTGAACTGCAGGCGAAGGCCAAGGTCGAAGCCCTGAAGGCCAAGGCCGCCGCCTTGAAGGCGAAGGCGATGGAAGTCCACGTCTAGCGCTGTCCAGAACGCGCTCATCATAACGCAGCACAACCCAATGAAGGTAAGGAGAACCAATATGAAAACCGAAGCAACCATTGCGAAGCAGGCAGTACATGACAAGCTTGAATCCCAGATCAAGTTGGCTGAGGACAAGCTGCACACGTTGAAGGCACAGGCGGAGAACGCGAAGGCGAACGCCGAGATCAAAGCCATCGCCGATCTGTTTCCGAAGAAACAGTCAATCCAGCGCAAACTGCAGGGCCTGAAGAAGTCCAGCGGTGAAGCCTGGAACCATGCGAAGGCCGATCTCGAAGCCCTTATCGCCGACTTCCAGAAGTCGGTGAAAAGGATCGAGTCGAAGGCCAAGGCGCTCTAGAAACAAAGCGAGCAGCGTCCTTTGCCAGCCATGCAGAAGGGCCGGCCCGGCTCGGCCATGAGGGCGAGCAGCCTCTGAAACCGGAGGTCAGCTCGGCCCTCGCGGTCCGGGCCCAGCCCACAAATTCAACTCCCGTAGAGATCAGAGCCATAGCGCTCGCCTCTCGCGGCACGCAAAGTTAGGAGGATCAAAATGAACACACTAAGTACCGCTGGTATCTTCAAGCAAGCCACCGGGGCGTCCATAGGATGGGGCGTCGTCATGATCGTATTAGGGATTCTGGCGCTGTTTCTACCCCTCGCAACCGGCATTGGCGTCTCCATTGCCGTCGGCTGGATTATCGTCTTCAGCGGCATTGCCTACGTGGCATCCGCCTTCGCGGCACACGGCGCAGGATCGTTCCTGTGGCGATCGCTGATCGGGGCAGTCTATATCCTCGGCGGCCTCTATCTGGCCTTCCATCCAGGGCTCGCGCTGGCGTCTCTTACACTCGCAATGGCGCTGATGTTCTTCTTCGAGGGTGTGCTGGAGACGTTTTTGTTCTTCCAGTTCCGCACCTTGCCCGGCTCGGGATGGGTTCTATTCGACGGCCTAGTAAGCCTGTTCCTGGCGTATCTGATCTGGCGTCCGTGGCCGGGCAGTTCAATCTGGGCAATCGGAACGATCCTCGGCATCAACCTCATCACCAGCGGATTCACACGGCTCATGCACTCTGTGGCCGCACGCAAAGCACTGGACGCGATCGCCTGATTGGTATGCCGACCGACTGGGCGCGCAATCGGTGAACTGACTGGAGACGTGGAGCGATTCAGCGCGACACTCGGAGCCTGGACTTGGTATTGAACCCCATCTATCAGCTCCTATTTAGCCCCGAAGTGTTGATGGTGACCTTCGGGGCCCTTGATTCAGAACATGAGTGGCCTGGCTCCGGTCCTGTTCCCGAACCGCCTCCGGTGCAGGGACGTCCTCGGTGTCTTACGCCCAAAGCTCAGAACTTCAGCCGCGCTGCGAGCTCCACGGTACGGGGGTCGTATGCAGCAGTCACCTTTCCGTAGTTTCCGTTGCCCAGGGTGGTATTCGGGTTTTGCGGATTGGTGTGGTTGAACGCATTGAACGCCTCCGCGCGGAACTCAAGGCGGGCCTTCTCCATGATGTCGAAGGTCTTGAACAGGGCCATATTGAAGAGCTCCTGGCCCGGTCCGCGAATGATGCCGGTCATGGCGTCGCCGTAGTAGCCGAAACCGGCTGCGGGCATCGTGCCGCATGGGCCCGGCGTCGTGCTGCCTGGGCACTCGAAGGCTAACGTGTTGAACCACTGCTGGCCGGTACCGACCTTCCAGGTCTTCGGTCCGTTGGTCGAAGCGCCCGGGACCACGTTCGGCCGGGACGCATTGCCCTGGAAGCTTGCGCTCAGCCCTGGATCGATGGAATCGCCGCTGCGGAAGGTCGAGATGTCGTTGAAGGTCCATCCGCCCAGCACCGTCTTTTCCAGCAGGTTGCCGCTGCGCTGGAAGAACGGCAGTTCATAGATCACCGTAATCGCCAGCGAGTGAGGATAGTTCAAGCCCACGGTGTTGCCGTGGTAACGGTTGAAGTTATGCACGTCGATGGTGCTGTCGCTGGTGCTGTGCGAGTAGGTGTAAGACCCGCTCACGTTCAGCCCCTTGCCCATGGGATGCTTGACCTGCAGCTCGAGCCCGTTCCACCACTGCCAGAGTTCCGTTGTGTAGTCCGTCATGGAGCCGTAACCCTGATACGGCGCATAGTAATACTGGTTGTCGCCGGCAGCGCCGGAGTTTGCAGGATTGCTGTTGATCAGCGGATTGAAATCGTAGCTCACGCCACCTGAGCTGTAGTACGGCGGAACATTGATGTTGGGATTGGCCTCCTGATGCTGGATGCGGCTCCCAACTCCCGCGACCGATACGATGAAGTTGGCGGGGAATTGATGCTGCACTCCCAGCGAGTAGCTGGCTACCGGAGAAGCCTGGATGTTCGCGTCGGCCATGGTAACCGATTCGACCGATACTGGCTTCGCCGTGCCAGTCGTGCCGGCTATGTTCCAGGTCGTCGTGGAGGGAAAGACCAGGTTGGTCAGGTTCTGGCTGGTAAACACCGGAGGATTGGCAATGCAGTTGAAGGAGCAATCCTGGTTGGTGAAGATGCGGGTGTAGCTCTCGCCAAAGCCGCCGCGCAGGCTGGTCTTGCCATCGCCGAAGACATCCCAGGCGAAGCCCACATCCGGCGCGAAGTACCAGTTGTGGTTGCTGGAGAAGTTTCTCGGCAGGCCGCCGGCCGCGCCGCTGTTGTACAGCAGGCCGTTGCTGTAGCCGGGGACGTTGGGCGGGATGTTGGTGACGCCGCTGCTCTCGTTCACCGTCGGCGCCAGGGCCGGATTGTAGGCCGAAGGCACAAAGTTGGTCTCGGAGTTGGGTACGCCGTAGGGCAGAGGCAGATAGTAGATCCGCAGGCCCGCGGTAAAGGTCAGGTTCTTGTTGAACTGGAACCGGTCTTCGAAGTACGGCGACCAACTGAAGGCGTGCATATCGCCGTGCGGCGCATTGCTGGCCTCGCTAAAGCTGGATAGATAGCCAAGCTCCATGTCCGCGATCCCGAAGTCCTCATTGCATTGGGCGGATGTATTGTATGGATTGGTGCCGTCACCGCATGCGTTCGCCGCGGTCTTTTGTGCCGTGGTGGCGGCGCTGAAGGTGTCGCTAAAGGTGTAAGCTCCGTTGGTCTGCTGGCCCGAAACCTGGCGCTTGGTATTGAAGACGAACGTGATGCCGGACGTCAGGAAGTGCTTCCCTTTCAGCCAGCTCCAGTTGTCGCTCACCGTATCGTCAAGATCGGAGGCGTGGGGGATGGGACGAGCGGCCTGGATGCCCTGCGACGCCGCTCCTCCGGAAAAATTCACCACCGGAGTCCGGGTGGCATAGACGGCAGTGGGATAGAAGAGGCTCTCGGTAAAATTCGGCAGCTGGCTGACGTTCGCGGTCCCCTCCAGCACCAGGTTCAGAAGGTAGATATTCATGGCTATGTTGGTGGTGTTCACCATGTTCGGGGTATAGGTCTGGGTCAGCGCGACCTGCGCTATCTTGTTGTGGGTAAAGTCCGTCTCGTAGTCTAAGGGAGTCGTACCTGGACTCTCCGTATTCTGCGAGTAATTCTGGTATTCCTGCAGGTACTCCGCCAACAGGTGGTAGTTCGGCGTGAAGTAGTGGTCGAGCTTGATCTCATCGTCCCGCTGATAGGTCGTCAGCGGCTGGAGGTTGACGTAGTTGTTGGTGCTGCCCGCAGCCGAGTAGTTGGGCGCCGGATACAGGGCTTTCAGATAGGCCGCTGAACTGGTGTTGATTCTCGCGGTTGGGATCTGATAGAACGTGCCAGTCTGTCCGTTGCAGGTGGTGACGGTCGGGAAGAGATTGCCGGTCAGAGGGTCCTTGATCGGCGAGGCGAAGCAGCCTGCGATCTGAGTCGGTGTTGGCAGCTCGCTCAGGTTCTGGCTGGGCACATGCAGGATCACATACGACTCGTCCCAGAAGAAGAAGGTCTTCTGGCGATCGGCGTTGTAGTGATTTGGAATAAATATCGGGCCGCCCACGTTGAAGCCAAAGATGTTCTGCTTGTACGGGGGGATGAGCGGCGGAGTGACGGTGAAGTAGTTCTTTGCATTCAGATCGTCGTTGCGTACATATTCCCAGACCGTGCCGTGAAGATCGCGCGTGCCACTCTTGGTCTGCTCCAGAATTACCGACGAGCCCAGCAGCGAATACTGCGCGGAGAAGTTGTTCTGCAGCACCCGCACCTCTTCCAGGGAGTCGGGGTTGGGGGTGATCGAATTCGCGGTCATGTTGCCCGTGTTCTCGTTCCACACCCCGTCCAGCGCATAAAATGTCCGCGACACCGTCATGCCGTTGATCACCAGCACACTGCTGGTGTTGCGGCCGCCGGTCCCAAGCGCCGTGCCCTGGCTGGTATTGACGACGCCCGGATCCGAGCCCGCCACAGCCTCGAAGTTGCGGCCATTCATCGGCAGCGAACTCACCTGTTCGCCGGAGATATACGACGCATTCTCCGAAGTCGACAGCTCCACATCGGTCGAGGTCGCCCCCACCGTGACCGTCTCGGTGGCAGCGCCGACCGAAAGCACTCCATTCACCTCGACCGTCTCTGTCGGGTGCAGCTCAATGCCGGTCACCGTGTAGTTCTTGAAACCCGTCTTGGCAATGGTAACGGAGTAGGTCGACACGGTCAGGCCAGGCGTCAGGTAGCTGCCCGCGCTGTTCGACTTGGTCACTGTGGCCACCTTGGTCGCCTCGTCCGTAATCGTCACCGTCGCGCCCTGCACTACCGCGCCGGTCGTATCCGTCACTGTCCCCGTCAGCGTCCCTCGCGTGGAGAGTTGCGCCTCAAGCGCCAGGCTGCCGCAGAGCAGCGCCACAACTAATATCCATGCCATACCACCGATGCGTCGCATCATACCCTTCTCCTCTTCGTCTCTAAGAACTCTGCGGGCTGCCGGTTCAAACGCCGGGTGCATCCCCGTCGGGGGACACACTTCACCATTTACGCGTAGTTTCTCTGCTGGGGAACAATTTCGTTGGAGAAATCTAGCCCTCTGTGAACACCATGTCAAGGGGAAAAATGAAAGTTGATAATTCGATTAAGTGCCTTTATTTTCACTTCTTTACAATTCCCGTCCAGTGGGATTCCGCGGCTCGAATCCGCCTCTCCTCCCATCCCCAAAACCCGCCTCTTACCCCCATTCGTCTTCAACTTCCCTTCGCTTTCCAGAGCATGGTTCGCTCCAGACTGCACCCACCGCCATCCGCTCTATAACTAGACATGTCGATGGGCCGGATAATGGGCCTGCGGGGCGGGTCTTAGTGTCCCGTAGGTGTCCCATAAGGAGCTCTTCGACTCTGGATCTGATTTTCGAGGCTGCTATTTCGCTCCGGACAAGAGTTCCGGTCAAGGCGTGAGAAGGAGGGCGCGGCGACCCCACTGCGCCGGCCTTCAATCTCCTTATTGGGCATTGGCATTAGGGTGTCATCTCGCTGAGCGCCCTGATGGTGGCGTAATGATCAGGACTGGCTTTCAGGGCAAGCGCAAACTCCTGTCGCGCCTGGTCTCGGTTGTTCAGCCCCAGTTGACCGAGACCGAGAATGAAATGAGCATCGGAGAGCTGGGTGCGCTGGGCCAAAGCCGCTGCGGATTGGGCTGACGTTCCGGTCGCAGGCACACTTTGCAAGATCGTGAGAGCCGTGTCGATAAGTTGCTCATAAATCGTTTTGGCACGGTCCGTCTGGCCGAGCTTCTCAAGGGCCAGTGCCCGATAGTAAGGTGCGGCCTGCTCTACGCGCACCCCCGCAGCCAGACCGCCGATGTTGCCGCGGCTGCGTGGCGGGAAGGACGCGCCAGACCCAGTCGCGCTAGTCGCACTCGTAGCGGCTGCGTCGCTCCAGGCGCTGCGGGCCTTCTCGGAGTCGCCCATCGCCTGATACGCATTGCCGATCCAGTACTCAATTTCGCCCCGGCGGCCGCTCACATTGCCGGTCGCCTCCTGCAACGTTACGGGAACCTGCAGCGCCGCCTCGTAGTCGGCCAGCGCAGGCGCATACTGCTTGGCGATCATGTGTTGGGCACCGCGCTCCAGATTGGCGTTGATCCACGAGTCGCCCAGCGAGAAGCTGCCGCCGCCCTCCCATGCGCGGAAGAAGCGCGATCGCAGCAGTTGGATTGCTGCGTCGGGCTTGCCCATAGCGATGTCAAGGTTGATCTCGCGGGCGATCACGTCGTCGCGGTTGACGACCGCCTGATGCGCCTCCATTAGGGCCAGCCGCTTCGCTGGCGATACGCCGTTCTCCTCGTAGATCTCGTCCAGATCGCTGAGGACCATCGCATTGCCACCGAACTGGACTCCCTTCTCCAATGCAGCTAGTGCCTTCTCGCGCTGATTGCCCTGACGCGTGTACACCATCGCCAAATTGCGATAGACGACCGGGAAGTCAGCGCCCAGCGAGGCAGACTTCTCCCACAGCACCTGCGCTCGCTCCGGTTGCCAGTCGAACAGCAGATTGCCAAGATAGTAGGGAGCGCGCGAATCCTTCGGGTTCGCACGCATCGCATCCTCCAGCACGACGATCATCTCCATCTGGAAGGGAAAGACGTAGTCCGTAGGTGCTTTTTCTGCGAGCAGGTCGTACTCATGCGCCTTGTCGCTCTGGTGCATCTGCTCGGCAAAGTACGCCAGATAGTAGTAGACAAGCGGCGGAACTTTGGACTTGTCCGGCGCTGCACCGACAATGTGTGTGAGCAGTGCGGTTCCGTCCTGCCACAGTCCTGCATTCATGTAATCCGCGGCGACCTCCAGCGCAGTTGCTGGATGCGCGCCGACCGTCACGTCGAGCGACGCAGCGCTAGCGGGAGACTTGCTGACCATCCACTGCTCCGTCATCCCATGCACATCGAGCGGATCGATCTTCGTAATCGCAGCGACCGCAGCCAGAGCCTCGCCGTTGCGACCGCTGTGGCGCAACAGTGCAGCCTTCAGTGCCAGTGCGCGGATGTTATTTGCGTTCGCCTCCAGCGAGTCCTCGTCGGCTGTGAGTGCCGCGTTGAAGTCGCCTTTAAGTGTGTCGATCTCTGCCAGCGCAAAGTAGCCCGGTGACCGCCATGCCGCGCTCCAGGTCGATTTGTAAAACTCGGCGTACGCATCGTCCAGCTTGCCCTGCAACTTCAGCGCCACGCCGAGGTAGTAGAACGGCTCGCCATCCTTGGGCGAGGTGTAGCTGGCTGTGCTGCGTTCCAGGGCCTTGCGCAGCAGCTTCTCCGCATCGGCAAATCGTCCACCCTTGATGGCATCGATGCCCAGCACCGTATTCACGCGAATGTCGCCAGGATCGCGCCGCAACGCCTCCTGCCAGTACGCGTTGGGATCGCCCGTGGGCGAGCGGAACTGCTCCATCCGCAGACCGGTCAGGTACAGCTCTTCGGTGGTCTTGATCTCGGCCGGCGCCGGAGGGTTCACCACCGGCGATGGCATCTTCTCCTTCTGCAACAGTATTGGCGAGTAGGCAACCAGCTCGCGCCCATCCGCACTGATCGCGGCGCGCAGATCGTGCTCATCCGTCCCGTCGGGCAGACGGACCTGCTTGACGAAGGAGTGACTGGGGCTGATCGCGATCGTCTGCTTCAGCAGAACCTGGTCCTTCAGCTTGAGTGTCACCGTGGCCGCGGGCCGCGCCTGGGTGGAGTAGAAGCCCATGGTGGCCGTGCCGTCCTTCACCTCGAGGTTGACCGCTGCATCGAGGTTAGCGTTCTTCACCCCATCAATGTCGCGGAATGGATACCAGTACTGGTTCCACTGGCGCGTCTCGTACGGCTGCAGCCAGGTGTAGTCGGGCTGATTGTCGCTGTACGCGCCCACCATCAGCTCGATGTACGGCCCGTCAGAGTCGGTAAGCAGATGGTCCTCTGCAAGTCCGCTGGGGCCGTTGCCCCAGGTCCAGAACTTCTTGCCTGGAGCGACATTGTGGTCGGCAACGCTCATGATGCCAGCGTTCTTCCCATGGTCGTAGCCGGCGAAGAAATCATCCTGGTAGTTCCAGGCAAACATGGAGTTGGCGCGCGTGTGGTTCTTGTACCAGCTCACGTCCACCCCCGCCGTAAAGTCCGCGCCGTTGTACCTGGTCGTGGCGATGGGCCAGGTCGTGAAGTCGCGCTTGGCGTGGTAGGTCACAAACTGCGTGCTCGGCGGATAGATCACCTGGTAGTCGTTATTGACGTGCACCGCGACGTTGGAGAAGCTCAGCATCGAGGTCGGCACCGGCGTCCTGTTCATCATGCGGAACGACGCCTGCAGATAGGACTTTCCCGGATGCAGCGTCACGCCCACGGTCCACTCCATGCGGTCGCGCAGCTCCAGTTCGCCGATCCACACTGTCTTCGATCCGTCCGCGTTCTCCTCCACCTTGTACTGCATCGGCAGAAAGCTGGTGGCGCGGTGGTGGTGCGGCAGGTCCCACTCGATTCCGCCCGAGATCCAAGCGCCCAGCAGGCTGATCAGCGCCGGCTTGATCACGTGCTGGTTGTAGATGAAGTCGTAGCCGTTGGTCTTGTCCACCGCCGTGAAGATCTTGCCGCCGATCTCAGGCAGGATACCGATCTTCACATACTCGTTCTCCAGATAGACCATGGTGTAGGTCTTGTCTTTTTTCTCCGTGGTCAGGTTGTCATACGCCGGATAGGGATAGATGCGGTGCTGCGCTCCCTGCGATGCGCCGCCGAAGTAGAACTGCGGGTTGGGGTCCGGCTCACCGATCAGGTACGTCGGGATGTTGACCTTCTCCTCCCGCACCCGAACCGCACCGGACTTCGCCGTCACCGCGGAGCTCGCCGACGCCGCGGGCTTTACCGGAGCGCCTGACTTGATCTGAGCTGCAACAACAAACAGCAGGGAACTCATCGCCAGACTAGACACCAAAACAACAGCAGAACGGTACATGCCTCGTTGCATCGTCATTCTCCGTACGAATCTGAAGCAATTGCAAATCAACCTGAACTCACTGCGAACGTATCTAAACCAGTCCGCCCAACGGCCACGGCGTCGAGGGCGCGCCTGCATCCGACGCCATAGGGTGCTGCGCAAACGGCAGTACCTTGCCGGAATGAACCTCCAGCAGCCGTTTGTGGGTGGCCTTCGCCGCCTCTACGAGCTCCGCGTATGGCCGGTCCGTCACATCGACGAAGCCGATGTTGTAGTTCTCTCCATCCATGCGTCCCAGAACGGGCTCGTCGCGCCATTGGAACCAGTACGCGCCCAAGAACCACTCCAGCGACGCGGCCTGTTCCACGTAGTATCGGTAGGCGACGCCGCGGTCAAGCTGGCTCTTCGCCTGCACCAGCCCGGCGGCTAGGCCGTCCGCGGGCACGCCGATGTGGAACTCCCCAATCAGGATTGGCCGATCACAGAGCCGCCCGGCGTGGATGATCTGCCGCGTCGGCTCGTACTCATACACATTGATGCTGCACACATCGAAGATGCGCGCCGCGATGAATGCCTCGTCGGACATTGTGCCGCCGTAGCGGATCCCCAGCAGCAGATGGTTCGGATCGACCTTGCGCACCGCGCCGCACACCGTCTCCAGATACTTGCCGAAGCACGCCAGTACAAACTCCTTCCTGCGCGCGGCCGTGTCGCCACTGGCGAGGAAGTCCTTCAGCTTCGCTTTGGTCGCCGTTTCCGGCCCGTTCAGGAACAGGCTGCAAAGCTCGCTCTCGCGCGCATTCCATGGCGGCTCGTTGCCCACGAAGTAGCCCAGCACCAGCGGATCGCTCTTGTGCTGTGCGCACTGCGTGTTGGCCGCCGCGTCGATCTGCGCCGCGAACTGCGGCGAGTAGACATCCGGCATTCCCAGGAAGCTGGTGCCCTGCGGCCAGCGCAGCATTACCGTCGCCGGACGCCCCTTCCCGCCGGTGGTCATGCCCCACGAGTCCAGCCGCCGCACTGCCCGGTCCGCAATCGCGCCCGCGTCGTTGCCGCCGAACCCCGCGCCTCCGCCCGGCGAGCCGTTGGTCCCGGTGGACAGAAACAGGTGCCCCTCCGGATCGACAAACCACCACCGCCCGTCGATCTTCTCCACGCGGAAGAAGCCCGTCGCCTTCGCCTGTGTGTTCTTGTAGCCGCCGTACCGTCCGTAGCCGAAGTCCGCAGTACTGCCGAAGGTCTTCTCTTCGGCCGCCAGCTCCTGTGCCAATTGCTCCTTGCTCTTGATCTTGCGCGGCCAGTCCGCCAGAGCCCATTGCCCGAAGCTGTCCAGCACCGGCGCCGCCTCCAGAAACTCCGACCCCTCATCCTTCATAGCGAGATGCACGTTGCGAAGTTCGATCACCGGCTTGTTCAGTGGATACTCCATCGCAATCCCAATGGACTTCACCGTATGCAGATCCCCGAACGGCCCCCACACGGAGTACCACGACGAATTCGTCCTCCGGTTCTGCGCCGAGGCCAGGTCGTTGCCCTTCGAGTCGCGGCCAATAAAGTACTGCAACGGCACCGAAGCCCGCAGCCACGCGTTCTGTCCGAAGCCAATGATCGACACCCCGCGCGGCCCATGCGTTGTGTAGGCCCACAGAAACAGCCGTTGCGGCGAACTCATCCGCATCTCCATCACTAAATATGTATAGCCCGACAGGTCCGCTGGCGACGGCTGGCCCAGCTCCGCCATCGTCAGCTGCATCTCCGACGAGACGCCATCAAAGACGAACCGCCTCACCGCGCCCGCGGCGGACGGCATTGCAGTAGCTTGCCGCGCTCCAACCGCAGACGGCGTTGCACCAGCCGTTGGCACAGCGGCAAGGGCGCGGGCGCCGGCAACGGCCGGTGCCGCTCCCGCAATCATCCTCATTGCCTGGCGGCGATTGATATCCATGGATTTCGTCCTCTGGTTAGCCGCTCGTTTATGCAGCCTCTGCTAACCGGCTTGAATTGTATGCCAGTGAAGCGATGGCCTTCCCTCGAAGGGCCACAATACTTAGCGAAAACAGATGTTCCCCCTTACCGTTCTATAGAGTCGGCAGGCCATGAACCTTGAGCGTCGCAGCATGATGGCTAGGTGGCTTCTCCGGCAGGTTAACGGACATGCCCAGTGCATCCTGTGTCCAGGTGAGTTGACTTGTCCGATAAGCTGACTTTCCGGACATGCGACTCGAATCTCACTCAGCCGTCGTTCGACTGCCCGAATCGCCGGACGAAAGCGAGCCGCACGAGGCCGCCCGGTTCCGCTATTGTCTGCTTCAGAATGCGTCACGCCGGAGTTAGATGGGATCAGACGGAGTAGGGCTTTCCGTTGACGATGACGTTTTCGAGCTTGAGGTCGGTGACGCCGGAGGTGTTGAGCTTGTCGTTCTTGATGGTGACGTCGAAATCTTTGAAGAGGATGTTGCTAACGTCGGTTTGGCCGGGGTTGGGCCTGATGGTGCCGAAGGAGGTGTACGTGCCCTTGATGCCGATAAAGTTGATGTTCTTGACGATGGACCTGGGCGGCTCCATGCCCTGGAGATCGAAATACTGCCTCCACGGCGCCATGTTGATGATGCCGCTGGATGGGCCTTCGGAGGTGATGTTGCGGAAGGTGATGTCCTCGTAATGCTGGGGCGTGTCGGGGCGCAGCTTGAGGGTTGCGACGCGGACGCCGCCGGTGATCTTGCAATCTTCCGCGATGACGTCGTGGACGATGGTGGCCTCGCTGCCGCAGGTCAGAACGCCGCCGCCGCGCTTGAACGTGCAGTTGCGGACGCGGATGTGCTCGACGGGCGGGCTATCCTTGTCCTCCATGGCGCGCGGACCCTTGGAGCCTTTGCAGGCAATACAGTCGTCGGTGACAGAGAAGACGCAGCTATCGACGGTGACATTGCGGGAACTGTCGATGTCGATGCCGTCGGTGCTGGGCGCCTGCCGGTAGTCGTCGGGCACCTGGAAGTGGACGTTATGCACCAGAACGCCGTCGTTGTTGTAGAGATGGCAGTTCCAGAACTGCGAGTCCTTGAAGGTGATGTCTTCGATCTTGACGTCCTTCGATCCTTCGATGAGCGCGAGCCGGGCGCGGGGCATGCCGGTGTTGGCAAAGCCTCTGGTTTCGGCTCGATTCTTCCAGAAGAGCTCCCAGATGGGCATGCCGGCGCCGTCGAGGGTGCCATCGCCGGTGAGCTGGAATCCGTCGCAGTTCTTCGCGTTGATGCAGGCGGGGGTGAAGTTGTCCATGAAGTGGCCCTCGATGCGGGTGCGCTGCGCGGGAAAGTTCGAGAGGTCGGTGGAACACTTCAGGACGGCGCCTTCCGTAAGGCGCAGGCTGACCTTCGGTTTGAAGAAGAGAGCGCCGGAGACGAAGACGCCCTTGGGGACCACGACGGTGCCTCCCCCCTTGGCGGCAAGCTGATCGATGGCAGCCTGGATGGCCTTGGTGTTGACGGTGGAGTCGTCAGCAACCGCGCCTGATTTGGTAATGAGGATCTCGCGAGTGGTCGCGGCGAAGGCCTTCGCGGCGAGCGGCCAGAGAGGAGCCGAGGCGAGGAGGGAGTTGAAGCGGCGGCGGGAGTAGCGCTCGATAGACATCAGCAGAATCCTTAGGTCTGGGGGACAGGGCCGAGTGATCTCAAGTCCGACTACTGATGATCCGCTGCCGAGAGGTTTGTTGTCCATACGAGTGCGAATTGGGCGGGATTTGCCTAGCCGCCTCAATGGATCCTGCGCCACTTGTCGCGCAACCAGGTTTCAGTCATACGGACCTGCTCCGCCCAAAACTAGCTACTTGGCGGCTTCGGGACAATGCGCTCATTGACGGTTCTGGGCGGTTGGTCGCCGATCCTGAAGTTACCCTGGTTCCTGCTATACCACCCGCTGCAATCGTAGCGCACGTAAAATGGTGCCGGCTCAGACGGTCGACGCAATACAGTAAGGTCTCATCTAGCGCACTGGATTTGCCTGTGACAGTCATCTCTCTGAAAAGTAGTAGCTCTAATCGTCAACTTCGATTCTCAGGTTCCTGCAGTTGTCGGGGCGAGGTGGAACGAGGCCCACCCTGTTTCACAACCCACAGGTTAAGGAACAGCCGGATCGGGGTGATCCAGCCCTTGATTCTCTGGGGTTTAGGCGACGGAGATTTCGAGGCCTTTTGAGACGGCGCTTCCAGGCGGTATTTTGGCCTGGAGCA
>Ga0181526_10002479_pt1 | contig 16046 bp, 16 predicted proteins | sample PEATcosm2014_Bin_35_FD_119750 | JGI IMG/M metagenome (GOLD analysis project Ga0181526, IMG submission 119750) | Peatland microbial communities from MTU Mesocosm Facility, Houghton, MI, USA - PEATcosm2014_Bin06_30_metaG | ecosystem: Environmental > Terrestrial > Soil > Wetlands > Peat | place...
AAATTCCCGCGCCGCCGCTTGTCGCGCCGCCTCTGCCGTCTCGCCTCGCGCCACTCGATCTGCAATCGCCATCTGCAGGTGCGCATCAATCTCTTCCTGCAATTCGCGCTTGCGCCGCTGAAAGCCGAAGCTCGGGAACCACTTCATGACTCACTCTCCTTCGGCTTGACGTACATCACCGACCCAATCGCTTCGACAATTCGCTCCCATCGGCCCAGATCTGAGGCCAACTGCCTTTTCCCCTTGGCCGTGATTCGGTAGTATCGGGCTCTTTGCTTGCTCTCTGACTGCTTCCACTCAGACTGCACCCAGCCCTGACGCTCCAATCGATGGAGGGCCGGATACAGTGATCCAGTCTCCACCTGAAGAACATCTCCGGATCGCAAACGTAAGGCCTGGACGATGCCGTACCCATGCTGCGGCCCCCACTGCAACGTTTGAAGAATGAGCATGTCGAGTGTCCCCTGCAACAGCTCAATCCGATTCTTATACTGGTCTTTTTCGTCCATAGATGTAGATACTCTACTCCCAAGGGAGGTAGATTGTCTACTCGGGCTTCGTAGTGACGCTCAAATCCGAAACCAAGCTACAGCAGATCCTCAGGCGAGATCGCATCTGGTCTAACAGTGCTTAACCGAACGATCCGGATCTCGAAGATGTTATGAGATGGCCCAGTGGCCGAACTTTGACATCTGCGCGACGAGAGATATATCGCCAAATCACGCGTCGACGGCAGATTAGTCCTGACTAGTCGGCTTCTCGAACGTTTTCCGAGGCTTCGGAATGGTTCCGGGCGGATGACCCTCTATGCGAAGTAACCCGGAAACCGCAAAACGGCGGTTATTGACGGATAGCCCACCACACTCTCAGAGCCTCGAAGCCACCCATCTAGTATTGAATTATGAGCGATGCACCGAAGGAAGATGATCCTCATTTGACTGAAGCGCGCAAGGAAGCTGACAGCATCTTAGCCGCCGTTGAGCATGCACCGAAGAGTCCATCTTGGCAACAGCTGGGTGGTGAAGAACAATCCGCGATTGCGGCGGCACGCGACCGCCTCATCGTGGCTAAGCAAGAAGATGAAACGACAGCTATTCGCGATGCCATACATGTGCTTGATCTGGCAACGCGGCGCTTTGCCGAATTGATGATTGAAACGGCGGTTCAAGCTGCGATTCGCGGCGGAAATTGAAACGGCGGCGATCATTTCCGGTTTGGGTGACACGAACTCGGAAACTGCACCATTTTCAGTAAGGGAAGTGTGGCCCACCAACCTACCGGAATTCTGTTCCAGATGTATTCTTCAGTCGATCAAGCGCCCTTTCCGGCAAGTGATGCTGCGCGATCCTGATCTTCGAGGCTTTCCGCACGTTCCGGGGTCCAACCGCGTGCGAGTTCCTTCACCATCACCGGATGGGGCCAAATATGGTGGATGGATAAACGCTCCTGCTCCTGCGTGAGCTCTCGAAGGACAGGTGTCCGAATCAGGAAATCAATCGTGAGGGGGGATAGTGCAGGCACAATTCTCCACCCTGTGATCTTGCCCTGACGGGTTCTGCCGGACGCATGGCGCATGAGAGGCTCGGACTCGGCCCGTTTCGGAACCGGAAGATTACATACAATCTCTGCTTCTCTCTTACGTATGGCAAATGCCACCGTATAGAAGACGAAGTACAACTCGCGTCGTGAGACGAGAGCTTTCAGATCGGGCGGGGAACTGTACAAGCCCGGCAGAACGCGGACGAGAGCCCCCATATTCTTGTCTTGGTGCGTGTATTGGACGTACGCCAAACCTTGCGGCGTCCTGATCTCAGCAACATCACCGATCTTGGGTTTTCTGGCAGCCATCTGAAAGGGTCCGGTCCTTGGAAGTAGCTTACCTTTTGCCATCGTTGGCGAATAACCCGCAACCCGGACTTTATACATCCGTTACTGCCCGGTGGGGCCCAACCCAACCGCAAGAGTTGGTCACCTACTGGCTTGCTTCAGAGTATAGGCACCAGTGCCAATGTGGTGCCCTGACCGGATTCGCGTTTCTGCCTTCGTGTGGGTGTACGGCGATTACGTGGGACGGGCCTTTCCCGCGTGGATAGCTGATAAAGTCCACCGCGTTTCCGGTTGCGCAAGTCTGACGGATGCCATCGGAGAAGACGACTGTGAAGATTGTGTAACCCATGCCCGACTCTCCGTTGAGGTAAATCTCATTCGCAAATCGAGGCGGCAATCGCGTGGGGCTGTCCTCCACTTTTACGACCTCCTCTATCTTGATCGAGCTTTTGCCTTGATCGTCTTCGGGGTAGACTCCCCAGTGGCGCAAATACGCCTTCTCTGGCTCGATGTACACCGTGTCGAGTACTCTCCTGTCTTGCAGGGTCACTCGGCAAGGGAAGTAAACCAAGTCACCATCTCTGCTCGGCTCGATCTTTGCTAGGGCCGCGCGGATATGCGCAGGCAATTCAGGGTATCGAGCCAAAGAAGACTCCTTCGAGTGATGGAATACAAGGAGGATAAAGCCTCGACTCAACGCTAAGAGCCGGCTCCGGTCGAGTGACCCTCTACCCGGCAATAACGAACCAGTAAACAATCTGAGACGCTCATCGTTGCCCCTCAGGCCGCACCTTCCGCCTACAACTTTTGGAAACAGGCAAATCGTGGCCGTTTCGGTCAACGCTTCCTGCCAGATTTCTCCAGATTGTCCTGTGCTGACCTTTTCAAGGCGACTCAATCGCGGTGCGGCAACATCTGGCGGAAAAAAGCGACACCCATCTTCCCAAGCTGCATGTAGCGATCCCCCATACACGCCATGGTTTCAAAGTTGCCCAAAAACTCTGCAGCTCGCCCAGAAATTCGGCACGATCAGGCATTGATGAGGCAAAGTAGGGGTACCCCTCAGGTGGCGGCGCGGGTACCATTCGAGATCGCCGCCGACAGAGTCTGGTCCGCTCCGCGGTCACGAGTAGAACTGCTGCATCCATCCCTGGAGAATGGCCGGGAAGCAGCCTGCCATCACCACGCCCAATGTGATCAGCAAAAGCGCAGTCAGCGTCACCGGATGCACCGCAATCCGTCGATCGTCGAGAGTGGGCACGACGAATGCCCGCTTCAGCACCTGCAGATAGTAGTAGAGCGATACCGCGCTCATGCCGACCGCCAGCGCAACCAACCCGAATGGGACCGAGCCCTTGGCGACTTCGAGGACTGCGGTGAACAAATTGAATTTCGCCCAGAAGCCAACCAGCGGCGGAATTCCGGCCAACGAGAGAAACAACACCAGCATCACACCCGCGAGAATCGGATTGCGTCGATGCAATCCAGCGAACGCATCTATCTGGTCACTGCCGTTCACACGCTCCACGACCCCCACAACAGCGAACGCACCGATCGCCGTCAGTCCATAGGTGAGGATGTAGTACAAAACCGCCTGCGCACTAACCGGCGAACGGGAAAAGTACGCCAGCGCCAGCAACATGTAGCCCGCGTGCGCAATCGCCGAATAGGCGAGCAGACGCCGTACACTTGTCTGCGCCAGTGCGGCGAGATTCCCGAGCACCATGGACGCCACCGCGAGAATGGTGAGCGCAAACGACCATGGCGCAGCAAACCCGATGTACCTCGGAAGCCGCCCCGCGCTCACAATCATGAACCGGATCAGGTGCGCATCGCCAAATACGTGCAGTGCCGCCGTTCCAATCGAAATCAACAGCGCGAAGCTGGCCACCTTCGACACCGATGCGATGAAAGCCGCAGCTGGCGCGGGTGCCCCCTCATACGTATCGGGAGCCCACAGGTGGAACGGCACAGCCGCGATCTTGAAGCCAAGCCCAGCCGCGATCATCACCAGCGCCACCATGAGTAACGGCGTCGCATTGACTGCATTCGATCCGTAGGTCGCCCGCATGATCTCGTCGAGATTCGTCGATCCGGTGATGCCGTAGAGATAACTGAATCCGAAGAGAAGAAATGCCGCCGACATGCCGCCAAAGAGGTAGTACTTGATGGCTGCCTCGGCGCTCTTGCCCGATCCCTTCGCGAACGCCGTCAGCACATAGAGCCCGAGGCTGAGGAGCTCGAGTCCAATGAAGATAACGAGGAGGTCCTGCGCAGCGGCAATCAGCATTCCACCTGTCGCAGACATTAGCGTAATCGCAACAAACTCGCCGACATGGCGCGTAAAGGTGGTATCGAATAACAGAAGCAGCGTGAACACGGTCAGCCCGAGAATGCCGACCTGGGCGACTGCAGCGGAACCCCCGGCTGTGAGCAGTAGCTGATCGGCTGCATGCAAACCGCTCTGCGCCTGAAATGGAATCGCCATCAGGGCAACGCCGCAGCCGAGCATGCCCAATGTCGCGGACGCCGCAATGCGCAAACGAAGACCGCTCTTGCGCAAAACCCCAAGATCGACGAGCAGCACGAGCAAGGCGGCAACTTCCAGCGCCGTTTCCGGCATCGTCACACGAAGGAGATCGGCGTAGTTCATTGTCCTCCTCCGGCGAGCATGGCCCTCACCGCGGGCTCAATAGCGTTGAGCAGAATGCGCGGATAAAGGCCAACGAAGAGGCTTGCCGCTACCAACATCGAGACACCGGCGACTTCAGGCCACGTGATCGCTGCCAATTCATGCCCGTGCTCATGAACGTGCGCTGCGGCGTGGCCATCGCCGAAGAAAGCCTTCTGCAATGCGCGCCAGGTGTAGGCAACACCGATTACAATTCCGACGCCTGTCGCCACCGTCCACCAAGGGTTGACCCTCCACGAACCAACGATCACCTGGAACTCTGCAATGAACCCAGAAAATCCCGGAAGCCCCATTGAAGCGGTACCCGCAATCACAAACGCCCACGCCGCGAAAGGCAATCGTTTCGATAAGTGCATACCTTCAAGCTCCGCCAACTGTCGCGTATGCGTGCGCTCATACACAACGCGTCCCACGATCGCGAAGAGCAGTCCCGCGATGATCCCATGCGAAAACATCTGCAGCACCGCGCCGGTCAGCCCGATCTGATTGAGCGTCATCAGTCCCAGCAGCACGAATCCCATGTGGCTCACGCTGGAGTAGCCGATGACAAACTTGAAGTCGCTCTGCACCAACGCAACAAGTGCGCCGTAAACGATGCCAATCACCGCCAGCAGCGCAAATACGTCGCGCCACGAACCAATGCCGATCAACGAGAAGCCCCAGGGATCCATTCCACGAGGGAACAATCCCATCGCCACACGAAGGCAGCCGTAGGCACCAAGCTTCATCACCACGCCGGCCAGCAGCATCGACGCGGCTGTGGGCGCGGCAACGTGGCCCGTCGGTGCCCAGGTATGAAATGGCCACATGCCGGCGAGGATTCCGAAGCCTACAAAAACCAGAGGAAACGCCCACATCTGAAAGCCGGGAGCGAGTCCAGCATGCGCCAATTCGGTGAGTCCGGTCGAGCGGCTCCCTGCCGTTGTGTAGGCCGCGAGAAGCCCGATAAGGACCATCGCGGAGCCAACAAACGAGTAAAGAGCGAGCTTCATCGCGCCATACTCGCGCCGCGTCGATCCCCAGATGGCAATGAGGAAATACTTCGGCACGATCGCAATCTCATAGAACACGAAGAGAAGAAACAGGTCCGCACTGAGAAAGACCCCGTAGACCCCACCGATCAGTGCCAGATAAAACGCAAAGAACTCGTTCGTCCTCAGGTCGATATTCCAGCTGAACAAGATGCCCGCGATCGCCGCCAGGCCCGTGAGAAGGACGAGAACCAGGCTGATGCCGTCGGCCGCAAGCGTGTAGCGAATACCCATTGCAGGCACCCAAGGAACGTCTGCAATCACAAAGCGACCCTGTCCGGCCATTCCTGCAAATCCCAGCACCGCGAGCACCAACCCGGCAATGGCAACTGCCAGCGCAAAACCTCGTGCCAGCACGGGCTTGCTCTTCGGCAGCAGGGCTTCAATGAGCGCACCGGCAAACGAGAGATAGATCGTCCAGGCAAGCATGATTCTCAAAATCTCCAGTGAGCCAGCAGATTCATGACTGTCGGGTTGGTGCTGTTCACTATGAGCTGCGGCAGAAGGCCAAGCAAGATCATCAGCCCAATGACCGGGGCCATCGCCAGTCGTTCTCCGCCGTGTAAATCAGGAAACGTCGCCCACTGCTCCGCAACTGGCCCTGAGAAAACCTTCTGGATCACAGTCAGAATCACAGCCGCTGTTACCAGCAGGCCAAGCACCGAAGCGGAAGCCGCAACCCAGGAGAGAGGAAACACGCCGCGAAAAATCAGAAATTCACCGACAAATCCATTGAGCCCAGGCAGTCCGAGCGATGAGAAGAGAGCGATGCCCATCAGACCGGCAAAGACAGGGGCCGGTTTGCGCAGGCCGCCGAAGTGATCGATCCCGCGCTCTCCGCCGCTCCGCTCCTGCAGCATGGCAATAAACCAGAACAAGGCCGCCGCGGTAACTCCGTGGTTAAACATTTGCAGCATGACGCCGTTCAAGGCAGCCGACTGGCTCGCCTGAACACTCGCGCCCGACCAAGGTACAGCCAGAGCAAAGATTCCGAGCAGGCAATACCCGAGATGGTTAACCGAGGAGTATGCGAGAACGCGCTTCAGGTCTTTTTGCGCAGCTGCCGCCCAAGCCCCCATGACCACAGTCAGGACAGCCAACACCAGCAACGGTGTCCGAATCTGCGCGATCTGATGCCCGAACAAAGGCACCGCGATGCGCAGCAACCCATAGACGCCCATCTTTGACATAGCGCCCGTCAGCAACATCGTTACCGGCGATGGCGCCTCAGCGTAAGCCGCAGGAAGCCAGGTGTGGAAGGGCGCAAGCGGGACTTTCACGGCGAAACCGGCCAGCACGCCAACTGCAAGCCAGAGCATGACAGGACCCAGATGCGTAGTCACCGCCTGTTCCAACGACCCGTCGGCGGCCTTGCTGGCGAGCAGGCCAAATTCCATGGTTCCAGTCGACAGAAACACAGCGAGAAACGACAGAAGCAGCGCGACGCTGCCAGCCATGGTGTACACAAAAAACTGCGTCGCTGCGGAGCTGCGTTTGGCTCCTCCCCAGAGCTTAATGAGAAAGAATGCCGGAATCAGGCTCAGCTCCCAGAAGAGAAACCAATGGAAGAAGTTCAGTGCTGTGAACGATCCGAAGAGTCCTGCCTCCAACATCAGAACCAGCGCGAAGTAAAGCCCCGGCTGGCGATGCACGCGATGCGCGGCGTCGACACTCATCAACGTCACGATCGCCGACAGCACGAGCATCAGAGCACCCAGCGCATCCACTCCGAGGTGATATTCGATGCCCAGCGACGGCGCCCAGGACACACGCTCGACCAGGCCAATCGAACCATCGGTCGGCAGATTTGTCCAAACCAGAAGCGCCAGAGCCAGCGCGACCAGCGTCGTCAGAATCGCCACAAGGCGCGCGTGCCTGCCCGCCATGAGCGCAATCGCGGCCCCCACCAACGGCACAACAGTGAGCAGCGTTAACAAAGGAACTCCGTTCATCCCTGGCTGCTCCAGATCAAGATGGCCGTGAGCAGCACCACCGCCAGCGCCAGCAGCCGCAGATAGAGCTGCACGCGGCCTGTTTGCACGCCGGCCAGCAAGCCACCGCTGTTCGCCAGCTCCTCGCAGCCCTTATCGAAGCTGCCATCCACCCAGTTGACATCGAGCTGGCGGCTCAATTGTGCGCTCTTTTGGAAGAGCAAGGTCACGCCGGCAACAACTCCCCCCCACACACATCGATCAAGCCAATCGGCGACTTTGGCCCACCACGCATAGAACGCGATCACGGTCACGCCGTACAACTCATCGATGTAGAACTTGTTCTCGAGCAGCGTCCAGACCGTCGGCGTTGCGCGCTCAAGTGGGTCCAGATCGTCGGCCTTGACTCGTTTGTTGCCATAGATACGCCAGCCCAGGCCTAGCCCGACAAAAACCACGAAAGACGAACCTGCCATGAGCGCAAACAGCCCCGGCTCGCCGAGACCCGACACGGCCGCATGACCATCGAGAAATGCCTTGAACCATGGCCAGGCTGGAGTTCCAATCAATCCCAGCGCCATCGCAAAGAAGGCAAGAATGAAAAGTGGGAAGAGCATGACCGATGGACTCTCGTGCGCCTCGCCATGTCCGCGCCATGTCCCGAAGAAGACATAGCTGACCTGCCGTGTCATGTAAAACGCAGTCAACAATGCTCCAAAGACAAGCAGGTAAAACGGGACCCTTGCCACACTCCAGTGTTGAGCGGCCTCTAGGATCCCATCCTTGCTCCAGAATCCTGAGAAGAAGATCGGGAATCCGCTCAGCGCCAGCATGCCAACCGCGTACGTGAGAAACGTGAAGGGCATTTCGATCTTCAGATTTCCCATCTGCCGGATGTCCTGCTCCTCGTGACAGCCATGGATGACAGAGCCCGCTCCCATGAAAAGCAGCGCCTTAAAGAAGGCATGGGTGATGAGATGGAACATGCCCACAGCTACACCTCCCATCCCGAGACCCGCCATCATGTAGCCGAGTTGCGAAACGGTCGAGTAAGCAAGAATCCGCTTGATGTCGTTCTGCGCGACCGCAATCAAGGCCGCGAACACGGCCGTGAGCGTCCCGATCCAGGTAACGACCGTGAGCGGCACCGTGGTCCCACCTGTCAGCGATCCCGCCTGCATCAATGGATACACGCGTGCAACAAGATAGACACCAGCCGCAACCATCGTTGCCGCGTGAATCAGGGCGGACACCGGCGTTGGGCCTTCCATCGCGTCTGGCAACCACACGTGCAATGGAATCTGGCCACTCTTCCCTGCTGCTCCGGCAAAGATGAGCAGCCCAATGGCTCCGGCTGCGGTCAATCCCAATCCAGCCGGTGACGCCAACAGAATTCCCAATTTAAGCGGCTCCAGAGACCCCGCGCCGCCGTTGTAGAACAGCAACGTGCCCGTCTGCGCAAACAGCCATACCATGCCAAGCAGGAAGAAAATATCGCCGACCCGTGTCGTGAGGAAGGCCTTCTTGGCCGCCGCTGCCGCCGAAGGCTTCTGATACCAGAACCCAATCAGAAGGTAGGACGTGAGTCCCACCAGTTCCCAGCACATGAACAGCAGCAACAGACTATCGGCAATCACCACGCCCAGCATCGCTCCGGCAAATAGCGACAGGAAGCAGAAGAAGCGGGTGAAATTCTCGTCGTTGGCCATGTAGCCGGTGGAATAGATGAAGATCAGCAGACCGACAAAGCACACCATCACGAGCATGACCGCCGACAGCGGATCGAGCACCCAGCCCAGATCGACGTGGCCCGTCCCCACCCGCAGCCACGTAAAGTTAACGGTCTCCCGCACCTGGCTGCCCTGCGCCCAGCCAACCAACACATGCCCGAACGCGACGAGCGAGAGCAGAAGAGATGCACTCAACGAACCGATCGCCAACACCGCCGAAGCCTTGCGGCGCGGCTGTTGAAGGACAGCAACGATCCCAGACGCCGCAATTGGCAGCGCAGGAATCAGCCACAGAATTCCGACGATCGCCGAGGTGCTCTCGCGCAGAGTGAACACAGTTTCTTCCTGAATCACCGGCTCACCCTTTCATCCTGTTCATCTGATCAAGGTCTGTGGTCTGTGCGTGACGGTGGATTGAGATCACAAGGCCCAGTCCTACGGCTGCTTCAGCCGCCGCCACCGCAATCGAAAAGATCGCGAACATCATCCCTGTGAGCGCTTCGGGATGTGGCCCGTAGCGCCAGAAAGCGATCAGATTCAGGTTTGCGGCGTTCAGCATCAGTTCGATGCCAATCAAGACCACGATCGCATTGCGCCGCGTCAGCGCTCCCGCGAGCCCGACTGAAAACAGGATCGCCGCAACTAAAAGGTATCCAACAAGAGGTTGTGCCATGATGCCTTACCTGGCCTCCTCCTTCTTCTCGTGTAAAGCCACAATCACGGCTCCAATCAATGCCGCCGTCAGGAGCAATGCCACAATTTCAAGCGGTAAAACATAGCGTCCCATCAGCGCGGTCCCAATCTCTTGCACGGACGCGTTGTGCGTTCCAGTCTCGTGCGGAAGCCCCGGCCTGCTCTCGAGCACTGCCCAGGCGAGAACCGCGAAGATCGCAGCCGCAATCACCAGACCCGCTCCCCAGGTCTTACTGAAAACGCCTCCGTCCTTGGGCGTCTCCGATCCCCTTGTGAGCAGAATCGCAAAAACCACCAGAATCGCAACGGCTCCGACGTACACCAGAATCTGCACAAATCCTGCGAACTGCGCATCGAGTTGAAGGAACAGCAGTGCCAGTCCGGCAAAAGCGATGGTCAAGGCAAGCGCGCAGTGCACCAGGTTCCGCAGCAGGACGGCTGCCATGCCTCCTGCCACCGTCAGCGCTGCGATCAGCCAAAACGGAAAACCCATCAGAGGCCGAACCTTTCTTCATTCGGTCGCGGCTTACTCGGCATAACGATAGCTCCTCGGCCCGAAGTGCTCCCGTTGCATACCGGTCCTGCCGGCTACAACGTACACCGAGATCAAAATCGACGAGCAGACCACCCACCGCAGCCAGCCATCTCCCATAAACCGCCACAGTGCCGCCACGAACAGGTTAAGCAGCGTCATCGGGATCACGAACTTCCATGCGAAATTCATCAACTGATCCTGGCGCAGACGCGGCAGCGTACCGCGGACCCAGATCAGCACGACGATGGAAAGCATCACTTTGGAAAAAAACCATATCCACGATGGAACCCAATTGAGCGCGGCAAGGGGCGCTGACCACCCGCCGAGAAACAGCGTGGTCCCCAAGCCCGAGATCGACAACATGCCAAGATATTCGCCCAGAAAAAACAGCGCGAACTTGAAGCCTGAGTACTCGGTGAAGTAGCCCGCCACCAATTCCGACTCGCCCTCCGGCAAATCAAAAGGTGAGCGGTTGGTCTCCGCAGTCGCCGAGATCGCATACATCACGAAGCCCGCCAAGCCCCATGGCGTGAAGATGTACCAGTGCGGAAGGCCCCACGTGTACTGGTTCTGTGCTTCCACAATCTTCACCAGCGAGAGAGACCCGGTCATCATGACGATCACGATGCTCGACATGAGGAGTGGCACTTCGTAGCTGATCATCTGCGCCACCGCACGCATGGCGCCCAACAGCGAGTATTTGTTGCGGCTCGACCACCCGGCCATGAAGATCGAAACCTCGGTCGACGCGCCCATCGCGAAATAGAACAGCAGGCTTGCGTCCATATCGACGAGCACCATGTTGCGGCCGACAGGAAGTACCGCGAACCCCATAAACGCGACCACCACTAAGTACACGGGCGCCAGAAAATGCACCACCGCGTCGGCGTTCAGCGGCACGATGTCTTCCTTGGTGAGTGATTTGATGGCATCCGCAATGGGTTGAAGAACGCCGAATGGGCCCACGCGATTCGGGCCCAGCCGATTCTGCATGCGCCCCAGCCCCTTACGCTCCATCAGAACTGCGATTGCAAAGAGCGAGGGAAAGACAACAACAATCCCGATCACGCCCAAAACTACGCCTGCGGCGGTCTGCCATCCTGCGGGCAAGAATCCCACGATCCAATTGCGGAGCAGAATGAAGATTTGATCGGCTTGCTGGAGCATTGCTTACTCTCCGCCTCCGGCTGGTTTGGGAGCGGTTGCTGTCTCCGCCGGCCTGGCTGGGGGCGCAGCTTCGGCTGGCTTCGGGGGCGCGGCGGCAGCTGCAGCAGCTTTGGCGGCAGCCGCTTCGGCAGCCGCTTTGGCCTTCACTTCAGCCTTCACCTTTTCCTCAGCCAGGCGCCCGTCCACTTCGGCGGCTTCGGTAGGGTGAATCGTGTGATAGTACTCGTTCGATCGTGCGAGCTGCTTGCGGTCATGCAACAGGCCGCCGAATCTGTCGGTCGTGCTCAGCTCAAAGTCGGTGTCCATCTTGATGGCTTCAAACGGGCACACCTCAACACAGATCTGGCAGCTCATGCAGACTGACACATCGATGTCAAAGCGCACCGGATAGATCTGCATTTTGCCCACATAGTCCGGCTTCTTGTCTTTGCTCTTTTCAATGTAGATGCACTTAGGTGGGCATTCCTTCTCGCAGATCTGGCAGGCTACACAGCGCAGCCCAGCCTCCCAATCTGTGCCGTCATAGACAAGGAACGGAAAGACACGCGCATTCTCGGCCGTCGGTATCCGCTGCTCCGGGTACTCGACGGTCGTGAGGCGTTCTTTGGACACGAAGCTCCCTGCGAAATTCCTCGCCGTCTCCGCCAGCCCCTTGAGGATGCCCTCACCCAGCAATGCGCTTTCTCCTCTTTCCTGTTCCTGTTTCCTGTTCCTGGCCTTACCGGTCCACTTCTCCCAACACGATGTCCACGCTGCCAAAGATGAGCACGACATCGGCAACATTGTGTCCCAGGCACATGTCTTCCAAAACCGTCAGATTGATCAGGCTCGGCGGCCGCACCCGATACCGATATGGATTCGGACTGCCGTCACTGATCAGATAAAACCCCAGCTCGCCCTTCGGCGCTTCAATCCTGCCGTAGGCTTCCCCAGGTTTCGGGCGGAAGCCACGGATCTTCGCCTTCGGATCCATCACCGGACCGCCGGGAATGTCCTTGAGCGCTTGTTCGAGAATCCCGATCGATTCGCGCATCTCGAGCATGCGCACCATATAGCGGTCATAGATATCCCAGTGATCGCCGAGCGGTACACGGAACTTGAAGCGATCATAGATTCCGTAGCGGTCGACCTTCCGGATGTCGTAGTTCACGCCAGACGCACGCAACATTGGCCCAGTGATGCCGGCGTTTACTGCGAGCTCCGGCCGCAGAATGCCCATGCCCTGCGTGCGCGCCGTCAGAATCTCGTTGGTGCGAAGAAAACTCTCGAACTCATCGACAAACTCTGGCAGCTCGGCCACAACCTTGCGGGCCGCGTCCAGCCATGCAGGCGACGCATCCACGCGACAACCGCCAAAGCGCATATAGTTGCACATCATGCGTGACCCGGTGAGGCTCTCGAACAGATCGAGAATCTTCTCGCGCTCGCGAAAGGCGTACATCAGAGGCGTCCCACTCGCGCCCATTTCCTGCAGCAGAAATCCGATCGACGAAGCGTGATTCTGAATGCGCGTGAATTCCGCGAGAATCACACGCAGATACTCGGCGCGTTCCGGAACTTCTTGCCCCACCAGCTTCTCCACCGCCAGTGCATAGGCCCAGTTATTCGTCAACGAGCAGAAGTAATCCAACCGGTCTGTGTACGGCATTGAAGCCAGATAACTTGTACTCTCCGCAATCTTCTCGTGATTGCGATGCAGATACCCAAATACCGGCTTCAGCCTGACGACGCGTTCTCCATCCAATGCAACGTCCATGCGAAACACACCATGTGTCGAGGGATGGTGCGGTCCCATGGCCAACTCGAGCAGTTCACCCTCGCCGTCCGGCTCAATCACCGGGGGGCGGTTCCAGCCCTCCTGTCGTGCGAGTTGGATGGAAATGTCCGCAGTGGGCGCGCTCATCGACCTGTCTCCTGCGGTGTGATACCTGCTCCGGCTGCAGTCTTGTGAGCCTGAGCACGGGCCAGCACCTCATCGTGGGCGGTCGGCTCGTATTCAAAGTCATCGGGCTCCACGTAGTCCTTCCGCATCGGATGGTCCTTGAATCCGTCCCACATCAGAATCCGGCGAAGATCGGGATGTTCTTCGAACACGATGCCGTACAAGTCAAAAGCCTCGCGCTCCTGCAACTCTGCCGAACGCCAGATCGGCGTGAAAGAAGGTAATTTCACGCTGTCCAAGCGATTCGCTGTCCGCATCCGCAGCACGACGGGTCCGTGCTTCCTGGCCATCGAGTAGAGGTGGTACACAGCTTCGAGATAGCCCGGCTCCACACGCTTGCGTGTTTCCTCCACCATCTCCTCAACCGTCTGCTCCACCCCTTCGACCGTCTTTACGACTTGCTTCGGTACTTTGACCTTTTCTGAAATCTCCCTGTCGGGCCAGTCTACGCCGCTCACATTCGACAGGAAATCGAGAGCCAACTCCGGATCGTCCCGTAAAAAGGTGGCAACCGTCGCCGCCGTCTGAGCACCGAGCAGCAACGAATGCTGGCCGCTCGGGCCGGGATTGGTCACTATGTCGACCTTCGCGCCCGGCACGGCCGTCTCAATCGCCGCCTTGATTTCCTCTACCGTCTTCACGTCTCTTGACCCCTGTTCCGTCGACCTCTGCCCTATCGAACTACCAGTGGCACAGGCCAAACGCCGGGGTTCGACGTTGGCTCCAGATCGTGCTCACCTGGCTCCGGCACCGGAAATTCACCCTGTGCTTCTGCATCGAGGAAGCGGGGCCGTTGCTCGCCGGTCAAATGCTGGCCGTCAATCTTTTTCTGCAGAGTGATCAATGCCTGCAAGAGCGCTTCCGGACGCGGCGGGCATCCGGGGATGTGAACATCCACCGGAACGTAGCGATCGATGCCCTTCAATACGTTGTATCCCTGCTTGAATGGCCCGCCGGAGATCGCACAGGCCCCCATTGCGATGACATATCTTGGCTCAGCCATCTGGTTGTAGAGTCGAACGACCTGGGGCGCCATCTTCTTGGTCACCGTCCCCGAGATAATCATCATGTCGGCCTGGCGCGGCGACGGACGGAATATCTCAGCCCCAAAGCGAGCCATATCGTAACGCGCCATCGTCGTCGCGATCATTTCGATCGCGCAACAGGCCAGACCAAACTGCATCGGCCACACCGAGCTGCGCCGACCCCAGTTATAGAGCTCCTGGAGAGAAGTGACAAAGATGCCCTGCTTCCCCAGTTCGATCTTCAGTCCCTCGTCGACAGCCATTGGTCGCTCCGCTCCAGCTCACAGTTCCTATTTCGCAGTCTTCAACGAGCCGCTTCTATTCCCGATTCCCTATTTCTCTCACGCCCAGGTCAGCACACCCTTTGCCCAGGCCCAGGCCAAGCCCTCCACCAGCAGGAGGACGAACACCAACATGGCGAGACACGCACTCAAGCCCAGTCCGGTAAATGCCACTGCAAAGGGCAATAGGAAAACTGCTTCTACGTCGAAAATCAGAAAGATGATGGCGTAGAGATAGTAGGCAGACCGAAACTGCACCCAGGCATCGCCCTTCGACTCCAGCCCGCACTCGTAGGTCGCGTTCTTGATTGCGTTCGGCTTGGGCGGCGAGAACGTGTGTGCCCAAAGCCACGCCAGGCCTAGTGGCGCAAGCCCAAACCCGAGAGCTGCCACAAAGAGAACTGCCAAAGAAAAATAAGGATTTGACGCCATCGTCGGAGAAGGGCACCTTCTGTCTCAAGCTATCAGTTTCGGGTGTCGATTGGCTAAGTCCAAGTGACCCCGATCACTCGTTTGGACCCCGTTTCTCCCCATTCATCCCACGTTATGAACCATCGGCTGACTGGCCCCAACAGAATTTCCTGGGATAACTGCTCTCTTGTGATCGGCTCGGATCACAATCTCCTCCGTAATCGGAGAGAATAGAGGCGATGATGGCGATGCGCACATTTCGGGTCCGAATCCTCTTGGCGGTGATTGCAGGCCTGTTTGTCTCGAGCGCAGAATCTCAGGTGAGGGCACAGGACATCACGCTTCCCGGAGACTTCCCTCCGCGTGTCAAGAAGCGAAAGCCAAAGCCAGATATTCTTCCGGCCGCACCGAATCGAAGTCCTTCTTTGACGATTCCTGTGAGCGCTCTTGGCTATGGCACGCCCAGCTCAACTTATCTGGGACGCCACTACAGCTTGTTTACGCTCGATTTTCTGGGCGACAACCGGCTGCTGTTCAGCCTGCGTGCCCCAGGTTTACTCGCTCGCGAGACAGGCGAAGCCAATGCAGACCGCCAGATGAAAGCGTTCGTCTTGAAACTACCCGAGGGTTCGGTCGAGTCGCAGACTATATGGACAGTTCCCGACCGCGCGCACTATCTCTGGATGCTTCGAGATGGCAAATTCCTGTTGCGCGATCGAGATGGCTTGAAAACTGGTGACGCGAGCCTGCAGACCAAACTGTTGCTCCCCTTGACTGGTGA
>Ga0181526_10002481_pt1 | contig 16035 bp, 14 predicted proteins | sample PEATcosm2014_Bin_35_FD_119750 | JGI IMG/M metagenome (GOLD analysis project Ga0181526, IMG submission 119750) | Peatland microbial communities from MTU Mesocosm Facility, Houghton, MI, USA - PEATcosm2014_Bin06_30_metaG | ecosystem: Environmental > Terrestrial > Soil > Wetlands > Peat | place...
CTCCGCGCAGGCCGCGACCACAAGCCTCCCGAAGAGCGGCGCCGATGCCGTCGCCGTGAGGAAGTCCGTGCCGCCCCCGTACCCGATCCTGGGCCCGGCCCTGCGGTAGTAGCCGACCCCCGGCCCGTAGAGCGCGACTTCCATGAAGTCGGCGAAGCTCAGGGCCGGGCTCCCGCCGGCGCGGGCCCGGAGGGCCGCGAGCATCGCGGGGTCGCAGGGCGCGGTGGAAGGCTTCATTTACAAACGAGACCCGATGGACACACTCTCCGGCATGTTCAAACGGATTCTGATCCTGCTCGGCGCGGCCCTGGCCGGGTTCGCCGCGTGCCTCGCGGCGATCCGTGTCTCGGGCTCCTGGAGCCTCTTCCCCAACCGCGACCTGAACCGCTCCTCCGACTATGTCCGGGAGGTCCTGAAGATCGTAAACGAGAACTATGTCGACCCCTCGGCGTCGGGCTACGACACCCTGGCCCGCCTGTCGATCCACGGGATGGTCGACGGCCTGGACCCCCATTCCGAGTACCTCGAGTCCAAGGACAACCAGGAGCTCGAGGAGGACCTGGACGGGGAGTTCGGGGGGATAGGGATCGAGGTCGAGTCCCACAACGGGGCCTTCGCCGTCATCGACCCGATCGCCGGCTCCCCCGGCGAGAAGGCCGGCATACTCCGGGGCGATGTCATCGTCAGCATCGAGGGGAAGGCCCTCGAGCGCGGCCTTCCCATGGAGACGGTCGTCACGCGCCTGCGAGGCAAGCCCGGGACCCACGTGAGGGTGGGGCTCCTGAGGCCCTCCACCGGCGCCCGAATGTCCCTGGACCTCGTGCGCGAGGTGATCAAGGTCGAGAGCGTACGCGGCGCCCGCGTGATCGACGGGACCATCGGCTACGTCCAGGTGACCGAGTTCTCCGACCACACCGGGGAGCAGTTCATAGCCGCCCTCAACACGCTCCTGAAGGCGGGCATCGACAGCCTGGTCATCGACCTGCGCAACAATCCGGGCGGCCTGATCGACTCGGCCGTCGAGGTGGCCGAGCCCTTCTTCAAGAAGGGGGAGCTCGTGGTCTACACCCAGGGGCGGAAGCCCGGCGACCGGGACGACTACGTCTCCGAGGCGGACGGCGACCCCCTCTCGATCCCGGTAGCGGTCCTCATCAACGCGGACACGGCCAGCGCCGCGGAGATCGTGACCGGCGCCCTCAAGGACACCGGCCGCGCCGTCATCGTCGGCGAGCGCTCGTTCGGGAAGGGCTCGGTGCAGTCGATATTCACGCTTAAGAGCGGCGAGGGGCTCAGGCTCACGACGGCCCATTATTTCACGCCGAGCGGCGCCAGGATCCACGGCGTCGGCATCGCCCCGCAGGTGGAGGTGGTCATGAGCCCCGAGGAGGACTGGAAGCTCAGCCAGCAGCTCGCCCGCTCCGACATCACCGATCCCGGGCAGTTCTCGGAGCGCTTCGGCTTCGCGCCGATCGAGGACCGCCAGCTGGAGGCCGCGCTCGACGTCCTGCGGGTCGCCCGCCTCTACAAGAAGTGATCCTGGGCCTCGAGAGCTCCTGCGACGAGAGCGCGCTCGCCATCTTCGACCCGGAGGCCGGGATCGCCGGCGAATGGGTCCACAGCCAGGTCGAGCTCCACTCCGAGCACGGCGGCGTCGTCCCCGACATCGCGACCCGCGAGCACCTGCGAAAATTCGGGCCGCTCCTGGAGAGGGCCCTGCGCTCCGGCTCCTGGGGCGCGGTGACCCAGGTCGCCGTCACCCGCGGCCCGGGGCTCGCCGCCTGCCTCGCCCTGGGCGTCGCGGCCGCCAAGGCGGTCGCCCGGGCGCGCCGGATCCCCGTGGTCGGGGTGAACCACCTGCGGGCGCACGCCTGGTCCCCCTTCATCCCCGTCCACGCGGCGGACCCGGCCGGATTCGAGCGGGAGCTGGCCTCGCTCCTTCCCCACCTCGGCCTCATCGTCTCCGGGGGGAACACGCTCCTCTTCACCCTGTCGGCGGACCGCGCGCTCCGCCAGGTCTCCGCGACCCGCGACGACGCGGCGGGCGAGGCGCTGGACAAGGGGGCGAAGCTCCTCGGCCTCGGCTACCCCGGAGGCCCGGCGATCGAGCGGCTGGCGCTCTCCGGGAGGACGGGGGCCTTCGAGTTTCCCCGGGGGATCGGGGGCAGGGGGGAGCTCGACTTCAGCTTTTCCGGCCTGAAGACCTCGCTGCGCTACAGGATCCAGGCAATGGATGAGCCCGCCGTCCGCAGGAGCCTCCCGGACCTCTGCGCGGGCTACCAGGCGGCGATTGTCGGGGACCTCTGCGGCAAGGCCGGCGAGGCCCTGGCCCGGGGCGGCTACCGGAGCCTCGGGCTCTCCGGGGGCGTCGCGAACAACGCCTCGCTCCGGGCGGCGATGGGGTCGGCCGCCCGCGGAGCGGGGGTCCGCCTCCTGGCCGCGGAGCCCCGGCACACGGGCGACAACGCGGCGATGATCGCCTTCGCCGCCTGGGCGGACGCGGCCGACGCGGGCCGCTTCTCGGGCTCGGCCCTCCGTGTGGACCCCGGGGCCTACTTGTAGTCGCGGCGCAGGTTGCTCGGGAGTATCCCGAGCTCCTCGCGGTACTTGGCGACCGTCCGCCGGGCGATGTTGATGCCCTTCTCCTGGAGCTTGACGACGAGCTCCTGGTCGCTGAAGGGGCCCGCCTTGTCCTCGGCGGCGACCAGGTCGGCGATCATCTCCTTCACGCTCGTGTTGGACACCGAGGCGCCGCTGTCGTTCTGGTAGCCCGGGGTGAAGAAGTACTTGAACTCGAACACCCCGTGCGGCGTGCGGATGTACTTGTTCGCGATGGCCCGGCTGACGGTCGTCTCGTGCACGCCCACGACCTCGGCGATCTGGGTCATCGTCAGGGGCTTCAGCTGCGCGACCCCGTGCTCGAAGAACGGCATCTGCGCCTTCAGTATCTCGCGGGTGATCCGCTCGATCGTGCGCTGGCGCTGCTCGATCGAGTCGATCAGGAATTTCCCGGAGCGCATCCTGTCCTTCAGGTAGTCGCGCTCGTCCTTGGAGAGGGACCCCTTCGCGATCAGCTCCCGGTAGGTGCTCGAAATCCGCAGGCGGGGGATGTAGTCGTTGTTCAGGTGGATCTTCCACTCGTTGCCGTCGTGCTCGACGGTCACGTCGGCGATCACCACCCGGTTCTGGTCCTCGGCGAAGCGCCGGCCCGGGGCGGGGTCCAGCTTGCCGATCTCCTCGATCGCCCCCTGCACGTCGTCGGAGGCGGCCCCGAGCTTGCGCGAGAGCTCCGGGATCCTCCGGCGGGTCAGGAGCTCGAAGTGGTCGCGGATGATCCGCGCCGCCAGGGAGTCGCGCCGGCCCTTGGCCGCGAGCTGGGCGAGGAGGCACTCCGAGAGGTTCTCCGCGCCTATGCCGGGCGGGTCGAAGGCCTTGAGCGCGGCGACCGCCTCCTGGACCGCCTCGAGCGGCACGCCCGTCTGCAGCGAGACGTCGGAGGGGCTGACCGTGAGGAACCCGCGGTCGTCGAGGCTCCCCACAAGGTTCTGCATGGCCTCGAGCGCCTTGGGCGATAGGTCGGCGAGCTCGGCCTGGCGCATCAGGTGCTCCTGGAGCGAGGTCTCGGTCGCGACCGAGTCGAAGAAATGCTGGCGGCGCTCCGCGTCCTCCGAGGAGTAGGGCTGGGTGCCGCCCGCCGACGACATGTAGTCGCGCCAGTCGTCGTCCATCTTGCCCAGGATCTCGAACTCCTTCGAGAAATCCATCTCCTCGCGCTTCGGCTCGGCCCCGGGCTCGGCGGCGCGCTCCGGGCCCTCGGGAATGTCGTCCCCGTTCGCGTCGGTCTCGCGGTTGTCCGGAGCCTCCTTCTCCTCGCTCATCCCCTCCATGGGGAGCTCCTCGAGCGTGGGGTTGGACTGGAGCTCCTCCTGGATCACCGAGCGCAGGTCGAGGGCGGCCACCTGGAGGATCTTCAGCGACTGGCGCAGCTGCGGCGCCAGGACAAGCGACTGCGACTGGCGCTGGCGAAGATCCTGGCTGAAACCCCCCGAGCTCATCGGCTTTGAGGCATGGGTCGCCTCATGGGTCCGGCGGGCGGGGGAGTGAGGAAAGCGGGGCGGGGGGTTGTGGGGTCTGGACGCTGAAGAGCTCGCGCATGTAGGCGCCGAGCTTCTCGTTGGTGGGGCCGTAGCCGCCGCTGTAGAGGTAGACCTCGAGGTCGTGCAGGACCTCGGCCGAGGACTGGTAGCGCTGGTCCCGGTCGCGCCGGAGCAGCTTCTGGATGATGGTCTCAAGCCGCGCGTCCAGGTCCGCCCTGAGCGTGCCGAACGTGGGGATCGCCATGTTCAGGATGTTGCGCCGCGACTGCGCCCGGTCGACGCTCCGGAAGATGTTCTTACCGAGGAGAATCTCCGTCAGCACGATCCCGAGCGGGAAGAGGTCGGCGCGGGCGTCGGTGACCGCGTAGCTCGCCTGCTCGGGCGAGAGGTACTCGTCCTTGCCGGCGATCACCTTGCCCTCCTCGTTGTACATCAGGTTGAAGGCCTTCGCTATCCCGAAGTCCGTCAATTTCACGTCCCCCTCGTAGCCCATGAGCACGTTCTTCGGGCCGATGTCGCGGTGGACGATGTTCAGGTGGTTGCCGTCGCGGTCCAGCTTCTGGTGGGCGTAGGCCAGGCCGCGGGCCACCCGGGAGACGATGAAGGCGGCGATGTCGACCGGCACCTTCCTGCCGAGCTGGCGGTGCCTGTCGAGGAACTGCTCGATGTTGTGGCCCCCGACGTACTCCATCACCATGAAGTACTGCCCGTCCACCTGGCCCAGGTGGTAGGTCTGGACGATGTTCGTGTGGATCAGGTCCGCCACGAGCCGGGCCTCCCCGATGAAGTTCTTCTGGAATTCCGGTATAGCCGAGTACTCGCTGCGGATGAGCTTCACGGCCACCGTCTTCTTGAACTGGCCGGCCCCGTGCTGGTGGGCCTCGTACACGACGCCCATCCCGCCCTCCGCGATCGTGCGGACCATCTCGTAGGTGATCCCGCAGATGATCTGTTTGTTCGTTGGCACCGGCTGGAAATCGAAGCGGCAGGGGGGGGCGCTTGCAAGTGAACTTTCCGCGCCCGGCCCGAAAACTGCTGCAAGCGCCGTCCGCCCTCCCGTCCCGCCCCCGTTTGACAGGCCGCGCGCCCCTCCTAAGCTGCCCGGATGATCCTCCTCACGCCCAGGGCCGCGAACCAGGTGCGCGCGATGCGCGCCGCGGGCGGGGCCGCGGGCGGCCGCCTGCGGCTCTTCGTGGAGACCGGGGGATGCTCGGGCCTCCAGTACGGGATGTCGTTCGACGAGCCCAAGGCCGACGACGCTCAGTTTGACAGCGAGGGGATCTCGCTCGTCGTGGACCCGAAGAGCCTCGGCCACCTCGACGGGACGACCGTCGACTTTGACGACGGCCTGCACGGCAAAGGGTTCGAGATAAGGAACCCCAACGCGCACACGACCTGCGGCTGCGGCAAGTCGTTCAACTGACGGCGGGGCGCAGCCCGGAATGCAGGGCGACTATCCCCTGCGTCATGAGGGAGGCCGTGACCTCCCCGAAACCCGCGGCCCGGATCTCCTGGGAGAGCTCCTCCGGGCCGGGGAAGGCGCCGATCGAGGCCCCGAGGTACTCGTAGGCCGCGCGGTCCCCGGTGAGGAGGCCCGCCACGAGCGGGGCGACGCGCCGCAGGTGAAATCCGTAGAGGGGGCGCAGCCAGGGCCGGGCCCTCGAGAACTCCAGGATGTGGACCCGGCCCCCCGGCCGCAGGACGCGGCGGATCTCGGCGAGGCAGCGCGCCCGGTCGCCCATGTTGCGCAGGCCGAACGCCATCGTGACGGCGTCAAAGCTCCCGTCGGAAAGCGGCAGGGCGAGGGCGTCGCCCTGCCTGAACTCCAGGCCCTCGCGCCCCGACGGCAGGCGGGCCAGCTTTGCCCGGGCCTCCTCGAGCATCGGGGCGCAGAAATCCAGCCCGAGGACGGTCGCCTCCGGCGCCAGGGCGCCCTTCAGGGCAAAAGCCACGTCACCGCTGCCCGTCGCAAGGTCGAGGACCCTCGGCGGCCGGTCCCTGGCGACGGCCCGCACGAGGCGCGAGCGCCAATGGGTGTCGATTCCGAGGCTCAGGACGCGGTTGGCCAGGTCGTACCTGCCGGCGATGCGCCCGAACATCGTTTTGACTGCCGCAGGGTCGGGCATGATTCAGGCGTTATAAGTATTGACGCAATTCATGTCAGACGAATAATTTACCTCGTTTAATCAAAGCCCACACCGAAAGGAACAATTCATGTCCACGAACCTCACCAAACGCGAGATCGTGTTAGAGATATACAGGAAGGCGGGATTCCCGCAGAAGCAGATTGTCGACACCGTCCAGCAGACGCTCGACATCGTCCAAAAGGCGCTATCCGAGGGACGCAACGTGGAGTTGCGTAATTTCGGCGTCCTGGAAGTCCAGGTGCGCAAGCAGCGCGTCGGCCGCAACCCCAACAAGCCCGAGGCGGAGGTCATCATCCCGCAGAGGGCCGTCGTCAAGTTCAAGGCCGGCAAGATCCTGAAGCAGCAGTTGAAGAAGCTCGACCTGAGCACGCTCCTCTGACGCCGGACGGAGCCGGACCCCATTCGGTTCGCCCTGTGAGAGACCCGTCGCAACGTGTCCGTCGCTGATGGCCGCGTTCCAGAGCCTTCCGGGGTTTCGCGACTTTTATCCCGAGGACCTGGCGAGGCGCACCCATGTCTTCCGCGTGTGGCGGCAGACGGCGGGCGCCTTCGGGTTCGCGGAATACGACGCCCCCGCGCTCGAGCCCCTCGACATGTACCGGGCGAAGTCCGGCGACGAGATCGAGGGCCAGCTTTTCAGCTTCACTGACAAGGGCGGGCGCGAGGTCGCGCTCCGCCCCGAGATGACGCCGAGCGTCTGCCGGATGGTGGGCGAGAGGGCGGGCGCCCTCAAGCGGCCGATCAAGTGGTTCAGCATCGGCGACTTTTTTAGGTACGAGCGGATGCAGAAGGGAAGGGGAAGGTGCTTCTCCCAGCTAAACGCCGACATCTTCGGCGAGGCGGGCCCGGAGGCGGAGATCGAGCTCATCGCGCTCCTCGTCCAGTGCATGCGGGCCTTCGGCCTCACGGCCGACGACTTCCACGTGCGGCTCAGCGACCGCAACCTCTGGTTCCACTACCTGGGATCGCTGGGGCTCGACGGGCCGAGGATCCAGGCCGTGCTTGGCGCGGTCGACAAGTTCGACCGCCACGGCAGCGACGCCTTCAAGGGCTACGAGGAATCCTTCGGGCCGATGGATCCCGCCCTCAGGGAGAAGATCCTCGCGTTCCTGAAGATTGGGTCGATGGAGGCACTGGAGAAGGCTCTCGGGCCCGCCGGCGCCTCGGGGGCGACGGCGTCCCGGCTCGCGGACTGGCGCAAGCTTCTCGCGGGGCTCGCGGCCATGGGGCTCGCCGACTTTGTCCAGGTCGACCTCGGGGTCGTCCGAGGGCTCGCCTACTACACGGGATTCGTCTTCGAGGCCTACGACAGGAAGGGGGATCTCCGGGCACTCGCGGGAGGCGGCCGCTACGACGACCTTGTTGAAAAGATGGGCGGCTCCTCGCTGCCGGCGGTGGGCTTTGCTATCGGGGAGATGACGTTTGGGCTTCTCCTGGAGCAGCGGGGGCTCTCCCCCGTCGTCTCCCACGCGCCCGACATCTACTGCATCCTCGGGGGCGCCGCAGAGAGGCGGGCCGCGTTCGCCGACATCCACAGGCTTCGCGCGGGCGGCTACCGGGTCGACTATCCGATGAAGGACGTGGCCTTCGGCAAGCAGTTCAAGGCGGCCGCCGACTCTGGGGCGCGGATCGCGCTCATCTACGGGAGCGAGGAACTCGCGAAGGGGATCGTGAAGCTGCGCGACATGGGCGACCGCTCTGAGAGGGAGTTCCCAGCCACCGGGGTCGAGGCGGCCGTGCGCGGGTTTTTCCAGGGCGGCTGACTCGCCGGCTTAATCGATTATCGAGGCATCGCGGGTCGCTCCAAACGGGCGCTTGACGAGCTGCAAGCTGAGTCCATCGTGCATCCCCGTGAGCGTACTCGAGATCAAGCAGAGCCTTTCCCGTCTCTCCATTCGCGAGCGCCGGGAGATTCAAATTTATCTGCACCAACTTAGAAGGATGACGCCCGCCTGGAAGAAGTCCGCAGCGAAAAGAATAGAAGAGGTTCGAGCCGGTAAATTTACGACCATCGAAGAGTTGGAAGCACGCCACCGCCGTGCCTAGTCGGCTAGGTTACGAGGCGGTTTTTGCGGCGCCGTCGGTCGAGTTCTTCGTGAACTTGAGCAGGAGACAGCAAAGAAGGATGCTGGACCGGGCCCACGAGTTAGCTGCCGATCCATTTCTGGTTCCAGATTTCCAAACCGAGGATGCAGCCGGGAGGAAGATTTCCCATCTCATGGCAGATGGATTCATCTTCGATTTTTGGGTAGACCATTCGGCCAGGCAGATCGTCATTATAGAAATTGCCTCCATCGATTAACGATTCAGTCGACGCCAGCCTTGGCCCCGCTGAGGAAGAATCCGCGGCCAGCTCCGCCTAAGCCAGGTCCCCGGGTCCGAACGCCGCCGGCAGCAGCGACGAGAGCCGCGTCTCGATCCGGCTCTTTCCGTCGCACAGGCACACGACAAGCGCCTCCGGCCCGAACTCGTGGATCACCTGGCGGCAGGCCCCGCAGGGCGCGGTCGGCAGCGGGGTGGGCGTGTAGACGGCGACGGCCCTGATGGCGCGCTCGCCGGCGGCGACCGCGGAAAAGACGGCGCTGCGCTCGGCGCAGGTGCACAGGCCATAGGAGGCGTTCTCCACGTTGCAGCCCGCGTAGACCCGGCCGGTGCGCCCGAGGACGGCGGCCCCCACCGGGAACTCGGAATAGGGCGCGTAGGCGCGGGCGGCAGCGGACCGCGCGGTCTTTTCCAGTCGGCGGAGGGCGGCGTCCGAGATCCTTGGCATGGCTGGGATAATTGGGTGCCGGGCGGGCGCTAGCGTGCGAGCTCTTTCCATGTCTCCGAGAACGCCCGGACGGCGGCCGCGAGCTCGTCCGGGGTGTGCGCGGCGCTCACCTGGGCCCGGATCCGGGCGGCCCCCTTGGGGACCACGGGATGGAAGAAGCCGATGACGTAGACACCCTTCTCCAGCATCCTGTCGGCGAAGCCCTGCGCGAGAGAAGCGTCGCCCAGCATGACGGGCACGATCGGGTGGATGCCGGGCCTTGCCGAGAGGCCGGCGGCGACGAGGCCCTCTCGGAAGAGGCGGGTGTTCTCATGCAGGCGCTCGCGCAGGCCGTGGGAATCCCTGACGAGCCCGATCGCGGCCATCGACGCCGCGGCGACCGAGGGGGGTATGCTGTTCGAGAAGAGATAGGGGCGCGAGCGCTGGCGCAGGAGCGCCACGATCTCCCGGCGCCCGCTCACGTAGCCGCCCGTCGCCCCGCCGAGCGCCTTGCCGAGGGTGCCGGTCAGGATGTCCACGCGGCCGATGACATTGCAGTGCTCGTGGGTGCCGCGGCCGCCGGGGCCCATGACGCCGACCCCGTGGCTGTCGTCGACCATGACGATCGCCTCGTGCTCGTGGGCCGCGGCGCAGATGTCGCCGAGGGGCGCGATCGTGCCGTCCATCGAGAAGACCCCGTCGGTGACGACCAGCATGAAGCGGGCCCCGGCCGCGGACGCCTCGCGCAGCCTCGCCTCCAGGTCGGCGACGTCGCCGTTGCGGTACCGGTACCTCCTCGCCTTGCACAGGCGGATCCCGTCGATGATCGAGGCGTGGTTCAATTCGTCGCTGATGACGGCGTCCTCCTCGCCGAGGATCGTCTCGAAGACCCCGCCGTTCGCGTCGAAGCAGGACGAGTAGAGGATCGTGTCGTCGGTGCCGAGGAACGCGGACAGGCAGTCCTCGAGCTCCTTGTGGACCTGCTGCGTGCCGCAGATGAACCGAACCGAGGCGAGCCCGAAGCCCCAGCGGTCGAGCGCCGCGTGCGCCGCGGCGACCACCTCGGGGTGGTTGGCGAGCCCGAGGTAGTTGTTCGCGCAGAGGTTGAGGACCCGGGTCCCGAGCGGCACCTCGATCGAGGCGCCCTGCGCCGACGCGATCACGCGCTCGTGCTTCTCCAGGCCCGCCGCGGAGATCCCGGCGAGCGTCTCCAGAATGTGGTCCCTGAATGAGTCGGCCATGGCTTTCAGCTCCAGTTGAGGATGATCTTGCCGCTTTTCCCGGAGCGCATGAGGTCGAATCCCTGCTGGAACTCCGTGTAGGGCAGCCGGTGCGTGATCACGGGGGAAATATCCAGTCCGCTCTGGATCATGGCCGTCATCTTGTACCAGGTGTCGTACATCTCCCTCCCGTAGATTCCGCGGATGGTGAGCATGTTGAAGACGACCTTGTTCCAGTCAACCGCGGCGGATGCGGGCATGATGCCGAGGAGGGCGATGCGGCCTCCGTGGGCCATGTTGTCGATCATGTCGTTCAGCGCCTTCGGGCTGCCGGACATCTCGAGCCCCACGTCGAAGCCCTCCTTCATCCCGAGCTCGGCCTGGACGTCGGGCAGGCGCTCCCGGGACACGTCGACCGTGCGGGTCGCCCCCATCCTCTGCGCCAGGGCGAGCCGGGCGGGGTTCACGTCGGTCACGACCACCTTGCGGGCGCCGCAGTGGAGCGCGATGGCCGCGGCCATGCACCCGATCGGGCCGGCGCCGGTGATGAGGACGTCCTCGCCAATCAGGTCGAACTGGAGGGCGGTGTGGGTCGCGTTTCCCAGGGGGTCGAAGCAGGAGAGGACGTCCAGAGGGATCGCCGGGTCGACCGGGACGGCGTTCGTGGCCGGGATGCAGAGGTACTCCGCAAAGGCGCCCGGGCGGTTCACGCCGACCCCCTTCGTGTCCTTGCACAGGTGCCTGCGCCCGGCGAGGCAGTTGCGGCAGACGCCGCAGACGATGTGGCCCTCGCCGTCGACCAGGTCCCCCTTGTGGAAGCGCTGCACCGAGGCCCCGGCCTCCTCGACCACGCCGACGAACTCGTGGCCGATCACCATGGGGGTCCTGATCGTTCTCTGGGCCCACTCGTCCCAGTTGTAGATGTGGACATCGGTGCCGCAGATCGAGGTCTTCAGGACCCTGATGAGCACGTCGTTCGGGCCGGGCACGGGCACCGGGACCTCCGTGAGCGAGATCCCCGGGCCGGGCGCCACCTTGGAGAGGGCATGCATCATCTTGGCGCTCATCTTGGGTGCGCCAGGAGGATCGCCGCGCTGGCCGCGCTTCACAATGCAGAAACGGCGGGCGCCGCTCCGGTGTTGCGTCCCCCCGCCGGGGCGCTGTGCTCATTGGCCCGGACCCATGCCCAACAGATTCTACGGACCCTTCGACAGCGAGACCTTTGGCGGCGCCCGCAAGACCGACTACCGCAACGCGTTCCAGATCGACCGCGACCGGATCATCCACGCGCACGCCTTCCGCAAGCTCCAGTCGAAGACCCAGGTCTTCCTCTCCGGGGAGTACGACTTCTACCGCACGAGGCTCACCCACTCGATGGAGGTGGCCCAGATCGGGCGCTCGATCTGCCAGTTCCTGCGGACCGCCAAGGGCCCTCTCGAGGATGATTTCTACATAGACGGGGACCTGGTCGAGGCGGTCTGCCTCGCGCACGACCTGGGCCACCCGCCCTTCGGGCACTCCGGGGAGCGCACGCTCCAGGAGCTCATGTCGGGCTGGGGCGGCTTCGAGGGGAACGCCCAGACGGTCCACATCCTGATGGAGCGCATGTACCAGGACCGCGCCGGCGTGCGCGGGATGCAGCCGACCCGCGCCCTCGTGGACGGTGTCCTCAAGTACAAGACCCTCTACGAGGAGTTTGCCCGCCCTCCCTCCAACCACTTCCTCTACGACAGCCAGGAGCACGTGCGCCGCTTCGTCTTCGGGGGCGCCGCTGTCCCCAGGGGGCTGCGCCCGGGAGCGGCGCTCAACCAGTTCAAGAGCGTCGAGTGCCAGATCATGGACTGGGCCGACGACGCGGCCTATTCCCTGAACGACATAGTCGACGGGGTGAAGGCGGGCTTCCTCACGATCGACCGGATCGAGGCCTGGGCGGCCGAGAGGGTCGGCGACGCCGAGGGCCTGCGCCTCCTTGACGAGCTCCTCGACGCGGTCCGCGCCGACCGGCTGGAGGGCGTCTTCTCGGCCAGGATCGGCTCGTTCATCACCTCCTGCAGGCTGCGGGAGCGCGACAACTTCATGGCGAAGAGGACCAACAGGTACCGCTTCGAGCTCGTGGTGTCCCCGGAGGCGCAGCGCCAGGCCCTCTTCTACAAGGGGCTCGCGAACGACATCATCTTCGAGAGCCCGCAGCTCCAGCAGATGGAGCACAAGGCGCGCCGGGTGCTCTTCGACCTGTGGGACTCGTGCTGGCGCAACTACGTGGAGAAGGGCCGGCGCGTCGTCAGGATCCTGCCGCCGGGCGTCGGGGCCCTGCTCGACGCCGCCAAGGGCAGGCGGGCGAAGGCCCGCCAGATCTGCGACTGGCTCGCGAGCCTCACGGACGGCATGATCATCCGCACCTACCGCCGGCTCTTCGACCCGGAGTTCGGCTCGATCCGGGATCTCAGCTAGCCGGCCCGGCCGAGGTTGCCGGACTCCACGGCCTCCCTGATGAGGCGCAGGGCCTCCTCCCAGACCGCGGCGGAGCCCTCGGCGATGTGGGAATTTCGCGCGATGACCCGGTCCTCGGTCACGCCGTGGCGCCTCCAGGCGGCGCCCTCGGTCCTGCAGTTGAGGAGGACCGGCTGGAACCGGTCGATCGCCGCCGCGAAGAGGGCCTCGGGCGAGCGCCTCTCCTCGAACTCGTCCCAGAGACCCCGGAACTCGGCGGCCTGGTCCGCGGGCAGGAGGCCGAAGATCCGGTCGGCCGCGAGCGCCTCCCGATCGTGCTGCCCCGCCATCCTCGCCGTGTCGTAGGCGAACGTGTCGCCGGCGTCGATCTCCACGAGGTCGTGGACGACCAGCATCTTCAGGACCCGAAGGACGTCAATTCGCGGTTCGTTCGCGTATTCCGCCAAGACCATCACCGCCAAGCACAGGTGCCACGAGTGCTCGGCGTCGTTCTCGAACCGCCGGCTCCTCGTACAGAGCGTTTGCCGAAAGACCTCCTTCAGCCTGTCCGCCTCCAGGATAAACCCCACCTGCCGGGCCAGCCGCGTCTGCTCCATTCGAGGGGACTAAGGCCGCCCCCGCCCGCTGGCGAGTCCCGATTGCCGCCCGGGCCTGGCCGGCGGCGCGGCGCCTCTGGAAGTCCTCGTGCGCCGCCGCCGCGGCAAAGAGGAGCAGGATCGTCGCCGCCACGGTCAGCGTCCGCCCGGCCTCCGTCTCAAACAGCCCGGGAAACTGCAGGAGGCTGATCACGATGACGCTCTGCGCCGCGACCACGACCAGCGAATGCCTCCCGAGGAGCGCCAGGGGGCGCACGTTGAAGGCGGCCGGGAAGCGCGCGGCCAGCATGCCGACGAAGTAGGCGACGCAGCCAAAGTCAGCGATCCGGAAGAGCCCGAGGGCGGGCTTGTTGAGCAGGATGCCGAACGTACGGTCGGGCCAGATCCGGGGCCAGGAGTCGACATAGTGCAGGCCGAGGCCGTAGAGGACGACCGCCGCCGCCAGGGCCGCGACCCAGCGGTTCGGCCGCACCACCTGCTCGCGGCCGGAGATCCGGGCGTTGCCGATCACGACGCCGCAGATGAACAGGAACTGCCAGCCGAACGGGTTGAAGGAGCCTGTGTTGATCGGATAGAGCGACCCGGGATCGATCGCGGGCGCGAGCTGCGCCGCGAGCCACACCGACGCGCTCAAGAGGAGCACGAGCCAGCGCCGCCCGCTCTCCAGGCCGCCGATCACGAGCGGGAGCAGGAGCACGAAGATGCAGTACATCGGCAGGAGGTCGAGGAGGCCGGGCTGGTGGAGGAGCAGGATCCCGAGGCCCATGGCCTCGAGCGGGTGCTCGTGGAAGAGCAGGGGCACGGTCGGCGAGCTCGTCCCGAGCATGCGCTCGGTCAGGTTCACGCACACCAGGGCGGTGACGAACGCGGCGACGTGCCAGCCGTAGATCGACTTGGCCCGGCTGAGCGAGGAGGCGAGGAGCCCCTCGGGGCCCCCTGTCCGGTACCTGCGGGTGTACACCCATCCCGCCAGGAGGCCCGAGAGGAAGACGAAGCTCTCGGCCGCCGAGAAGATCCCGAGGGACTGGTCGGTCAGGGCGCGCAGCTCCGTCGGCACGTGGTTGATCGTCATGCAGACGAGGAACAGGCCCCGGAGCGTGTCAAAGCGCAGGTCGCGTCGGGCCGGTTTCAGTGCAGCCGGGGAAATCACATGGGTTCGCCGACAGTTTATACCACGAATCGTTCCATAATCGGAGGATTCTTGTTAAATCGCGCAAAATTAACGCTATCTAAACGCGACGCCCCGGCGGCCGCGGCGGGCCCCGGATCAACCCCAGCCGCCGGCCGGGATCCCGCCCCAACCCGCGGCCCCGCGCCGCTTTTCCTTGCTAGGGGGGCCGCTGCGGATTTCGATCGCATGCATTTTGCCCAATGAAAGTACTCGTCGCAGACAAGATATCATCGAAGGGGGTCGCCTGGCTGAAGCAGCAGCCGGGCCTCGAGGTCGTTGAGGCCTACGGATCGTCGCCGTCAAGGATCCTCGAGCTCGTGGGGGACGTCCACGCCATCGCCGTGCGCTCGGAGACCAAGATAACGGCGGAGGTCCTTGCCGCCGCGCCACTTCTCAAGGTCGTGGGCCGGGCGGGCGTCGGCGTGGACAATGTCGACGTGGACGCGGCCACCGAGCGGGGTGTCATCGTCATGAACACGCCGTCGGGCAACACGATAGCTACGGCGGAGCTCACGTTCACGCACCTGCTCTGCGGCGCGCGCCCGGTGCCCCAGGCCGCGGCCTCCATGCGCGCCGGCCAGTGGGACCGCAAGACGTTCTCGGGGATCGAGCTCTTCAGGAAGACGCTCGGGATCGTCGGCCTGGGGCGGATTGGCGGCGAGGTCGCCCGGCGCGCGCAGGCGTTCGGCATGCGCGTCCTGGCGTACGACCCCTACCTGGCCCCGAGCCGCGCCAAGGGGATGCAGATCGAGTCCGTCACGCTCGACGCCCTCCTCGCCCAGTCCGACTACATCACGGTGCACATGCCCCTCACCGACGACACCCGCTACATGATCGACGAGGCGGCGTTCGCCAAGTGCAGGAAGGGCGTGCGGATCTTCAACTGCGCGCGCGGCGGCATCATCAAGGAATCGGCCCTCGTCGCGGCGCTCAAGGCGGGCCAGGTCGCCGCGGCCGGCCTCGACGTCTACGAGGAGGAGCCCCTTGCCGCGTCAAGCGAGCTGCGGACGCTGCCCAACGTCACCCTGACGCCGCACCTGGGGGCCTCGACCGCGGAGGCCCAGGACGCCGTCGGCGTCGAGGTGGCCGAGCAGATCGCCGACGTGCTGCGCGGGGGCGTCATCCGAAACGCCGTCAACATGCCGACGCTCGACGCCGCAACGCTCGCGATCCTCGGGCCCTACCTCGACCTCGGCTCGAAGCTGGGGACGCTGGTGCAGCAGATCGCCCCCGGGCAGGTCGGCTCCCTGAAGATCACCTACTGGGGCCGGGTCGTCGACATGGACGCGAACGCGATAACGCGCGCGATCCTGCGCGGCTGGCTCCGGCGCATCAGCGGCGACAACGTCAACTACGTGAACGCCCCGTTCCTCCTGGAGCGCCTCGGCGTGCGCTACGAGGTCGTAAAGTCGACCGCCGAGGCCGACTACACGGAGCTCGTGCAGGTCGAGGCCCTGGCCGCCGACGGCACCGCCTGGAGCGCTGCCGGCACCCTGGCAGGCAAGGCGAGCAGCCCGAGGATCGTCGCCATCAACGGCCGGGCGGTCGAGGTCTCGGCCACGGGAAACCTCCTCATCATAGAGAACCGGGACGAGCCGGGGATGATC
>Ga0181526_10002486_pt1 | contig 16021 bp, 18 predicted proteins | sample PEATcosm2014_Bin_35_FD_119750 | JGI IMG/M metagenome (GOLD analysis project Ga0181526, IMG submission 119750) | Peatland microbial communities from MTU Mesocosm Facility, Houghton, MI, USA - PEATcosm2014_Bin06_30_metaG | ecosystem: Environmental > Terrestrial > Soil > Wetlands > Peat | place...
TATCATCCTTAAAGTCATCTCGTTCATCGTGCCGCTACGCATGGATGAGGCTACTTTGAAGGTCGGCGACGATGCGGTGCACGGCGAAACCGCCTACGCCCTCGGTACCGAAGGCGAGTAATCGCCCCTGAGAGAGCTACTTGCGGGCATGATGGCCGCCCGCAAGTCAGGGTCCGCGGAATTTGTCGCGGACCCTTGGCGGCCCCAGCGGGGCCGCCTTTTTCTTGGGTATTGGCGCGCCACTGCCGCCGAGCGGATCCGCACGACAGCCCAGCCGATCGCCGCGGAACCAGCCCGACGATGCGGCAGGCCAGGCTTCTCGCTCCCATCAATGCTGTTGATTGCGAGCGGTAACCCGGGTTAGAGCGAGCCGGCCGCGGGAACTTGTCACCGTCAGGTCACATATGACGGATTAGCCTCGCCCCGCCCAAATCCCAGATTTCGAGGAACCCCATGAGCAACAAATTGCTCTCAACGGTCGCGGTTTCCGCGCTCGCTATTGCCGCCGTCGGCGGTGCCGCTTTCGCAGATTCGGCAGCGCCCTCAGGCGCCACCAGCCCGCGACCGCAGAGCACGGTCGCGACAGCGACGCCGATCAAGCACCTCGTCATTATTTTCAACGAGAACGTATCGTTCGACCATTATTTCGCGACCTATCCGAAGGCGACCAATCCTCAGGGCGAACCGCCCTTTCAGGCCAAGGGCCGAACGCCTTCGGTGAATAATCTGGCCAACGCCCATCTCCTGACCAACAATCCCAATTTCACCAATAAGGCCAATGGCGACGATGCCGCGGAGCCATTCCGGCTCGATCGCACGCAGGCGTTCACTGCCGACCAGAATCACGCCTACACAGCCGAGCAGCAGGCCTATGATGGCGGCAAGGCCGATCTGTTTCCGAAATATACCGGCAAAGCTACGAACGGCGGCGCCGGCGCGTTCGGCACCAAGGGCCAAGTGATGGGCTATTACGACGGCAACACAGTCGCCGCGATGTGGAATTACGCTCAGCATTTTGCGATGAGCGACAATGCCTATTCGGACACCTACGGTCCGTCGACGCCCGGCATGCTCAATCTCAGTTCAGGTCAATCGAATGGCATGACGATCGTCGCCACGACGAAGAAGCCGTCCACGCTTGCCGCCGTTTCCTACTACATCAACGACGGTCAGGGCGGACTGACAATGATCAACGATGTCGATCCGGGCTACGATGTTTGCTCGAACCCGAAAGACCAGGCCATGATGGCGGGCAAGACCATCGGCGATCTGCTCAACGGCGCCGGCGTCACCTGGGGCTCGTTCATGGGCGGGTTCCGGCTCGACACGACGAACGCCAACGGCTCGACCGGCTGCAAGCGCACCACGCATTCGACGGTCGTCGGCGCCGATGTCGTGGATTACATCCCGCACCATGCTTGGTTTCAGTATTACGCCTCGACCGCCAATCCGAAACATGAGCGTCCCAGTTCATCCGCCGCGATCGGCTACAGCCTCGAACACGACGGCACAACCCACGATCCGGCCAATCACAATTATGACCTGCAGGACTTCTACGACGCGGTGAAGGCCGGCAATTTCCCGTCGGTTTCCTACATCAAGCTGCCGGCCTATCAGGACGGCCACGCCGCCTATTCGGATCCGCTCGACGAGCAGGAAGGCACTGTCGCGCTGATCAACTTCCTCGAACAGCAGCCGGATTGGAAAACCACCGCCGTGGTCGTCACCTGGGACGATTCCGACGGCTGGTACGACCATGTCACGCCGAAGGTCACAAGCCCCTCATTCGACGCCGAAGCCGATCAGCTTGACGGCCCCGGCAAATGCGGCACGGGCACGGCGCTGTCCGGCGTCAACGGCAAGCCGGTGAACGGCCGCTGCGGGCCCGGCACGCGCCTGCCGTTCATTGTGATCTCGCCTTATGCCAAGGCCAATTATGTGGGTCACGACCAGATTTCGCTGTCGTCTGTAGTCCGCTTCATCGAGGACAATTGGCTCCACGGGCAGCGCATCGGCGGCGGTTCATTTGACGCGACGGCAGGAGCGATCAACGGCCTGTTCGACTTCGCGGGTCGCGGCAAAAACGCCGTGCTTTATCTCGACCCGGCGAAGGGCACGCCGCTGAGCGCCCCGCCCGCCGGCGGCCCTCACTGAGCCGGGATGCAGTGCAGTCGACCGCGGCGTTCCGTTTATGACCTCCGCTGGCTAGCCGGCGCCGTTGCGATTACGGCGCTCGGCAACTTGCATTTGCTAGCGGCGTCGCCGGCTGTTGGTCTTGCGGCAGGAGACAATCCGAGCCCGATCCACTTGGTGCGCCCGGCCGCGAAACCGCTCTCGGCAATGGCGCAATTGGGCAGGCTGGTATTCTTCGACACCAGCCTGTCGTCGTCCGGCCGTTTGTCGTGTGCGTCCTGCCACAGTCCGGCGCACGCCTACGCGCCGCCGGGCGACCTTCCCGCGATGCATGGCGGACCGCGAGTGTCGCGACAAGGTGTACGGGCGGTGCCTTCATTAATGTATCTCGAGCGCCAGCCGAGTTTCAGCATCGGTCCCGACAACGAGGAAACCGAAAACACCAGCATCGCGCAGCTCGTTGCGCTGAGCGCCGGTGCGGTGCGGGTCGAGAAGACGGCGCCGCAGGCCAGCCAGACCGCCGCGAACATGGTGCCGCAGGGCGGACTGTTTTGGGACGGCCGCGCCGATACACTGCAAGACCAAGCATTGGCGCCTTTGCTCGATCCGCGCGAGATGGATGGCGGCAGCGTCGAGGCGGTGGCGAAAAAACTGCGGCAGGCGCCCTACGCCGGGCGTCTGGTCGCACTGTTCGGCGCTTCGGTATGGAAAAAAGCGCCGGTCGCGGTTACCGAGGCGCTGTTCGCGGTGGCACGCTTTCAGATCGAGGAGCCGAGCTTTCATCCTTACAGCAGCAAGTTCGATTATTGGCTGGAGGGCAAGGCCCGGCTCGATCGCGACGAATTGCACGGCTACATGCTGTTCAACGATCCGGCCAAAGCCAATTGCGGCGGCTGCCATGTCGACCAGGCAAGTCGCGACGGACTGCCGCCGCTTTTCACCGATCACCAATTCGAAGCGTTGGGTGCGCCGCGCAACGGGGCTCTCGCGGTCAATAGCGACCCCGCCTATCACGATCTTGGAATCTGCGGACCCTATCGTCGCGACCTGGCCCACGACCCGCAGTATTGCGGGCTGTTCATGACGCCGACCTTACGCAATGTCGCGACCCGCCGGGTGTTCTTCCACAACGGCGTGTTTAGGAGTCTCAAGCAGGTGATGAATTTCTACAATTTTCGCGACGTCGATCCGACGAAAATCTATCCGCGCGGCCCGCACGGTACGGTCCTCAAGTTCGACGACCTGCCGGCCGCCTATCATGGCAATATTGATATCGTCGACCCGCCATTTAACCGGCATTCCGGGGATATCCCGGTACTGACCGACCAAGAGGAAGACGACATCATCGCCTTCCTCAATTCGCTCACCGACGGTTACCGGAGAAAATAAGGCCGAGGGGATGCGGTTACATCCGCACCAGGCCGCGCCCGACGCGCCGGGCTTCGGCGGCAATCCAGCCGAGAATGGCGGCATCGACAGCCTCAAAGCCGGCCGGCAGGCGCCGACGCGAGATGGCGTGCCGAACAACGATCGGCGAGCGGGCGATAGCCGCCGCCAGCGCATCGATATTGGGTCGTCGATCGACGGACATCGCCATTCCCTGCTTCTTACGCCACCGGCTGAAAATGCGGACGGCGGGCGTTCGTTCCATTTAGTCGCGCGATGCGACCGCACGGTTCGAAGGAGCCTCTAATGCGAGGGTGGCCCGCGAAGGGCGGCACTGCGGCAAAGTCACGGCATCGCACAAGGCCTTGTCAAACCATCGGCATTTGTGGCCCTGCGGGGCTTTTCGCCGCTGGGCGGAGCGACTATTTCCGCGTGTCGGGATTTCGAAACAATTTTGCGGTCCGCCGTCCGCCCCTGGACGGCCTTTCCACGATCGGCCGGCCGGCGGACAAAAACTGCTTCGCGGACCAAGCGAAGCGCATAGCGGTCACGGGCTAGCAATGGCGGCTGCCGAAACGTACATATTGGCGGCGAAAACAATTTCCCAAAATCGATCCGCACGCCGGATCGGCTCATGCGACGGAGATATTCAATGGCCCTTCAAATTGGCGACACCGCACCTGATTTCGAAGCCGAGACCACCGAAGGCAAAATCCGCTTTCATGATTGGATCGGCAATAATTGGGTTGTGCTGTTCTCGCATCCCAAGGATTTCACGCCGGTCTGCACCACCGAACTCGGCACCATGGCGCGGCTCAAACCCGAATTCGACAAGCGCGGCGTCAAGATTATCGGCCTTTCGGTCGATCCAGTCGACAACCACAAAAAGTGGGCGGCCGATATCAAGGATGTGGTCGGCTTCGCCCCCAATTATCCGATGATCGGCGATACCGATCTCGCGGTGTCAAAACTCTACGGCATGCTGCCGGCGTCGACCGGCGGCACATCGGAGGGCCGCACGCCTGCCGACAACCAGACGGTACGCAATGTCTTTGTGATCGGGCCGGACAAGAAAGTAAAACTCGTCTTAGTCTATCCGATGACCACCGGGCGCAATTTCGACGAGGTGCTGCGCGTCATCGACTCGCTGCAGCTCAACGCCAAGCATCGCGTGGCGACACCGGCCAATTGGAAGCAGGGCGAAGACGTCATCCTCACCGGCGCGGTCAGCGACGAGGAGGCGAAAAAGCTCTATCCGGGCGGCTGGAAGACGCCGAAGCCGTATATCCGCGTCGTGCCGCAGCCGCGGTAGCCGTCGGAACGAAATCGAGTAGAGTGTTCGGGCGCGGCCGTTTCGGCCGCGCCCGTCGTTTAAGGACCCATGTTCGTTTAAGGATTCGCACGTGAACCCGAACGCCCAATTGCAGCCGCCGCTGGTCGATCTTCTCGGCATCAAGATCACGCATATTTCGACCGAAAAAGTCACGGCCGAAATTGCGGTCACGGAAACGGTCGCCAACCGCAACGGCGCGATGCACGGCGGCGTCGTCATGGCGCTCGCCGACAATCTCGGCGGCACTGCCGCCGTCGCCAACCTTCCCAAAGGCGGCCGCACGGCGACAATCGAGAGCAAGACCAACTTTTTTGCCGCCGTCCCGCTCGGCGACACCGCTTATGCCGAATGCACGCCACTGCATCGCGGACGGACGACCACGGTCTGGCAGACCAAAATCACGCGCCGCGACGGCAGACTTTGCGCGCTCGTAACCCAGACGCAGATCGTTATCCTGCCGGAAAAATCCTAATCTCGCATCTTAAGTCTATCGGCGACGATGCTCGCCACTTCCAGATCGTCGCCTTGGTGCCGGCGGCCGAGCCCGCTTACGACACCTTCCGCATCTTTTATCTCGCGGTTCTGGCTCATCTTCCATTTACCTTCGAGCCGCGTGATGACGAAGCGAAAGCCGACAATGCCGCGCAGCATCACGTCGATGTAGCGCTCCGGCGCGTCGGTGACAGCCCATGGCTTCGGCTCGCTTTGTTCCTGCTGCGCCGTCAACTCGCCGACGTGACGGCGCAGCCACTCGACGTCGTCCTTCACCTCAGACCGGCCATAGGCATGGACGACCGCGTAATTCCACGTCGGTACGACCTTCCCGCTATCCGCCTTGGTCGGATACCAGTTCGGCGTGATGTAGCTTTCCGCGCCTTGAAAAATCATGAGCGCCTCGGCCGCCTCGCCAAGTTCCTTGCAATGGGGATTGGCGCGGGCGAGATGGCATTCAATCACGCCATGCGAACCTTCTTGTTTGAGCACGGTCGGCAGGTGGCTGGCATAGAGGCCGGCCGGCCCCGCGGAAACGAGCGCGGCGAATGGCCGAGCGCGCATCAGTACATGCAGTTCTGCAACGTCTTGCACGGCAAATTGATCGGGCAGGTACATCGCTATCTCCGTGAGACCGGAGTCTCGGCTGTGAGAAGCAAAAACAGGCGCGGCACGCAAGGGAGATTTTATGTCACTTTGTAAAACCGAAGATTGACCGCCGCCGCTTCGCGCTGGGCGGTGCAGACAACAATATGCTTCATCAGCCAGGCATAACGTATGGCCGCCGTTTCAAAGGAAGTCGCTCCGCGAAAATAATAGCTGGCGGGATCCACGGGTGTTCCGGCCGATAACGCAGCGATGACATCGGCCGGACCGTGACGCAGCGCCAGATTTCGAACCGCGATCAAAGCGCCGTCATCGGTCCGCAGCATGTAGCGCGCATCGAGTTCCGCGACGCCGTCGGTGCGCAAGACCTGCCAATCGGCGCCGCCGGGCAGCACGGTGCCGCGAATGCCGAGTCCGAAGACTTCGCCGCCGGTAATCGGCACGATCCGGCGCCCACCTTTGCCCACGTCGCCGAGGTCGAGCGGCCTATCCACTGTGACCCGCGCGTCGAAGATAAACTCAAGCTGTGGTGCAGAGAATTCCGTATTGGCCATCCGATCCTCCCGGTGTAATCGTGCGGGCTGCAACAGCGAGGCATAGCATGGAAGTTCGTGCCGCCGTGGCTTACGCGCCCGGCAAGCCGCTCGAAGTGACGACGGTTACGCTCGACGGCCCGCGCGCGGGCGAGGTGCTGGTCGAGATCAAGGCGACCGGCATCTGCCACACCGACGAATTCACGCTGTCGGGTGCGGACCCCGAGGGTCTGTTTCCGGCGATCCTCGGCCACGAAGGCGCCGGCATCGTTGTCGATACCGGCCCGGGCGTGACGTCGGTCAAAAAGGGCGACCACGTCATTCCGCTCTACACGCCGGAGTGCCGCGCCTGCCCGTCTTGTCTATCGCGCAAGACCAATCTGTGCACCGCCATTCGCGCCACCCAAGGCCAAGGCGTGATGCCGGACGGCACGTCGCGCTTTTCGATCGGGGCTGAGACAATCCACCACTATATGGGTTGCTCCACCTTCGCGAATTTCACCGTGCTGCCGGAGATCGCCGTGGCGAAAATCCGCGACGACGCGCCGTTCGACAAGGTTTGTTACATCGGCTGCGGCGTCACCACCGGCGTGGGCGCGGTGATCAACACCGCCAAGGTCGAGCCCGGCGCGAAATGCATCGTGTTCGGGCTCGGCGGCATCGGATTGAATGTCATCCAGAGTCTGCGCCTCGTCGGCGCCGACATGATCATCGGCGTCGATCTCAATCCGGAAAAGAATGCCTGGGGTGAGCGCTTCGGCATGACGCATTTCGTCAACCCGGCCGAAGTGGGCGGCGACCTCGTCGCGCATCTCGTGAACATGACCAAAAGCGGCGCCGATCAGATCGGCGGCGCCGACTACACCTTCGAATGCGTCGGCAACGTCAAGCTGATGCGGATCGCACTCGAAAGCTGCCATCGCGGTTGGGGCCAAAGTATCGTCATCGGCGTCGCGGGCTCCGGCCAGGAGATCGCGACCAGGCCGTTCCAGCTCGTCACCGGCCGGGTGTGGAAGGGATCAGCCTTCGGCGGCGCGCGTGGCCGTTCCGACGTGCCCAAAATCGTCGACTGGTACATGGACGGCAAGATCGAAATCGACCCGATGATCACGCATACGATGCCGCTTTCCGACATCAACAAGGCATTCGATCTGATGCACGCCGGCAAATCCATCCGCAGCGTGGTGATCTTTTAGTTCCGGCGATCTACCGCCGGCTCAGTTCACTTTTATATTGGCTTCCTTGATGATGGGCCACCACTTATCGGCCTCCGCCTTTTGAAACGCGGCAAAAGCCGCCGGTGCCTGCAGATCGGGTGCAGCGATCTGCTGGCCCAGTTTGGTGAGCTTGTCTTTCACCGCCGGATCGCTCAGCGCCGTCACAGTCGCGGCATGGAGCTTGGCGAGAATATCGCTCGGCGTGTCCTTCGGTGCCCACAAGCCGAACCAGATCGAGGCATAGAATCCAGGCAAGCCGGCTTCGTCGGTCGTCGGCACTTCGGGCAGACTGAGAAGCCGCGTCTTGGCCGGGACCGCGATGGCCCTGATGGTGCCGGCCTGCACCTGCGCGGTGAAATTGGACGACGGCTCGATCATCATGTCGATCTGACCCGCCATCATGTCCACCACCGCCGGGCCGTCGCCGCGATAGGGCACGAACTGGAACGAGGTTCCGGTCGCCTTCTGGAAGGAAATGCCGGCAAGATTGCCGGTCGAACCGGCGCCGGGAATCCCGACGGTCGCTTTGCCGGGATTTTGCTTCAGCCAGGCAATCAGCTCTTTCAAATTCTTCACCGGCAAGGCGTTCTTGACGCAGATCAGAAGCGGTTCGTAGGCAAGCTCGGCGATCGGCGTCAAATCAGCCAACAGATCGAAATCCAATTTATAGAGGCCGCCGATCAATACATGGGTCGTCAGCGTGCCGATGCTCAGGGTGTAACCATCCGCGGTCGAATGCACGACCTTGGCGACGCCGATCGCGCCCGCCGCTCCGGCCAAATCCTCGACAACAACGGTTTGACCGAGCGCCTTACCCAGCGGGTCGGAAAGAACCCGCGCCAATATGTCGGTCGCCCCGCCGGCAGCGAAAGGACAGACGACGGTGATCGGCCGCGATGGGTAGGTCTCCGCGGCGGCGAAGCGCGATAGCGCCGGCAGCATGGCTGTGCCCGCTGCCCCTTGCAAAAATTGGCGGCGCTTGAATTTCATGTTCACCCCCTCATTCAGGCTTGAGATTTGCGAACTTCACGACCTTGGTCCAACTCGCGGTGTCGCTGGCGATGAATTTCGCAAACTCCGCCGGCGTGTTGGGCGGCATGATGAGTCCGCCGAGATCGAGAAGCCGCGCCTTGATCGCCGGATCGGCGACCGCGGCGTTAATTCCCTTGTTAAGCGTGGCGATGATCGCCGGCGGCGTATCCTTGGGTGCGCCGTAACCGATCCAGCCGAACGCCTCGTAGCCGGGCAGGAATTCGGCCACCGCCGGAACGCCCGGCAGGAAATCGAGCCGCTCCGGCGTGGTAACCGCGAGCGCCCGCAATTCGCCGGCTTTGACGTGCGGCAGCGACGTCGGTGTCACGTCGAACATGACCTGGACATTGCCGGCCAACAGATCGGTCAGCGCCGGCGTGGTGCCGTGATACGGGATGTGCACCAGATCGACGCCGGCCATGAACTTGAACAATTCGCCCGCCATGTGTTGCGGACCGCCGACGCCGGCGGATGCCATATTGATCTTCCCGGGATTGGCTTTGGCATAGGCGATGAATTCCGGCACCGTTTTCGCCGGAAACGACGGCAGCACTTCCATGATCATCGCAACGCGATGCGTGATCGCGATCGGAGCGATGTCGCGCACGAAGTCGAACGGCAGTGTCGGGATGAGAGCCTGGTTGATGGTGTTCTGCGAATTAACAAGGAGCAGCGTGTGGCCGTCGGGCGCGGCCCGCACCACCGCCTCGGTGGCAACGTTCCCGGTGGCGCCCGGACGGATTTCGATGACGAATTGCTGGCCGAGATGCTCGGAAAGGTATTGCCCGATCAGGCGCGCGCTGATGTCGGAGGAACTTCCCGCCGCCTGGCCGACCAGAATATGCACCGGCCGGGTCGGATAATCGAGCGCCGAGGCTTGGCGCGAGACGAAAGGCAGTGCGGCGCTTCCAAGCGCCAATTTGACGAACTCCCGGCGTTTCACTCTTCCCCCCAAGTGCTTCCCGTCAAGTGCCGTTACGGCTTGCATGGTTGCTCACCCTAAGCGGGCGAATTACGCGACCTTAACCCGGCGCTCCCGGGTTGCCGAGAGCCGTTTCGCGGGAACCAAGCCCCTGTGGCGTCTTGCCGCCCGGTGCCCGCGATCCCCGCCGCGGCGATCACGCACCGACGCGGCGACCTGCCGCGATCGCCTGCTGCAGGCGTGCCTCGCGCAAAAACAGAAACAGGCCGGTCGCCACCACGATACTCGAACCAATGAGCAGGCTCGGCGTCGGCACCTCGCCCCAGACCACGAATCCGATCGCCACCGCCCAGACCAGCATCAGATAGTAGAACGGCGTTACCGCCGGCGCCGGCGCCAGATGCAGCGCCTTGGTCCAGAACCATTGGCCGACCGCATTGATAAAACCGGTGCCGAACAGCATCACGGCATCGAGCGGTGTCGGCCATTTCCAGCCGAAGAACAACAGAAAGCTGTGAAAGAAAGTCAGAACCAGCAACTGGTAGATCACCAGCGTATTGGCGGATTCCGTTCGCGTCATGCCGCGCACCGCTACCGTGACGGTGCCGTACATGACGGCGTTGATGAGCGCGAACAGAGCGCCGAGCGTCAGCGAATTCGCCCCCGGATCGGTGACGATCAGTACGCCGAAAAAGCCGATCAAGAGCGCCCCGCCGCGCACATAGCCGGCGCGTTCCTTGAGCCAGATAATCGACACCAGAGCGGCGAACAGCGGCGCCGAGAAATTGATCGCCACGGCGCCGGCAAGCGGCATCAGGCTGAAGGCGAGCAGCAGACAGAGCTGCGAGATCGATTGCGACAGGCCGCGCGCGAGATGGTCGCGTGGCCGGCGCGTAACGAATACCGAGAGCCCGGTTACCGGAAGCATCACCACGGCGCAGGAGGCGAACGACGAGAACGAGCGTAGAAACAGCACTTCGCCGACTGGATATTCGGCGACCAGCCATTTGCTTGCCGCCGAAGCACAGGAGAACAACACGGTGGCGACGATCATCATCCCAATGGCAGTGGGCACGTTATCGATGCGGCCGGGACTCTGCTTGGAGTCGGCAGTTCCGCCGACCGTTCCGGGGGGAACGTCGGCCTCCGCTTGTCCGGTGCGATCGTCCATTCCCAGCCCGCGCCAACGGCGACGCAACGCCCGTCGCCGTCCTGGTGTCGTGTTGTCGATGTTCGCTCTAGCACACAGCGCATGCCGGCAACCAATGCGAGGCTTTCGCGCTGCCGGAATGTGTGCAAAACCTTCAGGCTCAAGATTGGAATCGAGTAAGCGACGTGACGCACCTTGAAACCGACGTCCTGATCGTCGGAGCCGGCGGCGCCGGAATGTATGCAGCCCTCGAAGCGGCGGCTTCCGGCGCCTCGGTGATCCTTGCCGACCGCAGCCTGATCGGCCGCGGCGGCGCCACCGTCATGGCGATGATGACCGTGTCGGCCGCGATCGGCGCGCAATGCCCGGATCGCTGGGAGCATCATCTCGCCGACACGCTCGCCGCCGGCTACGGCCTTTGCGATCAACCCCTGTCCGCCATTCTGTGTGAGGACGCCCCGCGGCGCATCCTTGAAATGGACGCCTGGAAGGTCGGCTGGGCCCGCGAGGACGGCCATATCAAACAGGCCCATGCGCCCGGCCACGACCGGCCGCGCTGCGTCTATGTGGATTTCCTGCGCACCGGACCTGCGGTGTCGAAGACACTCCGGCACCAGTTGCAGAACATATCGGCGATCCGCCGTATCGGCGACCTGATGATCGTCGACATCGCGGTTGACGACGGCGTCGCCTGCGGTGCCACCGCAGTTCATCTGGGATCCGGCGAGCCCGTCACTATCGCCGCCAAGGCGGTGGTGGTCGCGACCGGCGGCCTGACCCGGCTCTATCGGCGCAACAGCGGCTCGTTCAACACGGGCGGCGACGGTTACGCCTTGGCGCTTCGCGCCGGCGCTGAGCTGGTCGACATGGAATTCGTCCAGTTCTTTCCGATCGGCCATCTGGCGCCGCGCCTGGTGGGACTGGATCCGATCATGTGGGATCCGTTCCGCTACAAGCTTGGCGGCATTCTGCTCAACGGCGAGATGCAGGAATTCGAAGAGCGTTATGCCGTCGACAGCCGCCGCCATGACGGCAAATACGTTTTGACCCGGGACCTTGCGACCTACGCCATCCTCAAAGAAGTCGAAGCCGGCCGCGGCAGCCCCGCCGGCGGAGCCTATTTGAGTTTCAAGCATGTGCCCGAGACCGAATTGCGCCGCGCCTTCGGGCCGGTGATCGACACGCTCGCCAAAAACGGCATCGATCTGACGCAAAGTCCGATCGAGGTCGCACCGATCGCGCATTACCACATGGGCGGCGTGAAGGTGAACGCCAAGTTCGAGAGCACGGTGCCGAACCTTTTCGCCAGCGGCGAAGCTGTCGGCGGCGCCAACGGCGCCAATCGCCTCTCCGGCAATGCGATTACGGAAGCTTTGGTGTTCGGTGCCAGGGCCGGCCGCAGCGCAGCCTCCGCGGCGCGCGCGACCAATGGACGATCCACCGCGCACGCCTTTACGCCGGCGCTCGATCTGCTGCGGCGGCGACGACAACCCACCGCGGTAAATCCGGCCGCCCTGATCGGCCGGCTGCAGCAGGTCATGATGGAAAAGGTCGGCCCATTCCGCACCGAGACCACGCTCGACGAGGCGATTGCCGAATTGGATCGACTGACGCAAGCCATCGGCACTGACCCGCTGTCAGATGGCGCACCGTTCGACTCCGTCCTCCTCGACTGGCTCGATTTGCGCAATATGATTGCGGTCGCAAAAAGCGTCACCGTTGCGGCGCGAGCGCGGCGCGAAAGCCGCGGCAGCCATCAGCGCGAGGATTTCCAAAGCCTCGATCCGGCGTGGCAGTTCAACCAGATCGTCCGGCTCCGGGGGGGCGAAATCCGCTTATCGAGCGGCCCGGTCACGGAAAACCCCCGGCAGCGTGCAGACGTTCCGGCATGATCGCCTCACTCATCATCCAGCGCGGCGCGTCGAAGGAGGAGCGCAAGACCGAGCGCTTCGAAGTGCCGTTCGTGCCGGGACAGACCGTACTCGACGGGCTGCGCTATATCCGCAGCCAGATCGACCCGACGCTCGCCTTCCGATTCTCCTGCATCAACGCCAATGCGTGCAAGGAATGCATGATGGCGATCGACGGCAAGATCGCCTATGCGTGCACCACGCGATTGCGCGACGGCGAGATGAAACTCGCGCCGTTGCCCAAGAAAGCGCTGGTGAACGATCTCGTCACCGAGATCGCACCCCCGGATGAGCGGCTCAATCTTTCCACAAAGCGCTGAACTCGGTCGCGACGACCTCTTCGTAGGACAGATCGCGATCGAGAATTTTCTGGCCGCGCGCGAAGGCGCTCATGCCGGCGACAAAGTCCCGCGATAGCGACGCATCGTAATAGGGCAGATCGCGCCGGATCAGATCGGTGATCAGTTCGGCCTCGGACGGCGGGAAAAGCTTTTGGCCGACCTCGGCCGCGCGCGTCACGTCGGCCTTCAGCGCCGTTTGCGTTTTCACGATTGCCCGCACCGCGGCGGCGGCCTTGTCCGGCGAGCCGGCGATCAATGCGTCGGTCGCCGCAAGCGTCGCCGCCGTATAGTTGAAGCAGGCCTTCGGTCCGTCGCCGCGGCGCACGTCGAGCACCATGGTGCCGACGCCGCGGCGCAGCGCGACCTCCGCTCCCATGCCGTTCGCCCAAAAGCCGTCGATCTTGCGGTCTTCGAGCGCCTGCGCCGCGGTCAGGCCGAAATTGACCCCTGCGCCGGCGGCGCCCGGCACCGGCGCGATGGTCACGCCGTCGCGCACAAGATCGACGCCGGCTTCGGTCAGAAGCCCGCGCAGTCCTTTGTCGACCCAAGGTGCGGCGCCGATACTGCGGCCTTTGACGATGGATAGATCGCCTCTCTTTGCGCCCAGCTCGGCGTGCATGATCAGAAACCAATACATGCCCTGCGCCTGGGCGCAGATCAGTTTTACGCCGCGAAATTCCGGAAACGCCGCGAGCGCCGAATGCGCCGAACCGCCGACAAAATCGACCGCGCCGTCGCGCAGCGCCGCATAGGCTTTGTCGACCGGAAAGATCAGTTCGAGCTCGACCTCGAGGCCTTCAGCCGCGAAGAAGCCAAGCGCAACCGCGGCCTCGGCGGGAAAATACGAGTTCGAGATCATGTCGGGGACGGCGAGCTTCATGGGACGGTCGCCTTTGATGGACTCTGGTGCGACGATTAGCTGCCCAGAAATTTTTGCAGTTCGCGGGTGAACATTGGCGCATTTTCCAGCGGCGACATATGGCCTGCATCGGGAATCATTTGCAACGATGCGCTTGGGATGGTGTTCGAGAGCAGCCGCGCCGACGGCCGGCAAACATTATCGTGCTGGCCCATCAATATCAGCGTCGGCATCCGCAGCGACTTGAGCACCGTCGTCATGCGGAATAGAGATTTTCGCTTGGCGAGGACCTCGGACAATATGTTGCGCAATCCGGGCGTCGGGGTGGCGCGGATGAGTGCGGCCATGTAATTGCGGTCACGAACGCTCCGGGCTGCAAATCGCTTGAAAAATTCGCTGCGCAGCATGTCGCAGACAAGCTCGTCGGTCGCGCCGCTATCGATAAAGTCGGTCCAGCGCCGCGACAGCCACTGCGACTTCCACATATCGTCGGCGCCGGCACCCACATCCGCCAGGACGAGCCGCGACACCCGCTGGGGGGCAGCCGCCGCGAGCGCCAAGGCCGGCCCGCCGCCAAGCGAAAAGCCCACGATGGCCGCGCGCTCGATCTTGAGCGCGTCGAGGAGGCCGACGAGGTCGCGGGCGAGATGCGTGGGAGAATAAAGCCGCGGATCGGACGGCGCGTCGCTCAATCCATGACCGCGCTGATCGTAAGCGATGACCCGAAACCGCGCTCTGAGCGCACGCACCTGGTGAAACCACACGCGCTTGCCGCAAGCGAGGCCGTGGATCAGGACGACCGCATCGCCGCTGCCAGCCTCCTCGACCGACAGGCCGAAATTTCCCACGTAAATCCTGTTCATACCATCGCTAGACTATCGGCTTGCTCGTGGGGGACCCGGCAAGCCGGTGGCGCGCTCGGAGAGATTCGAACTCCCGACCCTCAGATTCGAAGTCTGATGCTCTATCCAGCTGAGCTACGAGCGCGGATGCCGCACCATAATGGTTCCGCGGCAAAAGTCACGGCGCGCGCGTTTTCGCCTTTGTATTGAACAGGTTCCCGCAGTCATGCGGCAATGGCTGGGGCGGTATTCCGCGACGGCCGGGCGACGCTCGGGAACGCCACCCTCGTCGTCCCCGTTATGGACGAGGACTCATGACGGATGGAGACAGATCATGACCGACTATCGGAATTTGGACCCGGATTTTCACAACCCGGAGGATCCGTTCCGGCGTGATCCTATGATCAATCCCGATGCGAGCCCCAGGAATACCGCATGGGGCTGGGTCGCGGCGGCCGTATTCATCGTGGCGATCCTGGCGGTCGGATTCGGCATTTGGGGCAAACCACAATCGAACGGAATGAATACGGCATTCAACAGTTCGTCGCCGCAGGCGACCCACATCCCGCCGCCGGCACCGACGATGGCGCCCGCCCCGGCAACGCCTTCAGCCCCTGTGGCGCCCGCGCCGAGCGCGCCTGCTCCGGCAGGTAAGGTACAATAAATCCTCGGGTGAACTGACGCGATATGAGACGGCCCCGGTCCTTGCCGGGGCTGTCTATCTCATCGCCGGTAGCCAAAACACGGCGCTGAGACCCAGATTCGATTGGATTGAATCGGGCCCTAAACTCTTTCTTTGAGCATGATCCTATCCGAAGACCGGCTTCCACTTTCCGGCATCACGCTCTAAGCGCGGGCGTCGCCGCCGCGCCGGACAAGACCGACGAATTGCGCTCCGATTTCGTGGCCGAGCCGCCAGACCACCCGATAATTGCATTCCTTGGCGATGTCGTCGCCGGATAGAACCAGCACGAAATCGTCGGGGACTTCCACACCTTCGACGTGAAGCCGTACGCCGCCCGTCGAAATATTGGTGATGAGACAGTCGCGCGGCAGCGTGCCGCTGGCTACCTGGATCTTCGCAATGCGATTGATCAGGCGACGGCGCTCGCGGCGCCTTTCGTTCGATTTCACAGCATACATCGAGCACGGCCCTGTAGTGGCACCTGTTCGTCCCGCCCCGTCATGTGACTGAAATTTATAGCTGGCGGCCGTTCCTGGTGGCCTAAGGTGACCGCGAAACTTTTAACTTCATTCGACAAACA
>Ga0181526_10002487_pt1 | contig 16017 bp, 18 predicted proteins | sample PEATcosm2014_Bin_35_FD_119750 | JGI IMG/M metagenome (GOLD analysis project Ga0181526, IMG submission 119750) | Peatland microbial communities from MTU Mesocosm Facility, Houghton, MI, USA - PEATcosm2014_Bin06_30_metaG | ecosystem: Environmental > Terrestrial > Soil > Wetlands > Peat | place...
AAGTTGAGGTTGTCCGTCATCGCGAGCGGCACGGCCCCCGCGCACACCAGGTTGCGCAGGCACTCGACCATCGCGATCTGGGCCCCGCGGCGGGGGTTCAGGTAGCAGTACCGACCGTTGCAGTCGTTGCTGATCGCTATGAACTTCTCCCCCTTCCCGAGCCTGAGCCTCACCACGGCCGCGTCGCTCCCCGGCAGGACGACGGTCCCGTGCTGGACCATGTGGTCGTACTGGCGGTAGATCCAGCGCTTGGAGGCTATCGTCGGGTGCGAGAGGAGCCTCGGAAGCGCGGATCGCGCGCCCGCGGGGTCGAGGTCCGCGAGCCCGGCCCCCCCCGGGGTCCACCGGGAGGTCGCGTCCAGGTAGGCGGGGCGCCTCGCCTCCCTCTGGTAGACGGGCGCCCCGTCGGTGAGCGCCGAGGCCGGAATGTCCGCGACAATGGTCCCGTGCTGCGTGACCACCATCCGCCCCGTGTCGGTCACCGAGCCCACTCGCGCCGCGTGCAGGTCCCACTTCTCGAAGACCGCCTCGATCTCCCGCTCGCGCCCCGCCTGGACGATCACGAGCATCCGCTCCTGCGACTCGGAGAGCATGATCTCGTAGGAATTCATGCCGGTCTCGCGCTGGGGCACCCGGTCGAGCTCGATCTCGATCCCGGCCCCGCCCCGGCTCGCGGTCTCGCAGGTCGAGCACGTGAGGCCGGCCGCACCCATGTCCTGGATGCCCACGACAAGGCCGGGGACAGCCATCATCTCGAGGCAGGCCTCGATCAGGAGCTTCTCCATGAAGGGGTCGCCCTTCTGGACCGCGGGCCGGTCCGCCGCGCTCTCGGCGCTCAGCTCCCTGGAGGCGAAGGCGGCCCCGCCGAGGCCGTCGCGCCCGGTGGCGGCGCCCACGTAGTAGACGGGGTTGCCGAGGCCCGTCGCCTTCCCGCGCCGGATCTGGTCGTGGCGGAGGGTCCCCAGGCAGAGCGCGTTGACCAGCGGGTTGCCCTCGTAGGACCGGTCGAAGTAGACGTCGCCGCCGACCGTGGGGACGCCGACGCAGTTGCCGTAGTGGGCGATGCCGGCCACGACGCCCCGCAGCAGCCGGCGGGTTGCCGGGGAGTCCAGCTCGCCGAAGCGCAGCGAGTTCGTGAGGAGCACGGGGCGGGCGCCCATCGTGAAGATGTCGCGGATGATCCCGCCCACGCCCGTCGCCGCCCCCTCGAAGGGCTCGACCGCGCTCGGGTGGTTGTGGGACTCGATCTTGAAGGCGATGGCCCAGCCGTCGCCCACGTCGATTATGCCCGCGTTCTCCTCGCCGGCCTTCACGAGGACCCGCCCGAAGCCGGCGGTCGCCCCCCTCTTCTCGGTCGGGAACCCCTTCAGGAGCGGCCGCGTGTTCTTGTACGAGCAGTGCTCCGACCACATCACCGAGAAGATCCCGAGCTCGGTGAGCGTCGGATCGCGCCCCAGGTGGCCGCGGACGGCCTCGTACTCGTCGGGAAGGAGCCCGTGCTTCCTGACCAGCTCCGGGGTCATCGGCTGGTTCAGGACCGGGTCGGGATTGGGCGAAAGTCCCGCCGGCTTCATGCGGTCTTGAGGATCATCCCCGGGAACCGGGCCGCGAGGACCGCGCGCGCGACGGCCAGGCCGTCGCGGCTCGGGTGGAACCGCTCGAAGGCCCGGTCCGGGTGCGGCATCATGCCGAAGACGTTGCCGGCCTCGTTGCGCACGCCGGCGATGTCGTCCAGCGAGCCGTTCGGGTTCCCGGCGTAGCGCAGGAGCACCTGGCCGTTGCCAACGAGCCTCGCCCGGCCCGCCTCGTCTATCCGGTAGTTGCCCTCGCCGTGGCCGATCGGGAGCCGGATCCGCCCGCCGAGGGCGCGCGGGTTGAACCCGGGCCCCGCGTCCTCGACCGTGAGATCGCAGGTCATGCAGCGGTACTCAAGGGAGCTGTTGCGGATCAGGGCCCCGGGGAGGAGCCCCGCCTCGCAGAGGATCTGGAAGCCGTTGCAGATGCCGAGGACAAGGCCGCCCGCCGCCGCGTATTCCCGGACGGCGCCCATGACCGGGGAGAAGCGGGCGATGGCGCCGCACCTCAGGTAGTCCCCGTACGAGAACCCGCCCGGGACGACGACAAGGTCCGCCTCGCCGAGCGCCCGGTCCTTGTGCCAGACGTACCTGGTCGGCAGCCCGAGGCCGCCCGCGAAGAGCTGGAAGGCGTCCTGGTCGCAGTTCGAGCCGGGAAACTGCAGGACCGCTATGTTCATCGGGGCGCCGCTCACGCTCCGATCTCGTAGCGGTAGTCCTCGATCACCGGGTTGGAGAGGAGGTCGCGGCAGAGCGCGTCCAGCTTCGCGCGCAGCTGCGGGGAGTCGGGCCCCTCGAGCTCCAGCTCGACCACCTTGCCCACCCGGGCGCCCCTCAGCCCCTCGAGGCCGAGGCTCTCGAGCGCGTGGCCGACGGCCGCTCCCTGGGGGTCCAGGACGTTCCTCTTGGGTGTTACAAAGACTTTGATCTTCACGGGCCGTTCAAGTCCAAGGATGACGCCGCGAAACCAAACACGGTCAAGGTTTTTGCCCGGCAAACCGTGTCATTTCTCGCGATTGCGCGGATGAAACCTCGCGTGCTGGTCGAGGAGCCTCCTGCCCTCGACGGCCGTGTAGATCTGCGTCGTCGATATGCTCGCGTGGCCGAGCATCTCCTGGATGGCCCGCAGGTCCGCCCCCCCCGTGAGCAGGTGCGTGGCGAAGGAGTGGCGCAGGAGGTGGGGCTTGACGGCCTTCCTTATCCCGGCCCGCCTCGCGTGCCTCCTGACGATGGCCCAGAGGGACACCCGGGAAAGCGAGGTCCCGCGGCTGCTCAGGAAGAGCTCGCTCCTCGTGCGCGCCTTGACGTAGTGCGGCCTGCCGGAGGCGATCCAGTCCGCCAGGGCCTCCCGGGCCCTTGCGCCCACCGGGACCACGCGCTCCTTCGAGCCCTTGCCGAACACCCGGGCGAGGCCCCCCTTGAGGTCGACCTGCTGGAGCGTGAGCGCCGCCAGCTCCGAGACCCGAAGCCCGCTCGAGTAGAAGAGCTCGAGGAGCGCCCGGTCCCTCAGGGAGGCGGGGTCGCCCCCCGACGGCGAGGCGAGGAGCCGCCCGACCTCGGCCGCCGTCAGCGCGTCGGGAAGCCGCCGGGCGGGCCTCGGGCCGGAGAGCAGCGCCGTGAAGTCGTCGTCGCGAAGGCGCTCCCTCACCATGAACCTCGCGAACATCCTCAGGGCCGTCAGCTTGCGCGCCTGGCTCGAGGCCGCGGTGCGCCTGCTGAGCGACCTCACCCACTCGCCGGCCTGCCCGGCCGTGACCCGGCGCCAGTCGCGCGCGCCCCGCGCCGCGACGAACGCCGCGCACTGCTCCAGGTCCCGCTGGTAGCTCTCGCGGGTGTTGCGGGCGAGCCCGCGCTCGAGGTCGAGGTAGGCGAGGTAGGCGTCGATGTCGGACGCGAAAGCGCTTGCCTGCATGGCGCCCCCTGGAGGCCCCCCTAGTAGCGGCGGCGCGGCGGAGGGGCGGGAGAGCCGCCCTGCTCCTTCATCCGGAAGGTGATCCGCGCCTTCTCCAGGTCGTACGGGCTCATCTCCATCTTCACGGTGTCGCCCGCGGCTATCTTGATGAAGTTCTTCCTCAGCTTGCCGGAGATGTGGGCCAGGACGACGTGGCCCGGGCTCTTGAGCAGCTCCACCTTGAACATCGTGCCCGGCAGGACCGCCACGACCTTTCCCTCGACCTCGATGGCGTCGTTATCCGGCATGGGTCGCGCGGGCTCCCGTGGATAGGGGTCGGGTCATGGTGTCGTCCTTGGGGCCTTCAAGTGGATCGCCTAAGGGCGTGATCAAACCGGACGGAGTCAAGGAATTACCTCGGGGCCGCCCGCCCCTAGCTGCCGGTCAAACGCGACCGGATGACGGCCTTAAGGACCCCCGGCATGATCACGGGCACGCTGAGCACGTGGGTCGAGCCGTCGGTCAGCGTGAATCGGCACCGGTAGATCCTGATGCTGTTGTCGATGTCCGAGAGAAAACTTATGAGGTCGTCCGACGGGCCCAGGGGGGCCGTCAGGCCGACCCAGTGGTTCCCGAGGGCCATCTTGGGGGCCCGGTCGTCGAACACCGTCAGGATCGGCGCCTCGGTGACGTCCGTGACGACGATCGACGCCGGCCGGGCGTTCCCCGTGAAGACGGCCTCGCACCCGATCTGCAGCTCCTTGGCCCCGTCGGGCAGGGTCACCGGCAGGTACTGGAAGCGCTGCACCTTCACGACCCCGTCCGAGACGCTGGTGTCGTGGACGGCCATCGGCACGAGGACCGTGTCCCCCTCGGCCGTCGTTATCTTCGCGTCGTAGTTCTGCTCCACGGTGCACCCCGCCGCGCCCAGGAGGAGCGCGAGCGCGGCCGAGGCCAGGGTCGCCGGTGCGGTCTTATTCATCTGTATGGGCATGCGGTGGGGGCGTTCCGGGGGGGATCGGGGCACCCTGCGGGGACGCCGGTACGAAGCGCAGCAACAAGGGGGTCCGCACACGAGCGGAAAATTCCGGAGGGGATCCCCCGCCCAAGTGTTTGCCCACGGGGCCCATTTCCGATTCACCGGAAGGCCGTGCCATCGCCCGCCACCCCCCCCTGCCCGTTCGAGAAGCGGTTTCCCTCGCAGCTCGCCCGCGACGACGCGTTCTACATGAGCCTGGCCTACAACCAGGCGATCGACGCCTGGCGCGAGGACGAGGTGCCGGTCGGGGCCGTCATCGAGTCCGCCGGCGAGGTGGTCGCCGCCGCGCACAACCGGGTCGAGGGGGCCGGGGACCCGACCGCGCACGCCGAGATGCTGGCCATCACCCAGGCGGCCTCGAGGCTCGGCGACTGGAGGCTCGAGGGCGCGACCGTCTACGTGACCAAGGAGCCGTGCCCCATGTGCTCGGGGGCCTTGGTGATGTCCCGGGTGAAGCGGGTCTGCTTCGCCGTGCCCGACCCCAGGATGGGCTGCCTCGGGGGGGCGGCGGACTTGAACGCGCTTGCCGGGTCCAACCACCGCCTCGAGGTCACGGCGGGCGGCGTCCTCGAGGACCCGTGCCGGGAGCTGATCCAGGCATTCTTTCGGCTAAGGCGCACGGAGCAGGGCGGACTTTGAGCCGCCGCGCCCGCCCGCGTCATATTTTTCCAAGGCTGTTGACGCATCGCGCGCCCGGTGCAATCCTGTGAGCATGGCTTACGAACTTCCAAAACTTCCCTATGCTTACGACGCGCTGGTTCCCCACATCGACGCGAAGACGATGGAGATCCACTACACCAAGCACCACCAGGCCTACATCACCAACGCCAACAACCTCCTCAAGGACCAGCCCGCCCTCGCGGCCCTCGGGGTCAACGCCCTGATCGCCGACCTCTCGAAGGTCCCCGAGGCCATACGGACCGGCCTGCGCAACAACGCGGGCGGCCACAGCAACCACTCGTTCTTCTGGACGATCCTGGGGCCCGGCAAGGGCGGGGCGCCCACGGGCGCCCTCGCCGCCGCCATCGGCTCGGCGTTCACCTCCTTCGACAAGTTCAAGGAGGAGTTCGCGAAGTCCGCCGCCACGCGCTTCGGCTCCGGCTGGGCTTGGCTCTATGTCACGGCCGACAAGAAGCTGGCGATCGGCTCGACCGCGAACCAGGACAGCCCGCTCATGGGCAAGGCCGTCGCGGGCATCGAGGGCAAGCCGGTCATCGGCCTCGACGTCTGGGAGCACGCCTACTACCTGCACTACCAGAACCGCCGCCCGGACTACGTCACGGCGTGGTGGAACGTGGTGAACTGGGACGCGGCAAGCGCCAACTTCGCGGCCGCGGTGGCCTAGGCCCTAGCGCGACCAGACGCTGGCCTGCAGGGCCGGCCCGAAGGCCGAGGGGCTCACGGGCGTGCTTTTCCCCGTCTCCGTGTCGAGGATGCAGACGCGGCTCGTGTACGCCGTGCGCGCGGTGTAGACCAAGTGGCGGCCGTCGGGCAGCCAGGAAGGCTCGACCCCGTCGAAGGGGGCCTTCGAGACCTGGTCCCCGTGCTCCTTCGAAAGGCTCAGGACGCCGATCTGGTAGTTGAGGCCGACCCTCATCGTGAAGGCGACCTTGTCCGGCGAGGTCCGGCTCCAGTCCGGCTCGGCGCAGTAGCTGGAGGTGTCGTGCGTGACCCGCTGCGCCGCGCCGCCGAAGGCGGACATCACGTAGAGCTGGGGGCTCGGGTCCCCCATGGCGAAGATGAGCCGCGAGCCGTCCGGCGACCAGCAGGGCGACGCCTTCGTCGCCTCCGAGCGGGTCCTGCGGGAGACCCCGCGCCCGTAGGCGTTGCTCACGTAGATCTCGGGCTCGCCCTCGCCCGAGAGCACCATCGCGACCTGCCGGCCGTCGGGGCTGTAGTGCGCCCCGCTGTTCGTGCCCTTGAAGCTGACGAACGTCGTCCTCTGGTAGCTGCCAAGGTCGATAACGAAGATGTCCGGGAAGCCCGACTTGAAGAAGCTCGTGTAGATGATGCGCTCGCCGTCCGGGGACCACCGGGGGGTCATCGCGATCGCGCGGTCGTGGGTGACCTGCTTCACGTCCCCGAAGAAAAGGTCCGACGTGTAGATCTCCTGGTGGCCGGTGCGCTCGCCGATGAAGACGAGCCGCGACGAGAAGAAGCCGCGCAGCCCGAGGCCGTTCGTCCTGGCGACCGCCACGTCGGCGGCCGCGAGCAGGGCCTCGCGCATGGTCGAGCCCGACGCGACCTCCGAGGCGACGACGCCCCCGCCGAGGCCCCGGCTGATGTCGACCCGCACCTGCGACGGTCCCGCGGGCGAGAACGCGATGTCGAACACGTAGCCGCTCGCGACGAGGTGGTAGCGGCCGTGCGCCCCGAAGGCCCGCAGGGCGAGGTCGTTGAGCTCGGGCGTGGCGCCCGAGACGCGCACCGGGATCGTCCGGTTGTCGGCGACGACCTCGACCGTGCCTATGTCCCTCTGGGCGGCCGCGGGCGACGCGATCGCGAGTGCGAATGCCAAAAACTGGATTGATCTCTGCATGATGTGGGCGCTGATGCTCCATTTCTATTTGCCCACGGGCGCCGCTTAACAACTCTAATTTGCTCCGTGACGACCGAAGGCATAATGGAACAGCTCAGGAAGGTGAAGTATCCCGGGTTCAGCCGGGACATCGTCTCGTTCGGCCTGGTCAAGTCGGCCGCGCTCGAGGCGGGGGTCGCCCGGGTCTCCCTGGCGATCTCGACGAACGACCCGAAGGTGCCGAGGCAGCTCAAGGAGGAGGTCGAGCGGAGCGTGCTCTCGCTGCCGGGGGTCACCGGGGCCGTGGTCGAGGTCTCCGTCCAGGCGGCGCGGGCCCCGGCCGGGGCCCCGGGGGCCGCGGGCGCCAGGGCCGGGGCGCCGAAGGGCATCCGCAGGTCGGTCGCCATCGCGTCCGGCAAGGGGGGCGTGGGCAAGAGCACGTTCGCGGTCAACCTCGCGTGCTCGATGGCCCAGGTCCTCTCGGGGCGCGGGAGGCCCGGGCGCGTCGGCCTCATGGACATCGACATCTACGGTCCCAGCGTCCCGCTCATGATCGGGCTCAAGGGGCGCCCGCAGGTCGAGGGGGAGGGCCAGGACTCCGTCCTCATCCCGATGGAGAGGCACGGGGTGAAGGTGATGAGCATGGGCTTCCTCGTGGACGACGAGACGCCCGTGGTCTGGCGCGGGCCCATGGTCATGAAGACCGTCCAGCAGTTCGTGCAGAACGTGAGGTGGGGCGAGATCGACGTGCTCCTGGTCGACATGCCCCCGGGGACAGGGGACGCCCAGCTCTCGCTTGTGCAGACGCTTCCCCTGGACGGCGCCGTCATCGTCACGACGCCCCAGCCCGCGGCCACCCAGGTGGCCCTGAAGGGCGGGCTCATGTTCCAGAAGGTCAACGTGCCGCTCCTGGGAGTCGCGGAGAACATGAGCCACTTCGTGGATCCCGCCGGCGTCAGGCACGCGCTCTTCGGCTCGGGCGGCGGGATCGCGACGGCCGAGCGCCTCGGCACGGTGCTGCTCGGCCAGGTGCCCCTCGCCGCCGAGATCCGCGAGGGGGGCGACAAGGGGCTGCCCATAGTCGTCAGCGACCCGGGCGGAGCGACGGCCGGTGTATTCAGGTCGATCGCGGAATCGCTCCTTCAGGCGCTGGAGAAACCCGCGTCAAGCCCAATGTGACAAACGTGAGGCATTGACAGGGGCCGCGCCGTTCCCCAAATCCTTCAATTTACCGGCCGAGCTGAATGACTTCCTCCACAAAAGAGCCAGTACCTGCGGCGTCGCGCGAATTCGTGAAGCAGTCGAGCCTGTACCAGGAGTTTCTGGCGGAGCGGGAGGAGATCCTGAAGCACAAGTGGCTCGAGTCCGAGCGCCTGGGCTATGACATAGGCTTTGAGCGGGCGCTCCTGGACTGGATCCGCAAGCACCGCGAGAGCTGGCGCGCCGCGCGCCGCCAGAGCCTGACGCCGCCCGGGAGCTCGGCATCGCCGTTCAAGCCCACCGCGGAAAAGCACGCCTGACCCCCGCCGGGCGGAAGTCCCTCTACTTGATCTCCTTGTGAAGCGTGTGGCGCTTCAGGTGGGGATTGTACTTCTTCTTCTCGATGCGCTCCGTGACCGTCTTCTTGTTGCGCCTCGTCAAATAGCGGGAGACGGGTTTGCCCTCCTTGCGGGCCTCGGTGCACTCCAGTGTTACGACTTCTTGCATGGGTTTGGGTCGGTTGAACGGTCAGGATCACGCCGGCGCCCGGGCCGCGCAACCCCAAAGTTCGGGCGGCGCCCGGCTAGCGGCGCTTCTCCGTCAGCGGCAGCATGACGCCGCGCCGGAAGAGCGTCACCTGGCCCGTGCTCGACGAGACGGCGATCGAGATGCAGTTCGCGATCACGCTGATCCCCGCCGCGGCGGCGTGCCGGCTGCCTAGGCCGCTCGGCAGCGAGATGCCGTTCGAGCTCGCCTGGACGAGGCTCCCGGCGGCCTCGACCACCCCGTCGCCCCGTATGATGAAGGCGCCGTCGATCGACGAGAACTCCTTGACCGTCTCGTCCATGAAGGGGTTCAGGATGTTGCGGTCCTCCTCCTTGTAGCCGAAGAAGGGGTTCAGGACGAGGGGCTTGGTGTGCTGCTCGACCTTCGCCGTGTCCCCGACGACGAAGAGGCAGCCGACCGGCCGGCCCTCCCTGCCCTCGACGGCGAGCTCGGTCGCGACGGCGAGCACGCGCTCGAGCACCTCCGGCTTCACGTCCTCGGGCAGCAGGTCCGAGGCCCGGCCCGAGAGCAGTGTCTGGAATTCCCGCTCGGTCTCGGCGACGACGATCGTGTCGAACTGGTTGCTGCCGGTGATCCCGCCGACGCAGCAGATCCTGTCGTTGAAGGAGATCAGCCCGCGCGTCAGGGCGACGAGGAGGGCGCTTCGCAGCTGCGCCATCCTCTGGCTGGAGAACGAGCGCACCTGGATCGTGTCCGTGAACTTGCTCCCGTCCTCGCCCGCCTCGATCGGGTTGCGCGTGACGAGGATCGTCTTTCCCTTGGGGAGCAGGATCCCCGGCTCGATCCCACCTATGAACGTGTCGCCGAAGACCATGGTCGCGCTGCAGTCCGCGCCCTTCGCCACGTGCTCGGCCTGCCGGATCATGAGCTTGTTGACCCGGTTCTGCTGGGCCTGGATCGGGCGCATCCCGCCGAAGCCGCCGAGGAGCCTCTCGTAGAGCGTGTCCAGGTCCGGCGCGTTCACGAAGCTTGTCACGACCTCCTGCTCGCGCACGAGCCGGCCCACCGACGCGAGCACCTGGAGGGTGTCCCGCGCCGACTCGCCGGTGATCAGCATGAATATCAGGTGCACCCTCTCCTTCGACATCGCCCCGTGGTGGCGGATGCCCGCGCGGCTGCGGCCGATGGCCAGGATGTTGCGCCGGGAGCCCTTGACCCGGACATGCGGGAGCGCGACCCCGAGCCCGAGGTAGGTGGTCATCGTGCTCTCGCGCTCGAGGAGCCCCTTGAGGAGCGACTCCCGCCTCATGTCCGGGTACTTGTCGATGAAGACGTCCAGGAGCTCCGCGAAGGCGGACTCGAGCGTCATGCTCCGCAGGTCGATGATCCGGCTGCGGGCGATTATCTTGTCTAGCCGCATGGCCCTCGTCCCTGCTCAGCGCTCCCACTCGAGCGCGCCCTTCCTGATCTCGTAGGCCAGGCCCAGCACGAGGACGAGGATGAAGAAGAGGATGGGGCCGACGATCGGGATGTGCAGGTGGAGGAACTCCCGGTAGATGATGACCCACGGCAGGAGGACCACGATCTCAAGGTCAAAGAGCATGAAGAGGAGCGCCGTCACGTAGAACTTCACGGAGAAGCGCGTGTGGACGACGCCCTCTCCCGGGACGCCGCACTCGTAGGCCGAGTCCTTCAGCCTCGTGTGCCTCGAGCGCTGGCCGAAGAGGTGGCTCGCGCCGATGACGGCCCCGGTGAGCGCGGCGGCGATCGCCGCCTGGATGAGGAAGGGGAGGTATGCGGCCGGGGACATTCGGGGAATGCCAGCGTGGCCCGGTAATCGGGCGCGGCAAGACGTTTGTAGGGGCGCGGCCGGTCAGTCCACGTCGATCATCTTCGCGTCGTGCACGAGCGTCGAGCCGACCCCGAGCGTCTCCGCGAACTCGAGGGTGCGGATGTCGTCGGAGATGGGCTCGAAGCCCTCCTTCTTCCGCCAAAGGTCGATCTTCGCGCGCATGAGGGCGTCGAGCATCACCGGGTCGGCGCCGAGCCAGACCAAAGGCTCCGAGCGCGTGTAGAGGGAGTTGAAGAAGGGGCCGCCGATGAACTGGTAGTGCTCGAGGCTCGCGATGCTGAAGATCCACGTCTGGCGCAGCTCCGGTATCGCGCTCATCTCGGCGACGGCCGCGGGGGCCGTGGCCGGCGAGCGGAAGAAGCGGGCGGTGTTCGAGGCGTTCCAGAGGGTCGCGTTCACGAGGGCCCCGTTCACGCCCAGGACCGGGTGGTCCGTGTAGACCGGCAGGTTGATCCAGAAGTCCGTGTCGAGGAAGAGGGGCGTCGCCAGGAAGCTCTTCCTGTCCTCCTCCTTCGTCGAGGTGTTCGGGACGCCCTCCGTCTGGTGGGCGGCGAAGATCGGGTCGAAGCGCTCCGGGAGCGGGCTGTCGTAGAACCAGACCGGGTCGTAGTACCGGTTGGACTCAAGCACGAACACCGGGTTTCCCATGAACGGCGTCACGCCGGTGACGAGGGACGGCAGGTAGCCCGTCATGCGCAGGCGAAGCTGGTTCAGGCCGACCAGGAAGACGTCCTTGTTCGCGTAGCCGCGCCGGCGCAGGGCGGCGATCACGGCCTTCACGAGCGGCACGGGCGTCGCCATTCCCGGGCCGGAGTCCGAGTAGATCTTGAGGCCGACCTTCGCCTTCTTGCCGGGCGCGAGCACGCGCCCGCTGGCCTTCTCGTACGCCGAGATCAGCCTCTCCACGGCGACGTCGTAGTCGCCCTCGTCGAAGCCCTGCAGGTGCGCCTGCCAGACGGGCTCGGTCGGCGCCCGCTGCACCGTCGGGGTGAAGTCGGCCCGGGCCCGGCTGGCGCCGGCCAGGGCGAGGGCTATGGCGAGGACGGCTAGCGGTTGGATGCGCATGGTTCTTCGGATTGGGACACCTACTACGTCGCTAATATGGGCGCATCGTCAATCCGCTAGGAGGGGCCGGAAGCCGGGGCGCCCTGAATTCGACCGCCCGGGCGGGAGAAGGTTTCCCGGAAAACACGGCCTTCCCCGGCCCGGACGCCCCGGACCTTGACAGCCCCCGGCCGCGGTCAAAAGTGGACTCTTTGCCACGCGCCGTCGGGCTCCTCCACCGGCCCGCGCGCAGTCCATGCCCGTCATCAAGCCCACCTGCGTCCGCGACCTGAAGCTGCGCGTCAACCTGGCCGACGTCGTCTCGCGGGTCGTCTCGCTGAAGAAGGCCGGCGGCTCCCGCCTCAAGGGCCTGTGCCCGTTTCACAACGAGAAGACCCCGTCCTTCAACGTCGATTCCGACAAGGGCTTCTTCAAGTGCTTCGGCTGCGGGAAGGCGGGCGACGCGATCACCTTCGTGCGCTAGACCGAGCAGCTCTCGTTCACCGAGGCCGTCGAGGCGCTCGGCCAGCGCTACGGGATCGCGATCGAGTACGAGGAGGGCTCGGGTCCCAGCCGCGAGGAGCGCTCGCTGCGCCAGGAGCTCTTCGACCTGCACGAGCAGGCGGCGGCGCACTTCCACGAGGCGTTCCGGGCGCCCGGGCCCGCGGGCGACTTCATGAGGGCCTACTGGGCGAACGAGCGCCGGTTCGCGCCCGAGCTCGCCGAGGAGTTCAAGATCGGCGCGGCCGCGGCCGACGGCGGGAACCTCGGCGCCGCGATGCTCCGAAAGAAGTACTCCGAGGAGGCGCTTCGCCAGTGCGGGCTCTTCTTCATCCGCGAGGACGCGATGATCACGGCCGGCGCGCTGCGCCCTCGCTTCAGGGGCAGGCTCATGATCCCGATACGCGACCACCAGGGCCGCGTCGTGGCCTTCACCGCCCGGCAGACCGCGCTCACCCCCGAGGACGACCCGGCCCGCGAGGCCAAGTACGTCAATTCCCCGGAGACGCCGATCTTCACCAAGGGCCACCTGCTCTTCAACCTGGACCGCGCCCGCACCGCAGTCGGCGACGGCAGGCCGTTCGTCATGGTCGAGGGCCAGCTCGACGCGATCCGGTGCTGGTCGGTGGGGCTGAAGACGGCCGTCGCCCCCCAGGGCACCGCCATCACCGAGGGCCAGCTCGCGCTGCTGCGCCGCTACCACGTCGTCGTGGAGTGCTTCTTCGACGGCGACCCCGCGGGCCAGAAGGCGGCGCTCCGGATGCTGCCCATGGCGCTCAGGGCCGGGATCGAGATCCGCTTCCTCACCCCGGCCGGCGACACGAAGGTGGACCCGGACCTCCTCTTCATGGAGCGCGGCATCGCCGCCTATGACGAGGTCCGCAGGGCCTCGCTGTCCTCGATGGCGTTCGCGTGCCGGGCCGCCCTGCCCTCGCCCGCCGGGGCGTCCTCGGAGCAGCGCTCCCGGGCCGCGCAGGCCGTCCTGGGGATCATAGCGGCGGCCGAGAGCGAGGTCTCGCGCGCGGCGTTCGTCTCCGAGGCGGCGGGCCTCCTCCAGCTCCCGGAGGCGGCGCTCCAGGGCGACCTCCGGAGGATCCTCGGGCGGGCCGGCCCCGCCCAGCGCCGGCCCGAGCCCGCCGCGCCCGCCCGCGGGCCCGGGACCGTGACGCCCGAGCACGACCTGCTCAGGCTCTGCCTGCACTTCGAGAGGCTCGGCAGGCCGCTCAGCTCGGCGATACCCCACGAATGGATCGACCGGCGCCAGCCCGAGGGCGTCCTGCTGAACCGCTTCCTCGGGGAGCTCGAGAACGGGAGCTGGCCGGGCCGCGACCACCTGGACGCTCTTATGGAAAGCGATGATGAAAAATCGCTTGTCGCATCGCTCCTCTTCGACGTGCCCGACATCGACGACCCGTTCAAGGTGGCCCGGGAGGGCATCCGGCGCCTGAGGGACCGCGCGATAGAGCCCCGGATCCGCCAAATAGAACTTGCATTAGCCACGACCCCATCGGACTTTAATGATGACCCATCGTCACTCCTAAGGGAGTTGTCCGACCTGCAGCGCCAGCTCCGGCAGCCGGTTTCCCTGACCGAGGCCGAGTGAGGCCGGCGCCGCGCATTTCCCGACATTCCACCCATCCATGCCCCGTAAAGCCAAAACAGCAGACACCCGAACCTCCGAGGCCGTCGAGAAGGCGCTCGCCCAGGCGCCGCAGGCCGGCGCCGAGGGCGGGGACGCCTCGGTCCCGGTCGGGGGCATCAACGAGAAGATCCGCCAGCTCATCCGGCTGTCGAAGGAGCAGGGGTACCTGACGTTCGACGACATCAACGAGGCCCTGCCTGAGTCCATCGAGAACCAGGAGGAGATCGATAACGTGCTCTCGATCCTCCAGAACCTCGAGATCGAGATCCTGGAGCCCGACCAGGTCGAGGACTACAAGCAGCGCCAGGAGGAGGCCGAGGAGGAGGAGTCGCGCTCCTCGCAGAACGACATCCTGGACGACCCGGTTCGGATGTACCTGAAGCAGATGGGCCAGGTGCCGCTCCTGACCCGCGAGCAGGAGGTCGAGATCTCCAAGCGGATCGAGAACGCGGAGCTCAAGGCCCAGGAGGCCCTGTTCCAGGCGTCGGCCGTCGGGGGCTACATCGCCACCCTCGGCGCGAAGCTCCTCAACCGCGAGGAGCGCTTCGACCGGATCGTGATCGACAAGAAGATCGAGAGCCGCGACGCCTACTTCCGGACGCTCCCGAAGCTGGTCGAGACGACACAGAAGAACGAGGCCGGCACGAAGGAGGCGTGGGTCGAGCACGTGAAGGCCCGCACCGAGCCGGAGAAGAAGAGGGCCCTATCGAAGTTCCGCAGGCGCGAGTCCGCGCTCAGGGCGAACTTCCCGAAGTTCTTCTTCAAGCTGAAGGTCTACGAGGAGTACCTGGAGGAGCTGCGGCCGGTCCTCGAGGAGACCGAGGGCTGCTTCGCGCAGCTCGAGCGCGCCAAGCACCCGAAGACGAAGAAGGACGCCGCGATCGACCCCCGCTCGATCAACACGAAGCTGCGCCACATCGAGCTCGCCCAGCGCATCGCGCCCGCCCAGCTCCTCGAGGTCTACTCCCAGACGATGACCCACGTGCGCGAGGCGCACCGCGCCAAGACCGAGATGGTCGAGGCGAACCTGCGCCTCGTGATCTCGATCGCCAAGAAGTACACGAACCGGGGGCTCTCCTTCCTCGACCTCATCCAGGAGGGAAACATGGGGCTCATGAAGGCCGTCGAGAAGTTCGAGTACAGGAGGGGCTACAAGTTCTCGACCTACGCGACCTGGTGGATACGCCAGGCGATCACCCGCTCGATCGCGGACCAGGCCCGCACGATCCGCATCCCGGTCCACATGATCGAGACGCTCAACAAGGTGATGCAGGTCCAGAAGCAGCTGCTCCAGGAGTACGGCCACGAGCCTACGCCCGACGAGGTGGCCGACGAGATGAACCTGCCGGTCGACCGGGTCCAGCAGATCATGAAGATGGCGCAGCAGCCGATCTCGCTCCAGTCGCCGGTCGGCGACGGCGACGACACCTCCTTCGGGGACTTCATCGAGGACAAGTCGGCGGAGAACCCGTACGACATGACCGCGTACTCGCTCCTGCGGGAGAAGATCATAGACGTCCTCGACACGCTGACCGAGCGCGAGCGCCGCGTCCTCTCCCTGCGCTTCGGGCTGGTCGACGGCTACAGCCGCACGCTCGAGGAGGTCGGCAAGCAGTTCAAGGTGACGCGCGAGCGCATCCGCCAGATCGAGGCGAAGGCGCTGCGCAAGATGCGCCACCCGACGCGTATCCGCCAGCTGCACGGCTTCTTCGACGCGGAGCAGATCGACAACGCCCAGAACCTGCTGAAGGTCGCGGCCTCGCTGCGGCCGCAGCGCTCGTAGGCGCCCCGAACGCGCTTGCCTAGGGGTGAAAGCGGCCTAGATTCGGGACATGTCCTCATCCAGCGCGATATTGCTCGGCATCATGGGCTTCAGCGGTGGGGAGCTCCTGATCGTGCTCGCGATCATCCTGCTCCTTTTCGGCGGCTCCAAGCTGCCCTCGCTCGCGAAGGGCCTGGGCCAGTCTATCAAGGAGTTCAAGAAGGCCGCGAAGGACGACGAGCCCGAGGCCCCCGCCAAGGCGGAGGCCAAGAAGCCGGACTCCGGGGGCGCCCCCGGCGCGAACTAGGACGGTCCCGGCCCGGCCGGGTCCTCCGGGGCCCGCTCCGCTAGCCTCCCCCGGAAGTCCCTGATCTGCGCGGGCGTGCCCAGCGCCAGGAGCTCGTCGCCGCCCCTGAGCACCTCGGAGGCGCCCGGGTTGAGGATGCGCTCCCCCGCCCTGTGGATGCCCGCGACCTGCACGCCGTGG
>Ga0181526_10002490_pt1 | contig 16007 bp, 14 predicted proteins | sample PEATcosm2014_Bin_35_FD_119750 | JGI IMG/M metagenome (GOLD analysis project Ga0181526, IMG submission 119750) | Peatland microbial communities from MTU Mesocosm Facility, Houghton, MI, USA - PEATcosm2014_Bin06_30_metaG | ecosystem: Environmental > Terrestrial > Soil > Wetlands > Peat | place...
ATATGCGCATTGGTCCCAGGACCCGTGATTTTTCTCCTAGGATCGTTTGCCAATTCATAATCGTGTATCGCACGAAAAAATATTCGAAGTCCTTCTTCGGCTTGTCGTGGGTTCGTATATTCAAAGGGGCCGTGCATCGTCTTCCTGGAATGCACACAGAAAAACGGTTCCATCAAAATGATGTACGTCTCGTGGTGCCAAATTATTCGATGGCGGGTGCGCAGCGTTCCCACTTGGGCCTCAGGCACACGAGCCTGGACATATTGGATCGTTTCCGATTCGTTCGACGGCAAACCGTGATTCATTCCGCAACCCCTTTGGCTGGGGCGCCTTCATCTTCCTTGTTCCGCGCTTTCCTCGCCGCTTCCAAGATTTGCTCCTTATAGTTCTCAGCCCGCCCGAATGCCATTTGGCTAACGAAGTGCCGTAGATAAAATGTCGTCGCAAGCAGAATGATTCTCGCTTTGCTTGATCGTTCTTCCTTTGCGTGGGCGACAAGTTCGTCGTAGAGCTCGCGCGGCACATCAACGGAAAGCCTCACCGAATCTTTTGCCTGTGCCATAGACGCCAAGCATCTCACGGCCTATGCACCAATGTCAAGGACTTTCCCTTGTTCCGCAGGACTCTGGGCTAAGCGGCCCCTGATCTGCGCACCACATCCGGCCATATCGACCGGGCACCGCGAACACCCGCCAAAAGGAGCTCCCTTGAAGGGAAGCAGTGCTGGCTTGATTCTTGGAACGCGTGGGAAGCGGTAAACGGTCGGGGTTTGTCAGTGGCGCGGGATCGGAGCCGAAATGCCGCCCCGGGGCAACCGACGGCGATCGGTCCTGCAGGGCGGCAATTGGCGGCGGGGTCCTTTATGTTAGGTGTCTAAGTAGGGCCAGAGGTGGGCACCTTGTTTGTGTGTGGGGCTAACAGATTTAGCCCCCCACTCACACAAGCTAACCAGGATACCCAGTTTGATCTTGTGTGAGCTAGCCTTATTCACCGCACAAGACACACAGCACGGTACTTACATCTTATGCAGCCTACTTCGGGCGAAATTGCAAAGTCGCGGAAGATCTGGTTTGATCTGAAAACACGGCTTTGCAATGTGTTGATTGCAGATTGTTTAGACCTTCTGTGAGGGCACATGTCGATACCTTGTGTGAGACCTTGATTGGATTACAGGAATTCGCACAAGGTCAGCAAACACAACGTCAAATCTGCGCGAGTATTGTCTGAGCATTCTCGTGATCCAAACCGATCGCCCCAGGAATCTTTTCTTGCGAGGAAGTCACAGGACGAACGCTCCGGACGGGACACCCTCGATACGTCGCGATGTTCGATTTACGTTCGCCCTGGGCCCCTAGGAATCGCAGCCCAAGGGTCTGTGGCGGGCGGTCTAACCCCTATAAGCGGAACCGGTCAGGATCTGCAGGCGGGACAATGCAAAATCGGCTTAATTGTCCCTAATTTTTTGTCCCGGGACAGACCTACCATGCAAGTGCGGCGGGTGGGAGGCCTGGCGGGGGCGCCAGCCATCCCCTTTGGAATCAGCGCAAAAAGCATTCCTCTGCATCGGCCGGCTTCGCCTATAGCGAATAAAAATTGACATGAGCCAGCCACAAGACTTAATTTTTAGGCATCCTCCCATTTTCTGCGGAATTGCTCTAAGTCTATAGCTCTCATTTTGTTGCGGTATGGAACCCTCCTTCTCGGTTGCAATTCTCCCAACCCGGATCACGGAAGCGAAGCAGATATCCTATCTGATGTACCAACACAAGAATCCTATTTGTAATTGCTTACAATTGCCTGTCACCACATTGACATAACTGCAGCGCAGTTCCCTGCCGACACTTTCGCAGCGGATCACCCGGAATTCTGCGCGGTTTCGCCAGGAGGCGAAAGGTTTGAATCCATCTAAGCGATTCGCTGCGTTGTGTTTAGCATCGCGTTTGTAATTTCTTCTAATTAGTTGACAAGAAATTAGATACCCGCCGGCGATTTTTGCCCAGCACCCCGCAATTCCCTACCGTTCGCTTACTTGACAACTAAATATATTGTTGGCATTTACGCTTCCTGCCTCACTATTTAGTTGACAACTAATTAATTTATTGAGACACTGACACCAGTTAAGACAGTGAAGGATAGCACCATGAGCCCGAGAATCAGCAAAGCAAAAGCAGTAGTCACCAAAACCCAAGACGGCAGATTACTCATCGCAGTAAGACTTCGCACAGTCACTCCGTTTGTTTCCATCTGCCAATTGCTACACGCCAGCGAATGCGAGCCCGTCCGGTTATTGCATGAAACAGAGGACCAATACATTGACCGTTTGTACAGCTGTGATTCCAACAAAGGAGGCCGCTAGGCCATGCGAAAAGTTTACCGGATCACCATGCAAGAACAGGACGCGCAAGGCGAATTCCAGCTAACCGATATCGTGGAATTCGAAACGAGCGCACAGGGAAACGTCTTCGAAGTCTTGGACATATGGCGCGCAGAAGTAGCGCAACGGGACAGAGACGAACGCGAACGGGATCAATACGCACAAGCTTACGAACAGATGGCCGCTAACCCCGCGAACACTTTGGAATCCGCAATCGTGTCTTTAGTTCTTTCCGATGAGTACTGGCACAACAAAGAGTACTTGGCAACGGAACGCGCCATTCTTTCGCTTCGCCAAGCTAAGGCCCAGCTGTAGGAGCAAAAATTCGAACAGGAGGCAACACCATGTACCGCGAACAGGAAAAGCAGCAGAGCAAGAACAGAAAGGACGCGCGGCAGTTTCGCAATCTAGACAGTTATACCGGGCAATTGGCCCAAGAACGCGAGTATGCGGATCACGTGCGCGCAGCGCTTCGAGTCTACCGCAAGGAGGCAAGGTAAATGGACGCGAGGAAAACAGCTGCAAGGATGCGCGCAGAACGTGTGCGCAACTACGCGCGGCAGTTCAAGACGGCAGGCTTGCTTTAGGCGTTGCGGACGTTGACGCGTCCGGTTTCCAAATTCTCGGTACAGGAGGATGTATGCAATATCAAGGCGCAACAAGCGGAATGGCTATCAGCGTATCCGCGTCGAAAGTCTTAGAGGCCGCGCAGTCTCGAAAACGCAAGAAACAAGTATTTTCCACAGGCGAAATTCCCCACCTATTCGCGCACAAGGTTCAAGAATCCGGACGCAATGCACAGGGGAATTTTTACTTTACTGGCGCCGATGGCGTTCCCGTCTCTCTTTGGTCCTACGGATCACACTGGGAAATTGCGCGCCACGTCACCACGAAACGCGGTAATGCAGTCCTGTGGAATTCCGACACCACCACAGTAACAACAACGGGCCAAACACGGGAAACCCTTTCCGCAATCCCTCCGGATGTTCCTAAATTCCGCGTCACTCGTTTGCAGCAATTTGATTTGAAGTACAACGCACAAGCCCAGCACAAAAAGCAATTAGAGGGATACGCGTACGATATCGAACTACATTTATTGAATGCTTCGCGGGCTCGCAGTTCGTGGCGCAAGGAATCAGAACACGGTACAGCGCAAAAACTGACAGACGAACGGAACGCGTATGTGCTGTTTTTTGGTCTTCGCAACAAACCCCTCGCCGATGTTCCCGCATTGGATTCAGAACAGATGAAAGCAATTAAGGCGAAGGAATCCGCGCGCCAGAAAGCAGGAACGGAAAAGGCCAAACGGGAGAAAGCAGAAAGACTCGCGCGTATGGCTAGCGCTATCGGCGAATGGCGTGGAGGTAGTCTGCTAACAATTTCCTTGCCTTATGACGCGCCTGCGATGCTACGCGTTAAGGATGGAAACGTCGAAACGTCCCGCGGCGCCATTGTTCCCGTAGCCCATGCAAAACGCGCATTAACCCTTGTACGCGCAGTCCTTTCCCGTGGCGAGACGTGGCACACGAACGGACACACGTGCCATCTAGGCCCGTACAAGCTCGATTCCATCGATGCGGACGGTACCTTGCGCGCGGGATGCCACGTAATCAGCCGCGCGGAATGGGAAAGAATCGCGCCAATTCTTGGCGCGTATACCCCCGCAGAACAAATCAGCGAACAGGAGGCTAACTAACATGGGATTCATGCAACGGCAAATCACGCGCAAATGCTCCTGGTACCGCGTCGAGACTTCGCAAGGTACGGAATTCGTTGACGCAGACCTAGTAGGAAAGCAAGAGCCCGCAGACAGTGACGGCCTTGTGGACTACTGCGAAGGAATTCCCGTGTCTTGGGAATTGATTCAAGGATACGGCGCACGTCTGTCCGCTCCCGGATACATGGATTGCACAGAGTGGAGTGTGTTCGATACGCAAGAAGAGGCGGAAAAGTATCTAGAGGAAATGTATCCCGAAGACGAAGAGACAGACGAAGAGGAGGCAAACTAATGCTTCACTGCGGACACGAACCCTCACAGCACGGCGAACACACGACCGGAACAGGGATATTCACCGTTGACGGCATCCAGCGCGAAATTTGCTGGGATTGCTGCGCCGATATCGCGCTAGGTCAAATGCTGAAAGACGGCAAATCGTTTTTCTATCTCACCAAAACAGACGGGAAATACAGGTTGACGAATTGGCCTGGTAATCTTTCGTTTCCCCTGATGTCCTACCGCGAAGGCAGTCACAACATCGGACGAACGCGCACAGACGTTTGGTTTGTTGGTCCGGATAACTACGTATGGCATGGCGTCCAGATTGGCGAATGGAACCAAGTCTGCCGTGTCAAACGCACGAAAGAAGTCTGGAAGCACGCGGCCTAAATGGGCGGATCACAATTTAAATTCAGGAGGTAACATTTATGGCAGGCGAAAACGAAACACGCGCGCTAGATTTGCTGGAACAAATGACAGCGAACCTTATCGAATCGCACCAGAGCGAATTTGAGGACGGGCACGGCGGAGACGCGGATCACGACGGCGAAGCACCAGAAGCTTGCAGTTATTGTCGTGACATTGTAGAGGCTCGTATGTTTCTCGCAGAGGCAGGCAGGGACGTATCAGCGCTCACACCCGCCGAATAGTCTACACCAGCATTCACAGAGGCTTAGAACACAGCTAGGCGCGATTCGCAGACGCGCCAATGATGTGCTCTAGTTGACGTGTGGCGATTCAAACGCCACGCTAAGGGAGGACTGTGGACCAAAGCGAAGCCTATAAGGATGGATACCGCAACGGAACCGTTGACGCGGGCCTAGGACGCGTTAACCGGTATAGCTACCACGGGACGGCAGAGACGAACAGCTATTCCGCGCAGTACTTCGCGGGATACCGCAGAGCGATAGGTTCGGCACAGTTGCGCGTCTATCTGCGGGCCTTGGAAAAACTGCGCGCGGCCTAATCCTAGACGCAATACTAGGCCCGTAGAGGCATACGCGCGAGTGACACGGTAGAAAACTGCGCAGATATACGCGCGGATCATACGGTATTCCCGTGCGCGCGGCGAAACATGCGAAAACACCAATAAAAACGCGCATCTTGCGCGGAGGGGAAAATTTGTTGAAGACAATGGAGTATACGTCTTTTAGATTCGCTTCGCCGTTTTCGCCAAAGTTTTCGCTCGCGCCGGCATCGATCGCAAAATCCTAGAGGGGTTTCTGAAATTCCACGGACTCTTTAGCGTTTTTTCCGCGTACCCGTGGAATACCCAACGAGCGCGGGGAGGAGAAAAACTTGCTCGGGGGAGTCTTTGGAAAAATTTCTTCTTTGGGTCCTCCGGGGAAATAAAATTTGGAATGTTCCGGCTAGGCGGGCTCCTTAATACGGATGGTCCGCGGCCGCAATTTTATTGCGGATTTCGCCCCGGAAAAGTAACAAAGTATTTTTCTATTATTACTTGACAACTAAAGGAAAGGGGGTATGATTCCGGAATGAAAGCAAAAGCAAAGCGCGGGCGTCCGTCGAAAGGGATTGTGGATAGGGAGAAGGGCTCCCACATTTCGGCGAATTTGGGCGCGGACAAAGCGGCTGCTTTGCGCAATTGGTCGGATGAATCCGGAATCCCGATTTCTGAATTAGTTCGGCGCGCAGTGGAAAAAGCTTTAGAAAATCGCGCCGCGGAGAAGAAGAACAGTTAAGCAATAAGCGGGAATCGCCGGCGTTGACGCGCTGACGATCCCCTGGCACCTAACCTCGGTACAGGAGGCTAAGCGTTGGATTGCAATCTATATTCGCGTCATTTTGAAAGCAAGCCGGCAGCACATTCCGGATTAATCCCTCCTTGCCCCGCCTGCGGTATCGATCATTCACCGACTCCACCCGCCTCTAATTCTGTCGTGTTTGGTTCGTGTCATTCTCTCAGTGAAAGTTTGTGCAGTCAGTATTGGCCTACACAATCGGGAAATCAGGGGACGACGGCGCGTTGGCAATCTTTCTATATAGGAATTCCCGGGACCGTGCGGTTCATAAGGTTAGACGCAAAGACAGCCGCGAGGGCATGAAGCTCTTCGTCCTAGACTGCGCTCCCAGGCCCTGACAAGATCCATTCCGAGAGGTGCCCTGATGAGAGCGTTTTCTTCACCCAAGGCCGGGTGTATTCGGCTTTGCCTGCGTGATGGCCCCGTTTTGTACCAACCCGGAAGTGCCAGAGGTTTTGTGCTCATCCGCCCTGGTTGCCACAGCCCCTTCGCAACGTTGGCACGGGGACGTGTTCCTTTCGGCTTGTCGCTGACCATACGCTCTCCAAGCGCTCGGCATTCACTTGGGCGACGTCGAGCTGTACACCAACTTGGACTCCGCCTCAATCAACTGCTGAATCTTCCAGAATTCCTCGACAGCGTCTGTAACGCGATCTGCGATAGCTGGAAGAAAAGAACTCCGAAAAAACGCGGGCGGCTCCAAAGCTACCGATCCGTCTGGCTGAGCACGGACTTCCCAATGTCGAGAGACTCTGGAATCGACGATTTCAAATAGACAGATTGGCACTGGTACTATCGTCGGGATGTCCGGTTCCATCAGAATCTCGACCCATACTCCGTTCCCAGAGGATTGGGCGTCTGCTTTCATTGTCATGCCGAGGACCAGATACTCGCGCCCAATTACAACCCCAAATTCTCGGTTCCTCCAGAAGCCTGGGCCGAGACGCTGAATTTGCTCTTCACTTGGATAAATTGAAATGCATTTGACTATCATCAACGCCTCCTAGCCCTTACTTCCACGGCGGATTGTCAATAATGGACTTGTACTCGGCTCGAATGCCGCTCACGACATTTTCGTACCAATGGGTCGAGATGACCGAGCCATCGGGTGGGTGGTATGCGCTGCTGGTCATCTTAGACCACTCGCTCGCTTTTCCGCCATACTGTTCCGCGAGCCTGCCTCCTTCGTCCAGTGCTTTCGGTGTTCCCGCCCCGTATATGGCTAAGCCCTTTTCGCCCATTTGCGCTTCACTTGCCAGAGACTTGCCTAAGTTGATCGCGTCAGCTGACTTCGATTCAGCGCCTCCCACGAAAAACAGAGCGATGCCAGTCCCGATCATCGCACCTTTTTCACCGGGCGTACTTGCCTCAAAATCCTTGCCCTGCCCAAAGCTATAATTGATGCCAAGTTTTGCGAGGCCAGCGTCAATCGGAGCATTGACTAGGTTCGCCAACTTTATAACGGTGTTAGCGCCCTCCTTCGCAGCGCCGATGACTGTGTCCCTGGCGACTTGCAGCGTCGCGTTCCCCTGTGACGCGACAGGACAATTCCGATAGCCACCGGAACCACCGCTATTGCACACTCCGGGATCATGTCCATCAAGGTCAGCGAAGGACTCGGGATTGTCAATTACGAACGCGTACAGATTAAGTGTCTGCGGGTTACCTAGATTTGCATATGGTATCGGAGCGGGTACGGATGACCAGTCGGGTGATAGGAAACGTCCATAGGTTGACGAGTAAAAACGCGCGCCGAAATAGTCGTTGACAGTCTCGGGGTCGCGCTCCTTGCCCTGAAACTTGTAATTCTGTGGGCAAGTATTAATGAACACGTCCTCGCCGCCGTAGGGATAGAAATCTGCGTCGTAGCAGAGGGTCGGCGTGCCGGAACCGGCGGGAACCTCGACGATCACACGCGAACTACTTACCTGATCCTCAAAATAGTAGTAAACGTTGTTCAGGTAATCGCGCCGAGCAACGCGGGCGCCGTCGAAATATACGTATTCGCTGAATGCAGTGTTCGTGGTGCTGCCAGTCGTGTCGGTTTCGTCCAGCACTTCGCCGCTCGGGCCGTACCAGTACAGTTTCGTGCTGGACTTCTCCACCCTGTTCCCTCGCCCATCGTAAACGTACGTCACTCCCCCGCCCGTCTTCATCTCGCTCTCTGCATTCCAGACGTAAGTCGAAGTTACATCGGTCAATTCATTCCCAGAAGCGTCGTAAGTAAACGGCGCTACGGAGATTTGGTTGTTTGCGTTCGGGGTTAGGGTTGAATTCCCTGTCCCCGCAACCGCAGTGAGATTTGCAAATTGGTCGAGTGTGAAGTCAAGACTCCAGCAATTCGCGGTGCAGGTGGAAACAGTCGCCGCGCTTGTAATGCGGTTCAATACGTCGTAGCTGTATGTTTGACTGCGATTGGAGTTGCGATCGTTCGTGATGCCGACGAGATTGCCGTTGTCCGCGCCCAGATTGAAATTGTATTTCACGTCGAACATTGTTCCGGTTGTCGCGGTGGCAGTACACGCGTAGCTCAATGGCAAAGTGGTCCCGGTGCCTGCCCAGTTCCAGCACGGTTGAAGACGGTTATTGTAAAGGATTGTTTGACCAACGGCGGCATCTAAACTTCGAAATGCCGGAGCGCCATTAGGCGCGTAGTAGCCGTCGGACACGTAGCCAACCCCGGTCGTGTTATCGCTCGCTGCGGTGGGCTTTGCCGATGCGAGATAGGCGTACGTCACGACTCTTCCGCTGGGATACGTGAGTGTAGCGAGGGATCCATCGAGGTTATAAACATAGCTCGTATTCTTCGTGAGCGCGTTGGTCGTCCGCTGGTCCCCCCATATACGACCCATCGTATCGTAGGCGAAGCCCTCCGTTCCCGCAGCGTCTGTCATGCTGGTCATGTGACCGATGTTGTAACAGGAGGAGACCACCACGCAGGCGGTTTGGTCATAAACGTAGCCCACGGACGGGTCGCCATTCGAATAGGTTCTGCCGAGCATTCGATTCAGCTTATCCCACGAGTAGGTGATCGTAATTCCACGCGCATCCGTCTTCGTCTGAACGTTATTGTTAGCGTCGTAGGTATACGTTACCGGGTTGGTTGTGCCGCCGGTTTCGGGGTTGCCGGAGCTCGTGAGGCGCTTAAGCGAATCGTAAGCGAAACTGCGATTGCGCGAGCCGCCTTGCGCCACACTAACCAAATCGTCCAAAGCATCGTAGGTGTAATTGGTGATGTAGTTCAGTCCGCCCGGGTTTTCGATTACTTCCGTCATGCGGCCAAGGCCATCTGCGCAGCTCTCCCGAGTTTTGCCCGCCTCGTCCGTAACGGTCGTGCAATTGCCACTGTATGAGGTGGTGACTGTCGAGCCATCCGTCTTCGTGACCAGCGTCGGCCGATTCAGCGCGTCATACTGGTAGTTTGTTATTCCGTAGGTGGTGTCCGACGTCGTGCGATAGGGATTCGTTTCGGATGCCTTGCGGCCATCCGCGTCGTAAGTAACAAGCGAGTAGTCAACGCCTGTTGGGTCGGAATTGAGTTCGAATTCGGACAGGCGACCAAGGCCATCAACGATTCCCGTCTCGAGTAGGTTTTGCGAGGAACTAATTTTCTTCGTGACAATCACCTCGTACGGGGGGCCAGCGGCGCAGCCTTCGCTCGCGGTATCGCTGTAGCAGTAGCTAAGTTGTCCGCCGTCGGGGTATGTGGTTTGGATCTTTCGCCAGGTTTCCGGATCGTACGTAAAGCTAGTGAGCTGCGAGTTTAGATCAGACGTGGACGAAAGTCGTCCCGTGTTGAAGTCATAGGTTTTCGTAATGGATTGACCCAACGCGTTCGTGATTGTAGTCGGATAGGCACCTAGGTACACGGATGAATAGGCGTAGGTGGTTGTGTTGCTTTTGGGATCGGTCGCAATATTGACTTCGCCCGTATCGAAATACGTGGCTGTGCTGGTGAGATAGGCACCGGTAGTGTTTAGCCACTTCGAAACTGAGGTCTGATTACCCCGAACCAATCCATCCGGCGGACTTGAACTATGCTGGGTGGCAACGCCCGAACTAGCGAGGCCATACGCATCATACCCGTAGGTCGTGTAGGCAACTTGAGTTCCGGCACCGTTAGTCACCTGAAGAGACGAAAGTAGTTCGAGAAAATTGTCACCCAGGTAGGTTGAATTCGCCAGAGCCTGATAATTTGTCGACGTCGTTCTGAGAAGAGCCCCAGGCGCACCATTGCCGTAATCGTATTCCTTCTTGGCAGTAAGCAGACCATAGCTGGCGTCGTATTGAAGATCTAGCGTCGTCGTTGAATCGGAATATGAAAACCCAGAATCATATTGATTAATTACCTCCCGAACCTGCCCATTCGACAATGTTGTGGTGACAGTTGTAGGCTGAACGTTGAAAACGGAGTAGGGTGCCATGGCGCTGTAAGCGGCTTCGGTATTTTTAACATAAGCGTAATTCGTCGCCGTGCTTTCTAGCATGTTCCCTGCGGATTGCAGTCCCTGATAAACGACACGGTTTGTTTCGAAGAAAGAACATGTATTCCCAAGCCCGGTCTGCGTGAAAACCGTCTCATTTCCTAACGGGTCTGTCGCGGTGTCGGTGCGCGAGGTTGTGCCGTAGCCCCACGCTACCGTCCCGAAATTGTATGTCCACACATGGGTTCCGCTCCCATCGCCCGTATTGACGCCCCTCGACGCCACAACTTGGGCTATCGAGGTGTGTTCTATCGCGCTTGGTATATTGGGACAACCCACCAAAGACGCCCATGTGTAAGTGAGAGTCAAACCCGTAGGAGTGACAATGGAAGCCAAGTCCGCGTATGCGTCATATGAAAACTGATAGGTGGTTCCATTTGGCAGAACTATGCTCTGGAGCAATAACTGGTTGCCGGAATACGCTGTCCCGTAATAGGTAAAAGCACCGGGCGATTCCACCGCGTAGGTTGCGAAACAAAACTTGACGGGATATGTCCCACCGTTCATTCCCGGTAACGCCCAAGTGCTTGCTGAACTGGTTGGAGCCGATCCCGTGCATCCGCTGAAATCGGTTGTACTCGTGGCGGGAGAGAAGGTGCGTCCTTCAGTATCCGTGCTTGTAATCTGGCTGACCGCCTGGCCAAAAACAATCATAGTGTTGCCATTGGAATCTTGAATGCTTTTCGTGCTTGGGCTGTACTGCGTGCCCACCTTGTCTACTAAAGTCACGGCGCCGGTGCTTGTCCCATTCCAGAGAATCTGCCATCCAGAACCGTCCAGCGCCCTGTACGCGCCGGAGCTTACTTGTCCAAAATTTATCGCGCTCCCATCAGACGCAGTCATACGGCAGGTATCGTATAGGTTTAGCGTCTGGGTGAGGCCCGTCTTGATTTGGCAGCCTCCTAACTGCGGTATACCGTCCGCGACAATCTGCCAAGGGCTACTCTGGAAGCCCCAAACGTAGTGGCAGGTTTCGCCGCCAGTCTTATTGGGCTCACATTCCTTGGAAGTTTGGAACTGCCGAGCGTTGTAGATCAGGGAATACGATAACTTCAGTTTCCCACCTCGCTGTGGGTAGGAAGCGATGGGAATGTGAACGACGAGATTTCCGCTCGACATGTTGACGCTATCAATGTCTCCACCACTGACAGTTTGATACGGTTTAATACCCTGATCGATATTTGGGTTCGGGCCGTCATCCTGCGACCAAGCACTCGGGCTACTTCCAATGAACAGCCCAAGAAAAAGCAGCAATGAACTGATGCGCAGTAATGAAACCGAGCGCCACGTGCCGAGCCAGAAATCATAACGGCCGAAACAAGCAAAAATCGAAGACCGGAGCGCCAGCCGCTTGAGAATCATGATTCCTCCACGGCAATCAAATGTTGCTGCCTTATAACGGAGCGCGTGTAAGCTGTCAAGGGAATTAACACTTACGGATATTGATTCGCAATGACAGTGGCGTGCAGGATACCTGAAGAATCGACTTCGCTCGAAATGATGGAACGACAATATTTGAATCTTGCTTCGTGCAGGAAACTCGACGGCCTAAGAACGATTGACCGGACTAAAGCCGCTCACTCCGTCTCCGACACCTTACTTTTGAATTTTAATCTGGCCGCGTTCCGTAACCACGATCTCCGGCCGACTCCGATAGCTAGTTATCTTTCCTGTCACCCACACCCGCAAATCTCGGTACTCGTCTTCCGGCGTCCCAAACTTTTCGCGATCCGAGCCCCGAATCAGAATTCACGTATTGCTTCCTTTTTTGCACTGAGCGACAAATCACGATTGCGTCGTTTCTGATTTGCAGCACGCACCTTGCTGTCAACATGAACTTCGTCGTAACCGATTTCGCATCTGTTGGTCGCAGTTCCGACCGTGCAGGAGTCCCAACCGACCTTGCCCCATACGCCGTAGTCCCCTAACCAGCAGATTCTCCGCTACTTGAAAATCACCCGGTCGGAAGTGCGCTGAGGACAGAATAATCCACGCTTCGTGTTCGGTTGATTGCATCATTCGTCCCGCCAATCTTGGCTCAGCAGGGACTCCAATGTTTGAAAAAATCGTAATCACGCCCTTCTTTTTGTGTCGACATCGGGCAGCCCCGCTGGCCCGCGAGCGAGAGCTATTCTTGACCTACCTACATCGCGGAGGAAATGGTTTAGGGAATCTTAAAATTACTGCCTGTTATCTGCTTCAGATTGTCCGATTCCTCAGACTGAAAGCACCTCGGGACGTTGCGCAGGATGAAGTGCTGCGTGCCGCAAAATCCTGGGCAACCGACAGGAGCCAAGGCAGCCGGCATTCTCCCGGCCGTTATTCGGAAATTCTATTTGCACGGATCGCACGTCGCTGGCTTCGTTTTCAGGGCAGACTCCTGCCTCCGCCGCAAGCTCCACAACCCTTTTCCAATATTCTCGACGACTTCGCAGGTTATATGCGGACGGAGCGAGGGCTTGCGCCGATCACAATAGAGGGCTGCTGCTTTCGGGCGGCGCAATTTCTTGCGTGGTTCTCGAAGCGGCATCGCAAGTTCTCCGAAGTCGGTATCCGCGATCTAGACAGATATCTCGCGACAAGACCTAGAAATTGGACGCTAGTAACGCGCGCAGGCGTGCACGCACGTCTTAGGGCCTTCTTTCGCTATGCCGAAAGTCACGGGTTGTGTCCTCCAGGCATTCCCGCAGGTCTGAAGAGTCCCGCGATCCAGCGGGTCAGTTCAGCGCCAGGAGGGCCCGAATGGAGCGAAATCCTCCAAATGCTGCAATTGACCAACGGGACGTCGCGACCTAGCAAGCGTGCAAGAGCACTTCTCTCGTTGTTTGCGTTCTATGGGTTGCGAAGTAGCGAGGCAGTACGTCTCTGTCTAACGGATTTCGACTGGCAAAACGATACTTTTTCGGTCAAGCGCGCTAAGAGCGGCCGGATTCAGCAATTTCCACTTCAGAGAGATGTCCGCGAAGCCATTCGACGATACATCGATGAAGCGCGACCACAAAGTTCGTCTCCTAACCTATTTCTGACGCTCCATCAACCCTACCGGCCTATGACCCGCAGCTCAGCTTTCAAAATTGTGAATGACCGGATGAAATGTTTGGGCATCAGGTCCAAACATCAAGGTCCCCACGCGATGCGTCACGCCTGTGCGACACACTTGCTTGAGAGCGGTGCCGCGCTCAGAGAAATCGCGGATTTCTTGGGGCACCGTGATTGTCAATCCGTTGGGATTTACGCGAAGTTCGAGGTTGAATCGATGCGCGAAGTCGCGAACCTCGATTTGGCCGGCAGCCTATGAAGCTCTCGTATGCCATCGAGCGGTACGTTGCTCGCAGACACCTAGACGGAGTCCGCTTCAGAAACGGCGAGGGAGTCCTGGCGAATCTACTTCGGAAAACAGGCGATTGCTCGCTGGATAGGGTAACGGGATTGCAGGTTTTGTCTTATTTGCAAGGACCGAAGACCTCTTCTGCAGCGTGGTGGGCAAAATACCGAGTGCTCAAGAAATTTTTCTCTTACTGGATGATGCGTGGAGAGTTGGATGCGCTGCCGATGCCTCGTCCACGTCCGGCATACCCGCCACCATTCGAGCCGCTCATTTACTCCAATTCAGATTTGCAGCGACTTTTTGAAGTTATTGCTTCAAATCGGAAGACAGAGTCCTGGCGACTTGAGCCGATTACGTTACGAACTGTCTTGCTGTTTTTCTATGGGACCGGAGCGCTCATCAACGAGACGCTTTCTCTCACTGAACGTGATGTGGACCTCCGCAATAATCTTGTCACGCTCCATCGCGAAGGCGCCCTGAGCAGAAGGACGATCCCGATTGGCCCGAGCCTTCACAACTCGATCAGCCTATATCTTGCGTTCAGTCGAAATCGACGACGTCCTGAGGCCGGGCTATTTATCGACAAAGAGGGACGAAGTCTCACGGCCTTAACGCTGAGCTACGCTTTCAAGAGAGTTCGCCGAATTGCGGCCATTCATCTGACGAACGGTAAGCATTTAGCGTCTTTGAAGGATTTCAGACACACGTTTGCTGTTCATTGCCTGAACAGATGGTTAAGCGAAGAGAAAGATCTGCGACAAATGCTGCCCACATTGGCTGCGTATATGGGACACGTAAAGTTGAGCTGGACTGAGCAATACCTCTCAGCGACCCCGGAACGATTCTGGAAACAATTGTCCCGTTTGGGTCTGGAGCGTTCGCATTGACCGCCCTGCCCGCCTTTTAGGTTCCGCACCTGATTACTTAAATGCCGTGGACTGCGTTGCAAAAAATCTGCCCGACACATGAAACGTTCCGGTCGCTGAATCTGACTGAAAGCGAGATCACAATTGATCCAAAAATTTCATCAAGCCACGGTCGTCGCGCCATCGCTTCCTGTTTGGGTGCTGCGGGCTCAGCTTGACGAGGTGATTCCGAAAACGTTCCGGCGTCAGCCTCAGATATCGCTCGGACGAGCCCAATCCGCACTGCCCCATGTACGCGGAAAGCGCTGGGATCAGGCGATTCAGGTCCCCGCCCTGCCGGAGCCATCTGGTGAGCCGGTGCACCGCGAATGTCGCTCGTAAGTCGTGCATGCGCGGCTGATAGATCGCACCGTCGTACCGCTCGATTCCCGCCAGACGGCGAAGTTTGCGGAACGCGACTATCAGTGCGGGTTCCTTGAGGGCTTTGCCGTCCTTGCCAACAAAGAAATAAGGGCTCCCGATAGGCACTCTCGAAAGGCCGTGCTTGTGTCGACGCAATCTGGCACACAGATCCGGCCCGATGGGAATCTTTCGGACCCGGCCGAAACGCGCGCCGCGGATGGTAATCGCGCTCCGCTTCACGTCTACGTCCTCGCGCAGGAGAGTCAGCGCCTCGCCCGTCCGCATTCCCGTCGCGTAAAGAGTTAGGAGGAACATGCGGAACGTTCGAGAGTCCATCCTGCCTGTCTTCATGTTTTGCCGCGAAGACTTCTGCCAGGCAGATGTCCCTCGGAGAAGAAGCCGCACCTCGTTACGGGTATAAACGTAAGGCACGAAGGCTTGTGCACGCACAAGCGGAGGACGAATGTGCGGCGGCATCGGTGACCGATCGAGCAGCCCGCGCGCCGACCAGTATTCGAAAAAGAATCTGAGAAGACTGAATTTCTTCGACCAGGTGCCGTAGGAAGTCTGAGGGCTGTTCAGGAAATCTAGGATCTGTGCCGGCGTGATCGTACCGAGCGGCACGTCACCGACTTCCTTCGAAAACGATCGGAGGATTTTGGCGGCTTCTTCGAAAAGGACGCCGCGAACTTGCTTTCCGTTGATGTAGGTTTGAACGGCGCCGAAGAGGGTCACAGGCCCTTTAGGTTGAAGGCGGCGACCTTGCGCAGAGACCGCGTGTCGAATTTCGCGTA
>Ga0181526_10002494_pt1 | contig 15992 bp, 12 predicted proteins | sample PEATcosm2014_Bin_35_FD_119750 | JGI IMG/M metagenome (GOLD analysis project Ga0181526, IMG submission 119750) | Peatland microbial communities from MTU Mesocosm Facility, Houghton, MI, USA - PEATcosm2014_Bin06_30_metaG | ecosystem: Environmental > Terrestrial > Soil > Wetlands > Peat | place...
CGCGGAGGCCGGGCGCGCCTTGCTGGCTCGCTTTGGCTGCGCGGCGGTGTTAATTACTCGCGGCGGTAAAGGCATAAGCATTTTCGAGGAGACCTCACCACGGCATCTTCATATTCCCGCAACCAGTTTCGAGGTGACGTACGCGCGTGTGGGTCAGCCCGGAATTGAACGCGAAGCCGGCGGTCGCCAGGTCTTTGATGTAACAGGAGCGGGAGATACCGTGCTGAGCGTGCTCTCACTCGCGATTGCTGCGGGCGCGAACTTGCCGGAGGCCGCCGTTCTGGCAAATACAGCGGCGGGAGTGGTAGTCGGTAAGTTGGGCACGGCGAGCGTCAGTCCAGCGGAGCTGGCCGCCGCTCTAGACGAAATCCACACGTAGTAGAAGGCGGAATCTACCGGTGCGCTTTGCCTATGGCGGGAAGCTCATTGACTTGTCAGTGGGGGAAACCCAGAGTGTGACCACTTTTGTTTTGGCGCTTTTCTCGGCATCAGAAGACCTAGGTAAAGGGGAAAACGGGCTCAGCGCCACGTTAACAGCGATGGCATTGCTTTTATCAGGAGCTTTGGCGTCCATGATTTTAAAGCTCTTTACCGGGCCATAATAACCGGAAGTTCCCCAATCCGCCAGGAAGTCTTCCTTTCTATAGCTCGGCGTCGGTTTCCACAACTCGTAGGCCTTATCCGTGTCTCCCCCCACGAGCGCGTCAAAAAATTGCGCCGTGGCTTTTTTTTCGGGGTAATAACGGAACGTAAAATACAACACGGCAGCCAGGGCCAGCACCAGCGCGCCGATGGTGAAAGCTAGCACTTGCGATTTGTGCGATTTTTCGGGAGGTAGTGGATCCAGTAGTGAGACCATGGCTTTCAGCTCTGCTCTCGTTTCGCCGGCATTCTCCTTACCCTCGCCGGAAGCAAAACTCTATCAGGAGAAATGCCAGCTCGCAAATCTTCTCTTAAATTGGACGCCTTTATCTGACAAAAAGTTTCCCGAGGGGAGGCCAGGCAGCGGGCAGAAATCCAATGGGGGAATGCAGTAGACGGCTATCCGTTGGAGAGCGCGCCGCCCGTGCCTTCGGGCAGCTCGATGGCATATTTTGTGCGGGCTTTTTCACGATGGATCTCAAAAGCCAGCTCAATGAGTTTGTCGATTAATTCGCGGAAAGAAATTCCGCTGGCTTCCCACAATTTCGGGTACATGCTGATAGAGGTGAAACCCGGGATAGTATTCACTTCATTGAGAAAGAGCTTATTGCCTTTTTTCTCTAAGAAGAAATCGACGCGCGCCATTCCGGTGAGCTCCAGGACGCGGAACGCTTCCACAGCGAGAGATTGAATTTTCTGTATCTGCGCGGGCTTTAATTCCGCAGGAATCAGCAGCCGAGTGCCATCCTCCAGATATTTCGCGGTGTAATCGTAGAATTCCCGGTGAGGAATGATTTCGCCCGGGACCGAGGCCTTGGGGTCGTGATTGCCTAGCACAGAGACTTCGATCTCGCGGGCGGTCATGGCCTTTTCCACCAGAATTTTCATGCCGAATTCGCACGCGAGGTCGAGCGCCGGGCCCAGCTCTTCCGCGTTATGCACTTTGGTCATGCCGACCGAAGAGCCCAAAGTGGCGGGTTTGACAAAAACGGGGTAAGAGAACTTCTCCTCAATGTCCGACTTGATGGCTACCGGATCTTTTTCCCAGTGCCAGCGATTCACGGCGACCCAAGGCACAACCGGAATTCCCGCGGCCTGACAAAGCCGTTTGGCAACATCCTTATCCATACCAATCGCAGAGCCAAGAACGCCGGCGCCCACGTAGGGCAATCCGGCGAGATCCAACATCCCTTGAATCGTGCCGTCTTCACCAAAAGTTCCATGTAGCACGGGGAAGATCACATCAAGGCGTTGCGCTCCGGCACCTCGATCGAGCGGCATCAAGGCCGCTTCGGTGGGATCAGCAGTCAGCATCACGCGCCGGCCACCTTTGATCACCTCCGGCAACATTTTTGCCGCGCCCTGGCCAATGAGCCAGTGCCCGTCCTTCGATATGCCGATCGGAACGGCTTCGTACTTGTCCGGATCCAATCCACGGATTACAGAGGCAGCGGACGCAAGCGAGACTTCGTGCTCGCCGGAACGGCCTCCAAAGAGTACTCCAACGCGCAATAATTTCTTGTTGTCTGGGGTCACAAGCGTTTCCTGTCGACTGGGGCCGATGTGAATTGGTCCGTTTCAGTTATATGACAAAAACGGCGCCAGCAGGGCGAGGAGTGTGAGGAAAGTTGCGCCAACAGCAACGGGTGTTGGGCAGGAGAGACCAGGGGGTGGAAGGCAGAGAGACAGCGACGTGCAGTGTCCGGCCCCACCCCGGTTCCGTTACGCTCAATTCCGATGACGGTTTGATGGGGCATGGCTTGCACCGACTGCAGGGTGCTTTTCGAGTTGTCTGGAAATTGGTTTGCGTCCTACCACAATGAGCCGCTCGGCATTGGGACCATACTCGTCGCCGTCGAGATTCCCATGCAGGCTCACAGCAACGAATCCGACTTGTTCCATGCGATCCCGCAACTCTTGACCAGAATAAAGAGTGTGATGGAATTTGAAGCTTTTCGCACGACCATTCCGTATGAGAAGCCATTCGTTCCGAATGCGAGTCCAATCATCAAAAATCTCGTGTCGTTCCACCATCACTGTACCGTCCGGCAGAACACTGGATATTGTGGGCTGAAGAATTCTCGCCAGACGTTCTTTGCCCAAAACTTCGATCAAGCACGCGCCACCCGGCTGCAGCGAGGTGAACATGTTTTGCAGTACGGTCATATCGTCTTGCTTATCGTCGAAATACCCGAAGGAAGTAAACATGCTCAGCACAAGAGCAAAAGTGTCCGGGCGCACAAAATCCCTCATATCTTTCAGAACCCACTCGATCTTCACGCGCGCGGCCCTGGCTTTTGCCCGGGCCTTGTTCAGGAGGTAGGCCGTTCGGTCAACCCCGGTGACCCTGAACCCTTTTTTTGCAAGCGCGATACTGCATCTTCCTGGACCGCAGCAGAGATCAAGGACGGACTTGCCCGCGGGCTTGGTTAGTGCAAGGGCCTTCGCAATTTGCTCTTTGGCATCGGCGATCCGCTTCTCTGGAAACATAAATGGATAAAGCTCACGCCAGAACGAGTCGTCGTCAAACCACTCTTTTTTGTGTTTTGCAGTTTTCATTGGGTTTGCAAAACATTCTAGCAGACCAGCAGATTACATCTCCGCCGATTGTCTTGCGCGGATATTTCTTGGGGTAGAGTCGAGTTGAGGCACAATTCACGGGAAAAATGCACCACCGTCACGATGACCACGACGGCGGCGACGGAGCCCGCGAAGAAGAGAGGCAACAGCAGCAGGGCAGGAACCCGCTTCCTGGTCTCCAACGGCACAGCAAGTGCAGAGCAAACAGCGGGGGGAGTCCGCCCACCAACGCGTCCTGCTACCTGCTAAATGGCGGCACCGCCGTCGAGCGCGTTCTGGACGTCGCTGGGAGCGAGCGCCCAGGGGGCCGAGGCTCTCGAACAGGCGGAACATCCATCTATTCACAAGCACGAAACAGACCAGTGGCAGAATCAGCAGGCCCGCCATGGAGATTTTCACGGCCGCATGCCAACGCACCATTGCCGGGAAATCCAACACGTCCCGGCAGAGGCCGCGCGGGGCGGAAGGGAGCGCCAGACGCGAGCGTAACAGGAGCATCAAGACGAGGAGCGCAACCCAACTGGCAATTTCGAGACTCAAGAGTACCGGGGATGCCTGGCCGTAGATGAGGCGGGCAGAGTTCCAGGTCAAGAGTAATGGCAATCAAAACTGCAACGGGGATTCCCAGCAACGCAATGAATGATGGAGGCGAGGATGGGGAGCGCATGTTTGATTATCGCTGCAGAACCATTCCGCTACCGGACAACTCATTGTGTTTGATAAGTTGCCAGACCCGGATGACTTCCTTTTACGAAACACAACTCGAGCGAGCTAGACTCCGTCGGCCACTAGGCGTATCCTCTGTTCCATGACACTATCAGCTCGCAACCGGCTTGAAGGGGTAGTTACGGAAATTCAGTTCGGTGGCGTTATGGCTCACGTAGTCATACGTGCCGGTAAGAATGTGATCGAAAGCGTGATCACCAAGCGCAGCGCTGAGGAAATGAAACTGAAGGTCGGGGACAAGGTCTCCGCAGTGATCAAATCTACGGAAGTGATGCTGGAGAAGGACTGAGATTCAGTTCAATCTCCCCGAACTGAAGGATGAGTTTTTCGCTCTTCTGATTTATCTAAAGCACACTTTGGGTATCCGACTGACTTGCCGCCATGGCTACGCTTAAAAAGGGAAACGCAGGCGGCAAATCGCGATGTGGTTTGTCCGATGGAAGGACCTGACGGCAATTTCATGTCCGTCGCCGATCGCGAATGCGAGGCGGTGCCAAAGCCGAAATCGGTCAAGCACAATCCCGGGCGCCAAATACACAGACGTATTCCCAGCGTGTAAGAGATCCGTATAACTTCTATAGAGCCCTGGCCGGCGATATAGCGTGGCTCGGCAACGATGACGAGGTACGGCATTACCTATCACTTTCGCATTACTGACTTTCCTTCACGGCGCGTCCATTGAGCAACATCGAACAGCAGGCTAAACCCTTATCGTCGTGGCTTACCCCGGCCTGAAGTCCGGGGCTTGCGCCACTCGCTGGTCAGGTTTTCTTGCGGTGGGTTTCGAACCAGTTTAGGGTGTACACGATTTTTTCGATTTGATGGCTGGGACGGCGGCTGAGGCCGTGAGGCTCACCAGGAAAACGGACCAGGGCGGATTCGACCTTCAGGAGCTTGAGGGCCGCGTAGAATTGCTCAGCTTCGGATATCGGAGTGCGGAAGTCTTCTTCGCCGGTCATGAGCAGAGTGGGCGTCTTCACGTTTTTCACCAGAGAAATTACCGAGCGCTTCATGTAGTTGTCCGTGTCATCCCATGGATTCGCGCCGAACCAGTATTGCGTGCCGAAGGAGGGCAAGTCGGAGGTGAGCACCCAGCTATACCAGTTGATGACTGGATAAAGACTAGCGGCCGCGCGGAAGCGGTCGGTGCGGTCGATCATCCAGCAGGTGAGGACACCGCCGCCGGAGCCGCCGGTGACAAAGAGATTGTCCTTGTCGATGTAGCCTTTCGCGAGGATGGCGTCGACGCCGGAATTGAGGTCGTAAAAATCGTCGCCGGGATAGGCGTGATGGATGAGGTTGGAAAATGCTTCGCCATAGCTCGTGCTTCCACGCGGGTTGGTATAGAGAATTACGTAGCCTTTGGCGGCCCAGATCTGCGCCTGAAGGTCGAAGCGATCGCCGAAGTTAGAGAATGGACCGCCATGAATTTGGAGAATGAGGGGATATTTCTTCGCGGGATCGAAATCGGGCGGCTTGATGATCCAGCCTTCTATTTTACGTTTGTCGACGGAGGAGTCGTACCAAAGTTCTTCGACGGCGCCGAGTTTTTTGGCGGTAAAGAATTCGCGGTTGAGAGAAGTGAGTCCGTTGAGCTTGGGATTGGCAAGAGAGGCGACCGCGACGTCGCCAGGATCGGAAGGCGTGTCGAACTGCACGGCGAAGGCGCCGGTTTTGGCGATACTAAAATTGCCGCCCGCATTGAGATGCTCGACGAGAACCTTGATTGAGCCGTCGAGGAGTAAGTAGGCGAGCTTGGTGTCGCCCTGATCGACGTAGGTGAAGAAAATACCCTTGCTATCAGCGGCCCAGTGAGGAGTGGAGGCATCGCGGTCGAGTTTGGGGGTGACAACGTGAGGATCGCTGCCGTCACGGTTGGCTACGTAAAGGCAAGTTGTCTGATGGCCCTGGTACCGGTCATCGAAGCCGGTGTAGGCGATGAGTTTGCCATCGGGGGAAATATCCGGGGACTGGTTCGGGCCATTGCGGTGAGTGAGTTGCTTTAGTGAGCCGTTCGAGATATTGAGTTCGTAGAGTTCTGTGTGGAGAGGTTCGTACTCATAATTCGTGGTGCCGTTCATGGCAACGATGAGGAATTTTCCATCGGGAGACCAGACGGCGTAGGAGCCCCCAAAATCGCCGACTCCCGGGCCATGCGGAAAATTGCCAGAGGTGAGTTGACGCGCCGCACCACCGTCGGCGGCGACGACAAAAACCTGAGAATAGCCGGGCTTGAGGTAGCCGGGGCCGTTGAATCGGTAGATCAAGTCCTCATAGACCTTCGGAGCGTCCGCCCACTTGGCACCCTCCGGCGCGGAGGGAAGTGTGGCGATTTTCGGTGGAGTGGCAGAGACCAGCGAGGTGAAGACGATCTGCCTTCCATCAGGCGACCAGGAAATACCGGCAGGAGGATTTTCTAGGTCGGTGAGTTTGGCGGTCTGACCGGAGTCCATCCAGCGAACATAGAGCTGAGACTTGCCATCGCGGTCGGAAATGAAAGCGAGACGAGTCCCATCGGGTGACCAACGCGGGGAAGAATCGCTATAAGCGCCGGTAGTGAGAGGACTGTGTTCGGAGCCATCAAAATTGACGATCCAGAGGTTGGAAACACGTCGATCGGAAGAAATGTCCGCAGACTGGCGAACGTAAACGATGCACTTGCCATCGGGAGAAATTTGCGGATCAGAAGCGATCTGCACGCGGAAAACATCCATGGGTTCCAGTCGATCGACAATTTCTTGGGCGATGCTAGCTATAGCTAGAGGAAAGAGAAAAAGAAAAGCAAGTGCGACGGCGGGGCGGAATTTTATGGACACGATGGGCTCCTTTTGCGAGTGCATGTTAAGAGCGACGTAGAATGAAAGTCAATGGAGATGGACCAGAAGGAGCGGATCATCAGTTGCCGGAAGGGGCCCACTGCTACAGTAACGGCGTCTCTTCACCACTTATTCCTATCCCGCATAAACTATTGGGAGACGGGAGCGGCTGGCGAAGAGGGCTTCTCCGGGTACAGCCGCTCAAACTCCGAGTCGCCATGGAGCAAAGAGAGGTCGGGATCTCGGCGCGCCCAACTGGAGTCCCGGAAACCGGTTTCCCATGCTTTGCGAAGCGCATCCATGGCCTCTGGCTTTTTGTTCAGCCGGCTATACGTGCAGGCGGCATTATAAAGTATGGAAGCTTCATTGGCCCGTAGAGTCATGGCCAGATTGAGTTCCCGCATGGAGTCCTCGACACGGTTGAGTTCCGCATAATCTCCGGCCAGCAAAATTCGCGCACGCGCGTCTTCCGGGACTTGCTTTAAGTGATTTTCGAGCGCGGCCACTCGCCGCAAACGAACGTTTCCCCGGAATTCATCCTTCCCCAGAGCACCCAGCGAATTCAAGATAGGAACATAGACGTTATAATCTTCGCCACTGGCCTCCAGCGCGGTCTCGACAACGTCGACGACTTCCTGGTAGCGCCCGGCGGAAAATAGCGCGCGGCACAACAAATAGTAAGCCCCCTCGCAGTCCTTTTTGCGCTCGATGGCCTTCCGGACCATCTGGACGGCTTCGTTGTGCAGTTCCGTGGCGTAGAGCACCCAGGCCTGGCTCACCTGCACTTCGGGCAAATCCCAGCGCAACGCGACGGCCTTTCCGGATGCGTTTCGCGCTCTCTCGACCCAGATTGTGTCACGGCTGTAGTTGCAATAAAACATGGCACAGGCATTGGCGCAGGCTGCATAGGCGAGGGCGAAGCTGGGATCCATGGTCACAGCGTTCTCGAACATCTGCAGCGCAAACTCTAGGTCCTGTCGCGTTTGCCGCCGGGCATAACGTTTCCCGCGCAAATACAGATCGTAAGCCTGCAGATTCTCAGTCGGTTTGATCGCCAGCGCCTCCAATTCTTGTGGGGAGAGTGTCACACGCAGCGCCTCGGCGATTTTGCGGGCAATTTCGTCCTGGACTTCAAACACATCTTTCATTTCGCGGTCGTAACGTTCGGACCACATCGGGAAATCGGTGGCGGTATCCACGAGCTGAGTGGTGATGCGCAAACGGTTGCCGGCACGCCGCAAGCTTCCCGTGAGGACGTAGGCGGCTCGCAACTGTTGGCCGATCTGCGAGGGAGTCACCTGCTTGTCCCGGTAGGCCAGCACGGTCGGACGCGAAAACGTGTTTAGTCCCCGGATCTTGGAAAGCTCGGTGATGATGTCTTCCGTAATGCCGTCGCGCAGGTATTCGTCCTCTTTTACTCCACTCAGATTTTCGAAATACAAGACGGCAACCGATTTTGTGGCCTGCTTCGCCACCCCAGGTTTGGAGTCACTCAATTCGGCCGCGCGTTTGCTCCCCGAATCCAGATCACGCTTCAATCGATTCAGGTCAGTCTTCAATTCCGTGGCGGTCTGGCAGCGCATCCCGCGGTCTTTCTCAAGCAGCTTCGACAATATCCGCCCAAACTCAGGTGGCACGTTGGGATTGACCTGTTCCACCGGCTTGGGATCACGGTTCAGGATCGAATCGAAGACAACGGCTGAAGTGTCTCCCGCGAACGGCAAAACGCCACAAGCCATCTGATACATGACCGTACCCACGGAAAAGAGGTCCGTGCGCGCATCGACGAGCTGTCCGCGGGCCTGCTCCGGAGACATATAGGAGACTGTGCCCACGGCGGCGCCCGGCGAAGTTAGTTCTCCCGCCATGGTTTCCAACTGCGAGGCGGTCTTACCCGCTTCGGGAATCTCCAGCTTCTCGATCTTCACCAGCCCAAAATCGAGGATCTTCACCTGGCCCCGCCCGGTCACAAAGATGTTGGCCGGCTTAATGTCCCGATGCACAATGCCCTTGGCGTGCGCCGATTCCAGTGCGTCCGCAATCTGGATTGCCAGTGACAGCAATTTGCCCATCTCTACCGGGTGACGATCAATCATCTGGGCCAGAGTCTGTCCTTCCAACCGTTCCATCACAATGAAGTGCTGTCGCTCGTACTGCTCGATCGCGTGAATCGTGCAGATATTGGGATGGTTCAGTGCGGAAGCCGCTCGCGCCTCTCGCTGAAAGCGCTCCAATGACTGCGCGTCCTGGCCCATTTCTTGCGGTAGGAACTTAAGCGCTACGTTGCGGCCAAGACGAGTGTCCTCCGCTTCATAAACCACACCCATACCGCCGCTGCCGAGTTTTCCCAGAATTTTGTAGTGCGAGATCGTCTGTCCAATCATATATGGTGGCGGAGCTATGGTAGGGGTTTCGGACCACTGGGTCAACCTGCCAGCGCCACGTTTGTGGAGTTCTGGCGGCGGAAACGATGCAGAGGTCGCCTGTGCCCCCCGTTTGCGGAAAAGAGCTGAGCTGTTCAGGTATTTGCTCATTGTGCAGTCGGGCGGTATAAGCTTCCACAGGCTGTGGTGCCAACCATTGTGACGAGGGGTGCGACTATGGAGTCAATATCGGTACCGTCTTTTATCGGGAGCACGTTGAAGACGTGGACTTTCTTTCTGCAGGACTACTCACTGCTCACGATTAAGTCGGTCCGGAACATGTTTGCAACCACACGCTACTTTGCCGACTTGGTGGAACAGATGGACCAGATCGGAGTGGGTTCGGCGATGATCGTGGTGGTCGCGCTGTTTTGTGTAGGCGGAGTCATTGTGTTGAATGCAGCGTCCCAATTTGCCCGCTTCGGGGAAACGGTATTAACCGGTGACGCGGTATCGCTGGCGTTGCTGCGTGAGCTCGGTCCGGTGTTCACAGCGCTCTTAGTCGCGGGCCGGAACGCCACTGCGATGGCTTCCGAGTTGGGCTCAATGGTCGTGACCGACCAGGTGGACGCGATACGGGCGTTCGGGATTGATCCAATTCGCAAGCTGATGACGCCACGTGTGCTCGCCACGGTGTTAACGCTGCCTCTGCTCGTGGCCGTGGGGGATTGTGCGGGACTGCTCGGAGGATTCCTGGTGGCACATTTGATATTGCACCTAGGCGCGGCGCAATTCATGTCACACGCGATCAATGTGTTGGTTTTCGGCGACCTGTGTATTGGATTCACAAAGCCAATTGTTTTCGGATTCATCATCGCGACAGTAGGCTGTTATAAAGGATTCCGTGTGGAGGGAGGAACCGAGGGAGTGGGACGCGCCACGATCACCGCATTCGTTGTGGGCTCCGTGGTAGTCCTCATTGTGGATTTATTCATCACTCGGCTTCTGCTTTACGCGTTCAATTTGTGACATGGTTTTCCGGTTTGCCGCAAGAATCTCTTCATTCGATTGAGGAGAGGATTCACAGCGGCAGACTCCACGTGTCCGCCACGCTCTAGCAAGAAAGAGTGTTAAACTTCGGCGAAAACAGCGCGGGCAGGAGTTTTGCATGGAGACGAGCGTGAATGTGGCGGATAAATCGGACGCGAATTGGAGCACTTTGGGAGGGTTGTGGACCGCATATGGAATAATCCGGTTGGCTGCGGCGATTGTGCTCGTCGTCTACAGCGGGGTCGCGACCGTAATGTTCGGCGCACTTCTCTCGCGTGTAGGGAACCCTTTCCTGTGGATGGGTGTTTTCCATTTTTTCTACGCGGCGGCCATAGTGGTCGCGATTCTCGCGGGAGTGTTCAGTTTACTTGCGGGCTTATCATTGCTTGCAGGTAGGTCTTCAGCGCGCTCGCTGTCGTTGGTGGCCAGCTTCCTTTCCGTGTCCGACATACCTCTGGGTACAACGCTGGGAATTTACACGCTGATCCTTTTTCTTCGCTGAAGTATGCCCGGTACTTAGGTTTGCCTGGGAATAGAATTGGTAGTTTCATGACCACAAATACAATGCGTTTTTTTGGCGCTGGCATTCTGTGTGTTATTTGCGGCGGCGCATTTAGCCTTTGCTACGGTCGGTGAAGCGGAAGAAGAGAGATTGCTTGGCGACGGGGGCGGCGAGTTGGTTGAGTGCGGCCATTTGGGATTGAGATAGCGGCGTAAAAGACTGGGCAAATTGGATGTTCTCTTCGAGTTGGGCGATATTGTCGCAGCCAATGATGACGGTGCTGACCGGATGCGAGAGTGTGAAGTACATCGCGTCGCGCATATTCATGACGCCGGGACGCGTGGCAATCGCCGAACCTTCCCACATGTGCTGTTGTTGTTCGACTGGAGGAGGAGTCCACGTCGAAAGCAATCTGCCGCGCGCTGGAACTTTCATGCCAATGATGCCCATTTGTTTTTCCACTACCAGCGGGAGCAACTGGTCAGTGAAACTGTGAATGTGCGAATCGGCGGCGTTCAATGCCAGTAAAATCGTGTCGAAGGGGTGACGATTCACCGCGTCGATCAAGGCTTCGGGGCGATAATGGCCGGTAACGCCGAGAAAACGCACGACCTTCTGTTCCTGCATTTCGAGCAGTGCCTTCATGGCGCCGCCGGGAGCAAAGATCGCATTCACATCTTCGGGCAGGCCGATGTCGTGCAATTGCCACAAGTCCACATGATCGGTATTCAGGAGTGTGAGGGATTTTTCAATCATGCGCAGAGAACCGTCGCGGGTGCGTTCTTTTGTTTTTGTGGCGAGGAAGGCGTCTTGGCGGCGAGTTTTCATTACCCGGCCGACGTACTGCTCACTCCAGCGTTCGGGACCTCCGTAAATGGAGGAAGTATCAATGTAGTTCACGCCGAGATCGAGTGCACGTTCGATGATGGGAATGGCAATGTCGAAATTGTTAGGTTTTTCGAGGGCAGCTTGGCCGCCGAGGCTGAAGATGCCGACTTTGTAATCGGTCTTGCCGAGGTTGCGAGTGGGCATGGCGGCGAGTGTATTGGGATTCGCGGGAAGGGGCGGAGGCGAAGAGGTTGCGGGAGAGGCCAGCGCGGACCTGGTGGTGAGAAGCCCGGCAGCAGCGGCGCCAGTGGTCTTGAGGAAATCGCGACGGCCCGCGGAGGGGAGTGGCTGTTTCATGGTGTTGATCCTCACATAAGCCTTAACTGAGGCCTATATTAGCATGGCGGATCGTCGCCACTGTGAGCGTACGAGGGAAGGAGCAGGTCGAAGTATTTGGCCAAAACCAAGCCATGAAATTCTGGCGAGCACAATTCCTGCCAAGCGTGGAGCGTCTAGGCAAGGAGCTGATTCACAGCTCGCTGAGCTTCCAGGATCGAGAAGCGATGATCCATGGCACCAGCAAGGTCCGTGTTGGCGAAGGCGATACGGCCAAAAGGCGCTTTGCGCAAAATTTCGCGCGGGGCGGGCTTGCCATCCTTGCCAAAGAAAAAACCGGGCTGCGGGCTCAGATAGGCATGTCCCCAGCGATTCAGGATGAGGCCGGCGATGTCGCGCTGGGCGTCGAAGCCGTAAGTCCCGAACATATCGGTGAATTGTTGGCGGATACGGCGTTCGTACTCTTGGAAGGAAGTGGACATAAGCACGCCACGGCCACGGATGCCCTGCTCCTGCGTGGAGAGGCCGGGGTAGGGATACAGAACTTTTAGCGAAAGCACGATCGGGCAGTCTGGACCGATCGTGGGATCCACACCACCGATGAGCGCGAGCTTGCGCACTTCCATGTAATTGCCGACGGCGCCGTCGAACCAGCGGCAACCACTTAGACCCATGTTGTAGAGGAATCGCCAATTGCGCACGGCCACATTGGCCATCATGCAGGGAGAGCGGTAGAACTCGGCGTAAGCCTGGGCGTAGCTTTCGGGCAAATCTTTCACGACGTGTTTGGAAGTCCAGCTACCACCAGCCATCACTGCAGAACGAGCTCTCACTCGGTAAAGCTTGCCGCCTTTTTCGTAGGCGATGGAGACAGTGGGAGCCTTTGCCGGATCGCCGTCATGTTGTACGGCGACAACCGTAGCTGCGAGTCGGATTCTGGCGGGCGCGCCGGGAGCATCGAGAGCGGTGAAATTCACGGTGTTGCGCGAGACACCTTCGACCGTGTCGGGTCCACCAATGGAGGAAGGGATCAGGCTTTTGACCAAGAGGCGAGCGACCGTGGTGTTGCCACCGGGGAACATTTGGTCCATGGCGCCAGTTTCGTCGGCGACAGGACGAAGCATTTCGAAGGCATAATCGGAATAGGCAGACAAGGCATCCGGGCCGAGGCCGGAACCTCCGCCTTCGACAGGACAGAGAAACGTGCGAACGGTTTCCTGGCTAAGGCCGAAACGCTCCATGAAATGCTGCTCGAGTGTGATGGAATCGAGATAACGCGAGACTGCGTCGCCTTCCACCTTGGGATGCACGAACTTTTTTTCGTCCACGGGCGCGCCAATGAGAAAACGTAGCCATTCGACACGAGTTGGGGCAGAGATGGGAGCGCCTTCCAGTTTTCTGCGGACGGGATCCATGACCCACAAACCTGGTTTGTGGCCAAACTGTGCGCCAAACCAGAAACCGTATTGGCCGTAATTCATCCCGACAGCGTCGTACGGAGTGCGGGAAAGCGGCATCTCCGGCTGGGGACCGGCCCACTTTTGGTAGGTGAGCCGGGGAGCCTTCAAGCCGATCGAATCGTAGAAATGGGCAAGAAAACTTTGTGGTTCCTGAAGCTGATAAATGGCCGAGCCCTGATGGGCAATTAATCGTTTGCCGTCGACAAGAAATTCATTCTGCTTGGCCTCGCCACCGAAAATCGGATGATTTTCAAGAACGAGGCAATTTGCCCTTGGACCCGCCTGACGTTGGAAGAACAGGGCAGCGGCAATACCGCTAATGCCGCCGCCAACAACCAAGCAGTCGTAGGTCTCATTTGTTTCAACGATCGGCAGGGAATCATAAGCGGCATCGCGGATTTTGTGCCCCGCTTGCAGGACTTGGAGGGTGTTGCCGTTGGAGGTGCTGTATTCTCCGACGCCTCCGTAACCGGTGAATTCATCCATTCGGGCTTGGGCGAGAAGTTCCTCCGGAGTGAGCGGATCGAACAGGAGCGCGCCAGAGGCAAGAAGCGTGGAGCCAAGAAAATCTCGGCGGGTAATGGGAGCGTGCATTCCAAGTTCTCTATCCCCCGATTTATTCGATTTAGGTTTAGGCATGGAAGTGACGTCCTCTGGGAATGTTGTTGAGAACACAACATTATCCGGATTTCCTTAGAAGAGCAAAAGGATGGGATAAACCGGATAGTGCGCCACAAGAAGGAACAAAATCGAGCGATTACAGGATTTTCTTGCCGAGGCCCGAAAGCGCGAGTTCCACGGCCAGGAGGGCGGTGCGGTTGTGTTCGTCGATTACGGGATTGATTTCGACGATTTCCATGGAGACCATGGCTTCGCTGTCGGCGATCATTTCCATGGCCAGATGGGCTTCGCGATAAGTAACGCCGCCGCGAACGGGTGTGCCGACGCCTGGCGCATCGCTGGGATCGACGAAATCCATGTCCAGGCTGAGAGCGATGCCGTCGGTATCGTCCATGGCATATTTCAGAGCGTCGGACATCACTTCGCGCATGCCACGTTCGTCGATTTCGCGCATGGTAAAAGTTTTGACGCCGAGTTTCTTGATGAACTTCTTTTCGTGGGCATCGAGGTCGCGGACACCGACAAGAACCACGTTCTGTGGCTCAATCTTGGGTTTGAAACCGAACAGGTCGTGCAACTCTTCGGTACCGTAGCCCATGACCGCGGACAGTGGCATGCCGTGGACGTTGCCAGAAGGCGAAGTATCCGGCGTGTTCATGTCGCTGTGCGCGTCCAACCAGATGCAGCCGACGCTCTTTTTTTCCTTGCGGAAGTGTGCCGCGACGCCACTGATCGAGCCGGCAGCGATCGAATGGTCACCGCCGAGAACGAGCGGCAAGTAGCCATCGTCCAAAGATTTCTGGACCGCAATCCCGAGATCTTTGCACGCGTCAGTAATTTCACCGATGTATTTGGCGCGTTTTTCCCCGTACGACATTTCTTCGGGCTGCTTAACGGAGATGTTACCGATGTCCTCGACCTGATGACCGAGATGCTTGATGCGAGCCTGAAGGCCCGCGACGCGGAGCGCGGACGGGCCCATGTCTACGCCGCGGCGGCTGGCGCCGAGGTCCATAGGTACGCCGATAATGCGAATCTTCTGAGGCATGGTTAATCCGTCAGGAGTCAGGAGCTCGTAGTCGGGAGCCGACTCGCTTCCTCAGACTTCGAACTTCCAACAACTGACTACGGGCTCCCTATTTTCTTAAGCACAAATGCTAAAGGCACTGCCGAACGATGATGTGGATCTACCCGGCATTAAGGATACACGCGATAAATCATACGAGGAAAGGGGATGACTTCGCGGATGTGCTCGCTGCCGCAAATCCACGCGACGGTGCGCTCAAGACCAAGACCGAAACCGGCGTGGGGGACGCTGCCGTAGCGGCGGAGGTCGAGGTACCACTGGAAAGATTCTACTGGTAAGTTGTTTTCTGTCAGTCGTTTAACTAGGAGGTCGTAGTCATGGATTCGCTGACTGCCGCCAATAATCTCGCCATAGCCTTCCGGGGCAAGCATGTCGAAGGAGAGTGCCAAATCGGGACGCTCGGCATCGGGCTGCATGTAGAAGGCTTTAATCGCGGTGGGGTAGTGATGGACCATAACCGGGCGATCAAAACTGCTGGAGATGATGGTTTCTTCGTCGCCACCGAAGTCGTCGCCGAATTTGGCAGCATTGCCGTTCTTCTGGAGGACGGAGATAGCCTCTTCATAGGTGATGCGGGGGAAAGGCGGCTTGATGTTTTCGAGCTTCTTGACGTCGCGCTTCAGAGTTTCGAGTTCGCGGGATTTATTTCTGACGACACCCTGGACGATGGCGCTGACGAGGCCTTCGCCTAGATCCATCATGTCTGGAAGCTCGGCGTAAGCAGCTTCGGGCTCGAGCATCCAGAATTCGGTCAGATGGCGGCGGGTTTTGGATTTTTCCGCCCGAAAGGTGGGGCCGAAAGTGTAGACTTTGCCGAGAGCCATAGCGGTGGCTTCGATGTAGAGTTGGCCGCTTTGTGTGAGGTAGGCCTTCTGGTCGTCGATGTAATTCACTTCGAAAAGTGTGGAAGTGCCTTCGCAGGCGGCGGGGGTGAACATGGGCGCGTCGGTCAGCGTGTAGCCCTGCGAATCCATGAACTCA
>Ga0181526_10002495_pt1 | contig 15992 bp, 11 predicted proteins | sample PEATcosm2014_Bin_35_FD_119750 | JGI IMG/M metagenome (GOLD analysis project Ga0181526, IMG submission 119750) | Peatland microbial communities from MTU Mesocosm Facility, Houghton, MI, USA - PEATcosm2014_Bin06_30_metaG | ecosystem: Environmental > Terrestrial > Soil > Wetlands > Peat | place...
GCCTGGCCGGGTACGGAAGCATGCGCGATGTCCTCGACATGGCCCAGACGATGGCGACGAGCGGCTTCGACTCCGCCCTACCGCTGTGGGAGGCCGTCCTGGTCGAGGGCATCGGCGCGGACCACGCCGCCCTCGTCATGAAGGTCCACCACGCTCTCATCGACGGAGTCGGCGGCCTCGCCGTGCTGGCCCACCTCTTCGACCCGTCCGGCCCGTCGTCGCCAGCGGGACACAGGGACACAGTGCCGGAGGCCAGCCCTGCGCCCAGCCGCTCGCTGCTTTCGCGACTGCCGCTCTTGCCCGATCCGACCAACCTCGTCAACGGCGCGGTCGGCCTTATGACGCACCCCGTTCGCTCACTCGGCCAGCTTGCCGCGGTGGGCACCTCGGTGGCCAGGCTGATGGCTCCGGCGGGCAAGCCGATCTCCTCCATCATGACGGGACGCAGCTTCCGGCGTCACGTCGAAGTCATTGAGCTCGACCTCCCGAGCCTCAAGAGCGCCGCAAAGGCATGGGGCGGCACGGTGAACGACGTGTTCGTGGCGTCCGTCGTGCGCGGCCTGAGCCTCTATCACGAGCAGCACGGTGCGACGAGCTCGGGCTTCCGGGCGCTCATGCCGGTGAACGTGCGCGGGGGTGGGGAGCAAGCGGGTGGGAACCACTTCGTCCCCGCACGGTTCGTCATCCCCGTCCATGCCGACGTCGCGGACTGCATGGCGGAGGTCCGGAAGAACGCGGCGCAGTGGAAGCACGCACCGGGGCTCGCCCTGAGCGACGTCCTGGCCACCGTCCTGAGCGCCCTGCCGGCCGTCGTGGCCCGCAACCTGTGGAGCTCCATGCTGCTGGGCGACGACTTCTGCATCACCAACATCCCGGGACCGCCGTTCCAGGCCTTCCTGGCGGGCGTGGGCATCGAGGGGATCTACGCCGTGTCCCCGCCGTCGGGGGCCGCGCTCAACGTGTCCCTCGTGTCCGCCGCGGACCGGGCCTGCGTCACCATCACCGCCGATGTCGCCGCCGTGCCCGACAGCCCCAAGCTCGCCGGGTGCATCGAGGACGGCTTCGCCGAAGTCTGTTCCGCGCGGCTCCCGGATACTCCGAGGCCGACATGACCGCTCCTGCCGACACCCTGACCCCGCTCGATGCGTCCTTCCTCTACATGGAGTCGGACCACACCCCCATGCACATGAGCTTCATCGGGATCTTCGAGGGTGGTCCGCTGCACGACGGCCACGGGTGCCTGCGGCTCGAGGACGTGCGGGCCGAGGTGGAGAGCCGGTTGCACCTCGTGCCGAAGCTGCGCAAGATCGTCCGGTTCCCGATGCTCGGGGAGTCGGCGCCGGTCTGGGTGGACGACCCCGATTTCGACATCAGCTGCCACATCCACCAGGCCGCGCTGCCGGGGCCCGGCACGGAGGCCCAGCTGCTCGAATTGTGTGCCGAGCTGGTGTCGTGCCCGCTCGACCGCACCCGGCCGCTCTGGGACATCTGGCTGATCGACGGGCTCGAGGGCGGTCGCGTCGCGCTGCTCGAGATGCTGCACCACTCGATGGCCGACGGCCTGGCCGGGGTCGAGCTCGCCACGGTCCTCTTGGACCTGGAGCCCCGGGCCCCGGTTCCGCACGCCCCCGACCCCTGGCAGCCCGCCCCTCCGCCGCGGCTGAGGGCCATCGCCAGCGGCGGCGCGGCCCGATTCGCCGGGGTTGCCTCGACGCTGGCGGCGGACGGTTGGCGCGCCCTCTGGCACCCCTCCGAGGCGGGTCACGCGCTGGCGCGCTACACCTCGGCACTTCGCAGCCTGCTCCCCCTCTCACCCGTCACGCCCGATTGCTCACTGAACACCCCGGTCGGCTTCGACCGCCGGGTGGTCGTCGTCCGCCAGCCCATGGACGAGCTGCGCCGGGCCGAGCGCCGCTTCGGCGTCACGCTCAACGACCTGCTCCTCACGGCCATCGCCGGCGGGGTACACGATCTCCTCTCGGCGCGGGGCGAGGTGATGGAGGGACGCCACCTGCATGTCCTCGTGCCGGTCGGGGCGGACCACCACGGTGACCGCCGGCTGGGCAACGACGTCTCCGCCATGATGGTGCGGATCCCGATCAGTGCTGCTCCCGCTGCGGAGCGCCTGCGCGGGGTGGCCCGGGCCGAGCGGGACTCCAAGGACCACGCGCAGGCGCTGGCGACGCACCTGCTCTTGTCCTCGCTCGACGCCCTGCCGCCCGCCGTGCTGTCGGCCGGCAGCCACCTCGTGCACCACCAGCCGTTCGTCAACCTGGTCGTCACGAACGTGCCCGGACCCGACGTCCCGCTCTACGTGCTCGGCGCCCGCATGCTCGAGGCGATCCCGCTCGTGCCCCTGGCGGGCAACCTCAGTGTGGGCGTCGCCGCGCTGTCCTACGACGGCCAGTTGACGATCGGCATCCTGGCCGACCCGGTCGCCTGTCCCGACGTGGACCTTCTCGCTGAGCGCGTGGGCCGCTGCTTCTCCGAGCTGGTGGGGGCCCTGCCGGAGCCTGACCGGGCAACGGTCTCCGCAGCCCGGACCTGAACTGGACGTCGAAACTCACCCTACGCGGGCAAGTGTCGGATGGGTCGGGGGCCTGCAGGGGCGTGCCGGCGAAGCCCACGTACGAGGTGGGCGTGGAGCATCTCCGACACGCGCTCCCGGCCCGTCCGCTCGAAGAGGGTGTGCTCCAGGTTGGGGACGGTCTCCATGCGAAGGCGCCCTTTGCCGACCAGGGCACGGAACCGGCGCTCCTCACCCCGGCACAGCAGGCGCGCCTCTTCGCTGCCAGCCACGATCAGGACGTCGACGTCGGACGCAACCAGACGCTCCACGGTCCGAGCCGGGCTCGTCATCATGAACAGGCGTTTCACGATCCACCAGCCGCCATCGGGCATCGACATCCCAGCCGTCCGGAGTGCCGCAAGCCTCAGCATGACGCGCGACAACCAGGGACGGGTCGAGCCCCAAGCCTGCCGGTCGCTCAAGGTGGGTGAGGCTTCGTTGGGCTCGAAGCGCCGGTAAGGATGCTGCCCCCATCGGTGATAGGTAAGGGCGGGATTGACCAGGCAGACGGAGGCAACGGACGCGGGAGGTGCGGCGAGCGCCGCTTCCACAGCGTGGTACGCACCTGAGCACAGACCGACGAAGGCAAGGCCTGCTCCCTGCGCGCTGGCGGCCCGAGTGATGTCGGCCAGATCCTCGAGGGCGTCGGCGGGAAACTCGACCAGCTCGGTTCGCCCTGGTCTCGTGGGGCTATCGCCGATCCCGCTCAGATCGACCCGCATGCACCGCATGCCCTCGGCCGCCCACCGCCGTGAGAGGTCCACCCAGAGCCGAGCCGGTCCATGATGACCGATCCGGCCCGCGTTGAGGAAGACCACGATGGGGGCCAACGGGTCGACCTGGTCCTCCGGCTCGCTGAGCATTCCGAAGAGATGCGCGGGCCCCATCTCAACTGGCCGCTCGAGCACACCGGGCCCACCATCCCCGCGATGCACTGCCGTGGGCCGCTGGTTCGGCACTTCGACGCGGACCACCGGTCCATCGACCTCTGTCAGCCAGGAGACGATCCGGTCCAGCGTCCGTTCCGGCGTGATCGCCTCGAGATCGAGTAGGGCCTCTTGCCCACTGACCTCCATTGACTCGACGTGGGAAAGCGTGAGGCGCTCCGCCAGCACGCCCGCGAGCCTCCTCCCCTGCCGGCTCAGGAGCAATTCCCGGGAAGCAAGGCTCCGGTCGCTCGGGGCGATTGTGAGCGGCTCCAGTTGCGAGACGGTCGCGGTGGTGAACAGGATGCCCGGTGCCTCGAGCGCCCCGTCGTCGCTCGACCCTCCCGAGCCCCATGTCTCACCCTCTCCAAGGCGCCCCCACTCGGTGGCCTGATCCCGCAGAAAGGCCCACAGGGCACGCTGCTCCCGGAGGTACGCCCGGCCTGTCGCGCACGGATCCCACAGCACCAGATCGTCCACGCCCCCACCGCGGTCGAGCTCGGCTGCAGCCAGGGTCGCTCCGATCCGGAGACCTATGACACCGACTCGCGCTGTCCCGAGGGCTCGTGCGTACTCGATTGCAGTCCGGACGCCGTCAAGCCAGTCCGCCACCAGGTCAGGGTCGGTCCACGTGCCTGCCGAGTCCCCCGTACCGGCGTAGTCCACCCGAAGAACGGCCCAGCGGGAGGCAGCCAAACGATGCGCCAGGTCTCGCAGCGCACGAGCCGAAGACTCGGACTCCAATCCCATGGTCGGGCACAGTACGGCGGCACCGGCGACAAGACCGTCGCTGGGAACGTCCAGCCAGGAGAACAGCGGCCGGTCCGGTGCCCCAAGCCACAGGGCGACGGAGTCCACTCCGTCCGGGGGGCGAGCCTCATTCGTCACAGACGAGCGCCGGGGCGGCGGCACGGATAATGGCGTCGTCCGGTTGCCACGTCGGTGCCGCCCGGCTCAGCCGCCATGACCTCGTCGAGGGTCCGGCGAATCTGATCATGCATGGTGCAATTCTTCTTCCTCTTCATCGGACGTCACGCGACGGTCAAGTCCGTCTCCAACACGTTGCGACTATCGCCGGCACCCACTCCCCGATGTATCGATCGCCCGCTCCAGTTTCTTGAGCAGTCGATGGCGGTCCCCCTGTCAAGGCAGGGCCGGATCCAATCCCATAGATGATGGGGCGCTGGTCCTCCCCGCCGGACGCACGTGCGGCATTGACCTCCGTGTATACCCCGCGAGCGTGGGTCCCGTCACGAACCGACTCTATTGCGAGCGGGCCGTGAAACGGTCCAACGAGACTCGAAAGCGGGTGAGCAGCTCCTGTCGCTGCACCGTGGGCAGCGACACCAGCAGGATCGCATAGAACACCACCATGAGCGCGACCCCTGCTCCGGCGACAGCAGCCAGCCCGAGAATGTGGCCATGCGTGTCGGTGAAGACGAACAGTTGTCCACCGGCGCGCCCAAGCACCCAGGCGAGGCCACCAGTGACCAGCATCGGCAATCCCAGGGTGCGCACGGTGCGGAAGGCCCTTCGGGAGAACGAATCCCCGAGGCGGCGGTACGCCATCGGCAGCATGAGCATCCCCTCCATCACGATCACGCCGATCAGTGCGGCCTCGGCCATGCCCAGAGCTCCGTAGCGGGAGGCCAGCACGATGCCCAGGACGACGTGGAGCACGGCTTCGATGGCGTAGAGGACCGCTGAGAGTGTCGGGCGGCCGGAGCCGTTGAGCGCGTTCCTGAGCGGCAGCGCCCACGCCTGCACGACGGCAGCGAGGCACAGCAGGCTAATGACCGAGGCCGCTTCGCGGTAGAGGGGCCCCACCCATGCCTCGACAGTCGGGCCGGCCAGAAACCCCAGCGCAATGGCCGCGGGGATCGACAGGTACTGGACGAAGCGTACGACTTCGTCGGTGCTGTCCCGCAGACCGGAACGGTTGTCTCGCGCGGCCAGCTGTCCTGCCTTCGAGAACAGCAGCGCCGTCCGCGGTTGGACGATCCGCAACGGAAGTAGCCCCAACCTCTGCGCGACGGCGTAGATGGCGGCCGCGCGCACCCCCGCGGCGGCGCCGACGATCAGGACGTCCGACAGTGAGAGTACTGCGTCGGCGATCTGCACGACTGAGTACCAGCCCGACGCCGCGGTGAACGCACGGACGAGGCTGCGGTCGAAGCGGCGCAGAGAGAGACGGAACCACGGCAGGAGGCGATGCACCATCACGAGGCGTGACATCTGGCCCACGAGGCTGATCGCGACCGTGACGACCCCGAGCGCAATGAGCCCTCCGTGGAGCCACAGGACGATGACCCAGCCGATCGCCTGGGACACCACGACCGCGATGAGGCTGTAATTCAAGAGGTCGAATCGCTGCAGGGCACACAGAGCGCCCCCGTACGTGTCCATTGGGATGGAGACAGCCATATCGAACGCGAGGAGTAGCAGAAGGAACTGTGCCTGGCCGACCAAGCTCTTGGGAATGCTCGTGATGAGGTCGGGGAGGAAGATCGCAAAGACCACGACGCCGGCGAAGGCGACGACCCCGAGCACGGAGAGGCACAAGAACGAAGTGTTGAGCGTGGCGGCGACCTTGTCATCCTCCTCCAGCTCAAGGTGCCGGCTGATAAATGCGACGGTGGCGCCGGCAAACCCGAGCTCGAGCAGCTCGAGGAACGGGATGAGCGACCCGATGAGTGCCCATACCCCGTAGCGGAGGATGCCCAGCTGGTGGGTGAGGATCGGCGTGGTGATGAACCCGACGACCACCAGAAGGACGACGACGAGGTAGTTGGTCGCCACGTTGCGGCGGACGGTCGCCTTCTTGGGCTTGCCGCCACCGGATACGCCCTCGCGCGAGAACTCGGGTTCGCGCAGCACGTTCCTACCCCGATCTTATGAGCCAGTTGCGCTTCGTCCTGGCCTCCTGCTCGGAGGTCGGACCGTAGTAGCCATAGCTTTCATCCACCTTCCGCCTCCGCACGCGGTTCAGCACGACTCCCACGACATTCGCCCCCGAAGCTCGCAGTAGCACGAGGCTCTGCTCGAGGCGCTCGGGGTCGAACTTCCGTGCGTCGACCACGAGGACCACGGCGTCGGCGTCGGCCACCAGGATCCTGGTCTCGGCCACGCCCGACAACGGCGGGCAGTCGATGATCACCGTCCGGTCCGTCTCGTGGAGGGCGCTGAGGAGCCGGGGCACGTCGGCAGTCACGATGTCTGCGGGGTGACGCCCCGGTACGCCGGCTGGTATGAGCTCGAGGCATCGATTGCCCGTCGGGCTCAAGAGCTCGGCAGGACCGTGGGTCGCGAAGAAGTCGCTCACGCCGGGCGACAGCGGCACCCCGAAGATCTGGTGCAGCGTCGGCTTGCGCAGATCGCAGTCGACTGCCACCACCGAGCGACCGGGCATCGCCAGTGCCCACGCCACGTGGGAGGCGACGGAGGACTTGCCCTCGCGGGGCTCCCATGAGGTCACCGCGATGGTGGGGTTCGTCCCCTGGAACATGAGATGGAGCGAGCTGCGGAGCTGCTGGAACGCTTCGAGCGCACTCTGGTCGCCAGTCGACTCGAAGACTTCGGCGGGGCCTGCTCCGGCATGAACCAGGGTCGGCACTTCGCCCAGGACCGTCAGTCCGACCCGGTCCCGGATCTCGTCGGCGGTGACGAACCGCCGCCGCAGGGCGGCTGCCGCCAGGGCGGCGAACACCGCTGCGATGAGGCCGAATGCGATGGCCGCCACCGCGACCGTCTTGCGGGGGTTCGTCGGCGTTGTTGGGAGCTGCGCCGGGCCCAGCTCTGACAGGATCAGCGTGGTGCTCGCCTGGCGGTTCGTCAGTTCCAACATTCTGGCCGCCAGGGCGTTCGCATAGGCCTGGGCAACGGCCGGGTCCGTGCTCGAGGCAGAGACGGTGACCGAATTCGAGGCGGGATCGCCGGTCGCTCCCAGCTTGACCGGCATGGATCGGAAGCGGGCGGGTACGAGCGCACGCGCCTGGTCGGCCACGATCGGGTTGTCGGCCTCCACCACGATCTGGGGAATCTCGACCTGGATCGCATTGACGTCGGACCCAGGGTCCGTGGAGCTCGCCGGCGGCTGTGCCAGCAGCACAACAGTGGCCTGGTACTGCTTCGCCGGCAGCACCGCGTAGGCAGCGCCTGCGGACACGCACACGAGGAAGGTGACCACGGCCACGATCCATTGTGCGCGTACGGTGCGCGCGATCTGTCTCAGGTCCACGCCCCAGCCTTTCCTCGTAGCTCCCCGGCAGCTCCGGCGAGCGACCGCTCCACACCCTCCACCAGCCGGTCGAGAGAGAAATGATCCCGGATATGAGCGCTACAGCGACCGGCCAGCGCGGGTTCACGCTTCTCCCAGCCTATGAGGCTCTCCATGGCGGAAGCGACCACCCCGGCATCTCCAGGCTCCATCAGGAACCGCTCGAACTCTCCCGTGAGGATTTCGGGAATCCCGCCAATCCGGGAGCCCAGGGCCGGGCGGCCGGTGGCCAGTGCCTCGACGATCACCCGCCCGAAGCCCTCCGCACAGATGGACGGGACCACCACCACGTCGGCCGCATGCAGGGGAGGCACCACATCGGCCTGCGCCGGCATCCAGACGCACCCCGGCGGGGCGCTCGCCTGGAGACCCGCAAGATACCGAGCGCCGTCCGCGAGATGGGTGCTCGGCGAACCCACCACCAAGAGCCTGCCCTCCGCGCCCCCCATGCCGAGCCGTCGCCAGGCCTCGAGAAGCACGTCGACGCCCTTCTCCGGATCGAGGCGACCGTAGTACAAGGCGATGAAACCCTCCTGCGGAAGGCCGAGCATGGCGCGGGCCCGGACTCGCTCCTCTTCGCCGCCGGCGGGGTAGTCATCACACGACACCCCGTTGTGAACCACATCGATGCGATCTGGATTGAGCCCCACCGCCACCCACTGGTCCCGCAGGAACTCGGAGACGGCGATGAAGCGACGCACATGGTCGTTGGGGAACGACCCTGGCCGGGCATGACGGATCTCGTGGAGATGACAGACGACCGGCGACCCCGAAAGTCGGCCCGCCGCCACCGCCCACACGATCTCTGCAAACCGGTTGGGGTAGACGACATCGGGCTTCCTTCTGGCAGCCGACACCACCGCCGGCGCCATGCGCGCCAGATCGCGGAGCGCGGTCGCGCGCGCGAAGTCGAAAGCCGGGCGACGGGTCACGCTCCGGCAGAAGGTCCGATACTCCTCGGCCAGCGCGCCGTCACGCGCTGCCAGCAGATCGATGGAATGCCCGCGTTGCGCCAGTCCCCGCGCGACTTGGAACACGTTCAGCTCCGTCCCACCGACGGGATCCATGGAGTGGACGCCGATAGTCAGGTCCACCTCACACTCCCGTCGAAGTTCCCCAGCGATCTGCGATCGAGCGCCGGTCTTGGCAGTCGGGGATTGCGAGCCACGGATGTGACGCAGGCACGCAGCATGCCGAGGCTCACGCCTAAAGGAGTGGCTAACCGGTACTCGTCGAGCAGTGGCTCGAGGAGCGCCGTGGCTATGAGTCCCGCCAGCACCGCCACGAGGGCCAGGGCCAGGAGCGCCGTCATCGCCTCGGGATGTCGCCGCCACACCCTTAGACCATCGATGAGCGAAACCGCCATTGCGAGCAAGAAGATCACGAGGCCGATGAGGCCGAGGCGGAGCCACAGGTCGAGCACGATGTTGTGCGCGTAGGGGATCGTCTCCACCGTTCGAGTCCCGGTTTCGTAGTATTGGAACTGCACCCCCAGACCCGACCCGATGATCGGATGCTGGCGGATCACGGATTCGGCTGACGCGGCCAGGTTCAATCGGTCTTGGGCCGATTCCACCTTCGCCTCGTTGTGGAAGAGACCCTGGAAAGTCGAGGCGAGCGGGATGTGCACGGGCTGCCGGTCGATCGCGGCCGGCACGACCACTATGGCTATGGACACCGCCACAACGACGAGGAGCGTCAGTACCAGCTGGGCCGATCCGGCGTGAAGGCGTCTGACGACTCCCTGGCGGTGCCCGACGAGGAGCGCCAGCAGCAGCACCAGCAGCACGACGGCGACATTCACCAGCACGGCTCGCTGATTTGCCAGCACCACGCTGGCCAACAACGGGACCAGTGCCAGGATGTGACGGACTTGGACGTGTCCAGACGCCAGCCTGCACATGAAGCACATCGTCCCGATGGCGACGAAGAGGGTCGCCGTCGCCGAACCGTCTGCTCCGAAATTCTGCAACGGGAGCAACGGCACGTTGGAATTGACCACGACGTGCGTGATGGACATGACATCGAGCACCGACGCGCAGGCGACGCAGAGGGCGCCGAGTTTGAACAGGTCGCCGCTGTCGAGGTAGCGACGCACCGGTACTCCTGCGGCCAGCGCGTACGCCCCGACGATGTAGAGGATGCTCTTGGCCTCGTAGAGGTCGACCGATACCGAATTGTGGTACAGCACCCCCTCTACCGCTCCCACGGTCATCCAGGCGGCAAATGCGAGCCAGAGGCCGGCAGGCAGGCCGATTCTGGTGGGTTTCCCCCGCGCGATGAGGCGGGCGATCAGCGCCAGGGTGATGTAGATCTCGGGCAACCGCAGTTGGGTCGAACCCGACCCGGGATGGAAGATGCTGCGCGGGAGGGCGTTCGGGTCGGAGTAGATCGTGGCCTCCACGACAAGCAGGCCGAGGAGCACGAGCGGAGCCAGCTGTTCCTTGCCCTCGCGCTCCCAGCGAACGAAGAGCGCGACGACACCCACCGCGAGCCCCAGGAGGATTCCCGCCTCCATCACCTTCAACACGGGTGCACCGCCTGGAGCAGCGGCGCCAGAGCGGCATCCCAGGTGTGGTCCGCCGTGACGGCGCCATGGCCCGACCGGCCGAGCGCCGAGGCCCGGGCGGGGTCGACGAGGAGCCCCGCGATGGCTTCGGCCAGTCCGGTGGCCGTGTCGGCCACGACCACGCCCCGGCCCACCAGATCCTCGAGACCTTCGCAACCCACCGATGTGGCCACGACGGGCCGGCCGGCGCCGAGCGCCTCGAGGATCTTGAGCCGGGTCCCGCCACCGGCCCGCAGCGGCGCCAGCACGACCCGGGACCGCGCCAGGTAGGGAGTCACGTCGGCCACCGTCCCGGTGACCTCGACGTCGTCGCCAGCCAGGGCGCGCACTGCCGGAGCCGGGTCCTTGCCCACCAGCAGGAGCCGGGCGTGAGGCACCCGCGCCAGCACTTCGGGCCAGATCTCGCGGCCCAGCCACACCGCCGCGTCGACGTTGGGGGCCCATCCCATGGTGGCCACGAAGGCCGCGGTCGCGTCCGGAGCGTCGGGCAGCGCCTCCGACGGTTCCCGGCCGTTGGGGCACACCAGGACGGAGCGGGCTCCGGCGGGCAGCCTCACCCGTTCCTTCTCGCTGACGACGACCACGTGATCGAACTCCCCGATCGTCCGCCGCTCCATCCGCCTCAGGGCAGCCGCCTCCGCACGGAGGAGCACGGCTCGCCCGCCCCGCCGCGCGCGCGCGTAACTCGACACGAGAGCCGACTCCACGTTGTGCAGGTCGAGGACCGAGGTCTTCGCCGGGAGATCGAGCACGAATGGCACCATCTGCTGGTACTCGACCTGCAGAAGGTCCAAAGGCATCTCGTCGGCGGCGCGACGGACGGTCTCGAGCATTGCCGCACTCCAGAACCGTCCCGCCGTGACGGTGTGTGCCGCAGCGACCCCCCTGGCCACCCCCGACGGTGTCACGCGCCAGGGAACGGCCCGCACATCGATTCCCAGGTCGCGGAGACCCGACCTGTCCGCGTCGCCGTCGTCGTACCCGCACAGCACGAGATCGCCCAGACCGGCGAGGCGGCGGGCGATCGCGAGCGTGCGCTGGTGTCCACCGTTGTTGTCCGGCAAAGGCAGGAACTTGGTGACCATGAGCGTCCTCACTGCTTCGCTCCCGCTCCGACTCCCGCCCCGGTTCCCGCTCGAGCCAGCGCCCGGTACGTGCCGGCCACTGCCTCGGCCCGGGCCGCCAACGTGTGGTGCGCCACGACGCCATGACGGGCAGCCGTCGCCAGCGCCTGACGGAGCTCGGGTGCGCCGAGCATCCGGTTCAGACCGGCGGCCAGGGCATCCGCCCGACCGGGTGCGACGAGGAGACCGGTCTCGCCATCGGTCACGAACTCGGGGATGCCGCCGGCATCGGTGCCGATCACGGGAACCCCGCAGGCCTGTGCCTCCAGGACGCTCAGTCCGAAGGGCTCCGACGCCGACGCGTTGACGAGAACGTCGAGCGAGCGCAGGACCGCGGGCACCTCGGTGACCGGGCCCACAAAGCGCGACCGGTCGCCGAGCAGCGTCGACGCCTCCTCCCGCAACCGAGCCTCGTAGGTGCCGTCGTCGACGCCAGGCGCGCCCACCACCGCCAGGTGACTCCGTGCTGCCGGCCCGGTGAGCATCGCCATGGCCTGCACCACGGTCCGAATGCCCTTCTCGGGATCGACGCGGCCCACGACCCCCACGATGAGCTCATCGGGTTGGCTGCTGAGCCGGGCCCTCCACGACGGGTCGGGCGGGCCGGGATGGAAGCGCGTCGGGTCCACGGCTTGTGGAACGACGCGCACGCGATCCCAGCCCGGCCCCACCGAGTCGGCGACCGCCTGGCTCACGGCAATCGCGCTCGATGCCAGCCGGACAGTCATCTTCAGGACGATCCGCCCGAGACCGGGACGCACCAGATCGTGGAGCTCGAGCACGACAGGCCGATGGGCGATCCGGCCGGCGACAGCGCAGTCGAGGTGACCCCACAGGCTGTTGGAGTGGACGACGTCCACGTCCCGGGCCAACTCCGCCAGTCGCCGTGCGCCGCGCCGGGTACTGGCCACTTCACCGGCCAACTCCCGGACGCCGGGCCTTCCACCGTCGGTTGCCCGGAGCCCGCTGCGACCGGGGACGGCGAACTCCACGTGCGGCAGGCCCAGGGCCGACCACGCGTCGGAGAGTCCACCCCGCGGCGAGGCGAGCGCCAGCCGGACCCCTTGCGCCTCGAGCAGTGGCGCCAACCCGAGCAGGCTCCGCTCGGCCCCCCACACCTCGGGCGAGGTCGAGACCACGAGCACGCGCAGAGTGCCGCCCGCGTCACCGTTCCGGCGCAGTGCCGCGCCGTTCATCGCTCCGCAGTCGACCACAGGGTGGGTCGGTCGCCGCGTGCGTAGCGCACCATGCCGCCCAGCGCGACCGCCTGCAGGAAGATCACCTGCCCCGAGCCTGCGAGCGCGACCGCCAGCAGGCGACGCGGGCCGGCGCCCGTCGATGCGTCCTTCGCCGGCGACCCCGCCCCGCGGGCCCCGGTCACGAGTCCGACGCCGGCGAACAGGTTGGCCACGAGGAACGCCCTGGCCAAGGCGCTCGAGCGCATCTTGGTGGCGGAGAGGACCAGCAGGGTCAGGTGGGAGAGAGGGCTCACGGTGAGGCGGACCAGGCGGTGTCCCCACAGCTCGGCGGCGACGAGCCCGGCCGACGGCCGCAGCTGACGGCGCCGCCGAGCGAGGACCTGGAGCCCGCCGGAGACGATCCGTGTCCGGCGCTCCCACTGCGCCCCCAGCGACTCCGCTGCGGGGTCGAGCGCCCGAGCCCCGGGCTCGTAGGCCACCCGGTAGCCCTGCTCGATGACGTCGAGGGCCACCCAGAAATCGTCGTTGACCACGTCGTCGGGGATCGGGCGCCACGCGGCGGCCCGGATCGCGGCGAGCTCGCCGACCAGGCCGATCGTCGTGCCCAGACGGTCCTCGCGCCGCTTCAGCCAGGACTCGAACCTCCAGTACAGGCTCTCGCCCCCTCCGCCGTCGTCCTCGAGCTTCTCGCCGGCCACCGCGCCCACTTGCGGGTCGGTGAAGTGCTCGACCATGAGTGCCAGCGCACCCGGGGTCAGGAGGTTGTTGGCGTCGCTCAGGACCACGATAGGGGTATCGGTCGCAGCGAAGCCCCAGTTGAGGGCCCGGGACTTGCCGAGTCGCTCCTCGCCGGTGAGCACGCGGGCCCCGGCCCGCTCCGCCGCGTCCGCGGTCTCGGGATCGCCGTCGGCGACCACCAGGATCTCGAGCGGGCCCGGGTAGCCGTTGGCCCGGAGGTCGTCGACCTTGCCCGCGATGACCCCGGCTTCCCGGAAGGCCGGCACGAGAACCGTCAGCCCGGGTGGCCCGTTCGGTGCCGTCGGGCCGGGAGGTTCCGTGACCCTGCCGCGCCCCCCGCGCGTGCGCCACGCCAACCATGCGGGGTAGAGGAGATGGCCCGAGGTCGCACCCGCCACCAGCGTGCCCACCACGAGGCTCGTTCCCAGGCGCGGCCGCCTCACGGCCGGACCGGATCGCTCTCGTGCACGCCCCGGAAGGGTCGGATGCCGCGTTCGTCAGGGGTCACGCCGGGAGGCCGGGGCGGGCCCCCGCGCTCCGAGGCAGCCCGCTCGCCTGCATTGACGTGACGCTAGCGCCGACGGCCAACGGCCGTCGTCATTCGTGCGGCTACTCGCGCACCTGCTTGATCATGGCGCCCGCCGTCCGGGCCAGGATGGCCAGATCCCCGCCGACCGACCAGTTCTCGATGTAGTTGTTGTCGAACCACGCCCTGTCCTGAATGGAGGTGTCGCCCCGCAGCCCGTTCACCTGGGCCAGCCCGGTCAACCCCACCGGGACCCGGTGCCGATCGCCGTAGCGGGGGACTTCCTGCTCGAACCTCTCCACGAAGTAGGGCCGCTCCGGCCGAGGGCCGACGAGCGACATGTCCCCCCGCAACACGTTCCAGAACTGCGGCAGTTCGTCCAGCGACGACTTGCGCATCAGGGCGCCGAGCTTGGTGACGCGGGCATCCTCGTTCGCGCTCCACTGCGTGTCCGACTCGCTGTTCACCCGCATGGAGCGGAACTTCAAGATCTCCACCTCGCGCCCGTTCTTCCCGATGCGACGCTGGCGGAAGTAGATCGGGCCTGGGCTGGTGAGCTTCACACCCAGCGCCAGCAACGCGAAGACCGGAGCGGTCAGGATCAGGAGCGTGGCGGCGATGCCGGAGTCGAAGGCACGCTTGAGCCAGCGCGACGAGGATCGCATCGTCGAGCGCCGCAGCCGAACCAGGGGGTAGCCCCAGACCATGTCGACGTCGCGCGCTGCGGCCTGGAGACCCAGCTCGAAGAAGCGGGGGACGACGTGCATGTCCACGTCCGCGTTCTCACAGGATCGGATCACCCGTACGAGGTCCGGGTCGCGGTTCACGCCGAAGGCGAGCACGACCCGGTCGATGTGGTGCTTGCGCAGGACATGGTCCAGTTCGTCGATCCCACCCAGTAGCGGGCGGGACAGCGACTCGTCCGCACAATCGTCGAGCAGGCCGACCGGGTGCAGTCCGTAGCTCGGGTTGGCGTCGAGGACATCTGCGAAGCGCTCCGCGACCTGCCCTGCTCCCACGATGAGGACCCGCTGCGCGAATGCCCCCTTGGTCCTGGCGCGCCCGATGGCGGCGTACGCACACGCCCGCCCGAGCACGAGCAGACACAGCGTGGTGATGCTCACCAGCACGAACGGGCGGACCTGCGGGTCGAATCCCTCGAAGACCGCGATCGCCATGAACGGCACGGCGACCGCCACCGCCAGTGTCCCGATGTCCTTGCTCACGCTGAGCGTGATCCGCGACGCGTACTGGCCGCGCAACGCGCAGACCGCCAGCACCCCGAGGACGAAGACGGCGACCGTCCACTGCAGCACACTGGGAGCGAAGAGCGCGACGGCGACAGCCAGGACCAGGAGATCCGTGCCCGCGACCGCCTCACCGCTCGTGTGGCTGACCAATCGGCGGCGCACGCGCGCTGCCGATTCCGCCTCAGGTTGTGTCCACTGCCATTGTGGCAGGTCTCTGCCAATCGTCACCGACGACATCGGTTGCTCCCTCGCCGAGAACTTCGAGAATCAAGCGGTGCGGCGGCGACTGCGTACCAGCACGGTACCGACGCCGATTGCCACAACACCGATGAGCGCCATCTCTTCGATGTCCGCGCCGGTGAAGGCCAGGCCGCTGCTCGGGGAGGTCACGCCGTCGCTGGCCGGCGAAGCGGTCCCACTCCCCGATGACGCCGTGATGCCGGTCGCCGGGGAGGTGCAGCCCGAGTAGCAACTCGAGTCGGCCCCGGCAGCTCCGGCCAGAAGCCCACCCACGGGCACCGCGAGCAGCACACCCAGGGCGGGACCACATGCGACGGACAGCACGCGTCGTGCCTTGGTCCTCTTCATCTTGATCTCCTCCACCTCATCCGCTCCACCGAGCGTTCGATCCAAAGAGCCACTTGTGACCCTGAACGAAGGAATCGCCAAGATGCCAAGCCGCCTTGAGCATCATTCCAGGGAACCGCTCGGGACGACAGAGCCAAAGGTCATAATCAGCCGTGACACGGGACAACACGGTGACAATTCACCCCCGGCGCGTCCCTCGACACAGGCCCGGCGCAGCAAGGCCGCGC